>Ga0228699_1000071_pt1 | contig 102065 bp, 86 predicted proteins | sample McNCre217_Aug_MG_FD_178016 | JGI IMG/M metagenome (GOLD analysis project Ga0228699, IMG submission 178016) | Freshwater microbial communities from McNutts Creek, Athens, Georgia, United States - 2-17_Aug_MG | ecosystem: Environmental > Aquatic > Freshwater > Creek | place: USA: Georgia... | reverse complement strand
AGGCGCCAGCCGCCGCCCAGCTGCGTGTCCATCCGGGTGCGCTGGCCATCGGGGCCTTGCAGCCATGGTTGCGGGAAGAGCTTGCCGCGGCCCGGCGTGTCCTGGGTCGACAGGCAGCCCCGCTCCAGCCGGGGCAGCACGTCCTGGCGCGGGGTGTCCTGCACCACGCCACCGCATTCGGCCAGCAGGCGGGCGTCGCGCTCGCGTGCCTTGGCCACGTCGCGCTCGCAGATCACCGCGCCCACGGCCTTGATGCGCGTGGTCAGCTCGCGCACATGGGCCTGGCGTTCGGCGCCGTAGCTGTCGAGCAGACGCTCGGCGGCATCGCCCTGCACCTGGCCTTGCACCACGCTGACGAGCTTCCAGCACAGGTTGGCCACGTCGCGCACGCCCTGGCACATGCCCTGGCCCAGGAAGGGTGGCTGCATGTGGGCGCTGTCGCCGGCCAGGAAGGCGCGGCCCACGCGCCAGCGCGCGGCCACCAGCGCATGGAAGCGGTAGCTGGACTGGCGCCACAGTTCGCCGTCTTCGGGCGTGAGCCAGCGCGACAGCAGGTCCCAGGTGCGCTCGGGGGTGGCGGCCTCCTTGGGGTCTTCGCCTTCTTTCAGCGAGATCTCCCAGCGGCGGTGGTTGCCGGGGCCGATGACGTAGGTGCAGGGGCGATCGGGCTCGCAATACTGCACGCTGGTCTGCGGCAGCCTGGCCAGGCCGCGTTCGTTGCAGCGCACGTCCACCACCAGCCAGGGCTCGTCGAAGTCCAGGTCGATGAGGTCGATGCCCAGTTGCGCGCGCAGGCCGCTGGCGCCGCCGTCACACGCCAGGGCCCACTTGGCGCGGATGCGCTGCGGCGTGCCTTGGGCGTCCACGGTGTCCAGTGTCACGCCATCGGCGTCTTGCGCGAGTTGCCGGACTTCGGTGCTCAGCGCCACGGTCACGTTCGGCAGCTCGGCCACGCGGGCACGCAGGGCGCGCTCCACCGGCGGCTGGGTGAACACCAGCGAGGGCGTGTAGCCCTGCGGGTAAGGCGGCGCCACCATGGTCATGCGGCGGATGAGCTGGCCGTCCACACCGTAGTACTCGGACGGCGTGAAGGGCTCGAAGTGCGCGGCGATGGCGTCCACCACGCCGATCTGCTGGAACACGCGCATGATCTCGTGGTCCAGCGCGATGGCGCGCGGGATCTCGTACACATCGGGCAGGCGGTCGCCCACCCACACGCGCACGCCGGCCTGGCCCAGCAGCGCCGCTGCCACCGCGCCAGCCGGGCCGAAGCCCGTGATGGCCACGTCGTAGACGGTGTCGCGCATGGTGCTCACTCCTCGCGGCGGATGGGGTTGACCAGGGTGCCGATGTCTTCGATCTCGATCTCGACGGTGTCGCCGTCCTTCATCCACACGGGCGGCGTGCGCGACTGGCCCACGCCGGCCGGCGTGCCCATCACCACCACGTCGCCCGGCTCCAGCGTCAGGCAGTCCGACAGCAGCGACAGCGTCTCGGCGACCGACCAGATCATGTCTTGCGTGTTGGCGTCCTGCATGGTCTGGCCGTTGAGGCGGGTCTGCAGGCGCAGGCCACTGGCGCCAGGGGGCAGCTCGTCGGCGCTGACCAGCACGGGGCCGAAGCCGCCGGTGCCGTCGAAGTTCTTGCCGATGGTCCATTGCGGAGTGCGCTTCTGGTAGTCGCGTACCGACATGTCGTTGAAGCAGGTGTAGCCGAAGACGTGCTGCAGCACCGCGTCCTGGCCCGCGTGGCGCGGCACCTTGGAGCCGATCACCAGGGCCAGCTCGCCTTCGTAGTCGAACTTCTCGGAGATCCTGGGCAGCTGGCCCGCGTCACCGTGGGCGATCAGCGAGCTCTTGCCGCGGTAGAAGAACCAGGGGTACTCGGGCTTTTCGCGGCCGCTTTCCTTGGCGTGGTCGAAGTAGTTCAGGCCCAGGCAGATGACCTTGCCGGGCTCGGGCAGCAGCGGGGCCAGTTGCACGCTGGCCAGGGGCAGGCGCGGCGCGTCGCTGCGCAGGGCGGCCTGGGTGGCGGACTGCAGGTCGCAACCGGCGGTGAGGGCGGCGCGCAGGCAGGCGGGCACCTGGGGTTGGGCGTCGTGGAGGTCGATGAGCTGGTCGCCGTCGATCAGGCCCAGACGAGCCTGGCCCTGGCGCAGGTAGGTGGTGAAGCGCATGGTGGTGTCCTTGAATCAGTGGAATCAGTGGAAAGAAAGGCCCGGTCAGACCGGGGCAAAGAAGACGCTGCGTTGCGCGGCCTTGAGTTCGGCCACGGGCGGTGCGATGCCCCATTGGTCGACGCGGCCCGGGGGCCAGGTCCAGTCGCCGGGGCCGCCGGCGCGGTAGCTGTCGTCGATCTGTTCGACCTCGGTCGTGTACTCGATGACCTCGCCAAACGGCCCGATGAAGTAGTTGAAGACGTTGTCGCCCGGCCCGTGGCGGCCAGGGCCCCAGGCGATGGGGAAGCCCGCGTCGCGCATGCGGCCGCCGCCGCGCATCACGTCGTCGATGGCGGGCATCAGGAAGGCGATGTGGTTGAGCGCGTCGTTGTCGGTGTCGCCCAGCGCGATCGTGTGGTGGTCACGGTCGCAGTTCATGAAGGCCATGATCCGGGTGCGGTCGCTCAGGGTGAAGCCCAGGGCGCGTTCCATGAAGGCCTGGGTGTCGGCCACGGCGTGGCTGTTGAGCACCGCGTGGGCCAGGCGGATCGGCGTATCGGGCCGCTCGGGCGTGTCCTCGTACAGCGCGTCGCCATGCACGATGTGGAAGACACGGCCATGCGGGTCGGCGATGCGCACGGCCAGGCCACCGGCCGGGTCCTTGGAGGCGCGGGGCGCGTGCAGCACGCGGCCCCCCGCCACTTCCGTGGCCTGGGCGATGGCCACCAGCGCTTCGGCGCTGCGGGCGCGCAGGCTGACGTGGCGGATGCCGATGTCATCGGCCGCGTGCAGCGACAGCAGGTGGTGGTCGGCGCCGCTGCCGCGCAGGTACAGGGTGTCGTCGCCACGGGCCACGACCTGCAGGCGCCAGGTGGTGGTGTAGAAGGCCTCGGCACGCGCCAGGTCGGGCACGTGGAGTGCCACGCTGCGCAGGGCCTGGATCCAGGGTGAACTCATGGGGTCTCCTTGCTCGATGTGGTGTTCAAGTGTGATGCGGGAGGGTCAGCTCAGCGCCGCACGCGGGCCCAGGAAGCGGCGCGCGTTGCCGGCCACCAGCGCCTCGGTCCGGGCCTCGCTGAGGCCCAGTTCCTGCACGCGGGCCACGGGCCCGGCTTCCTGGAAGTTGAAGGGGTAGTCGGTGCCCAGCAGCAGCTGGCTGTCGCCGAAGGTGGCCAGCAGGTGGGCCAGCGTGGCGGAGTCGAACACCAGGGTGTCGTAGAACAGGCGGCGGGCGGTGTCGCGGGGCGCTTCGGGCATCTGCTCGCGCAAGGCGGGGAAGGTGTGCCAGCCCTGCTGCAGGCGCGGCAGCAGCGCGGTCAGTGTGCCGCCGCCATGGCTGAAGGCGATGCGCAGGCGCGGGCAGGCCTGCAGCAGCCCGCCGGTGATGACGGAGGCCGCCGCCAGGCCCACGTCGGTGGGATAGGCCAGCACCTGCTGCAGCGGCGCGGGGCCCACCAGGCGCGCCATGCCGGCGGGCTTGAGCGCGTGCACGAAGACGGGCACGTCCAGCGCCTCGCAGGCCTCGAAGAAGGGGCGTAGTGTCGGGTGGCCCACGGGCAGGCCGTTGACGTTGCTGCCCACCTCCACGCCCACCAGGCCCAGGTGACCGATGGCGTGGCGCATCTCGGCGATGGCAGCGTCCACGTCCTGCAGGGGCACGGCGGCCAGGCCACGCAGCACACCGCCGGATTCCGCACACAGGGCGGCCGTGGTGTCGTTGAGGTAGCGGATCAGCTGGCGCGCCGGGGCCAGCGGCAACCAGTAGCTCAGCAGCTCGGGCATGGGCGACACCACCTGGTGGGCCAGGCCCATGGCGGGCAGCTCGGCCAGGCGATGGGGCGCGCTCCAGCAGCGTTCGTTGACGGTGCGGTAGTGCTGGCCGCCCACCAGCACGTGGCGGTGGCACAGGCCGCCTTGCGGGGGCGCATCGGTGGTACTGGGCCAGCCCGGGGGCACGGCCGCGTCCAGGCAGGCGGGGAAGTGCGCCGGCACGACGTGCGCGTGCACGTCGATGCCGCCGCAGGTGCAGCGCATCAAGCTCATGGTGTGTGGTGATCGGGGTGGGCCTGAGGCGGTCAGGCCACCGTGGCGCCTGGCAGGCGGTCTGCCGGCGCGGGGGCGATCAGCCCGGGCTCAGGCCCACGGCCTCGATGCCGGCCTGGCAGATGGCCTCGTCCTCGTCGCCCGTGCCGCCGGAGGCGCCCACGGCGCCCAGCAGCTGGCCTTGCGCATCGCGGATCAGCAGCGCCCCGGTCTGCGGGATGAAGCGGCCCTGGCCCGTGGCGGCCAGCGCCTGGAAGAAGTGGGGGTTGCCCTGCGCCCGCTCGGCCAGCACGCGGCTGTTGGCGCCCATGCCCACCGCGGCCCAGGCCTTGCCCAGGGCGATGTCGGCGCGGAACATGCTGGCGCCGTCTTCACGCTGCATGGCCTTGAGGTGGCCGGCCTCGTCCACCACCACCACCGACATGGGCCGGTGACCGGCGCGGCGCGCGGCCTGCAAGGTCGCACTCAGCAAGGCGTTGGCCTGGCTCAGGGTCAAGGTGCTCATGGCTGGTTGTCTCCGGCGTGGGTGGCGTTGTGGGTCTGCGGACCGGCTGTCTCAGGGCCTGCGGTAAAATTTTATGGAGCCGGATCACATCCATCCATGGCATTTGGTGGATTCGGAACATCCACGATGCAAATGCCCCAAGCCACTTGGCCATGGGCATGATCGCCCCCCCCGATGGACATTCGACACGTTGATCTCAACCTGCTGCTCGCCTTTGACGCCATGCTGGAACACCGCAGCGTCACCAAGGCGGGCGAGGCCATTGGCCTGAGCCAACCCGCCATGAGTGCGGCCCTGTCCCGCCTGCGCGCCACCTTTGACGACGCGCTGTTCATCAAGTCCGGCGCGCACATGCTGCCCACCACCCGGGCCGAGCTGCTGGCCGAGCCGGTGCGCCGCGTGGTGCTGACCATCCGCACCGAGGTGCTGCTGCCCGGCGGCTTCGACCCGCAGCTCAGCGAGCGCACCTTCACCGTCATCACGCCCGACATCGGCGAGATGCTGTTCGTGCCGCCGCTGTCGGCCCACCTGACGGCGGTGGCGCCGGGGGTGCGGCTCAATGTGATCTCGCGGCCCCGGGGTACGGCCGCCGCCGCACTGGCCGACGGCCATGCCGACCTGGCCATCGGCTACTACCCGGACCTGCGCGGCGCGGGCTTCTTCCAGCAAAAGCTGTTCGAGAACCGCCACGTGTGCGTGATGCGCCAGGCCCACCCGCTGGCCGGGCGCACATCATTGAGCCTGGACGAGTTCCTGTCGGTCAAGCATGTGGTGGTGCGCCCCGATGGCCGGGAGCACGTGCTGGAGCAGCACCTGGCCCGCATCGACGTGCGCCGCAACGTGGGGCTGGAGCTGTCCCACTTCATGAGCCTGCTGCCAGCCATTGCCTCCAGCGACCTGGTGGGCACCGTGCCCGCCGACCTGGCGCGCATCTTCACGGCCTACGCCCCGGTGCACGTGGTGCCCCTGCCCATCCGGGCGCCGGTGATCTCTGTGCACCAGTTGTGGCACCGCCGCTCGCACCAGGACCCGGCCGTGGTGTGGCTGCGCGGCCAGGTCTACAAGCTCTTCGGGCGCGGCGAGGTGAGCCTGAGCGAGTCCCTGGATGACGAGCGGATGGTGACCTGACGCGGCAAGCCGCCACGGCGCAGCAGTCGGGCCCGTCGCAGGGTGCGGACAGGTGTGCAGTCATTCCCTTGGCCCATTGACCCGGACAACAAAAAAGCCCTGGAGCGTTGATTCTCAAGGGCTTTTTCTGGTTTGTCTGGCCTTGGCGGACCGTCTGGATCGTTGTGATGGTGGAGAGGAGGAGGATCGAACTCCCGACCTTCGCATTGCGAACGCGACGCTCTCCCAGCTGAGCTACCCCCCCGACACAACAGGAAAAACTATATCACGACTTTGCCGTGCGTTGCGAACGGGCCCTGGCCAGTGCGGCTTCGATGACCTGGCGTTTGCGGTCCAGCTCGCCAGGCACCTCGGTCGACTTCGTCAGCACTTCCAGGTGCGCCAGCTTGTGGCTCGCCTTGGCTTCCAGTTGTTCCGCATGGTGCACTCCGGCCCGGGTGCGGCGCGCGTTCCTGTCCAGGTAGCGGGTGCGGGCTTCATGGGCCTGGGTATCGGTCCAGGCGAGCCAGCCAGTCCGGCCGGGCGTGGTGACTTCGAGCGAGATGCAGTCCACCGGGCAGGCCGGCAGGCACAGCTCGCAGCCCGTGCACAGGGATTCGATCACCGTGTGCATCTGCTTGTGCGTGCCGACGATGCAGTCGACCGGACAGGCCTTGATGCACAGGGTGCAGCCGATGCACCAGCGTTCGTCGATCACGGCCACGGTCAGCGGGCCTTCCACGCCGCAGGCTGTGTCCAGTGGCATCACGGCCCGGCCGGTCACCGCCGCCAGCCGGACCACACCCTCCGTTCCGCCCGGCGGGCAGCGGGTGATCTCGGTCTGGCCTGCAGCGATGGCCTCTGCATAGGTCCGGCAGTCGGGGTAGCCGCACCGGGTGCACTGGGTTTGCGGCAGCAGGGCGTCGATCTGGTCGGCGAGGGTGGGCATGGTCTGGTGTGGTGCGTGCAGTGTCGCGGACGCAAGAAAACGGGGCCGGTTGGTCACCGGCCCCGCATTGTGTCGCAGAGCACCTGCCGGTGCGAACGGATCAGCTCGCCGTCGTGGCCTTCTTGACGTCGGCCGCTTCGGTCACCACCGGGGCGGAGGCTGGTGCCGGCTGCTGGTGCTGCAGGATGAACTTGCGTACTTCCGGGTAGGCCATCTCGCGCCAGCGGCGGCCGGAGAAGATGCCGTAGTGACCAGCACCCTGCACCAGATAGTGCTGGCGGCGGTCGGCCGGAATGCCGCTGCACAGGCCCTGTGCGGCCTCGGTCTGGCCCGCGCCGGAGATGTCGTCGAGTTCGCCTTCGACGGTCAGCAGCGCGGTGGTCGTGATGTCCTGCGGACGGACCAGTTCGCCCTTGACCGTCCAGGTGCCGTGGACCAGCGAGAAATCCTGGAACACGGTCCGGATGGTCTCGAGGTAGTAGTTCGCGTCCATGTCGAGCACGGCGTTGTACTCGTCGTAGAACTGGCGGTGCGATTCGGCGCTGTCGTCATCGCCGCGCACCAGATCCAGGAAGTAGTCCCAGTGCGAGTTGGCGTGGCGGTCCGGGTTCATCGCGACGAAGCCGGTGTGCTGCATGAAGCCGGGGTAGACACGGCGACCTGCGCCCGGGAAGTTCTGCGGCACGCGGTAGATCACGTTCTGCTCGAACCACTCGTGCGTGCGGTTCATCGCCAGATTGTTCACCGCCGTGGGGCTCTTGCGGGCGTCGATCGGGCCACCCATCATCGTCATCGTGCGGGGCGTGAACTCGCCGCGCGAGGCCAGCAGCGAGATCGCGGCCAGCACCGGCACCGTCGGCTGGCACACCGAGATCACGTTGACCTCCGCGCCGAGCAGGCGGATGAATTCCTGCACGTAGCCGATGTAGTCGGCCAGATGGAACTCGCCGGCGCTCAGCGGCACCATGCGGGCATCGACCCAGTCGGTGATGTAGACCTTGTGGTCCTGCAGCAGCGTGCGCACGGTGTCGCGCAGCAGCGTGGAGTGGTGGCCGGACAGCGGCGCGACCACCAGCACGACCGGCTGTGCGCGCATGCGCTCCAGCATCTGCGCGTTGTCGGTGTAGCGCTTGAAGCGCAGCAGACGGCAGAAGGGCTTGGACTCGATCACCTGCTCCTGCACCGCCACATCGATCCCGTCGACCCGGACCGAGTTGATGCCGAAGGCCGGCTTCTCGTACTCCTTCGTCAGGCGATGCACCAGATCGAAGCCGGCTGCCATCCGTTGCGAACCGGGCGCCTGGGCGAAAGGCGACAGCGGGTGGCTGTACAGCTTGCCGGTAGCACTGGCGAATTCGGCAAATGGACTGAGCAACGCGCGTTGGGTTTCGTAGAGTTGATAAAGCATTGCGATTCCTCGTACTACCGGAGTGCGTCGTCACCGGGCAGGGTGACGGGGTGGGTATGTTGCAGTGCAACATTGTATGCCTGCGCTGCTTTTCCGGAAGGATGAATCGCAAGAGACCGGGAATCAAGCAGGCAAATCCCCGAGATCTGCGCTGCCTGTGGCCCGTTGTGCGGAGATCTGAAATTTCCGCCGCAGAAATGGGTCGTAGAGTGTTCCAGAAAGAAGCAATCGACTGGCCGCGACGGTCGCCGTGGGGGCTGTCCCCACCTGGGCGGCCGCCACCGGGGCCGAGCCACCCGACAGCAGCGGCACGATCAGCAGCGCGACGATGTTGATGATCTTGATCAGCGGGTTGATGGCCGGGCCGGCGGTGTCCTTGCAAGGATCGCCCACCGTGTCGCCCGTGACGGCGGCCTTGTGCGCTTCGCTGCCCTTGCCGCCGTGGTGGCCGTCCTCGATGTACTTCTTGGCGTTGTCCCAGGCACCGCCGCCAGTGCACATCGAGATGGCGACGAACAGGCCGGTCACGATCGTGCCCATCAGCAGGCCACCCAGCGCGGCCGGCCCGAGCAGCAGCCCCACCAGCACCGGCACGACCACCGGCAGCAGGCTGGGCACGACCATTTCCTGGATCGCCGCCGAGGTCAGCATGTCCACCGCGCGGCCGTACTCCGGCTTGGCCGTGCCCTGCATGATGCCGGGGATGTCCCGGAACTGTCGCCTCACCTCCACGACCACGCTGCCGGCCGCACGGCCGACCGCCTCCATCGCCATCGCGCCGAACAGGTAGGGAATCAGGCCACCGATGAAGAGGCCGACGATCACCAGGTGGTTCGACAGGTCGAAGCTGACGTGCAGGCCACGGGCTGCGAGCGCGTGGGTGTAGTCGGCGAACAGCACCAGTGCGGCCAGACCGGCCGAGCCGATCGCATAGCCCTTGGTCACCGCCTTGGTCGTGTTGCCGACAGCGTCCAGCGGATCGGTGATGTCGCGCACCGCCTTGGGCATCTCGGCCATCTCGGCGATGCCGCCGGCGTTGTCGGTGATCGGGCCGTAGGCGTCGAGCGCGACGACGATGCCGGCCATGCTCAGCATCGCGGTCGCGGCGATGGCGATGCCGTACAGGCCGCCCAGCCAGAACGCCGCCAGGATCGCCAGACAGACGAACAGGACCGGCCACGCCGTCGAGCGCATGGACACGCCCAGACCGGCGATGACGTTGGTGCCGTGGCCCGTGGTGGACGCTTGCGCGACGTGCTGCACCGGGGCGTATTGCGTGCCGGTGTAGTACTCGGTGATCCAGACCAGCGCCGCGGTCAGCACCAGGCCGACGGCGCAGGCGCCGAACAGCCGCATCTGGCTGCCCGCGCTGCCCAGCACGTCGTCTGGCACGAACAGCGTCGTGACGAAGTAGAAGGCGATCAGCGACAGCACGCCCGCGACGATCAGGCCCTTGTAGAGCGCCGGCATCACGTTCTTCATGCCCGGGCTGGCCTTGACGACGCTGCAGCCGATGATCGACGCGAGGATCGACACCCCACCCAGCAGCAGCGGATAGACCACCGCCACCATCGGCGCCGTGGTGATCAGCAGCGCGCCGAGCACCATCGTGGCGATCAGCGTCACCGCGTAGGTCTCGAACAGGTCGGCCGCCATGCCGGCGCAGTCGCCGACGTTGTCGCCCACGTTGTCGGCGATCACGGCCGGGTTGCGCGGGTCGTCCTCGGGGATGCCGGCTTCGACCTTGCCTACCAGATCGGCGCCGACGTCGGCGCCCTTGGTGAAGATGCCGCCGCCGAGGCGCGCGAAGATCGAGATCAGCGAGGAGCCGAAGGCCAGGCCCATCAGCGGCTTGATCGCCACCGACAGGTCAGCGCCCGGTGTCGAGCCGCCGCCGGTCAGCACCCAGAACACGAGGCCCACGCCCAGCAGGCCCAGGCCGACCACCAGCATCCCGGTGATCGCGCCACCCTTGAAGGCGATGTTCAGCGCCTCGTTCATGCCGCGGGTGGCCGCCTGCGCCGTGCGGACATTGGCCCGCACCGACACGTTCATGCCGATGAAGCCGCAGGCGCCCGAGAGCACGGCGCCGATGACGAAGGCCACCGCCGTGGGCCGCCCGATGAACAGGGCGATCAGCACGGCCAGCACCACGCCGACGATGGCGATGGTGCGGTACTGGCGCGCCAGGTAGGCGGCGGCACCCTGCTGGATTGCCGCGGCGATCTCCTGCATGCGGGCGTTGCCCGCGTCCTGTCGGAGAATCCAGCGTCGGGTGATGAAGCCGTACAGCACGGCAGCCAGGCCGCAGAGCAGCGCCGCCGTCAGCGCGGTGGTCATGGACATCGGAGTCTCCTTCCTCGTGGGGTGGGTCGTCGAACCCGGGCAATCATGTCGGGCGCCGCTGGGCGTCCGCTGAGAAACTGCACGCCGGAGATTGATTCGCATCAATCGGGGGTGTGTCTGGTTGCCGGCCTTTCCAGCGTGCCGTGTGTGTGGCTGGACCGGCCAGGCGCGTCGCCATGCAAGCTCGGTGCAAGCGCACCCCGTAGAATCCCGGGCACTGTTCGTCCCTACTCGGAAAAACTCCCACATGAGCCTGCACAACGTCACCCCCGGCGCGAAAGCCCCCGAGCAATTCAACGTCGTCATCGAGATCCCGATGAACGCCGACCCGATCAAGTACGAAGTGGACAAGGACAGCGGCGCGCTGTTCGTCGACCGCTTCATGACGACCGCGATGCACTACCCGTGCAACTACGGCTACATCCCGCGCACGCTGGCCGACGACGGCGATCCGGTCGACGTGCTGGTGATCACGCCGTTCGCGCTGAGCCCGGGTGTCGTGGTGACCTGCCGCGCCATCGGCGTGCTGCAGATGGACGATGAAGCCGGCGGCGACGCCAAGCTGCTGGCCGTGCCGATCGACAAGATCCTGCCGATCTACACCCACTGGCAGAAGCCGGAAGACATCAACCCGATGCGCCTGAAGGCCATCCAGCACTTCTTCGAGCACTACAAGGACCTCGAAGCCGGCAAGTGGGTCAAGGTCAAGGGCTGGGAAGGCCCGGAGGCCGCCAAGGCCGAGATCGTCAACGGCCTGGCCGCGTACGACAAGGCCAACGCGGCCTGATCCGGGTCGCACGGCAACAAGGGAGCCTGTCGGGCTCCCTTTTTTTCGCCCGTAGACTATGGGCATGAACTGGAATCAGGAACTTCTCAACAGCGCCCTGTGGCTCGGCAAGACCTTTGTCATCACGCTGCTGGTCTTCGTGCTCGTGATGGCCGTGCTGGCGCGCACGACGGTGTGGGGGCGGCAGTTCTGGTCGCTCAGCGGCGGCTACTTCTCGCCGAAGCGCAGCTGGCGGCCGCTGCTCGGCGTGGCGCTGCTGCTGCTGTTCGCGCTGTTCTCGGTGCGCATGAACGTGCTGTTCTCGTACTGGTACAACGATTTCTACAGCGCGCTGCAGGCGCTCGACCAGCCCAAGTTCTGGTTCAGCCTGAATCTGTTCGGCGTGCTGGCGGCGATCCACGTGGTGCGGGCGCTGCTCAATGCCTACATCAACGGCGCCTTCACCATCCACTGGCGCCAGTGGCTCAACGACCGCACGGTGACCGAGTGGATGGACCACCAGGCCTACTACCTGGGCCGCTTCGTCCAGCCGGGGGTGGACAACCCGGACCAGCGCATCCAGCAGGACGTGACCAATCTGGTCTCGACGACGCTGTCGCTCTCGCTGGGGCTGGTCAGCTCGGTGGTGTCGATGTACGAGTTCACCGGCATCCTGTGGAACCTGTCTGCCTCGATGACGGTGTTCGGCACCGAGGTGCCGCGGGCCATGGTGTTTCTGGTCTACCTGTATGTGCTGGTGGCGACGACCTTCGCGATCTGGATCGGCCGCCCGCTGATCGGGCTGAATTTCCTGAACGAGAAACTCACCGCCAACTACCGCTACCTGCTGGTCCGGCTGCGCGAATACGGCGAGAGCGTGGCGCTCTACCGGGGCGAGCCGGTCGAGAAGCACGGGCTGCTGTCGAGCTTCTCCGCGGTCATCGCCAACGCCTGGGCCATGCTCTGGCGGAGCCTGAAGTTCGATGGCTACAACCTCGGCGTGAGCCAGGTGGCGGTGATCTTCCCGTTCATCATCCAGGCGCCGCGCCTGTTCGCCGGGACCATCAAGCTCGGCGACGTGATGCAGACCAGCCAGGCCTTCGGACAGGTCGAGGGCGCGCTGTCCTTCTTCCGCAGCTCCTACGACGGCTTTGCTGGCTACCGTGCGGTGCTGGACCGGCTGAGCGGCTTCGAGCAGAACGTGGCGGCCTCGGCGCGGCTGGCGTTGCCGGTGGTCAAGGAGAGCGCGTCGGCGCTGGTGACGCGCACGCTGACGGTGAACCGCCCGGACGGGCAGGTGCTGCTGGCCGACCTGGACCTGACGCTCACGGCCGGCCAGGCACTGCTGATCCGCGGCCCGTCCGGCTCGGGCAAGACGACGCTGCTGCGCACGCTGGCGGGGCTGTGGCCGTTCTCGACCGGCGAGTCGGCACGGCCGATCGGCGCGGCCAGCCTGTTCCTGTCTCAGCGGCCGTACCTCCCTGTGGGCAGCTTGCGCGCCGCGCTGGCGTACCCGGCGAACACCGTCTCCGACGACGTGGCGCGCCAGGTGCTGGGACAGGTGCAGCTCGGCCAGCTCGCCGACCAGCTCGATGTCGTGCAGGACTGGTCGCAGGTGCTCTCGCCCGGCGAGCAGCAGCGCCTGGCCTTCGGCCGCGTGCTGGCCAACCGGCCGTCGATCGTCTTCCTCGACGAGGCCACCTCCGCGACCGACAGCGGGCTGGAGCACAGCCTCTACGCGCAGCTGCGCGCGCAGCTGCCCCAGGCCATGCTCGTCAGCGTCGGCCACCGCGAGACGCTGGCCGCCTTCCATGACCAGGCGCTGACCTTGCAGGGCGGGGGCTGCTGGGCGCTGGAGCCAGTGGGCTGACGAGGGGCACTTTCAGCGTGCTCAATCGGGTGTGATCCTGGCCAGTTGCACCACGCGGCGCCACTTCAGCAGTTCGGCCTTGACCTTCTGCCCGAGGGCGTCCGGGGTGCTGGTCTCGACATCGGCACCGTGCTCCTCGATGCGGCGGACGGTATCCTTGTCGCTGAGCACCTGGTTCAGCGCCGTGTTGAGCTTGTCGATGATTGGCCGGGGTGTCCGGGCTGGTGCGAACAGCGCATACCACTGCGTCACGTCCATGCCCTCCACTCCGGCTTCCTGGAGCGTGGGTACATCCGGCATGCTGGCGATGCGGCGTGGTCCCGCGACACCCAGCGCCCGCAACTTGCCGGACTTGACGAAGGGCTGGCTACTGAACAGGCTCGGGAACATGATCTGCGTCTGGCCGCCGATGGTGTCGGTGAGTGCGGGAGACGAACCCTTGTAGGGTACGCCCAGCATGCGGGTGCCGGAGTTGAGCTGAAACAGCTCGGCCGCGAAGTGCGGGGCGGTGCCGTTGCCCGCCGAGGCGTAGGCGTATTTGTCCGGATGGGCCTTGAGCTGGTTCACGAGGTCGCGCACGTCCTTCACCGGCAGCGCTGCGTTGGCCACCATCAGCGTCGGTGAATAGCCGACCAGCCCGATCGGCTCGAAGTCGGTGACCGGGTCGTAGCGCAGCTTCTGCAGCGCCGGATTCATGGCGTGCGTGGCGATGTAGCCGAACATCAAGGTATGGCCGTCCGGCGTGGCGCGGGCGACGAATTCGCTGGCCAGGCCGCCGTTGGCTCCGGCGCGGTTCTCCACGATCACGGTCTGTCCGAGCAGTGCCCCGAGCTTCTGCGCGATGACGCGGGCCATCGCGTCATTGCCTCCGCCCGCAGCGGTCGGCACGACGATGGTGACAGTCTTGTCGGGGAACGCGTGTGCCGCGGTCGAGGCGATCGACCATGCGGCCGCCAGCACAGGTAGCAGCCAGTGTTTCATGGGGAGTGTCCTTGTCTCGGGGGTGTTGTGGGGAAGGGGTCAGCGGAGATCGTCGGGCAGGTGCAGCTCGCCCTGGAGAATCTTGCGGGCGGTGCGGACCAGCCCGGCTTGCGCGATGCGGGCATCGTCGCCATGGCCTTCGACATCGACGGCGACCTCGATGCGGCCTTGCGGATGCTGGATCGCCAGCGTGCGTCGACCGGGCGGGGTCTGTGCGCCGCTGGCCACCGTGCCGGGGAGCGCGAATGCGGTGGCCACGCCGATGGCGCCTGTGACGGCGTGGGCGCTGTGGCAGCGGCGGGGCGTGAAGTAGCGCGAGGTGATGCTGGTGGCGGCATCGCCGTCGCTGACGATCACCGGTTTGGGCACCACGCTGGCGCTGACATCGCCCAGGCCCATCCGCCAGCCGGCTTCGCGGCGCATGCGCTCCAGCCGCGCCAGCAGTGCCGTGCTGGCGTCGAGTTCGGTCGGGCTTTCGCGTCCGTCCAGACCCAGGTCCCGCGCGCGCACCAGCATCATCGGCATGGCCGCGTCGATGCAGGTGGTCTCGATGCCGTCGATGCGGGTGATGCGCGCACCGGTCGGGAACAGGCTGCCTGTGACCGCCCCCCAGGCGTCGAGGAAGCTGATCATCACGGGGGCAGCCGAACCCGCGACACCGTCGATGCGGGTGGTGCCGTCGTAGCGCACGCGCCGTTGCGGCGTCTGCACGGTGACATGCATCCGCGCGCCGGTGTTGACGTTGAACACGCGCACAGTGGTCTCGCCGTCCGCCGCCGCGACCAGCCCTTGCTCGATGGCGAAGGGACCGACGCCCGTGACCATGTTGCCGCAGTTGGGCCGGGTGTCCACGGTGGCCTCGCCGACGCCGACCTGCGCGAAGAGGTAGTCCACGTCGCAGTCGGCTTGGGTCGAGCGCGAGACCATGGCGACCTTGCTGGTCAAGGTGCTGCCGCCGCCGAGTCCGTCAAGCTGCAGCAGGTCGGTGGCGCCGATCGCCCCGATCAGGGCCCGGTCGCGGGTGGCCGGGTCCGCGGGCAGCCAGTCGCGCAGGAAGAAGGGACCGCGGGAGGTGCCGGCACGCATCAGCACGCAAGGAATTGTTGTCGTCATGTCGTCATGTTGACGCTCGGTTGACATTCTGTGAATTGCATAGTTCAGATAGACTGATCCATGAAACACATCAATCCATGGCCATCAACTTCGACCTCAACGACCTGCAAGCCTTCCGTGCGGTGGCAGAGCTGCACAACTTCCGCAAGGCGGCCGAGTCGATCAACCTGTCGCAGCCCGCGTTCAGCCGGCGCATCGACAAGCTGGAGGAGGCGCTGGGCGTGCGGCTGCTCGACCGCACCACGCGCCGTGTCAGCCTGACTGCTGTCGGCCGCGACTTCGCCCGCAAGGTGGAGGAGCTGCTCGACGACCTGGACGCCACGCTGCTGGGCATCCGCGGTGTCGCGGCCACACGCATGGGCGAGGTGACGATCGCCTGCGTGCCGTCGGCGGTGTACTACTTCCTCACGCAAGTGATCCGGCGCTACCACGAGGTCTACCCGAAGATCCGCGTGAAGATCTTCGACGCCAGCGCCAACCAGGTGCTCGACGCCGTGTCCCGCAGCGAGGCCGATTTCGGGCTGAACTTCATCGGCAGCCAGGAGCCGGACATCGATTTCCAGCCCCTGCTGGACGAGCGTTTCGTCGCCGCGTGTCGGCGTGACCACCCGCTGGCGCAGGCCCGCAGCGTGACCTGGGCCGACCTGATGCGGCATGACTTCATCGCGGTCAGCCAGTCCTCGGGCAACCGGTTGCTGCTCGACCAGGCGCTGGCGAGTGCGTCGGTCCGGCCGCAGAGCGTCTACGAGGTCCAGCACGTGACGACCACGCTCGGGCTGGTCGAGGCGGGGCTGGGCGTGGCGGCGGTGCCGTCGATGGCGATGCCGGGCGAGGACCATCCGCTGCTGGTCAGCATCCCGCTGATCGATCCGGTGGTGAAGCGCACGGTCGGGGTGATCCGGCGCAAAGGCCGTTCGCTGTCGCCGGCCGCGCAGCAGTTGCACGCGTTCTTGCTGGAGATGCAGGGCCGCCCGGTGGTCCGGCGGCGCCGGCGAGTCGCCGATCCCGCGGCCGACGCCTGAGCGCCGGCGTCAACCCGACAGCCGAGCCGCTGCGCCGTAGGAGCTGCCTTGCAGCCGTCGGGGGCGCTCGCCTCCAGTCAGCTGATCAGGCTGCAGGCTGGCTCAGGGTCGCGGATCGCTGGCCGGTGACATCGCCGAGACGGCGGCGTCCCGCGCCAGACAGGTCCGGTAGCGCGCCTCGCAGCGGTCCGCGAACCAGGCGGTGGTGAGCTTGCGCGTGATCTTCGGGCTGTTCAGGTCGATGTCGGGCAGCTGCTCGCGTGCGGGCTTGAGCCCGCGCTTGTCGGCCAGCTGGTACAGCCGCCGGTAGGTCGGCGAGGTCTCGAACTCGAAGCGCTTCTCCAGCTTCAGGTCGCGCTCGATCTGCGCCGCGTTCACGCCCAGCTCGGCCTGCAGTGCCAGCAGCGCGCGCCATGCCTGGCTCGGCTCCGTGCGCGGTGACACCGGCTCGCCGCCCTTGTAGCGCAGCAGGTCGCCGTCCGGGTCGATCTTCTGGCCGGTCAACTGCGCCAGCAGTGACTGCACCGCGGCGTTGCGGCTGCTGTAGCGCCCGGCGTTGTAGTCGGCGAAGCGGTAGAGCATGCGGTTGTACGAGACCGGGTAGTCCAGCAGCATCGCCGCGCCGAAGTACAGCCCGCCGCGGCGCTTGAACACCTCCTCGCGCGGCGTGCCAGCCGGCCGCCACGGGTAGGGCTTGTCGCGCATCTGCTCGGCCGCGAAGGCGACGCTGACCTGCGTCGAGCCACCGGTCTTCACCGGGTTCTGGCCCTCGAAGAGCGTCGTGCCCATCGGGATCTCGCGGATCATGTCCTCGAACAGCAGCGACAGCTCGCGCTCGGTGCGCAGCGTGTCCAGCCGCTGCTGGTAGGTCTTGCCGGTCGGCGAGGTCTTGGCCATCGCCAGGTCGAACACCGGCTTGGGGATGCCGTACTTGGCGCGCTTCTTGTCGAGTTCCGATGCCGCCACCTTCGACAGGTTGGCGACCGGCGGATCGGCCTGCCAGGTTGATTCCTGCTCGATCACGGCCGCGAGCGCGCAGACCTTGTGCGTCTGCGCGGGGATCGACAGCGCGGCGAAGGCGGTGGCGATGTCGTCGGCCCAGGCGCTGCGCTCGCTGATGTTCGGCGGCAGCACGCGCAGCGCGACGGCGCGCACCTCGGCGACGCTGACCGGCGGGGGCGCGGGCGGCGGCGGCGGGGCGGGCGGCAGGGGCGGGAGGGCTGGCGGTGGTGGCGGCGCTGGCACGGGAACCGGGGTCGGCACGGGCGCCGGTGTCGGGGCCGGCAGGGGGCTGGGGAGCGGGGACGGTACCGTCGTCGTCGGCGGCAGCGTGATCACGGGCGCTGGCGCCGGGGCGGGCGGCAGACGGTCGCTGGGCAGCGTGGTGCAGGCGGCCAGTCCGGCCATCACGGGGGCGAGAGCGGCGAGGCGCAGGGTGCGTGTCATGGGCGGCGATTATCCGGGGTCACGGTTCCGCCTTGAACGGATTGCGCTCCCGCAACTCGCCCACATACGCCTCGATCCCGGCCGTCTCCTCGTCGAGAAACCGCGCCACTGCATCCGCGAACCCCGGATGCCGCAGCCAGTGCGCCGAGGTGGTCTTCACCGGCAGCAGCCCGCGGGCCATCTTGTGCTCGCCCTGCGCGCCGCCCTCGAAGCGCACGAACTGCTCGCGCACGCACCAGTCCAGCGGCTCGTGGTAGCAGGCGGCGAAGTGCAGGTGTGCGATCGGCTCGGTGCAGCCCCAGTAGCGTCCGTAGGCCACGTGCTGCGCCGGGTCGAGCGCCACCAGCGAGGCCGCGACCCGCTCCCCGCCGCGGCGGGCGACGAACAGCAGCCAGTGTTCAGGCATCGTGCGCGCCACTTCGGTCCAGAACGCGCGTGTCAGGTAGGGCGTCGAGCGGTGTTCGCGGTAGGTGTTGTCGTAGCACTGGACGAAATAGTCCCAGTCCGCTTCGGTGATCGCCGTGCCGCGAAGCGCCTCGAACGTCACGCCCGCCTCGCGCACGTAGCGCCGCTCCTGCTGGATCTTCTTGCGCTTGTCGCGGGTCAGGCTGGCGAGGAAATCGGCGAAGTCGGCGTAGGGCGCGGGCGTGCGGTTCGACCAGTGGAACTGCACGCCCTCGCGCAGCAGCCAGCCCTGGGCCTGTGCAGCGGCACGGTCGGTGTCGTCGAGGAAGAGCAGGTGCGCGGACGACAGTCCCTGGTCACGCGCAAAGGTCTCGATGCCCTGCAGCAGCGTGGCCCGCGCCACGTCCGAGCGCGCCAGCAGCCGGCTGCCCGGCACCGGCGTGAACGGCACCGCGCCGAGCAGCTTCGGGTAGTAGCGCTGGCCCGCGCGCTGCCAGGCGTCCGCCCAGGCCCAGTCGAAGACGTATTCGCCGTAGGAATGGCGCTTCAGGTAGAGCGCCGCGGCGCCCTGCAGCGTGCCGTGCGCGTCGGCCAGCGTCATGAAGACGGGCTGCCAGCCGGTGGCGGTGACGGCGCTGCCGCTGCGGTGCAGCGCGGCGAGGAATTCGTGGCGCAGGAAAGGCGTCGGCGCGGGACAGTCGGCGAGCAGGGCGTTCCACGCGTCGGCGTCGAGCGCGCCCGGGTCTTCATGCAGGCGGAGGGTCGAGGTCATGGCCGCGGATGTTCGCATGCCGGGCGGCTACAGTGCGCTCCAGTCCCCGACCACCCCCGACCGTTCTGGAGATATCGCCTTGGCTTCCACGGACCCGTTCTTCAACCTGTACACGCATGGCTTTGCCCGTGTCGCTGTGGCCGTGCCCGTCTGCCGCGTGGCCGATCCGGCGTTCAACGCGCAGCAGACCATCGCGCTGCACCACCAGGCCGCCGCCCAGGGCGCGGTGCTGGTGGCGTTTCCGGAGCTGGGCCTGTCCGCCTATTCCTGCGACGACCTGTTCCACCAGCGTGCGCTGCTCGATGCCTGCGAGGCCGCGCTGGCGGCGGTGCTCGCGGCCTCGGTCGGTGTGCAGGCGGTGGCCGTGGTGGGCCTGCCGCTGCGGGTGGACCACGCGCTGTTCAATGTCGCGGCGGTGGTGCTGAACGGCCGCCTGCTCGGCGTCGTGCCCAAGACCTTCCTGCCGAACTACGGCGAGTTCTACGAGGCGCGCCAGTTCGCCCCGGCCACGCAGGCGCTCTCCACCGAGGTGACGCTCTGCGGCCAGACGGTGCCCTTCGGCGCCCAGCTGCTGTTCGATGCCGGCCACGCAGGCACCGGCGTGCCGGGGCTGAAGTTCCACATCGAGATCTGCGAGGACGTGTGGGTGCCGATCCCGCCGTCGTCGTTCGCGGCGCTCGCCGGGGCGACGGTGCTGGTGAACCTCTCGGCCTCGAACGTCACCATCGGCAAGGCCGACTACCGCCATGCGCTGGTGGCGCAGCAGTCGGCGCGCTGTGTCGCCGCCTACCTCTACAGCTCGGCCGGCTACGGCGAGTCGACCACCGACCTGGCCTGGGACGGCCACGCGCTCATCTGCGAGAACGGCGCGATGCTGGCCGAGTCCGAGCGCTTCCGCATGGACGCGCAGCTGCTCACCGCCGACGTCGATCTGGAGCGTCTGTCGCGTGAGCGCATGCGCCAGACCAGCTACGCCGCCTCCGCTGCCCGCCACCGCAGCGAGGTGGCCGCGTTCCGCACCGTGCCGGTCCCGCTGCAACGGCCGGACGACGCCGAGCTGCCGCTGCGGCGCTGGGTCGACCGCTTCCCCTACGTGCCCTCCGACCCGCGCAGCCTCGACGCACGCTGCGAGGAGGTCTACAACATCCAGGTCCAGGCGCTGGCCAAGCGGCTGCAGTCCTCGGGCGTGCAGCAGCTGGTGATCGGCGTCTCGGGCGGGCTGGACTCGACGCACGCGCTGCTGGTCTGCGCCAAGACCATGGACCGGCTCGGCCTGCCGCGCACCCACATCCGCGCCTGCACCATGCCCGGCTACGCCACCAGCGGGCGCACGCTCGACCAGGCGCTGCGGCTGATGGAGTCACTGGGCTGCGCGGCGCAGACCATCGACATCCGTCCGAGCTGCCAGCAGATGCTCGACGACATCGAGCACCCCTTCGCCGATGGCCAGCCGCAGTACGACATCACCTTCGAGAACGTGCAGGCCGGCGAGCGCACGAGCCACCTGTTCCGCCTGGCCAACCACCACAACGCGCTGGTCGTCGGCACCGGAGATCTCAGCGAGCTGGCGCTGGGCTGGTGCACCTACGGCGTGGGCGACCACATGTCGCACTACAACGTCAACGCCAGCGTGCCCAAGACGCTGATCAAGCACCTCGTGCGCTGGGTGGCGGGCAAGGGCGAGTTCGGGCCGGACTGCAGCCAGGCGCTGATCGACGTGGTGAACACCGAGATCAGCCCGGAGCTCGTGCCCGGGAACGCGGACGGGCAGCCGCAGCAGTCGAGCGAGTCCAGCGTCGGCCCCTACGAGCTGCAGGACTTCCACCTCTACTACACGCTGCGTTTCGGCTTCGCGCCGTCGAAGGTGGCCTTCCTCGCGCTGCACACCTGGGGCGACGCGCAGGCCGGCCGCTGGCCCGAGGGCATCGGCGCGCACAACGCCTACCCGCTGCCCGAGATCAAGCGCCACCTGCGCACCTTCCTCTGGCGCTTCTTCAAGACCAGCCAGTTCAAGCGCAGCTGCGTGCCGAATGCGCCGAAGGTCGGCTCGGGCGGCTCGCTCTCGCCCCGGGGCGACTGGCGCGCGCCAAGCGATGCAGAAGCCACGGTCTGGCTGGGCGATCTGGACCGCGTGCCCGACTGAACCGCCGGGCGCGGCCACAATCGGCGGTTCCCCCCGTTGCACTGGACCCGCATGTCGCCGCGTTCTCTCACCTCCCTGGCCGCCGCCCTGGTGGCCTTGACCGGCTGTGCCCACGGGCCGACCGCGACGGCCCCGGTCGCTGCGGTTCCCGCTGTGGCCGCCAGCCGCCCGGCCAGCGTCGCCGGCGCTGCCAGCACGCCCACAGGCGCCGCCGGTGCCGCCGCCGGTGCGCCGGCCGCCGCGGCCACGCCTGTCGTCCCGAATCCGCTGCCCACCTTCGCGCTGGTGACCCGCGACGCGCGCCGCTTCGGCGGCATGGTCACCGCGTGGCAGAAGGACGAGAAGGTCTGGCTGGAGCTGTCGGAGCACGACTTCAACGTGCCGTTCTTCCTGTCGCCCAAGATCGCCGGTGGCATCGGCGAAGGCGGCGTGCTCGGCGGCCTGATGGGCGGTCGCACGGGCGCAGGGCGGGCGCAGTGGGTCGAGTTCCGCCGCGTCCACAACCAGGTGCAGCTCATCGCGCGCAACGCGCAGTACGTCGCCAAGGCCGGCACGCCCGAGGCCCGCGCGGTCGCCGCCGCCTTCTCGCCCAGCCTGCTGGCCAGCACGGCGGTCGCCAGCCAGCCGCACCCGGACCGCAAGACGGTGCTCGTCGACGCCAGCGCGCTCTTCCTGGGTGACATGCTCGGCATCGGCGCCCAGCTGCAGCGCAGCTACCGCCAGGGCTACAGCCTCGACCAGCGCAACTCGGCGATCACCGCGGTGCGCGCCCAGCCCGACCTGCTGGTGGTGCAGGTGCAGAGCCACTTCGCCACCGCCGCGCTGAGCGAAGGCCAGCCCGGCGCCGCCGTCAGCCCGAGCGTGCCGACGACGCTGCCGGACGCGCGCAGCCTGTTCGTGCAGCTGCACTACTCGCTGTCGCGCCTGCCCGACAAGCCGATGGCGCCGCGCGCCGCCGACGCCCGCATCGGCCATTTCCTGTCCACCGTCGACGACTACAGCGACGACATCGCGCGCACCCCGCGCCTGCGCCACATCCACCGCTGGCGCCTGGAGAAGCAGGACCCGGCCGCCGCGCTGTCCCCGCCGGTCAAGCCGATCACCTACTGGATCGACCGCAGCGTGCCCGAGCGCTACCGGGCGCCGATCACCGCCGGCATCCTGGAGTGGAACCAGGCCTTCGAGAAGATCGGCTTCCAGGACGCCATCGTGGTCCAGGTCCAGCCGGACGACGCCCCCTTCGACACGCTCGACACCGGCATCGCCTCGATCCGCTGGATGACCAACGCCCGTGCGATGTTCGGCGCGGTCGGCCCGGTGCACGTGGACCCGCGCAGCGGCGAGATCCTCGATGCGGACATCGCCATCGAGAGCCTGAGCTCGCGCGCCATCCGCACGCTGCAGTCGCAGGTGCTGGCGCACCCCGGCGTGGACGACTGGCTGGCGCTGATGCAGGCCCGCGACGCGCAGCGCGAGCGCCCGGCGAGCGCTGCGGCCTTCGCCCGGCCCTTCGTGCCGAGCGACCTTGGTGATCTGTGCCAGCACGCGGATGTGGCGGGCGAGCAGCTGGGCTATGCGCTGGACGTGCTGGCGCTGCGCGACGGCGCCGATCCGGCCGGACCCGAGGCGCAGGCCTTCGTTGCCGCCTACCTCAAGGACGTGACAATGCACGAGGTCGGTCACACGCTGGGCCTGCGCCACAACTTCCGCGCGTCCCACGTCTACGGCGAGGCGCAGCTGTCCGACCCCGAGTTCACGCGCACCCACGCGCTGTCCGGCTCGGTGATGGACTACTCGGCGGTCAACCTGCCCGGGCGCGGCCAGCCGGCGGTCTCGCCCTTCCTGACGACCATCGGGCCGTACGACGCATGGGCCATCGACTACGCCTACCGGCCGCTGCCCGCCACGCAGGAAGCGGCCGAGCTGGGTCGCATTGCCGCCCGCAGCGCCGAGCCGGAACTGGCCTACGGCAGCGACGAGGACAACCTGTTCGGCATCGACCCCGAGTCGCTGCAGGGCGACCTGGGCAGCGATCCGGTGGTCTTCGCGCGCAAGCGCATCGGCATCGCGCGCGACCTGCTGCGCCGGCTGGAGGCCCGCCCGGCGGCCGAGGCCGACTTCGCCACGCTGCGCCGCGGCGTGTCCTACGCCCTGCGGGACGTGGCGCGTGTCAGCGGCATCCTGCTGCGCCAGATCGGCGGCCTGCGCACGCTGCGCGACGCGCCGGGCACCGGCCGCGATCCGCTGACCCCCGTGCCGGCCGCGCAGCAGCGCGCGGCCTTCGACACCCTGGTCGCCGAGGTGCTCTCGCCGGACAGCCTGACCGTCTCGCCAGGGCTGCAGCGCCGGCTCGCGCCGGACTACCTGGAGCGCGCAGATGCGCTGTTCAGCGGCGGCGCCGCCGTGGCGACCGACTTCACGCCGCTGACCCAGCTGTCGGACCTGCAGCGCGGCGTGCTGGCGCAGCTGATGAGCGAGGGCGTGGCCGTGCGCTTGCTGGACAGCGCCGCCAAGGCCAGCGATCCGGCGCAGAGCCTGACGCTGGCCGAGCTGAACCAGCGCCTGGATGCCGAAGTCTGGGCCGATCTGGCACCAGGCCATGGGGACATCCCGGTGTTGCGCCGCGCCCTCCAGCGCGAGCACACGACCCGCCTGATCGGCCTGCTGATGCAGCCTGCGCAGGTCGGTCGTGTGGAATTGCGCACGCTCCTGCGCCGCCGCGCAGAAGATCTGCTCGCCAGATTGCGCGCGGTACGGTATCGTTCCGACTGGTCTGCAGAGACCGCCGCGCACCTTCAGGACAGCATGGACCTGCTGCGCGAGGCGCTGCAGGCCAAGGTCGTCCGACCGAATGTGTGAAGGCCGTGTCATTCGATGGATTCCCGGTGCCGCGGCCAGCCTTGGATCGCGGGCCCCTGGAGCCTGCAGATGAAGGGCTGTTTTTGCACCGTTCGGCGGCCAGGTGCACGTTCGGGGCCGGATTGCGGGAGTCGGCTCCCCTGCTTGCAGGCACGGGATGCTGGCTCTTGCATTTCCATGTTTTTGTGACAAGACGTGATGTATTTCGCAAGACGTAGACCTTGAACAGAATCGGGGCATCGACCAGACCGGAGCCCGTCCCCGATGTTTTCCTTTCACCATACTCGCCGCCTGCTTGCCGATCTGACCGTTGGTACCCGGCTGGGCATGGGCTTTGGCGCCCTGATCGCCCTGATGCTCGTGCTGACGCTGTTCGGCGTTCACGCCCTGCAGGACAACACCCGGCAGCTCGCGCAGATCGGGGGCATTTCCGCGGCGCAGCTCGCCGAGATCCAGTCGCAGCAGCAGCAGTGGATCGTCCGGCTGGGCTCGCTCGGTGCGCTGGCGCTGCTGGGGGGGGCGGTGGTCGCCTGGGCGCTGGTCGACAGCGTGAAGTGGCCGCTGGACCGGGCCGTGGACATGGCCGAGCGTCTGGCCAACGGCGAGGACCAGCCCCTGGTCGACGCCCACCGGCAGGACGAGTTCGGTCACCTGCTGCGCGCGATGGCGGACATCCGGCGCCGGCTGCAGTCGGCCACGCAGGACGCGGCGAAGGGCACGGCCCAGGCCGTGCCGGCCCCGGCGGATCCCCGCATCGACGAGCGTGCGCCGGTGGCTGCGGTGCAGATGCCCGTGCCCGTGCTGGCCGACGGCGACCAGCCGCTGCAGGTGTCGGTGCGCACCGCACAGGAGATGCTCAGTGTCGCGGTGACCGCTGCGCAGCGCGGCGGCGAGGTCGTCTCGCAGGTCGTGGCCAACATGGACGACATCCGCGCCGCCAGCCGCGAGATCTTCGAGACCATCGGCAAGATCGACAACATCGCCTTCCAGACCAACCTGCTGGCGCTGCACGCGGCGGTGGAAGCGGCGCAGGCGGGCGAGAAGGGCAAGGGTTTCGCCCAGGTGGCGGGCGAGGTCCGGGCCCTGGCGGTGCGGGCGGCCAACGCGGCCAAGGAGATCAAGGCGCTGGTGCATGCGTCGGTCGAGAAGGTCGAGTTCGGCGGCCAGCTGGCGCGGGACGCCGACCTGACGATGGACGCCATCGTCGTCTCGGTGCAGCGCATGACCGATCTCGTCGAGCACCGCCGCCAGCATCCGCAGCTTGGCGGACCGCAGGCAGCCCAGCCGGAGCAGGACGTGCTGCTGCTGGACCGCCTCCATGCCAGCAACGCCACGATGGTCGCCGAGAGCGCCTCGACCGCCGAGGCCCTGCGCCTGCAGGCCGAGCGGCTGCAGAAGGTGGTCAACGCCTTCCAGATGCTGCAGCAGACCCAGGAGGCCGCCTGGAACGCCCACCACGCCATCACCAGCGCCCGCCAGCGCGCCAAGGGCGAGCCGGTGTCGCCGATGCCGCCGTTCCCGGCGTCCGACTGGGGCACGCTGGACGAGAAGCGCCAGCGCCGCCGCACGGATGACCGCGGCGACGGCAGCGGCGGTGACTCGACGACCTACTGACGTGCCGGCCGCCGACGGCGCTCAGACCGGCCCGGTGCGTGCCACCAGCCAGTCCAGCGCCGCGCCCGACACCCGCGGCGCCAGACGGCGGCGCACCTCGGCGTGGTAGCCGTTCAGCCACTGGCACTCGTCGTCCCGCAGCAGCCCGACGTCGAGGCAGCGCGTGTCGATCGGGCACAGCGTCAGCGTCTCGAACGCCAGGTACTCGCCAAACTCGTCGGGTGTTCCGACCGAGACGTTCAGCCCCAGGTTCTCGATGCGGATGCCCCAGCGGCCGTCGCGGTACAGCCCCGGCTCGATCGAGGTGATCATGCCCGGCCACATCGCCATCGAGGCGTCCGGCACCGCACGCGAGATGCTCTGCGGCCCTTCGTGCACGTTCAGGAAGTAGCCCACGCCGTGTCCCGTGCCGTGGCCGAAATCCAGTCCCGCCTCCCACAGCGGCGCGCGGGCCAGCGTGTCCAGGTGCGGTGAGAGCGTGCCGAGCGGGAAGCGGGCGCGCGACAGGTTGATCGTGCCCTTCAGCACGCGGGTGTAGTCGGCCTTCTGCGCCGCGCTCGGCGTGCCGATCGGCCAGACGCGGGTGATGTCGGTGGTGCCGCCCAGGTACTGCGCGCCGGAGTCGATCAGCAGCAGCCCTTCGGCGACGAGGCCGTCCGGTGTCGAGATCCACGCGAACGAGTCCGGCGTCGCGCGGTAGTGCGGCATCGCGCCGTTGGCGTTGAAGCCGGCGATGGTCGGGAAGCTCAGCGAGACGAAGCCCGGCTGGCCTGCCCGCGCTTCCGTCAGGCGCTCGTCGATGGTCAGCTCGCTGATCGCCTCGCGGCCCAGCGCCGATTCGAACCAGGCGTAGAACGCGCACATCGCCGCGCCGTCCACCTCCATCGCCTCGCGCACGAAGGCGGCCTCGGCGGCGGTCTTGCGGCTTTTGGCCAGGGTGCTCGGGTTGATCGCCTCGACGACGCGCACACCGGCTGGCACCGCCTGCCGCAGCCCCAGCGTGATCCGCTTCGGATCGACCAGCAGCGTGGCGCCGTCCGGCAGGCCCGCCAGCGCCGCGCGGGCGTCCGCGTAGTCGGCCAGCACCACGCCGTCCGCCGCCAGCCGCGCCTGCAGCGCCGCGTCGATCTTGCCGGCGCCGACGAAGAGCGTCGCCGCCTGTTCGCCGACCAGCAGGTGGGCGAGGAAGACGGGGTTGTAGTCCACGTCCGCGCCGCGCAGGTTCGTGATCCACGCGATGTCGTCCACGGTGGAGACGAGGTGGTGCTGCGCGCCGGTTTTGGCCATGCCGGCGCGCACGGCGGCGAGCTTGTCGGCGCGCGAGACGGCGGCGTGCGGGGCGAGGTGCTCGCAGACCGGCGCGGCGGGCAGGTCCGGGCGACCCGGCCACGCTTCATCGAGCACATCCAGGTCCGTGCGCAGCGCGATGCCACGCGCCCCCAGCGCATCGCCGAGCTGCTTGGCCGCCGCGAGCCCGAGCACGGCGGCGTCCACCGCGAGCACCTCGCCCTGGGCCAGCGTCTGCACGATCCAGTCGAGGTGGTGGGTCGCGGCGCCGGTCGGGATCTTCACCAGCTCGACCGTGGTGCCGGCGAGTTCAGCCTCGGCCTGGGTCCAGTAGCGGCTGTCGGCGAAGACGGCGGCGCGGGTCGGCGTCACCACCAGCGTGCCCATCGAGCCGGTGAAGCCCGAGAAGCGCACCCGGCCCTGCCAGCGCTCGGGCAGGTACTCCGAGAGGTGCGGATCGGCGGACGGCACCAGCACGGCGGCGAGTCCGTGGTGCTGCAGTCGGGCGCGCAGCAGCGCGAGGCGTTCGGGAACCGGGGAGGTCGGCGCGGGGGTGGTCGTCATGGTGGCGTGGTCGGGTTCAGGTCGAAGGGGTCACGGGCTGGCCATCGAGCCGCTGGCGCACCAGCGTGATGTGGCTGCGCAGCGAGTACAGCTCGTCCGCATAGGACAGCGGCACCGGCAGGCGCTCGACCAGCTCCTCGATGTGGTCCAGGTCGCTGTGCAGCAGGTCGCTGCTGCGGGTGCGGTCGGTGATGTGCTGCTCGATCTCGCGCAGACTGCCGTACCAGCGGAAGATGCGCGAGCGGATGCGGAAGTTGTAGAGCGGCGGCACCACCCGCGAGATCGGGATCAGCACCGCGATGATCGACACCAGCACCACCCACATCCGGTCCACCAGGTTGGCCAGCCAGAAGCTCACGTGGCGCTGCAGCATCGGCTCGCCGGTGGCGTAGAAGCGCTGGGCTTCGGGTGCCAGCGGGTAGTCGCCGCCGACGCCCTTGGGAAACTCGCCCTTGGCCTGGAACCAGTTCGGCTCGCCGTGGACCTTGCGCGCGGCCTGCACCAGCAGCTGCTGCAGCGCCGGGTGCGTGTCGTCGCGCACGACCAGCATCGCGGTGGCCGCGACCAGCCGCACGTCCTGCGCCGGCAGGTCCTTGGCCAGATCGACCACCCCGCGCGGCAGCAGCACCGGCGAAACCTGCGGCACGCGTCGCGCATACGCTTCGGCCTGCGCGAAGTCGAGCAGGCGGATGCCGGGCGTGATCAGCAGCATCCGCACGATCGGCGATTCGGGCGCCGAGACCATCGCCATCGCGTCGATCTCGCCGGCCAGCAGCGCGACGACCGCGGGTGTGGTCGCCAGCCGGGTCAGCGGCATCGAGGCGGTGTCGAGCCCGTTGGCATCGAGCAGGCGGCGCATCAGGTTGGTCACACCGCTGCCGTCCTGGCCGACGTTCAGGCGCCAGCCGGCCATCTGGGACAGGCTGTCGAGCGTTTCGCGGCCGATTCTGGCCTTGGCCGTGTCGTCGCGGTAGAACACCCAGACCGGCTCGCGGAACAGGCTGCCCAGGCTCAGCAGCGGGTCGTCCGGGGCCTCGTCGCCGAGCTGCACCTCGTCGGAGCCGCCCTGCACGAAGGCAGCGTCCACGTCGCCGCTCTTGAGCAGCTGCAGGTTCTCCAGCGAGCCCTGCGTCGGTCTGAGCACGACCTCGATGCCGTGCTTCTCCAGCGCCTGCCGGTAGCGTTGCCCGAATTCGGAGTACGCCCCCTGCGCGGTGCCGGTCGCCAGCACCATGCGCCGTGGCGGGTTGGGGTCGAGCATGACGTAGGCCATCCACACCAGCCCGACCGCCAGCAGCAGCACCGGCCCGCCGGTGATCAGCATTTCCTTCAGCGAGATGAGGGTCGAGCGCACGCGCAGCAGCGCGGTGCCGGTGTGGCGCTTCAAGGGGCGGGAGAGGGTGCTGCACATGGGGTCACATCGTCGCGAATTGGCGGCTGCGCCACCAGAGTTCGGCGCTGAACAGGGCGCAGGCGGCCCAGATGATGACAAAGCCCTGGGCCCGTGCGCCCGCAAACGGTTCGTGGAACAGCCAGACGCCGAGTGCCAGCTGGATGGTCGGCCCGATGTATTGCAGCATGCCCAGCAGGCTCAGCGGAATGCGCCGCGCGCCGCCCGCGAACAGCAGCAGCGGCACGGCGGTGAGCGGCCCGGCGGCCACCAGCAGCCCTTGCAGGTCGAAGGGGGCACCCGGAAAGACCGACTGGCCATGCACCACCGCCCAGCCGAGGCCGGCCAGCGCCAGCGGGCCGAGCAGCAGCGTCTCCAGCGTCAGCCCTTCGAGTGCGCCCAGCGTGGCCGTCTTGCGCAGCAGGCCGTAGGACGAGAAGCTGGCGGCCAGGATCAGCGCGGTCCACGGCGGCGTGCCCTGCGCCCAGGTCAGCCACACGACCCCCGACGCCGCGGTCGCTACCGCCGCCCACTGGGCCGGCCGCAGCCGCTCCTTCAGCACCAGCCAGCCGGTCAGCACATTGACCAGCGGCGTGATGAAGTAGCCCAGGCTGGCGTCCACCACCCGGTCGTGGCTGACGGCCCAGATGTAGACGTACCAGTTGGTGCCGATCAGCGCGGACGAGGCAGCGAACAGCCACAGCACGCGGCGGTTGCGCAGCGCCGGTCCGAGCCAGTCCCACTGCCGCCGCGCGCTCAGCACGCCCAGCAGGAACAGCAGCGACCAGACCACGCGGTGCGCCAGCACTTCGAGTGCGGCCACGCCATGCAGGAGCCTGAAATACAGCGGAAACAGCCCCCAGATCACATAGGCCAGCGAGGCCTGCAGGATGCCGCTGCGCATCAGGCGGGACCGGGTGTCCGGAGCCGGGACCGCGTCCAATGGAGCGAGGGGAAGGCATTGAGAGAAGGCATGGTCGCAAGGATACCTGTGTGGCCGATGTCCGCCTGTTACCGGCGCGTACCGCCCTGCAGTGACAAAATGCATGAATATGCCCGTGATGGAACACACCATGACCAACCCCGCCGACAACGCGAACAGCCGCCGCAGGACGATGCTCGGTGGCTGCGTGTTGCTGGCGCTGGCCTGCCCGCTGATCGCGTGCGGGCGCGAGGAGACGGCCGCGCCGCGCCCCGTGACCGCCCGCGGCACGCTGCTGGCGGATGAACAGGCCGTGGTGACGCTGTTCGAGCAGTCGGCCCCCTCGGTCGCCTACATCACCACGGAGACCGTGCAGCGCGGCACCTTCGGCGGCGCGGAAGTCGCCCAGGGGGCGGGCTCTGGCTTCGTCTGGGACAGTGCCGGGCACGTGGTGACGAATTTCCATGTGGTCAAGGACGCGCGCAAGGTCTTCGTCCGGCTCGACGCTGGCAAGCCGATCGAGGCCGAGCCGGTCGGCGGGGCGCCCGAATACGACCTGGCGGTGCTGCGGCTGAAGACGGTGCCGAAGAACCTGCGCCCGGTGCCGGTGGGTACCTCGCGCGACCTGCGCATCGGCCAGACGGTCTACGCCATCGGCAACCCCTTCGGGCTGCAGCGCACGCTGACCAAGGGCCTGGTCAGCGCGCTCGACCGGGAGCTGCCGACGGCGAATTTCCGCGAAGTCGCGGGTGTCATCCAGACCGACGCGGCGATCAACCCGGGCAACTCGGGCGGCCCGCTGCTGGACAGCGCAGGCAGGCTGATCGGCGTGAACTCGGCGATCCGCTCGACCAGCGGCAGCTCGTCGGGCATCGGTTTCGCGATCCCGGTCGATCTGGTGAACCGGGTGGTGCCGTCGCTGATCAACCGCGGCCACGCGCCCTTGCCGGGCATCGGTGTCACGCCGATCTCGCCGGACCAGGTGGCGCGGGCGGGGATCACGGGCGTGGTGCTCGGGGCGGTCGGGCGCGGCACGCCCGCTGCGTCGGCCGGGCTGGTGCCCTACAACCCGCAGACGGGCGACCTCGGCGATGTCATCGTCGGCGTCAACGGCAAGCCGGTGCAGACGCTGTCGACCTTTGTCGGCGAGCTGGAGCGGGCAGGCATCAACGCCACGGTCGAGCTGACGGTGCGGCGCGGCGAGAAAGAGCGCACGGTGCGGGTCAAGGTGATCGACCTGCGGGCCTGAGGCTCAGTCGACCTGGCGCACCGACAGCTCGGGGTGTCGGCGCAGGTAGACCCGCACGTAGGCGCACGATGCACGGACCGCCAGTCCCTCGGCCGCCGCCCAGGCCAGTGCCGCGCCCACCAGCGCCGCGGCGATGCCCCGGCCTTCGAGCGCCTGCGGTACACCGGTGTGGTACAGGTCCACCACGCCGGGGCTGCGCCGGTAGCTGGCCACGCAGAGCCGACCATCCACCGTGGCCTCGAAGCGGGACGCGGCTGCGTTGTGGCGCACGGCCATCGTGGTCGGTGGGTTCGTCGGTTCGGTCATCGTGTCAACGCTCGGAGGCGGTCCAGGGAATGTCGATCACCGGCGGGACCCGGCTGTCGGTGTCGCGCGGCACGATGCCGGCGCGGTCGATCGCGTCCAGCACGGCCTGGTCCCAGTCGGCCTGGCCGCTGGACCTGGTCAGCTCGCGCGAGAGGATGGTGCCGTCCGGGGCCACGCGCAGGCGCACCACGGCCGGGGTCGAGCCGATGTTGCGGCCGGTGTAGACCAGCTTGGGCTTGAGGTAGGCGCGCAGGCGGCCGGCATAGCCCGCGGACGGGCCGGAAGACTGCGCGGCGTTGCCCCCACCGCCGCCGGTGCCCGGCGTGGCCCGGGACGGGGTGGGCGGCGCGGCGTCGTCGCTGCCTTCGCCGAGCTGCTTCTGCAGGCGCTTGAGGTTGTCCTCGCGGGCCTTGGCGGTCTTTTCCTGCTGGGCGGCGGCTTTGGCCTTTTCAGCGGCGGCAGCCTTTTCGGCTTCCTTGGCGGCGGCCTTTTCCGCGGCTTTCTCGGCCGCTTTCTCGGCCGCCTTGCGGTCCGCCTCCTTCTTGAGCGCGGCCTGCTTGTCGGCTTCCTTCTGCTCGGCCTTCTCCCGCTCGCGTTCCTTTTCGCGCTCTTTTTCCCTCTCCTTTTCCTTGGCCGCCTTGTCGGCTTTCTCCGCCTTGTCTCGTCTCGCCTGTTCGATCCTGGCCAGCTTCTCGGCCTCTTCGGCTTCGCGGCGGCGCTTGTCGGCCTTCTCGCGGGCGATGTCGGCCTCGCGCGGGGCGGGTGGCGGCGGCGGCTCGACCACCTTGGGCGCAGGGGCTGGTGGTGGGGCTGGCCGTGGCTTGACGACCGGTGCCGGTGGCTCGGGCGCCGGTGGCGGCGTGACCGGTTCGGCCTGGACCCGCGGTGCCGGTGCCGGTGGCGGCGCGGCGGGGGCCGCCTGCTGCGGCACGGCCGACCACAGCTCGGCGCTGACCGTGGCGATCTCCTCGCGCTTCCACGCCACGCCAAAGGCCAGCGCGGCGATCAGACCGGCGTGCGCGAGCAGCGCGACCGTCGTGCCCAGGCCCAGGCTGTCCGCCGAGGGCGGATGGCGGATCGGGTCGCGCAGGTGGTCCGGCGGCGGTGGAGGTGGCATCGGCCCGGCCATCGTCGCTCAGGCCCCGGTGGTGCGCACGGCCAGTCCCACGCGGGCGATGCCGGCCTTCTGCAGCGTGTCCATCACCTTGACCACCGCCTCGTATTTCACGCCCTTGTCGGCGGAGATGATGACCGGAGTCTGGGCGGCGCCGGCCCCTTCGCCTTGCAGTGCCTTGATGCGCCGTGCGAGCTGCGGCAGCGCGATGCGTTCGCCCTCGGCGTCCGGGTTGCCGGTGTCGGCCTTGCCGTCGACCTGGATGCGCAGCAGCTCGCCCGCGTCGAGCTGCACCTCGACGATGCGGTCCGGCTGGCGCTGGGCCTTGCCGACGGTGGGCAGGTCGATCACGCCCGGCGTCATCAGCGGCGCGCTCACCATGAAGATGATCAGCAGCACCAGCATCACGTCGATGAACGGCACCATGTTGATCTCGTTGATCGTGCGGCGGCGGCCCGCGCCGCGGCTGCTCACGGCCGGCATGTCAGAAGCGGCCCGGTGCGGACACCGGGGCAGCAGCGGCAGCGCCGACCGACTGGTTGGCGTTGCGGGCCAGGATGTTGGAGAACTCTTCCATGAAGTTGTCCTGCTGCATCGCGATGCGGTCGATGTCGCGCGCGAAGCGGTTGTAGGCGATCACGGCCGGGATGGCGGAGAACAGACCGATCGCGGTGGCCACCAGCGCCTCGGCGATGCCCGGCGCCACGGTGGACAGCGAGACCTGCTGCAGGTTCGCGAGTCCCGTGAAGGCGTGCATGATCCCCCAGACGGTGCCGAACAGGCCGACGTAGGGCGACACCGAACCGACGGTGGCGAGGAACGACAGGTGCGACTCGACGACGTCCAGCTCGCGCTGGCAGCTCGCCCGCATCGCGCGGCGGGCGCCGTCCAGCAGTGCGCCGGCGTCGCTGACCTTGCGCTCGCGCAGCTTCAGGAATTCGCGCATGCCGGCCGTGAAGATGCGCTCCATCGGGGCGGCGTGCTGCGCGTTGCGCTCGCTCTGCTGGTAGAGGTCGTTGACGTGGCGGCCGGACCAGAAGTCGCGCTCGAACTGTTCGTTGCCCTGGCGGACCTTCTTCAGCCCGACGATCTTGCCGAAGATCACCGCCCAGCTGGCCAGCGACACCGTCAGCAGGATGGCCATCACGATCTGGACGACCACGCTGGCGTGCAGGATCAGTTGCAGGATATTCAGGTCCTGGTTCATGCGAGTCCGATGGAGGCGAGGAGGTTGGAGGGAATGCGGCGCGGGCGCAGTGTCTGTGCGTCCACGCAGCCGATGCGGATGCGGCCTTCGGCGAGCACCTCGCCGCCGCGCAGCGCCTGCTGGTCGATCACCAGGCTGGCCTTGCCCGACTCGGCCAGCCGCACGGTGACGACGATCTCGTCGTCCAGCCGCGCGGGCCGCAGGTAGCGCACCGTGGTGTCACTGACGACGAACATGGCGGCCTCGTCACGGCGCAGCGCTTCCTGCGAGAAGCCGAGGCCGCGCAGCCACTCGGTGCGGCCGCGCTCGAAGAACTTCAGGTAATTGGCGTAGAACACCACGCCGCCGGCGTCGGTGTCTTCCCAGTAGATGCGCAGGGGCCAGTGGAAGCTCGTGGGCGCGTCGGCCATGTCGGTCCCGGTGGTCAGGTGTTCAGCCACAGCATCGCCACCACCAGCAGCAGCAGCACGAGCACGGCCGCGAGCAGGCTGCTGAGGATCCAGCTGGGCCGTTCCCGCGGGCGGGCTGGTGGCTGGGCTGCGGAGACGGGGGGTGTGGCCGGCGTGTCAGCGGTTGGCAGCGACGGCGTGTCGGTGACGGTGCCCGCAGGGGCCTGCGTGGCCAGCCAGGTGCGCAGCTCGCGCGCCACCGTGCCGGCGGTGCGCTGGCGCTGCGCGGGATCGATGCTGATGGCCTGCAGCGCGATGGCGGCGAGCGTGTCAGGCACGTCGGGGTTGTGTTCGTGCGGCGGGCGCGGGCTGGCGGCGCGCACGGCGGCGCGGATCTCGGCCAGCGAGGTGCCACCGTACGGGCGCTGGCCGGTGAGCAGCTCGTACAGCACGACGCCCAGCGAGTACACGTCCGTGCGTGCATCGCATTCGAGGCCCTCGAACTGCTCGGGGGCCGCGTAGAACGGCGAGCCCAGTGCCGGCCCGCCCACGGTGTTGGTCTGGTGCAACATCTGGGCGATGCCGAAGTCGAGCACCACCGGCCGCGTGCGGCCGACCATGAAGATGTTGGCGGGCTTGATGTCGCGGTGGACCACGCCCTTGCCGTGCGCGTAGCTCAGGGCGTCGGCCACCCGCCGGACGATCAGCGCGGCCTGGTCGGCCGTGGGGCGCCAGCCGGAGCGCAGCATCTGCGACAGGTCCTTGCCGCGCAGCAGTTCCATCGCGATGTAGGCGCCGTCCGGGCTGATGCCCGCATCGTGCACCGTCACGATGTGGGCATGGCTGAGGCGGGCCGCGGCGCGTGCCTCGTCGAGCACGCGCTCGGTGAGGTGCATGCGTTCATGCTCGGGCACCACCAGTGGCAGGGTCTTGACGGCCACCCGCCTGGCCAGCACGGTGTCATAGGCCGACCAGACGGTGCCCAGCCCGCCCGTCCCCAGCGGCTGCTCCAGCACGTAGCGGCCCATCTGGTCGTTGTAGGCGAGGGTGTCGGTCTCCTCGATCAGCGGCACAGCGGTCAATCGCAACGGCATGGACACGCCACCCGGTGCCGTGTCGTTCGTGTCCCCGAGCAGCCGCTGGGTGGACTCGCGGGGGGCGTCGCCGGGCGTCGCGCTCTGCTGCTGCTGCGGCGACAGCAGCCCGAGGGCGTCATCGATCTGCTGCTCGAAGGGGATGCTGTCCGGCGGCAGGGTCTCCTCGCCGAGATCGGACGGATCACCCGGACTGGTCGGCAGCCAGATGCCGGACGCACTGTCGGCAGAGGATGCGCCTCGGACTGCGGGGCGGGTGTCGGCGAGCTTTCGGGTCGTCAGGTGCATCGGGCGGATCATGGGCATGGACGCTGGGCTGGCCCTGGGTCTTCAGCGTACCAGCAAGCGTTGCAGTCGTTGCACAGTTTCGTGCAGATCGTTCATCGCGCTGGCGAAGGACAGGCGCGCGTAGCGGCCCGTCTCGGCATGGCCGAAGTCGCGGCCTGGCGTCAGCGCGACGTGGGCGCGCTCCATCATGTCGAAGCAGAACTGCCAGCTGTCAGCGGCATGGGCGGTCACGTCGAACCAGACGTAGAACGCCCCGTCCGGCTGCACCGGCACCGTCAGGCCGAGTGCGTCCAGCGCGGGCACGATGTAGTCGCGGCGCGCCTTCATCGTGGCGCGGCGCTCCTCGCACACGGCCAGCGTCTCGGGCGTGAAACAGGCCAGTGCCGCCTGCTGCGCGATGGTGGAGGCGCAGATGTAGAGGTTCTGCGCCAGTTTCTCGACCGGCGCCACCAGCGCGTCAGGCAGCACCAGCCAGCCCAGGCGCCAGCCCGTCATGCCGAAGTACTTGGAGAAGCTGTTGACCACCAGCACGTCGTCGCCCAGCGCGAGGGCGGTCCGGGCATCGGCGTCGTAGCTCAGGCCGAGGTAGATCTCGTCGACGATGGTGATGCCGCCGCGGGCGCGCACGACCTCGACGATGCCCGCCAGCGTCTCGGCCGGCACCGACGTCCCGGTGGGATTCGACGGTGAGGCCAGCATCACGCCGCGCGTGACCGGTCCCCAGGCGGCGGCGACCGAGGTGGCGTCGAGCTGGAAGCGCTGGGCCGGCGTGGTGGGCAGCAGCCGTGCCGTGCCACCCGAGGCCGTCACGAAGTGGCGGTTGCACGGGTAGCACGGGTCGGGCATCAGGAACTCGTCGCCTGGCTCGACCAGCGCGCTGCACAGCAGCTGCAGCGCGGCCGAGGCCCCTGCGGTCACCACGATGCGGCCGGGATCGATGTCCACGCCCCAGCGGCTGGCGTACCAGTCCGACAGCGCCCGGCGCAGCGCGGGCAGGCCGACGGCGTGGGTGTACTGCGTGCGGCCCGCGTCCAGGCAGGCCTGCGCGGCGGCCACCACGGCCGGCGGCGCCGTCTCGTCCGGCTCGCCGATGTTCAGGTAGAGCATCCGCTCGCCGCCCTGTGCCGGGTCGCACGCCGCGCTGCGGGCGATGGCATCCGCCGCCTTGGCGCACTCCATCACCCAGAACGGCTCGATGCCGGCCACGCGCTGCGCCAGGCGCAGCGGATCGGGCCTCGACGGCGCAGGGCGCAGGTTCATTCGGCGCGGGGGGCCGAGCGGGTCAGGCGCTGGGCGGCGACCTCGTCCGGGCGCAGGCCCACGGCGGCCTTGTCCAGCACGCCATTGACGTACTTGTGGCCGTCGGTGCCGCCGAAGGCCTTGGCCAGCTCGACCGCCTCGTTGATGACCACGCGGTAGGGCACGTCCAGGCAGTGCTGCAGCTCGTACAGCCCGATCAGCAGCACGCCATGCTCGATCGGCGACAGCTCGGCGATCGGGCGGTCGATGTGCGGCATCAGCAGGTTGTCCAGCGCGAGGGCCTGTTCGATGCAGCCCTTCAGCAGGGCGTCGAACATGGCGCTGTCGCACTTGCCGAACTCGTCCTGCTCGCGCATGTGCGAGCGCACGACGCTGACCTCTGCGTGGCTGATCTGCCACTCGTAGAGGCCCTGCAGGGCCAGTTCACGGGAGCGGCGGCGGGCCGATTTGGGACGTGCAGCCCCCGGGCTGGTGGTGCCGCTGCGGGGTTTCGGGGTCGGGTTCAAGTCAGGTCTTCCAGCAAATTGGCCATTTCGACGGCGACGCGGGCAGCGTCGCGGCCTTTCTCTTCGGTGCGCGCCCAGGCCTGGGCTTCGTTCTCGACCGTGAGGATGGCGTTGGCGATCGGCACGCCGTGGTCCAGCGACACCCGCGTCACGGCCGAGCCGCTCTCGTTGGCGACCAGCTCGAAGTGGTAGGTCTCGCCGCGGATGATGCAGCCCAGCGCGATCAGCGCGTCGTGGTCGTCCGATTCCGCCAGGGCCTGCAGCGCCACGGCGACTTCCAGTGCGCCGGGCACGCCGACATGGCGGATGTGCTTGCGCTGCACGCCGAGCAGCACCAGCTCGTTCACGCAGTGCTCCGCGAGGGCGTCGGTGATGGCCGCGTTGAAACGGGCCTGGACGATGGCCACCCGGAGGTCGCTGCCGTCGAGGCGGGGCGTCGTGCCCTTGTCTGCACCTTGCATGGTCTGTTCCTTGGGGTTGGAGTTCAGGCGGTCACCGGCATGGAGCCGGTGCCTTCCAGGCCGTCGCCGACCATGCGGGGCATGCGGCCGCCGTGACGGGCCGTGAGGTTGATCGTTTCGGGGCGGAGCAGCTCGGGAATGGGTGAAATCGGCATCCCTCGATTGTAGGCGGCTCAGGCCGGGGAGCCGAACCCCGTTGCAGATCGTGCCATCAGTCGCACATCCCCGCCGACGCGGGTCATGTCGGTGAATACCAGCGGGGTGGCGTCGGTCAGCGCGGCCAGCGGACCGAAGGCCGCCATGTCGCGGCCGGCCCCGATCAGCCGTGGGGCGAGGTAGACGAGGTATTCGTCGACCAGACCGGCGCGCACGAAGCTGCCGTTGAGGTGCTGGCCGGCCTCGATGTGCAGCTCGTTCACGCCGCGCTGGGCCAGCGTTTCCAGCACCGCCTGCAGGTCGATCCAGCCGCTGGCGTCGGTCTGCACCGCCGCCAGCGTCACGTTCGGGCGCGACAGCGCCGACGCCCGCGGGCTGTTCAGCGCCGACGCAGTGCAGCACAGCAGCACGTCGCCGGGCGCTTCCAGCAGCCGGGCCGACGGGGGGGTGTCGAGCCGGGCGTCGAGCACGACCCGCAGCGGCTGGCAGGCGGTCGGCACGAGCCGCACGTCGAGCCGCGGATCGTCTTCGCGCACCGTGCCGATGCCGGTCAGCACGGCGCCGGCCCGACGGCGCCAGGCATGGCCGTCCGTGCGCGCTTCCGGGCCGGTGATCCACTGGCTGGTGCCGTCGGGCAGGGCGGTGCGGCCGTCGAGGCTGGCGGCCACCTTCAGCCGCACCCAGGGCCGCCCGCGCAGCATGCGCGAGAAGAAGCCGATGTTGAGCTCGCGCGCGGCGTCGGCCATCAGCCCGTGGGCGACCTGGATGCCGGCGGCCTGCAGGCGCGCCAGTCCTTGTCCGGCGACCAGCGGATTCGGGTCCAGCACGGCGGCGACCACCCGGCCCACGCCGGCGGCGACCAGCGCGTCGGCGCAGGGCGGCGTGCGGCCGTGGTGGGCGCAGGGTTCCAGCGTGACGTGCACGGTCGCGCCGCGCACATCGTGGCCGTCGGCCTGGGCGGCGCGCAGCGCCATGATCTCGGCGTGCGGCCCGCCGGCCTGCTGGGTGTGGCCGGCGCCGAGGACGTGCCCGCGCCCGTCGCTGATCACGCAGCCCACCCGCGGGTTGGGGTCGGTCAGGCCGATGCCCTGTGCTGCCCGGGTCAGCGCCTGGGCCATGGCCACCTGGTCGTGGGCCGTGAAGGAGGAGGAGGTCGGTGTGTCGCGCATGGCGTGATTGTCGACGCTGGCGGCCGGCCAGCCGTCACGGCTGGTGGGCCAGTGTGCTGTCGTCCACCGGATTGTCCGGGGCGGACGCACCGAAGGGACCGGCGTCGAGCGGGCAGCGGGCCGAGGCCCGGACCACCAGGAAGTTCTGGTTGCCCAGCGCGGTGGTCACGACGCTGTGGCTGGCGGGGTGCTCGATGTTGTCGATGCGGCCGTTGCCGTCGTGGTCGGCGCTGTAGCGGCAGACGCGAAAGCGTCCGGTGTTGCCGCTGGTGGCACTGACCAGCAGCCAGTCCTGCGGCACCAGATCGAGCCGGCCGGACCAGCGGGGCGTGCCGCCCGATGCCGGAGGGACTGGCTGGATGACGCAGTGGTACGCGATCGAGGTCTGCAGCGGGTGGGCGGGGGTGGAACTGGTCGGCCCGTCCTGCGCACATTCCCACGCCGGGCTGGGGTGGCCGGTCGTGGTGAGCGTCAGGCGCAGGCCGGTGGCCATCGCGGGGCTCGACGGTTGTTCGGCGTCCGTGCTGGTGAGGCTGTCGCTGTCGGTGGCGAAGCGGAGGTGGCCGCTGAGCAGCAGGCCGCCGAGTGCCCGGCAGTTGCCGAGACTGGCGGCGTCCAGCGCGTCCGCCGGGACCCCGGCCGCGCTGTCGCAGCGCCCGTTCACGTCGCCGGAGCGGCTGTCGAACAGCCAGACCAGGGTGGCGTCGGTGCGCGGCTTGAAGGCATGGCGGCCATCACCGAGATCGTGTGCGCCCACGGGGATGCGCAACGAGCGCTCCGGCCTGCCCGGGCTGCCCAGCCCGGCGCTGCCCGGTGGCGGCATGCGGTTCAGCAGCGTGGCGGCGCCCAGCGCAGGTTCGATCGCCGTGAGCGCAGTGCCCAGCGCCACCGCGTGGGCGAGCCCCTGCCGATCCTCCCAGCGCACGGTGGTGGCGACGGTGCGCAGGCGCCCGGCGGCCTCGGTGCGCACGCTGCGTTGCAGGGTGTAGGCGGTTGGCGTGGCTGCGTTGACCGGCGCCGGGCCGGTGGCGGCGATGTCGGCCGGGCCGCTCCAGCGCAGTTGCTCCAGATCCTGCGCGGCGTGGCGGACGGCTTCGCTGCGCTGGCGGGACAGGTCGGCGGTGTGGCGCAGTGCGAGGTGCAGCTGCAGCAGGGATGCCGTGCCCAGGCCGAGCAGGGCCACGGCCACCAGCAGCTCGACCAGCGCCAGACCGGCAGGGCCACGGCGGTGCTTCCTCATCGGGTGTGCGGATCGAACCAGCTGCCGGGCACCGGGACCAGCGCGCCGCCCAGCGCCGCGGCGCGCGCCAGCACGGCGGTATCCCGCACCACGTCGATCGGCCCGCGCAGCACGGTGGTGCCCTGACTGACGAGGCCGCCGCGGAGCAGGCTGCGCGGGCTGGCTACCACCTGCACCTCCACGCGATCGGCCACGACCAGCCCTTGCACGGCGGCGTCCGGACCGATCCGCAGCGTGCCGCGCACGACCAGCAGCAGCGGCGCCTCGGCCGTGCCCCAGCGACCCTGCGTCAGGGTCAGATCGCCGTCCAGCCAGAGCGCCCGCGCCCCCTGCGCCCAGGCCGTGTCCAGCGCGCTGCCGGCGCAGCCGCCCGCGCAGGCGAGGACTCGCCACGATGGCAATGCCTTCAGTGCGGCGATGTCCAGCCCGAGCAGGCGCTGCCAGAGCGCATCGCTGCCTGCAGCGAGCGGGGGGTCGTCGGCGACCAGCCCGGCCGCCGCAGGCTGTCCGGCGGGGCCGAACACCCTGGCCGGTGCCTGCACGGTGACCGTGCCGCCGCTGTCGATGGCGATGCCGCCGCTGGCGTGGTCGGCGTTGCGGACGCTGGCGCCATCCGCGAGCGTGACGGCGCCGACGCTTGTCAGGGCGGCCAGCGGCGCCTGCACCACCTGCCCGAGTGCGGCCAGCACGGCGGTGACGCGGTAGCGTGCGTCGGGTTCGGCCGCGCTGGCGTCGCCGCAGTCCGGGCCCGGGTTCGCGCAGCCCTCGGCTGTCAGCGTCCACAGGCCGGTGCGCGGGCCGCTCTGCAAGGCCACGGCAAAGGCTGGCGCTTCCCGATCAGCGGCCGGGGGCGAGACCTGGCCCGCGCCGCTGTCGGGGCAGTGGCAGGACCAGTCCGGACCGGCCTCGTCCAGCACGCACGCGGGTTGCAGGACCGCGGCTGCGGCGAGGCTGCGCTCCCAGCGGGCGCGCAGTGCGGCGGGGGCTGCAGCGGTGTTCTGCGCGGTCGGCAGGCACCGGCTGTCCAGCGCCCGGGTGTCATTCAGCCGGGACACGGCCCAGTCGAGTCCGGCCTGCGCGGCTTCCTGCGCCCGCACGGCGCGGATCTGGCCGGCGCTGGCACGCTGCTCGACCAGCAGTGCCCGGTGGCTGTAGAGCAGGCTCAGGTGGGCGATCAGCAGCAGGGTCAGCACCATCGCGAGCGTGCCGAAGCCGCTGGTGCGCCGCAGCGCCTCAGACCGGGCAGGCACCGGTGACCTCGTCGTTGCGCAGGCGGGTCTCGGTGGCCAGTTGCCGCTGTACGCGGCTGTCGCGGGCATCCTGCGCGTCCAGTTCGACCCGGACCTTGCGCTGCACCCGTTCGGGCGGGCAGCCGGCCTGTCCGTTGCAGGTGGTGCGCGGACACAGTGCGAGCAGGCTCTGCCGCTGCTCCTCGATCCGGATCGACAGGCGCGTGACGCGCGCCAGCGCCGGATCGGTCAGCGCCTGCCAGCTGTCGCGTTCGTCCGGGGCGAGGGCGCTGCCGGACAGGCGCCACTCGATGACCTGGCTGGTCGTGTTCAGCCGCAGGCCGAACTTCTCCTGGTGGCTGTTGATCTGGTCCTCGGTGAGGTCGCGGCTGTAGCTGTAGCCGAGCCAGGGCGCTGCCGCGGGGCCGTTCAGCACCACGCCGCGGTAGGGGTTGGCGGCGAGCGTGGCGGACGGGCGGCCGCCGTCCCAGACACCCCCGGACACATCGGCCCAGTAGCCCGAGCGCCGGACATCCCGCGCGATCAGCTCGATCGCGGCGCGCAGGTCCTGCGTCAGGCGGCTTTCCAGCAGCAGGCGGCGCTGTTCATCGACGTGTACCGTCGCGAGCTGCAGCAGGCCGGACAGCAGCAGCAGGCCGAGTGCGATCGCCAGCATCAGCTCGACGAGACTCCATCCGTGGCTGTGCGGCCTCATGATTTCCAGCACTGCCGGTTGAGCGACTCTGCGTTGCCGACCTGTGCGTCCGGTCCGGACCGCTGGTGGAGCAGGCCGGACGCGACCTCCAGCACCAGCCAGCGGCACAGGCGGTCATCAGCCTGGGTGCCCCTGGCGATGGCGGTGACCCGGTAGTCGCGCTGCGCAGTCTCTGGCTGGACGGAGGTGCTGACGTCGTAGTGGCCCGCGGGGCTGACCGTCGGCAGATCGAGTCCGTCCTTGCCCAGTCCGGCGGCGTAGACCGGTCGCTGCGAGCGCCAGCGTTCCTGGGCCTGCTGGAGCTGGGCCAGCGTGACGATGGCGTCGCTGCGCCGCATCCGCTGGATCTGGCCCAGCCAGCCCGGCACGGCCAGTGTCGCCAGGATCGCGACCATGAGCAGCGTGATGACCAGCTCGATCAGGGTCATGCCTCGGTGGGTGGACGGGCGGCGCGCCACCGTGGAGTTCAGCATGCGCTGTAGCCCGTGAACTGCGGCCCCGGCGCGCAGGTGCGCACGCGCCCCAGGATGTTGACGATGTGGCGCAGGGCGCTGCGGCCGTCGGTGGTGGCCACGTCGATGCTGCCCGTGGGGGTGACGGTGCCATGTCGCGGGTCGATGCGCAGGCTGGCGACGTTCGATTGCAGCCGGATGCGCTGCGAGACCGGCACGAGTGCGGCCCGCAGCAGGTCCGTGCCCGCGATGCAGCTCACCTGGGGCTCGGACTGCGGGTCGGCGCTGCAGCGGCAGGCGTCGGCATCGCCACTGTGCAGCAGGTAGCACATGCCGGCCGGAGTGTCCTGGAAGCTCAGGCGCAGGCTGCGGTGGCGCGTGACAGCGGCAGTGCGCAGCGACTGCAGATCGGCGTTGAACTGCGCGGAGACGCCCAGCAGGTGCTGCCGTTGCACCCAGGCCGCGAACGACAGGGTGGCGGTCTGGAGCAGGACCGCGGCCACCGCCAGCACGACCAGCAGCTCCACCAGCGTCAGGCCACAGGCTGCGCGGGCGGCGGGTGTGCCCGCCTGCATCGTTGTCCGGATCATCGGTGCCCCCGTTTCGCTGTCGGCCGGCTGTCGGCCGGTGCTGGATCGCTGGCGACCAGTCTAGACAGGCCACAGGGGCGGGCGCCTCCCTCTCAAGGGGGGAGCGGTCCGGGTATTTCGGGGGAGGCCCGGGGGGGGGCGGGCCGAGGCGCAGCGCCTCAGATTTCCCGGATCAGCTGGTTGAAGGCGTCCACGTCCTCGAAGCGCCGGTAGACCGACGCGAAGCGGACGTAGGCGACCTTGTCCAGCCGCTTGAGCTCGCGCATCACCAGCTCGCCGATGTGGGAGGTGGTGACCTCGCTTTCACCGCTGGTGAACAGCGTGCTCTCGATGCGGGCGATGGCCGCGTCGATCAGGTCCACGCTCACGTTGCGCTTGCGCAGGGCCAGCATCATCGACGCGCGCAGCTTGGCGCGGTCGAACTCGATGCGGTTGCCGTTCTTCTTCACCACCGCGGGCATGGCCAGCTCGACCCGCTCGTAGGTGGTGAAGCGCTTGTCGCAGGCGCTGCAGCGGCGGCGCCTGCGCATCGCGTCGCCTTCGTCCGAGGCGCGCGTCTCGACGACCGTGGTGTCCTGGTGACCGCAATAAGGGCAGCGCATGCTCAGGACGCCCGGTCGACCGACCGCATCAGCCGCGGTAGACGGGGAAGTCGCGCGTCAGCGCCGCGACCTGCTCGCGCACGCGGGCCAGCACGGCTTCATCCGTCGGTGCTGCCAGCACGTCGGCGATCAGGTTGGCGGTCAGGACCGCCTGCTCTTCCTTGAAGCCGCGCGTGGTCATCGCCGGCGAGCCCAGGCGGATGCCGCTGGTGACCATCGGCTTCTGCGGGTCGTTCGGGATGCCGTTCTTGTTGCAGGTCATGTGCGCACGGCCCAGCAGCGCCTCGGCTTCCTTGCCGGTCAGGCCCATCGGGCGCAGGTCGACCAGCATCACGTGGCTCTCGGTCCGGCCGGAGACGATGCGCAGGCCGCGCTTGGTCAGCGTCTCGGCCATCGCGGCGGCGTTCTTCACGACCTGTTCCTGGTAGGCCTTGAACTCGGGCTGCAGCGCTTCCTTGAAGGCGACCGCCTTGCCGGCGATGACGTGCATCAGCGGGCCGCCCTGGATGCCGGGGAAGATGGCCGAGTTGATCTTCTTGGCCACGTCGTCGCCGCGCATCAGGATCAGGCCGCCACGCGGGCCGCGCAGGGTCTTGTGCGTGGTGGTGGTGACCACGTCGGCGTGCGGCACCGGGTTCGGGTAGACGCCCGCGGCGATCAGGCCGGCGTAGTGGGCCATGTCGACCATGAAGTAGGCGCCGACCGCCTTGGCGACCCGGGCGAAGCGCTCGAAGTCGATGCGCAGCGCGAAGGCCGAAGCACCCGCGATGATCAGCTTCGGCTTGTGCTCGTGGGCCAGGCGCTCCATCGCGTCGTAGTCGATGTCTTCCTTGGCATCCAGGCCGTAGGAGACGACCTTGAACCACTTGCCGGACATGTTCAGCGGCATGCCGTGGGTGAGGTGGCCGCCTTCGGCCAGGCTCAGGCCCATGATGGTGTCGCCGGGCTGCAGCAGGCCGAAGAAGACGGCCTGGTTCGCCTGCGAGCCGGAGTTCGGCTGGACGTTGGCGTGGTCGGCGCCGAAGAGCTGCTTGGCGCGGTCGATGGCGAGCTGCTCGACGACGTCGACGTGCTCGCAGCCGCCGTAGTAACGCTTGCCGGGGTAGCCCTCGGCGTACTTGTTGGTGAGCTGCGAGCCTTGCGCGGCCATCACGGCGGGCGAGGTGTAGTTCTCGCTGGCGATCAGCTCGATGTGCTCTTCCTGGCGGCGCACTTCGGCGTCGATGGCGACCGTGATCTCGGGATCGACGGCGGCGAGGGTCTGGGTAGCGCGGTCAAACATGGGGAGGCAGTCCTGTCGGTGAAGTCCGGCCCCGCCGGCCTCGCCTGTAGCGCAGGCGGAGGCGGTGGGCTGCCCAGGCGCACGGCAATGAAACTGCTGACAAGCCCCGAAGCGGGCCGGCAGCGACCACGCTCCCTGGTGGTTGACCCACCTCGGACCCCGGGCGGGGTCCGTGAACGCCAGTTGCGCGGTGCGCGCAGTTTACAAGATCGCGTGCTCAGTAGCTCAGGGCCGCCACGCGGTCTGGTCTGCCCTGCAGGACGGGGTTGGTTCCGGTGTCGGCGGCGGCCGACGGGCGGCTGCCCTGGTTGACCGGCGGGGTCAGCGTCGGGGTCGCGCCCGGCGCCGGTTCGGTCGGCGGCGACACCGGCGGCACCGGCAGGCGCGCGGTCACGGGCACCGAGCGTCCCTTGATGAGCTGCAGCAGGAACTCCTGCTCGGCCAGCACCTTGAACGCGTAGCCACCGTCGCTGGCCAGGTTGGCTGCGCCGACGTAGTGGCGCAGACCGCCTTCGACGGAGCCGGCCTTGGCGATGCAGTCCTTGAGCACCTGCACGCCCACGCGCAAGTTGGTCAGCGGATCGAACGCGGCGTGGTTGCCGCCGAAGGCGACGTACTTGTCGTCGTGCACCCGGGTGAGCACCTGCATCAGCCCCTGCGCGCCGACGGCGCTCTGCGCGAACGGGTTGAACGAGGACTCGATGGCGACGATGGCCAGGATCAGCGTCGGCTCCAGCCCGACCCGCTTGCCCAGCGACCAGGCTTCCTGGACCAGGCGGCCGACCGGCTCCGGCGCCACCTTGTAGCGGCGCGACAGCCACTGGGCCACCGCGGCCTGCTGCCGGTTCAGCTCGCTGGGGTCGACGGCGGTGGCACGGTCCACGGCCGAGAAGTCCCCCTGGGCGAGCAGGCTGGCTTCGTCCATCTGCGTGGACGCGGCCGAGCGGGCTTCCTGGCGCTCGACGAGCCAGTCCAGTGCACGCTCTTCCAGCAGGCCGCGCACGTCGGCGCGACCGCCGATGACAAAGGTGACACTCAGGACAGCCAGTCCGATGACGGCCAGGCTGTTGTGGCTGACGGCCAGCAGGCCGTTGCCGAGATCCGCGATGAACACCCGCACCGATTGCGCGGTGGCGGACTGGACTCGCTTCCAGGATCGGGGTGCAGTCATGCAACTCCTCTTTCGATCACTGCAGGCGCCGTGTGGCCATTGGCGGGCGCCCAGATAATCCCCGTTGCGCAACAGCCGGCAGCCCTCGTTCGAGTGGTCTTGCCGGGTGGTCAACCCCTCCATGCAACGGGATCGAAGGGGGCAGCTGCGCGTCTGCGGCAGGCCACAAGCCCCCTGTGTTCGAAAACGGATGAATTCTAGAAGTCGTCCAAATAACCAGTCAACAATAAGAAATAACGGAATGAGATTGTAAAATTATGAAATACCGCGATCTGAGAGACTTTCTGGCCTTGCTGGCGCAGCGCAACGCCCTGCTCAAAGTGAGGGAGCCGGTGTCGACCGAACTGGAAATGACCTGGCTGTCCGACCGCACCTTGCGTGCCGGCGGACCCGCGTTGCTGTTCCAGAATCCGATGACCCGCGGACGGGTTTCGTCAATCCCGGTTGTTACCAATCTTTTCGGAACGCCGGAGCGGGTGGCTCTCGGCATGGGGGCCGAGCAGGTCTCTTCGTTACGTGAAATAGGTGAGCTTCTGGCCCGCCTCAAGGAACCGGAGCCCCCCCGCGGACTCCAGGATGCCGGCAATTTGTTACGAATGGCCAAGACACTGTGGGACATGAAGCCCGCCGTGATCCGCCATCCGGCCTGTCAAGAATTGATCATTTCGGGTGATGACATCGATCTGGGCAAATTGCCGGTGCAGCATTGCTGGCCGGGCGATGTGGCCCCTCTGATCACTTGGGGATTGGTAGTAACCCGAGGTCCGCAGTCGGTTCCGCGGCCCCGGAAGCGACAGAATCTCGGGATCTACCGTCAGCAGGTGATCGGTCCGCGCCAGACCATCATGCGGTGGTTGGCCCACCGTGGCGGCGCGTTGGATTTCCGTGAATTTGCACACGAAAATCCTGGAAAGGCCTTTCCTCTGGTAGTGGCATTAGGCGCTGATCCGGCCACGATCCTGGGAGCCGTCACCCCCGTACCGGACAGTCTGTCCGAATACCAGTTCGCCGGATTGCTGCGCGGAGGGCGCACGGAGCTGGCCGACAGTGGCGTCGGCGAGGGCGATCTGAAGCTCCAGGTCCCTGCGTTTGCCGAGATCGTGCTCGAAGGCCACATCCCGACGGCCACGCCCGGATTCGAGGGCCGCAGCGAACAAGGCGTGCCGCTCAAGGAAAAGGATGGTTACCTGCATGCCCTCGAAGGGCCGTACGGCGACCACACCGGCTACTACAACGAGCAGGACTGGTTTCCGGTGTTCGAGATCAGCCGCATGACGACGCGCAAGGATCCGATCTACCACTCGACCTACACCGGCAAGCCGCCGGACGAGCCGGCGATCCTGGGCGTGGCGCTGAACGAGGTGTTCGTGCCGATCCTGCGCAAGCAGTTTCCGGAGATCACCGACTTCTACCTGCCGCCCGAGGGCTGCAGCTACCGCATGGCCATCGTCAGCATCCGCAAGAGCTACCCCGGCCACGCCAAGCGGCTGATGTTCGGGATCTGGAGCTTCCTGCGCCAGTTCATGTACACCAAGTTCATCGTGGTGGTGGACGACGACGTGGACATCCGCAGCTGGCAGGAAGTGATCTGGGCCATCACGACCCGGATGGACCCGGTGCGCGACACGACGCTGGTGGAGCACACGCCGATCGACTACCTCGACTTCGCGTCGCCCGTGTCGGGGCTGGGCGGCAAGATGGGGCTGGACGCCACCAACAAGTGGCCGGGCGAGACCAGCCGCGAGTGGGGGCGCACCATCGAGATGGACCAGGCGGTGACCCAGCGCATGGATGCGCTGTGGACCACGCTGTTCACGAGCCGGTGACCAGGCCGAGCACTTCGTGCAGGGCGCTGTAGACCAGCACGAAGCCTGGCTGGGAGGGCATCCAGTCCAGCAGCGGCTGGTCGTCGCGGGTCACGGCGGCGACCGGTGCGGGCACGATCACCATGCCCTTGCCGGCCGCATCGCGGAAGGCCCGCATGGCGCGCGGCATGTGCGAGGCGTGCGTGACCAGCACGATGCGCTTGATGCCGGCGCTGTCCAGCATCGGCACCATCAGGTCCGCGTTCTCGCGGGTGTCGCGCGAGCGGGACTCGGTCCAGCGCAGGCTGGTGCCGTAGTCGTCCTGCACGATCTGGGCGGCCGTCTCGGCCTCGGATTGTTCGCCCGTCTGCGCCCAGCCCACACCGCCCGCGTAGGCCAGCGGCTGACCGGTGCGCCGCGCCAGCCACACGCCGTAGCGCAGCCGCACCATGGCTTGCTGGGTCAGGTTGGCGGTGCCGTATTCGGCCGCGAGCCGGTGGCGGCCGGCGCCGAGCACGACGATCGCGGTCGGGGTCTGGTTCGGCCCGCGCATCAGCGCGCGAACCTGGGCGCTGGTCAGCGCCGGCGGCGGACGCAGCACGGCGTCCTGCAGCCAGTGCGCCGTCGCGACGCAGCACATCAGCCACAGCCCGGCCGTGGACAGCACGACCAGGCCGCCGCCCAGGCGCGGCCGGCGCCCCACCAGCCACAGACCCAGCAGGATCAGCAGCAGCAGGCTGGCCGGTGGCTGGACCAGCGCGGACAGCAGGGGTTTCCAGGATGGATCAAGCGGCACGGGGGAGCAGGGCAGCAGCCGGGTTGGTGGTGGAGCGGGCCGGGCGCATTCTGCACGAGCAGGTCACCGTCGCCGGCTCCGTCAAGGAGCGAGCCGCTCGCGCAGCCAGTGGCCGCTGGTCTCCTGGCGGTAGACCAGCCGGTCGTGCAGACGCGACTTGCGGCCCTGCCAGAATTCCCAGCGCTGCGGCACGAGCCGGTAGCCGCCCCAGTGCGGCGGACGCGGCGGGTGCAGGCCGTGCTGGGCGGCGGCGCGGGCGGCGTTGGTGACCAGCACGGCGCGTGACGCAATCGCCTGGCTCTGGGGCGAGGCCCAGGCGCCCAGGCGCGAGTCCAGCGGCCGCGAGGCGTAGTAGGCGTCCGACTCCTCGGCGGACACCTTCTCGACCGGGCCTTCGATGCGCACCACCCGCTCCAGCTCCACCCAGTGGAACTGGAGCGCGGCCCAGGGGTGCAGCGCCAGTTCCTGGCCCTTGCGGCTGTCGTAGTTGGTGTACCAGACCAGCCCGCGCGCGTCATAGCCCTTGATCAGCACGATGCGGGTCGAGGGGCGGCCGTCCGCGCCGACGGTGGCCACCGTCATGGCGTTCGGTTCCGGCACGCCGGCCTGCAGCGCTTGTTGCAGCCACTGGTCGAATTGCTGCAGGGGCGCGCTGGCGGCGCTGTGCTCGTCGAGCTCCCCGGCTTCATAGCTCTTGCGCAGATCGGCGATGTTCTTCATGGCACCCAGTATAGGAAGGTCCCGTGACCGGCGCACTGCTCCAGCGCAACACAGCTGTCTGACGCAGGACTGATCCACCCTGGCGCGCGTGGCTAGCAGTTGTCCTTAAGTGAAGGCACCAGTTCACTTCGTGGGCGATGTGCGTTCCCATGGTGCCATGGAAGGCAGGGCCCACCCGGCCGGGCGCACCAGTGCAGAGAGGATGGGTCCATGGACACGGTCAATCACATCGCAGCAAGGGGCTGGACATGAGTCCCGCCCGGAGGCTGCCGACCGTGGTGGTTCTCGCCGCCGGCGCCGGGAGCCGCTACCAGGGCCCGGGGCCGAAGCTCGCGCAGGCCTTTGGTGCCGCGAACGTGCTGTCGCACACCCTCGACGCGGTGGTCAGCTCCGGCCTGTCCCTGGTGGTGGTCACCGTGGCGTCGCTGGTGGACGTCGCCCGCAGCGTCGTGGCCTCGCGCGACATCGTGCTGCTGCCGCCCGTGGGGTCGGCCAGCCGGGAGCCGCTGGGCGAAGGGTTCTCGATCGCGGCCGGCGTCAGCGCGCGGCCGCATGCGCCGGGGTGGCTGATCCTGCCGGGGGACATGCCGCTGGTGCGGCCCGAGACGCTGCGGGCGGTGGCGAGCGGGCTCGATGCCGCGCCGGTCGCCTACGCCCGGCACCGTGGCCGGCAGGGGTTTCCGGTGGGCCTGTCGGCGGAGCTCTATTCGGAGCTGGTCCTGCTCGCCGGCGACGAGGGCCTGCGCCGCGTGCTGGTGCGTTATCCGTCGCATGCGGTGGAAGTGTCCGATCCGGCGGTGCTCGATGACATCAACACCGCCGCCGATCTGGAGCGCCTGCGCCTGCGTCTGTCAGCCTCCCCGGTCCTCGCCTGGCAGCAATCCGTCCCGCTGGGCCAGTCGAACGAGGCGTGAGACCTCTGCATCCGCGATGCACAACGCCTGCAGGCACTGCGCGGTGCGGTGCAGGTAGTCCACGGTCCGGCCGTAGCGCCCCTCGGCGTGGCGGAAGATCGCCAGATGTGTCGCGTCGTCGAGCCGGCCGGTGTGGGACGGGTGCGCGGGGTCCAGCGTGAACGCCAGCGCGGTGACTGGGCCTTGCGGCGTGTGGCAGCGCAGCCAGCGTGGCGTGTAGACCCCGTTGGGCATCTCGCGCTCCCAGAGGGCGTCGAGCTGCTGCACGGCTTCTTCAGGACCGGCCCGGTGGACCTGCCCGACGCACGATCCCCCCGGCAGCAGCGCGAACACCAGTCCCGGGCAGTCCGGCGAGCCACGGTTGACCCGCGAGTGCATCCGCAGTGCCCGGTGCTGGCCCCACAGCCGCGCCGGCCGGATCTCGGCCGGCTCGAACTGCGGCCGCCACAGCAGCGAGCCGTAGGCGTACAGCCAGAACGGCTCGTGCCGCGCCAGCCGCTCGATCAGCTGGTGCCGGGTGGTCTGGAGCAAGGCCAGGGAATGCGCCGAACAACCCGGGGGCGCGGCAGGCGGGGGCAGTGGAGGGCACATGGTGCACCAGTGTCCCCGCAGTGGTGCTGGTGCGACAAGCCCGTCCCGGTCACCGGGCGCGCCATGCCCCGGCAATGCTGCCTTTTCTCGACCGGCGATCCGGCCCCGAATGCCGAGCTGGCCAGGCAGCGCGCCAAGGCCGTGCGTGCCGCGCTGCTGGTGGCCGGCATGCCGCTGACCCAGGTGATCCACCGGGTTACGGTCAGGTTACGGTCTGAGCGTCCCCCGGTGTCCCGCCCTGCAGCCCGTCAGGGCGGAAGTCTTCCGCGCCTTCCGCGCGGACGGGCTGCGTTCGTTTCGGTGCTGGCATGGACGGTGCGAGTGGTTGCAGACGACCGTTGCCCCCAGATGGAAAGATTTGACGCTGTAACTTAGTTACGCTTTAATCGTCCGACAAGTTTCAAGACTGCCAACGCCATGAAAACCCAGATCGCCGACATCACCGCCCGCATCCGTGAACGCAGCCGTCCGCAGCGCGAGGCCTACCTTCGCCGGACCCGGGCGGCGGCGGCGCAGCCCCGCGGGGCGGATCGCATGGGTTGCGCCAATGTGGCGCACGCGTTTGCCGCGCTGCCGGGGTCGGACAAGTTCCGCGTGGTGGCCGAGAAGGCGCCCAACATCGGCATCATCACCGCCTACAACGACCTGCTGTCGGCGCACCAGCCCTACGAGAGCTACCCGGCGCTGATCCGCGACGAGGCCCAACGCCAGGGTGCCACGGCGCAGGTGGCGGGCGGCGTGCCGGCGATGTGCGACGGCGTGACGCAGGGCTTCGCCGGCATGGAGCTGAGCCTGTTCTCGCGCGACACCATCGCGATGGCCACGGCGGTCGGTCTGGCGCACGACGTGTTCGACGCGGCGCTGCTGCTGGGCGTGTGCGACAAGATCGTGCCGGGCCTGCTGATCGGCGCGCTGCAGTTCGGGCACCTGCCGTGCGTGTTCGTGCCGGCCGGTCCGATGAGCACCGGGCTGTCCAACAGCGAGAAGTCCAAGGTGCGCGAGCAGTTCGCGCAAGGGCTGGTCGGGCGCGACAAGCTGCTCGAGGCCGAATCCGCCGCCTACCACGGCGCCGGCACCTGCACCTTCTACGGCACCGCCAACTCCAACCAGATGCTGCTGGAGTCGATGGGCCTGCACGTGCCCGGCACCGCCTTCATCCACCCGCACGCCGGTCTGCGCGAGGCGCTCACCCGCGAGGCCGTGCGCACCGTGCTGTCGATCCGCAAGGGCCAGCGCTTCACGCCGATCGGCGAGCTGGTGGACGAGCGCTGCATCGTCAACGCGATGGTGGCGCTGCTGGCCACCGGCGGCTCCACCAACCACCTGATCCACTGGGTCGCCGTCGCGCGCTCGGCGGGCATCGTGATCGACTGGACCGACTTTTCCGAGCTGTCGGCCTGCACGCCGCTGCTGTCGCGTGTCTACCCGAACGGCAAGGCGGACGTGAACCAGTTCCAGGCGGCGGGCGGGCCGGGCTTCGTGCTGCGCGAGCTGCTGGACGCCGGCTGCCTGCACGGCGACGTGCTGACGGTCGCTTCCGGTGGCATGGCCGCCTACGGCCGGGTGCCGGCGCAGGGGGCGGACGGTGCGCTGGTGTGGCACGACCTGCCGGCCACGCCGATCGACGACGCCATCGTGCGCACCGCGGCGGCCCCGTTCAGCGCATCCGGTGGTCTCAAGCTGCTCGCCGGCAACCTGGGCCGCGGCGTGATGAAGGTCAGCGCGGTGCCCGAGGACCGCCACATCATCGAAGCCCCCGCCATCGTCTTCGACAGCCAGGAAGCGCTGCACGTCGCCTTCAAGGCCGGCGAACTGGAGCGCGACTTCGTCGCCATCGTCCGCTTCCAGGGCCCGAAGGCCAACGGCATGCCCGAACTGCACAAGCTCACGCCGCCGCTGGCCGTGCAGCAGGACAAGGGCTTCCGCGTCGCGCTGGTCACCGACGGGCGCATGAGCGGCGCGTCGGGCAAGGTGCCGGCTGCCATCCACGTCAGCCCGGAAGTGCTGGCCGGTGGTCCGCTGGGCAAGGTCCGCACGGGCGATCTGGTGCGCGTGGACGCCGTCACGGGCACGCTGGACGCGCTGGTGGTGGCCGAGGAATGGGCAGCGCGTGCCATCGAAGGCCGCTCCGACGCGCTGGCCGAGGACGCCGGTCACGGCATGGGTCGCGAGCTGTTCGGCGGGATGCGCCGCAACGTGCTGACCGCCGAAGAAGGCGCCGTGACCTGGCTGTGACCCGTGGCAGAGAATCTGCACTCTTTCTGACTCTGAACCCGTCGATCGGACCATGCCCATGAACACCCTCGAACTCGCCGCCTGCGGCCCTGTCATCCCCGTCATCGTCATCGACCGCGTCGAGGACGCCGTCCCGCTGGCGCGCGCCCTCGTCGCCGGTGGCGTGCGCGTGCTGGAGGTGACGCTGCGCACGCCGGCCGCACTGGACTGCATCCGCGCCATGGTCGCCGCCGTGCCCGAGGCCATCGTCGGCGCCGGCACCGTGCGCTCCATCGCCGATGCCCAGGCCGCCAAGGACGCGGGCTGCCAGTTCGCCGTGAGCCCCGGCTACACGAGCGAGATCGGCCGCGCCTGCCTGGACATCGGCCTGCCGCTGCTGCCGGGCGTGTCCACGGCCAGCGAAGTGATGATGGCCAATGCCGACGGCTACCGCTTCCTGAAGCTGTTCCCGGCCACGGCGGTGGGCGGCATCAACCTGCTCAAGGCCTTTGCCAGCCCCTTCCACGACGTGGTGTTCTGCCCGACCGGCGGCATCACGCTGGAAACCGCGCCGCAGTTCCTCGCGCTGCCGAACGTCAAGGTCTGCGGCGGCTCCTGGCTGACGCCGGCGGACGCGGTCAAGTCCGGCGACTGGGCGCGCATCACGCGGCTGGCGGCCGAGGCGCAGGCGCTGCCCCGATAATCGCCCGATGCAATTTGCCGACCACGCCGACGATCCCGAGGACACCGAGTACTCGGCCGAGGAGCGCGCGGCGGCCGCCTCACGCAGCACCTGGGTCAGCGTGGTCGTCAACCTGTTCCTGACGGCCTTGCAGATCACGGTCGGCATCGTGGCGAAATCGCAGGGTCTGGTGGCGGACGGCATCCACTCGCTGTCCGACCTCGTCGCCGACTTCGTCGTGCTGCTGGCCAACCGGCAGAGCCAGCGCGATGCCGACGACAGCCACCCCTACGGCCACCAGCGGGTCGAGAACGCGGCGTCGCTGGTGCTCGGCGCGCTGCTGCTGGCGGTCGGGGTCGGCATGGTCTGGTCGGCGTTCCAGAAGCTGCAGGCGCCGGAGACGGTGCAGCCCGTCGGCGTGGTCGCGCTGTGGGTGGCCGGCGCCGCGCTGGTGGCCAAGGAATCGCTGTTCCGCTACATGCTGGCCGTGGCCAAGCGGGTCAAGTCGAGCATGCTGGTGGCCAATGCGTGGCACGCGCGCTCGGACGCCGCCTCCTCGCTGGTGGTGGGCATCGGCATCGCCGGCAACCTGCTGGGCTATCCGATCCTCGACCCGATCGCCGCGCTCATCGTCGGCTTCATGGTCGGCCGCATGGGCTGGGAGTTCGGCTGGGAGGCGATGCACGACCTGATGGACCGCGCCATCGACGACGAGGAAGTCGCCGCCATCCGCCAGACGCTGGCCGAGACGCCCGGCGTCAGCGGCGTGCACGACGTGCGCACCCGCAAGATGGGCGACATGATCGTGGTGGACGCCCACATCGAGGTGGATGCCACGCTCACCGTCGAGCAGGGCCACGACATCGCCGTCGAGGCGCGCCACCGCGTGCTGCAGCGCCACCGCGTGCTCAACCTGATGACCCATGTCGATCCGTGGCACCGCCCGGACCGCGACCACCCGGACCCGGTCAGCGGCTGAAGGGTGGGGAGCGCCACCGGTGGGCGCCGACCAGCCGGTGCCGAACGCTTATTTCGTCCGTTTCTCGAGCACGAAGCTGGCCCCGGCGTATTGCCCCAGGGTCTCGGTGAGCACCGGCATCACCTCCTGCAGCATCGCATGCAGCACGAACGGCGGGTTGATCACCAGCATCCCGCTGCCGAGCATGCCGAAGCCGCTCTGGTCCGGCTCGGCCACCGACATGCGCACATGCACCCAGCCGCGCTTGGCCTGTGCGTCGGCGGCGGCCTTGAGACGGTCGGTCATTTCCTTGGGTTCGAGGCGCTGCAGTTGCGGATACCAGACCATGATCACCGCCTCGGGGAAGCGCGTCAGCGCATCACGCACGGCGGCGACCACCTTGGCGTAGTCGGTCTTGATCTCGTAGCTCGGGTCGATCAGCACGACACCTCGGCGCGATGGCGGCGGCATCTCGGCCTTCAGGCCCAGGAAGCCGTCCGCGTTCATCACCGCGGTCTCGCGCCGGCCTTCCAGCGCGGCCTGCAGCAGCGGGTAGTCGGTCGAGTGCAGCTCGTACAGGCGCATCCGGTCGTCGGCGCGCAGCAGCATCTGGGCGAGCGCAGGCGAGCCCGGGTAGCGCGTGAGCCGATCGGGCTGCGGGTTGAAGCGGCGCACCAGCGCGAGGTAGTCGTTCAGCGCGGCGGGCAGGTTCTTCTGGCCGAACAGGCGGCCCACGCCGTCGTCGTACTCGGCGTGCTTGCGGGCGTGGTTGCTGTCGAGGCCGTAGCCACCCGCACCGGCATGGGTATCGACGAGGGTGAACGGTTTGTCTTTTTCCGCCATGTAGCGGAGCACCTGCGTGAAAACGAGGTGCTTGAGGACATCGGCATGGTTGCCGGCATGGAAGGCGTGTCGGTAGGCGAGCATGGCGGGATTGTCGCTGCTTACCGCCGCAGCGTTCCTAGAATGGATGCCCGACCACCGCCACAGGAAGCACCATGTCCGCTGCGCTCGACCAGTACCGCCAGAAACTCCGCACCCCCCAGGAGGCGACCGCCGTGGTGCGCGACGGCGACACCGTGCTCGTCGCGTCCGCGGTGGGCGAGCCGCCGGCGCTGCTGCAGGCGCTGGCCGCCCGGCGCGCCGAACTCCGCGGCGTGACGCTGAGCCAGTTGCTGCCGCTGACACCGCAGGCCTGCATGGACGTGGACAGCGCGCCGCACATCCGCCACCGCTCGCTGTTCCTGAGTGCGGCGGTGCGTGCCGGCTTCCAGGCCGGCTGGGTCGATCTGGTGCCGTGCCACTTCTCCGAGATCCCGCGCCTGCTCCGCCGCGGCGAGCAGCGCTGCGAGGTGGTGATGACGCTGGCCTCGCCGATGGACGCCCATGGCTATTGCTCGATCAGCCTGAGCCCCGACTTCACGATGGCCGCGCTGGAGCGCACCCGCGACCTGGTGCTGGAGGTCAATCCGAACGTGCCCTTCGCCTTCGGGAACTGCCACGTCCACATTTCGCAGGTCCGCGCGCTGGTCGAGTCCGAGGCGCCGCTGCGCGAGGTCGGCCTGCCGCAGATCAACGAGGTCCAGCGCACCATCGGCCTGCATGTGGCCGACCTGGTGAAGGACGGCGACACGCTGCAGCTCGGCTACGGCAGCATCCCCGACGCGGTCGTGATGCAGCTCGGCGGCAAGAAGGACCTGGGCATCCACACCGAGATGATCGGCGACGGGCTGATCTCGCTGCTGGAGAGCGGAGCGGTCACGGGGCGGCGCAAGAACTTCCTGCCAGGCAAGATCGTCGCCACCTTCGGCATGGGCACGCGCCGGCTCTACGACGCGATGCACCGCAATCCGATGCTGGAGATGCACCCGGTCGACTTCACCAACGACCCCGCCATCGCCGGCCAGAACGACAACCTCGTGGCCATCAACGCGACGCTGCAGGTGGACCTGTTCGGCCAGTGCGGCTCGGAAAGCCTGGGGCCGCGACCCTACTCGGGCACCGGCGGGCAGACCGACTTCATCCGTGCTGCCAACCGCTCGAACGGCGGGCGGGGCATCATCGTGCTGCCCTCCACCGCGAAGGGCGACACCCTCTCGCGCATCGTGCCGACGCTGACGCCGGGCACGCTCGTCTCGACCGGCAAGAACGACGTGAACCACGTCGTCAGCGAGTACGGCGTGGCGCAGCTGCGGGGCAAGAGCCTGCGCGAGCGGGCGCGCGAGCTGATCGCGATCGCGCACCCGGCGTTCCGGGAGGAGCTGCGCCACGCGGCGCGCACGATGGCGCTGCTGTGAGGCGCCGCACGGCGTTCAGCCGCCCTGCATCAGCGCCATGAGTTCCTCGGTGCGCAACACGCCTGCGACCTCGCTGCCTTCGAGCACGCTGTCGGCGAGTTCGCGCTTGTCCTGGTGCAGCGCCACGATCTTCTCCTCCAGCGTCCCGGCGCGCACCAGCCGGTAGACCGTCACCGGCCGCTGCTGCCCGATGCGGTGGGCGCGCCCGCTGGCCTGGTCCTCGGCGGCCGGGTTCCACCACGGATCGGCGATCACCACATAGTCCGCCACCGTCAGGTTCAGCCCGAACCCGCCCGCCTTCAGGCTGATCAGGAAGAAGTCGCCGTCGCCGCCCTGGAAGGCCGCGACGCGCTTCGTGCGCTCCAGCGCCGGCGTGGACCCGTCGAGGTACTGGTAGCGCAGCCCGGCCGCGTCCAGCGGCGCCTTCAGCAGCGCCAGGAAATCGACGAACTGGCTGAACACCAGCGCCTTGTGGCCGTTGGCGGCGAGTTCGGCGGCCAGTTCCCCGAAGGCCTTCACTTTGGCGCCGACGAGCTGGATCTCCGGCGTGACGAGCCGCGGATCACACGCCGCCCGCCGCAGCTTCGTGAGCTGCGCGAGGATGTTCAGGTGCGACTGGCCCGGCTTGTCGTCCGCCATCGCCTGCTCGGCGTCGCGCAGGGCCTGCCGGCGCAGGGCTTCGTAATGCGCGTGCTCGGTCGCCTCGGCGTCCACCAGCATCGTCAGCTCGGTGCGCGGCGGCAGGTCGTCGAGCACCTGCGCCTTGGTGCGGCGCAGGATGAACGGCGCGATCAGCTTGCGCAGCGTGCGCTGTGCCCCCCGATGCCGGTCACGCTCGATCGGCACCGCGAAGCGCAGGTTGAACGCCGCCATCGTCCCGAGCAGCCCCGGATTGCACACCCGCATGATCGACCACAGCTCCGACAGCCGGTTCTCGATCGGCGTGCCCGACAGCGCCAGCCGGAAGTCGGCGCCCAGCTCGTGCACGGCCTGGCTGCGCTTGGCGGTGGCGTTCTTGATCGCCTGCGCCTCGTCGAGCACCAGCGTGTGCCACTGCCGCGCCGCGAAGGCCGCCCCGTTGAGCTGCTGCAGCTGGTACGACACGAGCACCACGTCGCCCGCGCCGAGATCGGCCAGCAGCGCGTCGCGGTCGCCCTGCGCATCGCCTTCCGCATACGGCCGCAGCCGCAGCGACGGCGCGAACCGGTGCGCCTCCGCCTGCCAGTTGCCGATCAGCGAGGTCGGCGCGATCACCAGCGCCGGCCCGCCCGCCGCCCGCGCCAGCAGCACCGCCAGCGCCTGCAGCGTCTTGCCCAGCCCCATGTCGTCGGCGAGGACCGCGCCCAGCCCCGTCTCGGCCAGCCGCATCGCCCATTGGTAGCCTTCCTCCTGGTACGGTCGCAGCGTGGCCTGCAGCGTGCGCGGCGGCACCGGCTCGAACTGCTGCGCCACGACCAGCCGGTCGATCCGCTCGCGGAAGGCCTTGTCGCTGTCCAGATCCGCGCCCTTGAGCGTCGTGTCCAGCCACGCGGCGGCCACGGGCGTCACGCGGGCGGCGTCGGTGCGGTGGATCTCGGCGACGGTGGAGAGTTCGTCCAGCCGGCTGCGCAGCTCCTCCGTCAGCGCCAGATAACGCCCTTCGCCCATCGGGATGAAGCGGCTCTTCTCGCGCGCGCTCCAGTCCAGCAGCCGGCCCAGGCTCACGACGAGCTGCTCGTTGAGCGTCACGCCGCCTTGCAGGGCCAGCCATTCCGAGCCGGACCTGACGTTGACCTGGAGCTGCCCGAGTCCGGCGGTGTCGACCCGGATCGCCTTGCCCTTGGGCCAGTCGAGTGCCATGACCGCGTTGAGCGTGTGCAGCCGCTCCAGCAGCGCCAGCGCCTGGTCCGGCTGCTCGACCAGCCACGCCGCGGGCGCGTCGGCCAGCGGCGGCGTGAGCATCGGGCAGGCGTCCACCGTGGTCTCCAGATGCGATCGCTCGGCGGCGAGGTCGCGCTGCACGCCCAGGGTTTCCGCACCCACCTTGGCGATCAGGCGTGCCCGGCCGCTGCCGGGGTTGACGCGCGGCCCGTCGGTGCCAAAGGGCATCACCACCAGCCGCAGCGCCACGCCGTCGCCCTCGGGCGTGAGTTCGGCGCGCAGGCGTGATTCGGCCGGCACCTCGCGGGCGGCGGCGGTCGTGTCGCTCTGGACCTGGAAATGTGCACCCAGGCTGCGCAGCACCTCGTCGAGCTGGCCAGCCGCCGCCTTCGGCACCTCCAGCCCGGCGCCGATCAGCTGCGCCGCCCGCGTCTGCGCGGCGTTCAGGCGGACGAGTCGCGCGTGCTGCGGTCCGTCGCGCAGGATGGTGAGCACGCGCAGCGCGTCGGCTTCCTTCTGCTCGGCCGCGCTGGTGATCCAGAGCTGCGGCTCCTGGCGCTCGGCGGCCGGGTCGGTCCAGCGTGGTGGCGGCTGCAGCGCCACCCGCAGCCGGCCACCGAGGTCGGTGACATCCAGCGCGGGCGGCACCTCCGCCAGCGCCACATGCACGTCGGGCGTGTCGTCGAACTCGATGTGCGGATGCCCGACCAGCGCCACCGCCGCCGCGGCCAGATCGAAGCGCAGGCTGCGGTCGCGCGGGTTGATGCGCAGCGTGCGGGCGACCACGGCGTCGTGCACCGGCAGTGTCTCGCTCTTGCTCAGCTTGAGCAGCGAGGCGGCCTTGGGTTTGCCCCAGCCGCGCAGGCCGCGTTTCTGCTCCATCGGGGTGATGTCGCCGACCGCGCCGAAGTCGTTGACCGTGAGGACCCAGACCAGCCGGGATTCGGGGGTGGTCACGGTGGTGCCGGGGCCTTCCGCGGCGCCACCACCGGCGATGGCGGCCAGGGCCGACAGCGCGCTGCGCCAGCGCTCGCCTTCCTGCGGGGTGTCCACGAAGAAGGAGGCCGGCGCGGGCTGCCCCCGGAGCACGGCCAGCGCGGCGTCGAGCTGGGCGCGCAGGTCGTGCAGTCCGCTCGCCGTCAGGCGCTCGCCCAGCAGGCGCGCGGCGTCGAGCTGCGGGGCGTTGAGCGGTTCCGGGCCCGGGCGGTCTTTCAGCCAGGCGCGCACCATCCAGCGGCTCAGGTCGAGCTGGTCGAGGTGGAACTCGCTGGTGCGGGGCAGGAAGGCCTGCAGGTCGCGCCGCGCATCGCCCAGCTGCATCTGCATCGCCAGTGCGAACACGCCCCACGGCGTCTCCAGCACCGGCTGGCGCTTGCCGCCTTCGGCCAGGCAGAACTTGAGCGCCTTCTGCAAGGACGCCGGTCGCGCATCGGCCAGCAGCGCGAGCACATAGCTGAAGCCGACCACGGGCGACACCAGGGCCTTGCGCTTGCCGGACAGCGTGCGCATCGTGTCCAGCACGGCGTCGACGCCGGTGATGCAGCCCGCCCAGTCCCCGCAGCGGAAGCGGTGCACGGCCTCGTACGAGGCGGCCACCGCGCGCCAGACCGGCAGGCCGCCGTCCAGATCGGCGTCTTCGCCGGGCTGGAGCATGGTCTCCAGCGCGGGCGCCACCTCGTCGAAGCGCCCGGCCAGCATCAGGTGTTCGGCCTGCACGATGGGCAGCGTGGTCAGGCGCACGACGGCGTCGAGGGCCGGATCGGCGAGGGCCCGCCGGCGCAGGTCCTCGGTCATCGCCAGCAGCGGCAGATGGCCCGGGTTCACCCAGTGCAGGTTGAGCAGGACCAGGTTCTCGCGCAGGGTCTCGGCCTGCAGCTGCGGGTGCATCCGGGTGAACAGGGCCTCGTCGAGCACGTCGTGCAGCGCACGCTCCAGCACGGCGCTCCACTCCATGCTCCAGCGGCAACCCTGGCGCAGCTGTTCCAGCGCCGGCGCGTCCTGGCCGCTGAACACCGCCAGCCGCGTGACGGCGCAGGCGAGCTCCATCGTGTCGAAATGCCAGTAGGCCGTGCCGAAGCGGGCGGCGGAGCGGCTGCCGTCGGCATCCAGCAGGGCAGCGCGCAGGGTGTCTGCGGGGGCGCGTTGCAGCAGCGCGAGGTAGGTGGCGCTGTAGTGCTGCGGATGCACGTGCCAGTGGCCCTGGCGCTGCGGGTGTTCGGCGATCCGGCCTGAAGCCGCGAGTGCGTCCAGCGCCGCGCGCACCTGCTCGCCGGTGTAGCGCTTGCCGTCCCGGTTGCGCCAGCCCAGTTCGGCCAGCAAGGTGGTGACCCAGGTGCGCACGCGGTAGCTGGCGCCAAGTGCCAGCACCTGCAGCACATCGCGCTGTTCGTGTGCAGCGCCATCAAGTCGGGTGAGTGGAGAAGGGGTCACGCGCATGGCGCAGCATTGTGCCTTGTTCAAGGGGGGGGCACCCGGATTGCGGGGTATCTTTTGCGGCAGAGGTATTTTCTCCGGCCAGTTCAGGAGTTTGGATGACAAACCTGATTGGTTTGATCTGGTGGTCGGCATCCGAATATGGGGGTGCCATGCTATTTGGCCGATGCTGGCTTGAGAGCTTCCCCGCTTCGCGGGGGGAGGCGTCGCGCTGGATGGTGGGTGCCCTGTTTCCGTGATGAATTGAATTCTGTTTTTTCATATTGAATATGACAATCGAATTCATGCGAACAAGCTTGGGCCGACAGGCAAGGGGACGAAGAGTGGCCAACGAATCCGAATTCCAGGTAGCAATCCTGTTGCCAGTGCACGGCACCGATGAAGCGCTCGACCGCACCGTGGCCAGTGTGCTGGCGCAGACCGAAACGCGCTGGACGCTGTGGCTGATCGAGACCCATGACGCCTGCGGGCGGGCAGCGCGCTGGCTCGGGACGGACCCGCGCGTTCGGCGTCTCCAGCATCCGGGATGCGGACGGGCTGCTGCACTGGGGCATGCGCTGGCCCGCTGTCCGGGCGATTACCTGGTGTTCCTCGACGCGGAGCACGGCTGGGAGCCCGGTTTTCTCGCGCTGACGACGGCCTTCCTGCGGGCGAATCCGCTGGAAGACCTGGTCTGCATGGAGGCGGTGACGCTGTCGGGTCAGCCCGCCGTGGTGCGCCGCGCGGTCTTTCGCGAGCGTGGAGCGCTGCGTGAAGCGCTGGATCTGCCGCCAGGCACCCGGTCCGACACCGCGCTGGACGGCGCCACCTGGTACCGGGGTGAATTGGCGCAGCATCTGCGCTGGGGCGAATACAGCCGGATGGCCGTGACGCTCATGACGTCGGATGCGGCGCTGCGACTGGCTCCGGCCCTGGGCCGCGAGAGTGCGGCGCTGGACTACCGCCTGCAGGCCCGGCTGGCCAGAACCTGTCCGGTGAACCTGCTGGCGCTGCCCGGCGCGGTCCACCGGCCAGCGATCTGGTCGGCTGCACAGGAGTTGCAGCAGGAGCGCGATGCCCTGCAGGTCTTCGACGAGATCCACGGGCGCCAGCGGGACATCGATCCGGAAGTCGCCCGCCTGCGCCTCGAACGTCTCGCGCGGCTCCAGCGGTCTTCGGCCCTGCGGCTGCTCGGGCATGGCCTCGGGCTGGTCCGCCACGCCACACGCGTTGTGCTGCGGTGCACGGGTCGGTCCGGCGCGCGCCGTGCGATCGACTCCTTGTCCCTGCGCCCGAGCGGTCCGCCGATGCACCACCCGCGCTGATGCTGATGATCCGCCCGCACGGGTGCCTCCCCCTGTTGAGATGCCCGTGAACAGGGGGGTGTGGGAATCAGGCTCCGGCTTGAATGCGGAATGTGTGATGGATTGATTTTGTTTTTTCCAGTTCCTTGGAATACTGAAAACCAATGGCAGCGGTGCAGAGGGTTCCCGGAAACAATATTGCTGACCTGGATGGATGAGATGAAAAAATACGCAACGGCCCCGATCTGTCTTTTCGTGCATGCCAGGGCAGCGCTGACACGGCAAACCGTTGCCTCGCTGCTGACCAACCGTCTGGCCGCGCAGAGCGAGCTGCACGTGTTCTGCGACGGGCCACGCCCGGGCCAGGAAAGTCGCGTGCGCGAGGTGCGCGAGTACGTGCGCACGATCACCGGATTCTCCCGGGTCGTGCTGCACGAGCAGGCGGTCAATCTGGGGCTGTCGCGGTCCGTCATCGGTGGTGTGTCCGAGATGCTGAAGACGCACGAGCACGTGATCGTGCTGGAGGACGACCTCAAGCTCTCGGCTGGCTTCCTGGACTTCATGAACCAGTCGCTGCAGGCCTACGCGGCCGATCCGCGGGTGATGAGCGTGTCGGGCTATGCGTTTCCGATCCGCCATGCCGGGGAGCTGGTGCACGATGCCGTGTTCGGCCTGCGGGCCTCGTCCTGGGGCTGGGCCACCTGGCGGGACCGCTGGCAGGCGATCGACTGGGCGGTCTCCGACTACAGCCGCTTCCGCCGCAATCCGGTGCGCCGGTTCCAGTTCAACCGCGGCGGCAGCGACCTGTCCCGCATGCTGGACCGCCAGATGGCCGGCCAGATCGATTCCTGGGCCATCCGGTTCTGCTATCACCAGTTCAGCCACGGGCTGGTCGATGTCTTTCCGGTCCGCTCGCTGGTCGAGAACATCGGGTTCGGCGAGGGGGCCGAACACTGCACGCAGGATGTGCGTGGCTGGGCCTCCGAGATGATGGACGTCGCGCCGACCCGGTTCCGCTTGCCCGTGGAGGTCCGCACGGATCCCGACGTGCTGCGGCAGTTCCGCCGCTTCAACAGCCTGACGGCCCGCGCCGTCCGGGTGGCCAAGCGCCAGTGGCTGTCGCTGGCGGCGCGGTTCGGGCGGCCCGGCCCCGCGCCGGTTGCGCCGCCATCGAAGGGGGCGAGTTCACTGGCGCCTCTGTCGCCGCGGTAAGCGGCGTGCCGCCTGCTGTGCGCTGCGCCACAGCGGGCGCAGCGGCGGGCGCTGTGCGGCATCCGCGTAGCGCCACTGGCTGAGCCGGTCCAGCGCCCGCTGCAGTTCCGCGAGATCGGCCGGTGTCCGCGTCGCCAGATGTGCCAGCAGGCCGGCGGGCGCCAGATGCGCGGGGATCTCGTAGCCGCGGCGCTGCAGGATCTGTCGCAGGCGTTCGTGGCCCTGCAACCAGGGATCCCGCCGCTGCAGGCGCGTGTGCAGCGCTGCCCAGGCCGCTCCGATGCCTGCGGCCGCCGCGAATGCGCCAGCCAGCCACCGGCCCAGCGTCTGGCTGTCGACGCTGTCCCAGCCCAGCGTGCGCAGCAGGTCCTGCTGGCGCAGGGGCGAGTAGCCCAGCACCCACTGGTTCCACTGGTGCTCCGCGGCCCCCCAGAGCGCGCGGGCCTGTGCGAGCAGGCGGGGATCGAGATCGCTCAGTGTCTGGCCGACCAGCCCGCGCTGGGCGGCCAGGCGCTCGCTGCGCTGGATGCGTTCGGGTGCGACGGCACCGGTCGGATCGAGGCGCACCCAGCCTCGGCCGTCTTGCCAGTATTCGACCCAGGCGTGCGCGTCGCGCTGGCGCACCTCCAGCACGCCGTTGAGCGGGTTCACCTGCCCGCCCAGGTAGCCGGTCACGATGCGTGCGGGCACGCCCCAGCGGCGCAGCACCACGGTGACCGCGCTGGCGTAGTGCTCGCAGAAACCAGTGCGGCGGTCCAGCCAGAAGCTGTCCACCGGGTCCGGGCCGGACAGGCCGGGGGCGAGCGTGTAGACAAAGGGCTGCTGGCGGATGTACGCCAGCAGCCACTGCGCACGGCGTGCGCTGTCGCCGAGGGCCGGGCCCATGCGGGCAGCCTGTTCGTCGGCCCAGGCGATGGTGCGCGGATGCTGCCGGTCCGGCAGCGCGAGGTAGGGGCGCCAGCGCGGATCATCTGTCCGCACCGGGTCGGCCTGCGGGGTGGCCGGATCGTGCACGGGGGTGTCGAGCACGGCGGTGGCCTGCACGCGCAGGCGCTCCGTCAGCGGTCGGTCGGTGGCCCAGACGCCTTCGGGTTCGTGCAGCCAGGTCCGTTCGGATCCGGCATCGGGCAGCACCGGCGCGGTCCCGGCGTTTTCCAGCAGCGGCAGGGTGCCCAGGCCCAGCGGCTCGACGGTCATCTCGTAGCGCACCTGCCGGGCCGGCGCCGCGGCCACGGCCGGCTCGGCCTCCGGCGTGAAGCGGCGGCGGCGCTGCCAGCCGCTGCCCTCCGGCTCGCTCAGCACGGGGCCGCGGACATACCGCTGCGAGGGCGCCGGTGCGGGGCCCTCGAACTGCAGGCGCAGCGCGAGCGTGTCGTCCTGCGCCAGTTCGGCCACGTCCCCCAGCGACAGGTGGTCGGACAGGCCGGTGCGGGCCGTGCCGGGCCCGGGCATCGACCACAGCGGCGCGACCCGCGGGAACAGCAGGAACAGCGCGACCACCAGCGGCAGCCCCGTCAGCAGCAGCCGGGCCGACAGCGCCAGGGCCTGCTGCAGCGGCGGCCGTGTCTGCCGCCGGTCGGGCAGGTGGGCGAGTACCAGCGCGGCCAGCAGCAGCCACACCGACAGGCCCATCGCGAGCGCCGTGACCAGCGACTGCGAATGCAGGAAGTTGGCCAGCACCAGGAAGAAGCCGAGGTAGAACACGACCGTCGCATCCCGGCGCGCGCGCAGCTCCAGCGTCTTCAGCGCCGACAGCACCACCAGCAGCGTCACGCCCGCCGAGGGGCCGAGCAGCGACTGGTGGCTGATCAGCGTGCCGGCCGAGGCACCGACCAGCGCGAGCAGCAGCAGGTGCCGCGAGGGCAGGGCCAGACCGCTCCATGCCAGCCAGGCCCGCCAGCCCAGCGCGGCATAGGCCAGCACCGCGCACCACAGCGGCACTTGCGCGCACTGCGGCAGCAGCGTCCAGGCCAGCGTGGCCAGCAGGAACAGCGTGTCGCGGGACTCGCGCGGGAGGGCCGCCATCCGGCTCACGGCGGACTCCAGAGCGCGAGAGCGTCCAGACACTGCCGCTGGTGCAGCGGGCCGGTGCCTTCCGCGATCGACAGCGTGCCGAGGCTGAGCCGGTAGGGCTGCCCCAGGGCTTCGGCCTGCAGCACCCAGGTACTCAGGCGGCGCAGGCGGGCCTCGGGGTCCAGGCTGGTCAGGCGGTCGCCGTCCAGATGCAGCCCGCGGGTCTGTCGTGCCGGGGGGGGGTCGCGCACGAGCAGGCCGCCGCCCGCGGCGAGGCTGCGGGCCGAGCGGCGCCACAGCACCTGCGCCGGCCGGTCCTCGCGCCGCCAGGGCCGCACGCCCTCGTCCTCGGCCGGTTTCGGCTGGAGGGCGTGCCGACGCAGCGGCGCGTCGGCGGGGTCGCTGCTGTCGGCCAGTGGCAGGGGCGGCCCATCCCTCTCCGGGGCCGGCCAGGCCAGCGGCTGCTGCGCGATCCGCCAGACGGCCCAGACCCGGAACAGCCCGAGCGGGAAGCGGCTGCCGAGCTCCAGTGCGGGCAGCGTCTGGCGCCCGCGGTGTGCGAGCCGGCGCGGCAGGTGCAGCACGGCATCCGGATCGGGTGACACGTCGACCGGGCGGCCGGCGGGCTCGTCCCGCCAGCGCAGCACCAGACCATGGCGGCCGAGATGGGCCGGATGGCGCCAGCCGCTGAGGCGGGTCTCGTCCTGCCAGGCGATCTCGAGGTCGACCGTCTCCCCGACGAACCCCGCTTCGCCGACCTGCGCGCGCAGGCGCAGGCCGCTGAGCGTCGCGTGGGTCGCGTGCAAGGCCACCAGCGCGGCGCTGGACAGGGTGAAGGTCAGCAGGTGGCCGAGGTTGAGCTGGTAGTTGATCGAGGCCAGCAGCAGGCAGCCCAGCAGCACGCCATACACCAGACCGGAGCCGGTCGGCACGATGTAGAGATTGCGGTGGCCCAGGCGCAGCGTGTCGGTGCGGGGATGGCGCCGGTCCCACCAGGCGCGCCAGCGCGGGCGCCATCCGGACAAGCGGAACATGCTCAGACGAGCCGGACCGATTCGAGCATCGCGCGCACCTGCGCGGTCCGGCTGCGCCCGGCGCCGCTGCGGGGCTGCAGGCGGTGGGCCAGCACCGGCACGGCCAGCGCCTGCAGGTCTTCCGGCGTGGCGTGGGCGCGGCGGGCGAGCAGGGCGCGCGCCCGCGCCGCCCGCAGCCAGGCGATCGCCGCCCGCGGCGACAGACCCTGCGTGAACCACTGGCCGCCGCGGGTGGCGGCGAGCAGCGCCTGCAGGTAGTCCAGCAGCGCGGGGGCGACATGGATGCGCTGCACGGCGGCCTGCGCCGCCAGCAGTTCCTGCGCCGACATCACCGGCTGCAGGTGCCGCACGGCTTCGCGCCGGTCGTGGCCTTCGAGCAGCGCCCGCTCGGCCGCCGGGGCCGGGTAGCCCAGCGTGAGGCACATCAGGAAGCGGTCGAGCTGGCTTTCGGGCAGGGCGTAGGTGCCCAGCTGCTCGGTCGGGTTCTGGGTCGCGATGACGAAGAAGGGGCTGGGCAGCGGACGCGTCTCGCCGTCGAGGGTCACCTGGCGCTCCTCCATCGCCTCCAGCAGCGCGCTCTGGGTGCGCGGGCCGGCGCGGTTGATCTCGTCGGCCAGCAGCACCTGCGTGAACACGGGGCCTTGATGAAAGACAAATCCCTCGCGGGCGCGCTCGTAGACACTGATCCCGACCAGATCGCTGGGGGTCAGGTCGGCCGTGAACTGCACCCTGGAGAACTGCAGGCCGATGGACGCCGCCAGGGTCTGGGCGAGGGTGGTCTTGCCGACACCGGGAACGTCCTCGATCAGCAGGTGGCCCCCGGCGAGCAGGCAGGCCACGCTGTCGAGGATCTGTGTCTGCTTGCCGACCACCACCGAGCCGATCTGCTCGACGAGGCGATCCAGCATCGCGGTCAGGGGGGTTGCCGGAGTCGGCGGTGTCAGGCGCATGTGATGTGGGCGGTTCATCATCGGTGATACCTTACCTGAACTGAAACGAAGCTTGAGGGACAACACCGCGGACGGCAACGCCCGCTGTGCCAGACAACATGAGCACTGCCTTTTATTCCCATCCCGATTGCCGCGGTCACGACATGGGCGCTGGACACCCGGAGTGTCCCCAGCGCCTCGACGCGATCGAGGACTACCTGCTCTCCACGGGCCTGGACATCGCGCTGCTGCGGCCGGACGAGGTGCCGCTGGCGAAGCACTCGGACCTGATGCAGGCGCACAGCGAGGGCTACCTGCTCGAACTCGACGAGTTCATGCAGCAGGCGGTCCTGACCGGCGAGCACCGCGCGCTCGACCCCGATACCACCGTCTGCCCCGGCACCCGCCAGGCCATGCTGCGGGCGGCGGGCGCGGCCGTCGCGGCCACCGATGCGGTGATCGACGGCACCTACCGCAACGCCTTCTGCGCCATCCGCCCGCCCGGCCACCACGCCACGCGTGCAGAGGCGATGGGCTTCTGCTTCTACAACAACGTCTGCATCGCGGCGCGCCATGCGCTGAACGTGCGCGGCCTGCAGCGGGTGGCGATCATCGACTTCGACGTCCACCACGGCAACGGCACCGAGGACATCATCGCCGGCGACGAGCGGGTGCTGATGTGCAGCTTCTTCCAGGACCAGCTCTACCCCTACAGCGGCGGCGTGCCGATGGGCGACAACATGGTCAATGTGCCGGTGCCGGCCTACAGCCGCGGCATGGAGGTGCGCGAGCTGATCGACATGTCCTGGATCCCGCGGCTGGAAGCGTTCAAGCCCCAGATGATCTTCATCTCCGCCGGCTTCGACGCCCACCGCGAGGACGATCTGGGGCAGCTCGGGCTGCTGGAGGCCGACTACGCCTGGATCACGCAGCGCATGGTCGATCTCGCCGACCGCTACAGCCGGGGCCGCATCGTCTCGTGCCTGGAAGGCGGATACGTGCTGAGTTCGCTGGCGCGCAGCGTCGCGGCCCACCTGCGGGTGCTGGCCGACGTCTGACCGCGGCCCGACCGCAGCGGTCGCCACGGCCGTTCAGCGTGCAGCGGTCTGCGTGTGTTCCCCCACCGGTTCGGTGGCGAACTCGACCTCGATGCGCAGTTGCGAGCGCACCCGGCGTCCGTCGAGCTCGCCCGGCAGGAAGGCGCTGCGCAGGAAGGTCTGCCGGGCGGCGTCTTCCAGCGCGGCGGGCAGCCCACTGTCCTGCGCCTCGTCGATGCGCACCCGCTGCACCACGCCCTGGTCGTCGATGAACAGCGTCAGCACTGCCCGGAACAGCCCGGACGGCGCCAGCTCCGGATAGAGCAGGTCGATGGATTGCTGTGGCAGGGGGCCGCGGGTGAGCAGGCGGCTCGGCAGGTAGTCCGCGTCCGTTGCTCCGGCCTGTGCGACGGGGGGGTCGCCAGCTGGTGGCCGTTGTCCGGGGTCCTTCGGCGGCGGTGCGGGGGCGGCTGGTGCGGCGATCTGCTGTGCCGTCGGCCCAGGGACGGCGGTGGTGCGGCTCGACCGGTGCGCGGGGGCGAGTTGCACCGCCATGGCGGGGCGGCCGGAGGGCCCCGGTGCCCCGCTCGCCTGCGCGGACACCGAGGCCGGTCCGGACAGCAGCACCCCCAGGTGCAGCAGCACCGATCCGGCCACGCACGCTGCCAGCAGCACACGGCGCTGTGCCACGTCAGTTCAGCTCGCGCCAAGCCGCGCGCCGCAGGGTGTTGGAGCGGGAGCCGACGCCCACGCCCGCGGCTTGGAGGTGCGTGCTCTGGTCGCTCGTGGTGAAGAAGGCGCTGACGCGGCCGGTGCTGTCCATCACGCGGCTGATACCGACGATGAGCGAGTTCGAGACCGCGACATCCCGCACGTCACCGGATGTCAGCAGAAACTGGTACAGGAAGGATTTTCCGCCACTGCCGCAGGGGTCGCCGTTCGGCACGTTCGAGGCGAACGCGATCAGGCTCGATGCCAGCGGAACGCCGTCCAGAGATACCCGCTCGCCGCTGGACTGGTTCAGATCGATGTACCAGCCGTTCTGGGCAGTCCAGTCGACAGGCTGAACCGGATTGATCTGGCGGCTGCTGTTGAGTGTCTGTTGCACCAGCTTGGCGTTCGGGTTCCGCAGCGGACCCAGGCCGGTCGCGGCGAGCGTGTCGCGGATGGCGTAGATCGTCTGCACGTCTGTCGAGGTCAGGTCGGCGTTGTTGAGCATCCGTCCGGTGCCGAAGGAAATGACGGTCATCGGCACGTTGTTGTTCACCAGTTCCGTGAGTATCGGCTTGCCCGTGATGGGCTGCGGCACCAGGTTCGGCCCCAGTGCCTGCCCCAGCAGCGTGGCCTCGACACCCGATGGTGCCACCCGGTCGTCGTGGTCGAAGCGCCAGAGGTTGCCGAGCATGTCACCGGCATAGAAGCGCAGCGCGGTGTTGTCCGTGTCGCTCGGCACCCAGGCGTTGAGTCGACCCAGGTTGCTGGGTGTGGTGGTGTCGCCGGCCGAGGTGATGATCTCTCCCCCGCTGGCGCGCAGTTTGCCGGTCACGGCATCCAGCACATAGAGCCGGCCGCGGCCGTCGCCGACGTTGTTGATGCCCGAGGTGAACGCGACCAGCCAGGTGCCCTTGGCGTCCTTGGTGATGACTGGATTGCTGAAGGTCAGGCCCAGGTTCGCGTCCGAGAATTCCCAGAGCAGCGAGGGCGAGGCCGGATTGGTGATGTCCAGCGCATAGTAGTAGCGGCCACCGGCACCCATGCCCCCCACGAGGATGCTGCGCCACTGGCCGTTGGCGTAGACATCGCCGATGGTCGGGGTGGCGTCGAGCAGGTTGAGGTGGGTGGCGTCGTAGCCCACGTCCGCCAGTCGCCGCAGGTGGGGCAGCACGCCGTGCGGCACGAAGGCCCACAGCTCCTCGCCACCCGCGAGGTCGGTGGCGTTCTCGCCGACCTGGAAAGCATGCAGCATGCCGTCGTTGGCGGCGGCATAGACCATCTTGGTCCGGTTGGCGTGGGCGGTGATGAACTGGCTGTAGCCGGCGTCACCGTACAGGAAGGGCGGCTTGGCGACGTAGACCGGCGCCGCATTGACGAAGTCTCCCAGGCGGGAATAGCGGTTGCGGAACACCTGGTTGTCCGTGGCGACCGCGCCCATCTGGAGCTGCATGTCGCCGCGCAGGAAGTTGACCAGGTTCTCGCCGGTGGCCTTGGCGCGCGCGGCGGTCGTGAGGCGGCTGCATTGCGACAGGGGCCGGGTGCCGGCGCACAGGTCATCGAAATCCGAGTTGTACTGCAGCGCCGCCAGGTTGGCGTAGGTGAAGTCGAGGAGCTTGTCGGCGCCGTTGCCGAACAGGATGCGCCGAGGGCGGGTGGTCAGGTTCCGGGCGTCGAGCCGGGTCTTCGCGCTCCAGATGACCTTGCTGTCGCTGGTGTCCGGCGCGATCAGGGCCGAAGTGGCAGCGTCGGTGGTGAACTGGAAGGCGCGCAGGTCGCCGTACCAGGTGGGCGAGTTGCTGTAGCTGGGCAGGAAGACCCAGTTGTCGCCCGTGACCGGGGTGAGCGAACTGGCCGAGGCGGCAGCGCTGGAGCCCGTGTCCTTGCTGATCTCGTTGAGCGTGGTGCCGATGGCATCCGACAGGGTCTGCGGATCGGTGGCCGAGAAGTACTGGCCTCGGCCGTTGACGGCGGCGTGCCACAGGTCGTCGATGTGGGTGGCGTTGGTGGTGTTGGGTGTGGCGCTGACCGTGCCGATCGGAACCGGCCATTCCTTGCCGTTGCGCCCGGCCACGATGTCGGCGTAGTCCCCCGTGGTGAGCGTGAGGTAGTTGCGGTCGTAGGCCAGGGTGCCACGCAGGCCCAGTCCGATCGTGAAGGTGTTGAGGTGCTGGTGGGTCGCGGTGTCGCGCGTGGTGACCGGCACGTTGTTGGCGAAATCGGTGCGCAGGTCGGTGGCCCAGAAGTATTCGGCCACGTCGGCCAGCGAGTTGCTGTCCCCCCCGCCGGTGGTGCCGGTGCTGTCCTTCATGGGGCGGGCCTCGGCGCCGTCCTGCTGGCCGACACGCGTGCCATCGAGCTTGAACGGGCCATAGCTGGCCGTTTCCAGGCCGGGATAGGGGCTTTGTCCGGTATTCCAGTAGCCATCGGTGGACAGCAGCGCGTAGTTGCGCTGGCAGGAGTACTGCATCGGGTCCGTGCGCTGGCCGGTGATCTTGTTGGCGAAATAGCGGCCCGTCTTGGACAGGGCTCCTCGCAGCGGTGTGAAGCCCTCGCTCGTCTGCGCGGTGTAGAGCAGGTCATAGAAGCTGCTGCGCTGGGTCGCGTTGAATTCCTTGACGTCGAGAAAGCTGCTGCTGGTGACGCTGCTGTCGCTGATGACGGTGAAACCGACGCGGAAGCCATCCCCGATGTTGCGGAAGGCTTCGCCGGTGGCCGTGCGCATCAGCAGCCGGCGGGTGCGGTAGTAGGCATGCCAGTTGGCGTATTTCTGCCGGATGTCGGCTGGGGTCGTGCTGTCGAGTGTGACCTTGACGAACTGGTCCGAGGGCGTGCTGGTGCTGAGGGTGCAGTCCTTGTAGAAGGCGGTGGACTTGTCGACGACGCCAGCCGTGGTGTAGGTCCATGACAGCGCGGGCAGATTCTTGTCGTTCTTGTAAGCGTAATAGTACCGGCCGCTCAGCGCGGTCGAGCCGGCCGAGGGGTTGAATCCATCGTCCGGTGCAGCGGTGAAGGGGACATCAGGGTAGGACGTGCCATCTGCGCGGACCGGTGGCGCGTAGGGCAGTGCCGGGTTGAAGGCCAGGCCATTGCATTGTGAAGAGTACGCGCCGTAGTTCTCGAAGTTGTTGCCGGTCCAGTCGGCGATCCCGGCATCGTCCGGCATGTAGGCATAGCCCATCGAGCCCGAATCGTCCAGGATGAACATGATGTTCGGCTTGACCTGCGACAGCGAGGCGCTCAGCGGCACGTTGGAAACATCGACGAGCGCAGCCTGTGCGCCGCCGATCGTCCCGCAGGCCAGTGCCGCGGCGAGGGCCAGCCGGGCGGGCGGTTGGTGGCATGGGTGCATGGATCTCATGGCGGTTCGGAGCATCGCGGTTCGGATCGGGCTTCAGAAATGCACCAGCGTTTCGGTGGTGCTGACTGTGTTGCGCGCACCCTGGGCGCGCACGACGATGCGGTAGTACTCGGCCATCGTGGAGGAGCCGATGCGCACCGGGTTCTGGCTGTTGACCTCGCCGCGTTCGCTGGTGACCTGGCTGCTGGCACTCAGCGGGCGCGGGCACTGGTTGCCGGCTTCGGTCGAGCTGCCTGCCGCCGAACACAGCCGCACGATCAGGAAACGCGCCGTGATCTGGTTGGCCAGCGACTTCGCCTGGGCTGGCAGGCAGTCGATCGGGGTCGGGCCCCGCTGCGAACGGCAGCTGTCGTTGTTCCAGTCGATGGCGACCCGGCTGGCGGAGGTGCTGGTCGATGTCGGGTCGAGCCCGGGGACGAGTCTGGCCCAGTAGCCCTGGTCGCGCTGGGTGGCATGCAGGCTCTCGGGGGCATTCTGCTGTTGCGTCTGGAGCCACTGGATGGCGAGCCGGGTGGCCTCGTCCGAGGCCAGCAGCGTGTCCTGCTTGAAGCTCAGGTTGCCGAGGATGGTCGTCCCGGTGTCCACCGAGCGGATCAGGGCCACGGAGGCCAGCGACAGCGCCACCACCGTGATCATGGCGAACAGCAGCGAGACGCCACGCTGTCGGCTGCGAGGGGACGGCGTCGGGACGGGCGGAGTGGGCGGCGTGCGGTTCATCGCGAGGGGGTCCATCGGGGGCTCACGTGGGCTGCCAAAGCAGGTTGCGCAGGGGAATCACGGTCTCGAAGACCTTGTAGCGGTAATTGCGCCAGTCATCGCCCGTGCCGGGCGGGGCCTTCTCGACATGCAGTGGCGTGGCCGTCACGCCATCCGGATACCACACCGGCAGATCGGCCGTGACCCATTCGTTGCCGGCCGTGTTCGGGCGCTGCTCGTTCTGCGTGCTGCGGGCGACCACGGCCACCCGCACGGCCACGACCCGCTGCCAGCCGCTGGCGGTGGTGGGCGATGTGGAGGTCCAGACGTCGGCCACCTGGTCGGCTGTCGCGCTGGTATCGATGCCGTAGACCGCCTGCAACTGCACGATCTGCGGATACAGGTCGTCGGCGACGCTCTGGCCGGTGCTGCTGTCGAAGGACACCTGGCGCAGCTGGTAAGGCGTCTGCGATGCCGGTGTGCTGCACTGCGCGTCGCCCAGCCCGGTCAGGCAGTAGCGCCGGCTGACCAGCGTGCCCAGGTCGAGCAGCAGGCTGCCGGCCGGGTACGACACGTCGGTGCTCTGGGTGCCCGGAAACACGGTGGTGCCGAGATCCTGGTTCCACGGGCCATCGGCCCCGGCGTCGTGGAAGAGCTGGTCGCTGTCGGCCACGGGGTCGGTGCTCAGGTTGAACAGGCTGCAGTAGCGGGCGGTGTCGGTCTGGTCCGGCGTCGGCACGGGCACGGCCAGCATCAGGTCGCCCTTGCGGTGTCCCAGGTTGCTGTTGGCGCCGATGACGAAGACGTTGCTGCCCCGGGTGTGGCCGCCGGCGACCCGGGTGGGCAGCGCGAAGTCCGTGTGGTTGCTCATCAGCACCTCTAGGCTGTCGGGGGCGCCGCTGTCGCCGCCGTCGGTGATGACCACCGGGGCCAGCGTGCGCTCGAACCGGCTGGACATGTTGGCCCGCTGGCCGACCATGCGGCAGCCGGTGGCGCCGCCTTCGCTCGTGCCGTAACCGCTGGCCTGCACGTCGCGCTGCAGGGTCTGCAAGGCCAGCGCGCCGTTGACCTGGGCATCGGAGCCGGCGGTGATGGTGCGCTTGCGACCTTCGTAGACGGTGGTGACCTGCGCGATCACGAGGATGGCGAGCAGGCCGATGACCATGCCGACCATCAGCTCGATCAGCGTGACGCCGCGCTGGGCGACGGGGAGGGTGCGGGACGCGGTCATGGCGCTCTGGTCAGGGCAGGACAGGATTCGGGTTGATCGCGGTCGTGGTCTCGAACTGGTGCTGGTCATCGCTGGGCGCTTTCCAGGTCACCTTGACCGTGACTTGACCGGATGCGGTCGTCGATACCACCGCCTGGCCGACACCGGTCGGCAGGCGTGCGCTCACACGCTCGCGCCAGCGCTGGCAGGGCGGGTGGCTGGCACAGGCGCCCGCGTTGTAGAGCGCCAGATTGCGGCTGTCGGTCCACATCAGGCCGATCAGGTCGCTGGCGAGGTAGGCGGCATCTGCGCGGTACTTGGCGCTGCTGTTCGCGCGGGTCATCGAGGCCTGCAGCCCGACCAGGCCGAGCACGGCCAGCGCGAAGATGAGCAGCGCGATCAGTGCTTCCAGCAGGACGAAGCCGTGCTGCCTCGGGGGCGTGGTGCGTGATCGGGTGGTGTGGCGGGTGGTCACGCGGGCCTCTTCAGTTCACCAGGCAGCGACGGGTGTCGAGCGGATCGGTGGCGGCCGGATCGCAGGTGCGTGCCGAGCCGCCGTTGTTGAGCATCACCTGCAGCGTCCGGGTGGTGCTGCTGCCGGGGTGGGTGATCACGATGCAGCGGATCGGGGCGGGATCGGACTGCGCCCGGCCGAAGCCGTTGAACACGACCTGGGTCTGTGCGGTGGCGCTCTGGCAGTTCGCATCGCGCACGGCCACCTGGACGCCGGCCGAGCCGTCGCCGCGGGCGTGGCGCTCCACCAGCCGGGTGCCGGTCGTGGTGCCCAGCGGCTGGCCGCACTGGCCGGCGGGGTTGTCCAGACTCACCACCCACGAGGCCGAGCTGGCCGACAGCGCGCACGAGTTGTCCAGCGTGCCCGGCTGTGCAGGATTGGAGACCAGCGAGAACATGACCGGTTCGTTGCGCTGCACCGCCAGGGCCCGGGCGCGGCTCAGGCCGCTGCTGATCGACTCGGCGGCATTGCGGATCTCGATGTCCAGCATCCAGTCGCGCACCACCGGCATGACCGCCAGCAGGAGCGCGGCCAGCACGGCCACCGTCACCATCAGCTCGATCAGCGTGAAGCCGCCCGTGCTGCGCGGGGATGCCATTGGCACGGCCATGCTCAGCACTCCGAGCCGCGCTTGAGCCAGCAGGCCTTGCTGACCGCGTTGCCCTTGAACTTGGTGGTGCCTTGTTCGCCCGCCTCGTTGAGCGTGTACTCGTGGCCTTTGGTGTGCGGGCTGGTCCCGGTGGCGGTCAGGGTGTAGGCCTGGTTGTTGTTGGTGCCGCTGAGGGCGCAGGTGTAGCTGAACTTGGCGCCGTTGGCTGGCGTGGTCGAGAACTTGATCTTGCCTTCGGCGCAGGTGCTGGTGCCGTACTGGCGGTTGTCCTGGTAGTACTGCTCCATGGCCACACGCTGGCTGGACAGGGTGCTGAAGGCCTCCGGCAGCTCGCCGCGGCGCAGGTAGTCGGTGTACGCGGGCAGGGCGATGGATGCCAGGATGCCGATGATGGCCACGACCACCATCACTTCGAGGAGCGTGAAGCCGCGCGCCGGCGCAGTGTGCCGACGGATGGCAGCAGCGTGGGCAGAGGCAGGAACAGAAGCGAAGGCGGGCAGGGCCATGTCGGCAGGCGACCGGGGAATCGCGCAAAAATGAAAGAGTAGCTGGATGCTAGGCGTCCCGTGTGACCGCGTCACGCGGGACGGTTGCCGTTGGTCGGCCCCAGCGGGCCGTTCGTCGGCTGGATTGCCGCGGTGTCGCCCTACCGCCACTGCACGCTTGCGGTGACAATAGAAGATTGGCAACAGACAACCTACCAAGACTCCATGGCCCAGTACGTTTTCACGATGAACCGCGTCGGCAAGATCGTGCCGCCGAAGCGGCAGATCCTCAAGGGCGTCTCGCTGTCCTTCTTCCCCGGCGCCAAGATCGGCGTGCTCGGCCTGAACGGCTCGGGCAAGTCGACGCTGCTGAAGATCATGGCCGGCATCGACAAGGACATCGAAGGCGAAGCCACGCCGATGCCGGGTCTGAAGATCGGGTATCTGCCGCAGGAGCCGCAGCTCAACCCGGACCAGACCGTGCGTGAAGCCGTCGAGGAAGGCATCGGCGGCGTGATCGCCGCCAAGAAGCGCCTGGACGAGGTCTATGCGGCCTACGCCGACGAGAACGCCGACTTCGACGCGCTGGCGGCCGAGCAGGCCGAGCTGGAGGCGATCATCGCCGCCGCCGGCAGCGAGAACACCGACCTGCAGCTGGAAATCGCCGCCGACGCGCTGCGCCTGTCGCCGTGGGACGCCGTGATCGGCAACCTGTCGGGTGGCGAGAAGCGCCGCGTGGCGCTGTGCCGCCTGCTGCTGTCCAAGCCGGACATGCTGCTGCTGGACGAGCCCACCAACCACCTGGACGCCGAGTCGGTCGAGTGGCTGGAGCACTTCCTGCAGCGCTTCACCGGCACCGTGGTGGCCATCACCCACGACCGCTACTTCCTCGACAACGCGGCCGAGTGGATCCTGGAACTCGACCGGGGCCAGGGCTTCCCGTACAAGGGCAACTACTCCGACTGGCTGGAAGGCAAGGGCAAGCGCCTGGAGCAGGAGCAGAAGACCGAAGACGCCCGCGCCAAGGCGATGAAGATCGAGCTGGAATGGGTGCGCAAGAACGCCAAGGGCCGCCAGGCCAAGAGCAAGGCGCGTCTGGCCCGCTTCGAGGAGCTGAGCGACGTCGACTACCAGAAGCGCAACGAGACCAACGAGATCTTCATCCCGGTGGCCGAGCGCCTGGGCAATGAAGTGATCGAGTTCGAGGGCGTCACCAAGAGCTTCGGCGACCGCGTGCTGATCGACAACCTGAGCTTCAAGGTGCCGGCGGGCGCCATCGTCGGCATCATCGGCCCGAACGGCGCCGGCAAGTCGACGCTGTTCCGCCTGATCCAGGGCGTCGAGAAGCCCGACACCGGCGAGGTCAAGATCGGCAAGACCGCGCGCCTGGCCTTCGTGGACCAGAGCCGCCAGAGCCTGGACGACACCAAGACGGTGTGGCAGGACGTGTCGGGCGGGCTGGACAACATCGTGGTCGGCAAGTTCGTCATGCCGAGCCGTGCCTACATCGGCCGCTTCAACTTCAAGGGCAACGACCAGCAGAAGCTCGTCGGCAGCCTGTCGGGCGGTGAACGGGGCCGTCTGCACCTGGCCAAGACGCTGGCACAGGGTGGCAACGTGCTGATGCTGGACGAACCGTCGAACGACCTGGATGTCGAAACCCTGCGCGCGCTGGAAGAGGCGCTGCTGGAGTTCGCCGGCTCGGCGATGGTGATCTCCCACGACCGCTGGTTCCTGGACCGCATCTGCACCCACATCCTCGCGGCCGAAGGCGACTCGCAGTGGGTCTTCTTCGACGGCAACTACCAGGAGTACGAGGCCGACAAGAAGCGCCGCCTGGGCGAAGAGGGCGCGCGTCCGAAACGCTTCCGCTACAAGGCCCTCAAGTGATGTGGCCGCGAACTGGTGTTAAATTGATCCGAACCTTGACCTGCAACGTCTCCGGAGCCCGCGCATGAAACAGATCACCGCCATCATCAAGCCCTTCAAGCTCGAAGAGGTCCGCGAGGCCCTCGCCGACGTGGGGGTCACCGGCCTGACGGTCACCGAGGTCAAGGGCTTCGGTCGCCAGAAGGGTCATACCGAGCTGTACCGCGGGGCCGAGTACGTGGTCGATTTCCTGCCGAAGGTGAAGATCGAGATCGTGGTGAAGACGGTGGACGTCGACCGCTGTCTGGAGGCCATCGTCAAGGCGGCCAAGACCGGCAAGATCGGTGACGGCAAGATCTTCGTCACGCCGGTCGAGCAGGTCATCCGCATCCGCACCGGCGAAACCGACGAAGCGGCGGTCTGATCCTCGCGGTCAGACCATGAACCGGTGCCACAGGGCTGCCGCCCAGAGGGCACCGGTCATCGCCAGGCTCAGGAAGACGGCTGCGCTGCCGAAGTCCTTGGCCCGCTTGGCGAGTTCGTGCAGCTCGAACGAGATGCGGTCGACCGTGGCTTCCACCGCCGAATTGAGCAACTCGACGATGAGCACCATCACCACGCTGCCGGCGAGCAGCGCGGTTTCGACCCAGCTTCTGCCCAGCCAGAAGGCCAGCGGCAGCAGGATGATGGCGAGCCAGGTTTCCTGGCGAAAGGCACTCTCTCCGCGGTAGGCGCTGCAGAGACCGTCGAGCGAGTACCCCGCGGCGTGGCGGATGCGGTCTAGGCCGGTGCGGCCCTTGTGGGGATTGGACATGGTGGCGCGGATTGTGCCAGTGCTGTCCTGCTGCAGCCGTGTCCTTCAGCGGCGCCGAGGCGCTGGACGCCAAGTGACGAGTCTGGTCTGGCAGAGGCGGTCATGCAGGAACTGGCGGTCCGGCAGGAATTGCGCCAGGGTGGCGTAGGCGATCATGCCTGCCAGCAGCACCAGCGTGTAGTCGCCGGAGCTGTGGAGCTTCAAGGTGGCCGTGACTCCCAGTGCCGGCAGAAACCACAGCCAGCACAGCACGTAGCGGGCCAGTGCATGCCGCCAGCCCAGCGGCTGCCCATCGCGCCGGACCACCCGGACATGCCAGGTTTTCATGGCGACGGTCTGGCCACTGTGGACCCAGAACCATGCGAAATACAGGCCGAGCATCCCGAAGAGGAAGCCCTGGAGTTCCAGGCGGCCCTGCAGCGCGTGGCGCTGGTTGGTGAGGGTCGAGAACAGCAGGCCGGACACCATCAGCACGCCAAACAGGACCACCCCTTCATAGAGCATTGCGGCGAGTCGCCGGCGCAATCCCGGTGTGGGCAGCGTGGCGGGATCGGCATCTTCAGGGGTGTAGGGCAGGGCGGTCCGGGAGAGCATCGGGAAATCTTGCGGGTCAGGGGACGGCGTGCCGTGCGGCAGGCATGGCGCCGGCACCTTGCGGACCACGCTGGGGCAGCAGCGTTTCGTCCTGGACGAACTCCGGTGTGCCCGCAATCTTGGGCATGCCGCTCTGCTGGTGGCGTGGCGGGGTGGGGGGCTTGCTGATCGGACGGGTGCTGGCGCCGACGCCAGCCTGAACCGTGCCGGGTGCGACCGACTGCGGCTTCGCCGTCTGGGGCGAAGCCACGATGTTCGATTTGGGTTGCCCGTTCGCTGTGGCCAAGGTCTTGCGTGCAGCAGCCGGGGATGGCACTGCCGATGCCGCAAGGGGCCGATTGCTGGCCTGGGTGACCAGCGCCTGGCGCTCCTCTGCCGGCAGGCTCTGGTAGGCCTCCCAGCGGGTCTGGCGTTCCGTGGCGGGCACCTTGCGCAGCTCTTCGAAATTGATGCGCGCCGCATTGCGCTGGGTCGGACTCATGGTGGCCCATTCGACCATGCGCTCGTGGAGTCGCTCCCGCTGCACCGTCGGAAGGCCGGCGTAGCGGCGAGCGACGTCACGCCACTTCTGCTTGCGCTGGTTGTCGATGCTGCCCCACTGGCCCTGCAATGGCTGAAGCGCCTGGCGTTCGCCGGCGCTGAGTTCTGCCCATGCCGGACCCGATGCTCCGGTCGTCAGGCTTTGTGCGGCGACGACCTGCATCGAGAGCGCCAGTGTCAGCGTGACCAGCACCGTTTGCCATGCCATGGCCTCAACTCCCGGCAGATGCGAGCAGCTCGGAGGTGGCTTCCGCCGGCATCACGGCTGGCACCGGCACTTCCGGCGGGCGGCGCAGGAATTCTCCGAATCCCTCGTCGAGGTAGGCCGCTGGGGGCAGGTCGTCGCCGAGCAGCTCCGTGTCGATCTGGGCGGCCCGCGCGATCTGCTCCCGGGACTCCCATTCGCCGAGGCCGGCCAGACCCACGGCCAGCACCAGGGTCGGTGCCAGCCATCCCAGGCGGCTCCACCAGACCGACTCCCCTGGGGGGGCTCCCGTGCGCCCGAGGGTTGCCGTGCCCGTGTGTGCGTCGATGCCGACGATCGAGAACCCCGATGCCGCCTCCGACTGCGGGCGTTTGCTGGCGATCGCCTGGTGGCGTGCCTGTGCCAGCGCTTGCATGCGCGCCACACGCAAGCGCTCGCTGACGTCGTGCGGCAGTGACTGGGCGCCGGCTTCAAGGCGGGCGGTCAGGCGCAACGCGAAGCGTGCCTCCAGGGCATCTGCTTCTGCGGGCAGTTTGATTCGTGCAGTCGACACGGTGTTCACAGTGAAATCCCCTTGGCTTTGAGCGCTTTGGCCAATGCATGCACTGCGCGCGAACAGTGCGTCTTGACACTACCTTCCGAGCAACCCATGGCCGCGGCTGTCTCGGCAACATCCATTTCTTCCCAATAACGCATAAGGAAGGCTTCACGTTGACGAGCTGGCAGTGTCGAGACCGCTTCTTCGATGTGTTGCAAGGTCTGTACCCGTGCAAAGGCACTGTCGGCGCTTTCGGTATCGCCAGCGGTGGTTTCGGTGGCCAGATGCTCCAGCAGATCGAAGTCTGCGTCGCCATCGGTGCCTTCGAAATCGGAGAAGTTCTTCAGGACGCCATTGCGCACCTTCTGGTGGCGAAACCAGTCCATCGTCGCGTTCGACAGGATGCGCTGGAACAGCATCGGCCACTCGCTGGTGGGCCGGTCTCCATAGCGTTGCGCCAGTCGAATCATCGCGTCCTGGACGATGTCGAGCGCGGCATCTTCATCCCGCACCATGTAGGCAGTGCGCTTGAAGGCGCGTTTTTCGACACTTTGCAGGAAGTCGGACAGTTCTTGATCTGCGGCCAAGGAAATTGCGCCGGGGGCGGGCGGCGTGCAGCGTGGGCGGGGGATCCGAGGGCGTCGGGATCGGCGGCCGCGATTATGGCACCCGCCGCCTTTGCGCCGCCGGTGGAGCAGGGCGGTCCTCAAGAGTGCGATAATCCCGCCTTCGCACGACGCGTGCAATGGTCTGCGCCGATCGCCCGACCCGGGAGATCGCGTGAACGACCCCCCGGCACCAATCCCACCCCACAAGGGCGCGGGGAGGCGCACCGATCGATTTTCGTCAGAGAAAACCCGAAAGGTTCATCCAAATGGACATGTCTGCTGCTGAACAACAAAAGCGTGCCGCCTCGACGGCACCCGCCCCGCGCGACAACGCGCCCGTGGCCGAGATCAACGGTTCGGAAATCCTGGTCCGCAGTCTGCAGGCCGAAAACGTCGAATTCATCTGGGGCTATCCCGGTGGATCGGTCCTCTACATCTACGACGCGCTCTACAAGCAAGAGACGATCCAGCACGTTCTGGTGCGCCACGAGCAGGCGGCGGTGCACGCCGCTGATGGCTATGCGCGTGCAAGCGGCCATGTGGGCGTGGCGCTGGTCACCTCCGGTCCCGGTGTCACGAATGCGGTGACCGGCATCGCCACGGCCTACATGGACTCCATCCCGATGGTGATCATCACCGGGCAGGTGCCCACGGCCGCGATCGGCCTGGACGCCTTCCAGGAGTGCGACACCGTCGGCATCACCCGCCCGATCGTCAAGCACAACTTCCTGGTGAAGGACGTGCGCGATCTGGCCGTCACCATCAAGAAGGCCTTCCACATCGCCCGCACCGGTCGTCCCGGCCCCGTGGTCGTGGACATCCCGAAGGACGTGTCGCTGAAGACGGCCGCATTCCACTACCCGGAAACGGTCGAGATGCGCTCGTACAACCCGGTGCGCAAGGGCCACGGCGGCCAGATCCGCAAGGCGGTCGCGCTGCTGCTGTCGGCCAAGCGGCCCTACATCTACACCGGCGGCGGCGTGATCCTGGGCAATGCGTCGGCGGAGCTGCGCGAGCTGGTCGACCTGCTGGGCTATCCGGTCACGAACACGCTGATGGGTCTGGGGGCGACGCCGTCCACCGACCCGCGCTTCCTCGGCATGCTGGGGATGCACGGCACCTACGAGGCCAACATGACGATGCAGAACTGCGACGTCCTGCTGGCAGTCGGTGCGCGTTTCGATGACCGCGTGATCGGCAACCCGAAGCACTTCGCCTCGGTCGAGCGCAAGATCATCCACATCGACATCGATCCGTCGTCGATCTCCAAGCGCGTCAAGGTGGACATCCCCATCGTCGGCGACGTGAAGGACGTGCTGCAGGAGCTGATCGCCCAGATCCGCGAACACCAGCAGCGCGCCGAGCCGGCCGCACTGAACGCCTGGTGGTCGCAGATCAACGAGTGGCGTGGTCGCGAGTGCCTGAAGTACAAGAACTCCGACGAGGTCATCAAGCCGCAGTACGTGGTCGAGACCCTGTGGAACCTGACCCGCGGCCGTGACACCTACATCACGTCCGACGTCGGCCAGCACCAGATGTGGGCGGCGCAGTACTTCGGCTTCGAGGAGCCGCGCCGCTGGATCAACTCCGGCGGCCTGGGCACGATGGGCGTGGGCCTGCCGTACGCGATGGGCATCAAGCTGGCCAAGCCCGAATCGGACGTGTTCTGCATCACCGGCGAAGGCTCGATCCAGATGTGCATCCAGGAGCTGTCGACCTGCCAGCAGTACCAGACGCCGGTCAAGGTCATCTCCCTGAACAACCGCTACCTGGGCATGGTGCGCCAGTGGCAGGAGCTGGACTACCAGGGCCGCTACTCGCACAGCTACATGGACGCACTGCCGGACTTCGTGAAGCTGGCCGAGGCCTATGGCCACGTCGGCATCAAGATCGAGAAGCCCTCCGAGGTCGAACCGGCCCTGAAGGAGATGATGCGCCTGAAGGACCGCACCGTGTTCCTCGACGTGCGCACCGACCGGACCGAGAACGTCTGGCCGATGGTCAAGGCGGGCAAGGGCATCTCCGAGATGCTGCTGGGCTCCGAGGACCTGTGACGCACACGGGGCGCTGAGCCGCCCCTTCCATCCGACCGATTGTGGACAGGCGCATGGGGTGCGCCGGCGGTTACCGCTGCCGGTGCGCGGCCCATGGCCAGGAGACCGACATGAAACACATCATTGCCCTGTTGCTGGAGAACGAAGCCGGCGCGCTGTCGCGCGTGGTCGGCCTGTTCTCGGCCCGTGGCTACAACATCGAGAGCCTGACGGTGGCGCCGACCGAGGATGCCTCGCTGTCGCGCATGACCATCGTCACCAGCGGCTCCGACGAGGTCATCGAGCAGATCACCAAGCACCTGAACCGCCTGATCGAGGTCGTGAAGGTGGTGGACCTGACCGAAGGCAGCTTCACCGCGCGTGAGCTCATGCTCATCAAGGTGCGCGCCGTCGGCAAGGAACGCGAGGAGATGATGCGGCTGGCCGACATCTTCCGCGGTCGCATCATCGACGTGACCGACAAGAGCTACACCATCGAGCTGACGGGCGACTCCGACAAGCTCGATGCCTTCATCCAGGCGGTGGACCGCACCGCCATCCTAGAAACCGTGCGCACCGGTACCAGCGGGATCGGGCGCGGTGAGCGCATCCTGCGTGTTTGATCGACCCCCGCTACAGACTCAGAAAACGGAACTCCCATGAAGGTTTACTACGACAAGGATGCCGACCTGTCCCTCATCAAGGGCAAGAACGTCACCATCATCGGCTACGGCTCGCAAGGCCATGCCCACGCCCAGAACCTGAACGACTCGGGCGTCAAGGTCACCGTCGGCCTGCGCAAGGGCGGCGCCTCCTGGGCCAAGGCCGAGAAGGCTGGCCTGAAGGTCGCCGAGATCGCCGACGCCGTGCGCGATGCCGATGTCGTGATGATCCTGCTGCCGGACGAGCAGATCGCCTCGGTCTACAACGCCGAAGTCGGCCCGAACATGAAGGAAGGCGCTTCGCTGGCCTTCGCCCACGGCTTCAATGTCCACTACGGCCAGGTCGTGCCGCGCAGCGACATCGACGTGTGGATGGTCGCCCCGAAGGCTCCGGGCCACACCGTGCGCGGCACCTACGTGCAAGGTGGCGGCGTGCCGCACCTGATCGCCGTCTACGCCGACAAGTCGGGCAAGGCGCGTGACCTGGCGCTGTCCTACGCTTCCGCCAACGGCGGCGGCAAGGCCGGCATCATCGAGACCAACTTCCGCGAAGAAACCGAAACCGACCTGTTCGGCGAGCAGGCGGTTCTGTGCGGTGGCGCGGTCGAGCTGATCAAGGCGGGCTTCGAGACGCTGGTGGAAGCTGGCTACGCGCCCGAAATGGCGTACTTCGAGTGCCTACACGAGCTGAAGCTGATCGTGGACCTGATCTACGAAGGCGGCATCGCGAACATGAACTACTCGATCTCGAACAACGCCGAGTACGGCGAGTACGTGACGGGCCCGAAGGTCGTGACCGCCGCGACCAAGGACGCGATGCGCCAGTGCCTGAAGGACATCCAGACCGGCGAATACGCCAAGTCCTTCATCCTGGAAAACAAGGCCGGCGCTCCGACGCTGATCAGCCGCCGTCGCCTGACCGAAGAGCACCAGATCGAAGTCGTCGGCGAGAAGCTGCGCGCGATGATGCCCTGGATCAAGGCCAACAAGCTGGTCGACAAGAGCCGCAACTGATGTGATGGCGGGTGCGGGCAGGTCCCGCACCCGCCAGGTCCGCGATGGACTGTGGCAAGGCAGCGCTCCGGCGCTGCTTTTTTTTCGCCGCTGCTGGCGGACCCGTGCGTGTGCGTGCAGGCCCGCGCTTCGCGATAATCCATGCATGAACGATCAACTCTCGACAGACCGTCCCGACCCCCTTGACGAACTGGATGGCCCGGCGCCGAGCCGTCCCCGCCGCAAAGGCATCTACATCCTTCCCAACCTGTTCACGCTGGCGGGCCTCTTCGGAGGCTTCTACGCCGTCGTGATGGCCATGAACGGGCGTTTCGACCAGGCCGCGATCGGCGTGTTCTGCGCGATGGTGCTGGACAGCCTCGATGGCCGGGTCGCGCGCATGACCAACACCCAGAGCGCCTTTGGCGAGCAGATGGACAGTCTGGCCGACATGGTGTCCTTCGGTGCTGCGCCGGCGCTCATCGTCTACGAATGGGCGCTGCGTGGCCTGGGCAAGCTGGGCTGGCTGGCCGCTTTTGTCTATTGCGCGGGGGCGGCGCTGCGTCTGGCGCGCTTCAACACCAACATCGGTGTGGTCGACAAGCGGTTCTTCCAGGGGCTGCCCAGTCCGGCTGCGGCGGCGCTGGTCACCGGCCTCATCTGGGTGATGGACGACATGGGCTACAAGGGCGCGCGCGACATCCCCTGGCTCACCTGGCTGGCGTTCGCGCTGACGCTGTATGCCGGCCTGACGATGGTCACCAACGTGCCCTTCTACAGTTTCAAGGACGTGAACTTCAAGCGCACGGTGCCCTTCATCGTCATCGTGGCGATCGCGCTCGGCATCGCTGTCATCACCTACCACCCGCCGCTGGTGCTGTTCGGCGTGTTCATCGTCTATGGTCTCTCGGGCTATGTGGTCTATGCGGTCAAGAAGTCGCGTGGCCGGCCGGTGAGCGTGATCGCGACCTCCACCGACGAGCCCGACGAAGAGGGCCTGCACCGCTGAAGTGCCGTGGCTGCGTGCTATAGTGATTTGATGATCTGCGTTGTCCGCTTCTTCTCGCTGCGACTACTAGGAGTGCCCCGGGCGCGCTGATCAGTCACATCTGTACCCTTTGTGGATCAACGGCCCGCCTCAGCGCAACGCAGCGGGCCGTTTTTATTGGTGGTGCGGCGTTGCAGGATCCTCGTCTCCTACCCGACCGTCACACCCCATGAGCATGCTGATCAACCCCGCCGAGAAATACCGCCCGTTCGCGCCGGTGCGCCTGACCGACCGCATCTGGCCCGATGCCGTGCTGACGCAGGCGCCAATCTGGTGCAGTGTCGATCTGCGCGATGGCAACCAGGCCCTGATCGAGCCGATGGACAGCGAGCGCAAGCTGCGCATGTTCGAGCTGCTGGTGCGCATCGGCTTCAAGGAGATCGAGGTCGGGTTTCCCTCGGCCTCGCAGACGGATTTCGATTTCGTGCGCCGGCTGATCGAGCAGCGCCGCATCCCCGACGACGTCACCATCCAGGTGCTGACCCAGGCCCGCGAGCACCTGATCGAGCGCACCTTCGAGGCGGTCGAGGGCGCGCCCCGCGTGGTCGTGCATGTCTACAACGCCACGGCGCCGGTGATGCGCCGCGTGGTGCTGGGGCTGGACGAGGACGGCATCGTCGACCTCGCCGTCACCCATGCGCAGATGATCCGCGACCGCGCCGCGCAGCGCCCCGAGACGCACTGGACCTTCGAGTACTCGCCCGAGATGTTCTCCGGCACCGAGCTGGCGTTCTCCTGTCGCGTGGTGGATGCCGTCACCGCGGTCTGGCAGCCGACGCCCGCGCACAAGTGCGTCATCAACCTGCCGTCGACGGTGGAGCACTCGACGCCGAACGTCTTCGCCGACATGGTCGAGTGGATGCACCGCCACCTCGCCCGGCGCGATGCGATCGTGCTGTCGGTCCACCCGCACAACGACCGCGGCACTGGCACGGCCGCCGGCGAGCTGGCGCTGATGGCCGGCGCGGACCGCATCGAGGGCTGCCTGTTCGGCAACGGCGAGCGTACCGGCAACGTCGATCTGGTCAACATCGCGCTCAACCTCTACACCCAGGGCGTGGCGCCGGGGCTGGACTTCTCCGACATCGACGCCATCCGCCGCACGGTCGAGCACTGCAACCAGTTGCCCGTGCATCCGCGCCATCCGTACGTGGGCGATCTGGTCTACACCTCGTTCTCCGGCTCGCACCAGGACGCGATCAAGAAGGCGTTCGCCGCCCGGCGTGCGGGCGATCTCTGGGACATGCCCTACCTGCCGATCGACCCGAAAGACCTGGGCCGCAGCTACGAGGCGGTGATCCGCGTCAACAGCCAGTCCGGCAAAGGCGGCATCGCCTACCTGCTCGAGGCCGAGTACGGGCTGGAGTTGCCGCGGCGGCTGCAGATCGAGTTCAGCCAGGCCGTGCAGGCGGTGACCGACGGCGAGGGCCGCGAGGTGGTTGCCGCCGACCTCTGGGCGATCTTCTCGCGCGAATATGGCCTGGAGCAGCGCTCGGCCGACCTGCGTGGCCTGCACCAGCAGGACATCGCGCCGGAAGGCTCGGTGCGCGTCAGCGCCGACTGGCACGGCCCGAACGGCTGGCAGGCATTGCACGGGCAGGGCAACGGCCCGCTCGACGCCTTTGTCGCCGCACTCGGCGCGGCGACCGGCCAGTCGGTCGAGGTGCTCGACTACCACGAGCATGCGATCGGTGCCGGAGCTGGGGCGCGGGCCGCGGCCTTTGTCGAGGTGCGCATCGGCCAGGGCGCGGCCTGCTTCGGCGTGGGCATCGATGCCAACATCGTGACGGCCTCGGTCCACGCCGTGCTGTCGGGCTGGACACGTGCCAGCCAGCGCCACCAGGCCGCCACCCGCACGGGTGCGGCCGAAGAAACGATTTCCTGAATCCCGAATCTCGACGTGCTGAGGAGCCCACCACCATGACCGACAAACTGATCATTTTCGACACCACCTTGCGCGATGGCGAGCAGTCGCCCGGCGCCTCGATGACGCGCGACGAGAAGCTGCGCATCGCCCGCCAGCTGGAGCGGCTGAAGGTGGACGTGATCGAGGCCGGTTTCGCCGCCTCGTCCAACGGCGACTTCGAGGCGGTCAAGGCGATTGCCGACGTGATCAAGGACTCGACCATCTGCTCGCTGGCACGTGCCAACGACCGCGACATCTCGCGCGCCGCCGAGGCGCTGCGTGGTGCCAACTCGGCGCGCATCCACACCTTCATCGCCACCAGTGCGCTGCACATGGAGAAGAAGCTGCGCATGACGCCCGAGGAGGTGCTGCAGCAGGCGCGGCTGTCGGTGCGTTTCGCGCGCAACCTGTGCGGCGACATCGAGTTCTCGCCGGAAGACGGCTACCGCTCGGACGTGGATTTCCTGTGCCGCGTGCTGGAAGCTGTCATCGACGAGGGCGCGACCACGCTGAACATCCCGGACACGGTGGGGTACGCGATTCCCGAGCTGTACGGCAACTTCATCAAGACCCTGCGCGAGCGCGTGCCGAACTCGGACAAGGCGATCTGGTCGGTGCATTGCCACAACGACCTGGGCATGGCGGTGGCGAACTCGCTGGCGGGCGTGAAGATCGGCGGCGCGCGCCAGGTCGAATGCACCATCAACGGGCTGGGCGAGCGCGCGGGCAACTGCTCGCTCGAAGAGATCGTGATGGCGGTGAAGACCCGCCGTGACTACTTCGATCTGGCGCTGCGCGTCGACGCCACGCAGATCGTGCCGGCCTCGCGCATGGTGGCGCAGACCACCGGCTTCGTGGTACAGCCGAACAAGGCGGTGGTCGGCGCCAACGCCTTCGCGCACGCCTCCGGCATCCACCAGGACGGCGTGCTCAAGGCGCGTGATACCTACGAGATCATGCGGGCCGAGGACGTGGGCTGGGCGGCCAACAAGATCGTGCTGGGCAAGCTCTCGGGCCGCAATGCCTTCAAGCAGCGCCTGCAGGACCTGGGTATCTCGCTGGAGTCCGAGGCCGAGGTCAATACGGCGTTCATGAAGTTCAAGGACCTGGCCGACCGCAAGAGCGAGATTTTCGACGAGGACATCCTGGCGCTGGTCAGCGACGAGAGCGTCAGCGCCGATGTGGAGCACTACCGCCTTCTGGCGCTTTCGCAGCAGTCCGAAATGGGCGAGCGGCCGCATGCGAAAGTGGCCTTTGCAGCCGGGCAGACCGAATACCACGCGGAGTCCGATGGCAACGGCCCGGTGGACGCGACCCTCAAGGCGATCGAGTCGAAGCTGGCTTCCGGGGCGGAGCTTTTGTTGTATTCCGTGAACGCCATCACGTCTGGCAGCACGGAATCGCAGGGAGAGGTCACGGTTCGGCTTCAACATGGCGGCCGCGTCGTCAATGGTGTCGGCGCGGATCCGGACATCGTGGTCGCCTCTGCCAAGGCCTATCTGGCCGCCTTGAACAAGCTGCACAGCAAGGCCGAGCGGGTCGCAGCGCAGGGTTGACACCGGTATCGCGCGAACAGGGGGATAAAACTGAAAATCATCAAGGCTTGCGGGCCTTGTCGAAATCGGTTTCCTTCACCTAGACTGAATTCAATGCCCTGTCGTGCGGTATCCAAAGGTATTTCGTGAATCAAATGAACTTGAGTCTGACGCGGACTTCGTCGAAGTGGGCGCCTTTGGTGCTGGGGATGTTGATGCTGGTCTCTGGTGCGGTCGATGCTGCGCCGCACGCCGCCAAGGTCAAGTCGCATGCCGGCAAGGTCCGCAAGGTTGCCCACCGTGCTGCACGTCCAGTGGAGGCCGCCGAGCCGCTGCGGCTGTCCTTCGGCGAGGCGGGGGGGCTGCATGCCACGCGTGATCCGCTGGATCTGAAATCCAGCGTTGCACTGGTGGTGGACCAGGATACCTCCGAAGTGCTGTTCAGCAAGAACCCCCAGGCAGTGCTGCCGATCGCATCGCTGACCAAGCTGATGACCGCTGTCGTGGTCGTGGAGTCCAGGGCCGCGATGGACGAGATTCTCCAGATCACGGAACAGGACATCGATACCGAGAAGGGCAGTCGCTCTCGCTTGGTGGTCGGCACCGAACTCAGCCGGGGCGAGTTGCTGCATCTGGCGCTGATGTCGTCCGAAAATCGCGCCGCGCATGCGCTAGGGCGCCATTATCCGGGTGGGTTGCCGGCGTTCGTGGCCGCGATGAACCGCAAGGCCAGTGCCATCGGCATGTCCAGCACCCGCTATGTCGAGCCGACGGGTCTGTCGAGCGACAACCAGTCCAGCGCCTCGGATCTGGCCAAGCTGGTCAAGACCGCCTACACCTTTCCGCTGCTGCGGCAACTGTCGACGTCGCCAGAGCTTGAAGTGGCGCTTGGTCGCCGCACGCTCCAGTTCCACAACACCAACAAGCTGGTGACCAATCCGACCTGGGAGATCGGTCTCCAGAAGACCGGCTACATCGTCGAGGCGGGGCGTTGTCTGGTGATGCAGGCCCGGTTGTCGGGTCGACATCTCATCATGGTGTTCCTGGATTCCGCTGGAAAATACTCCCGCCTGGCCGACGCCGAACGCGTGCGCCGCTGGCTGGAGTCGTCCGATGCGGTGCGGCCGGTGCAGCATGTGCCGACTCAGCCGGTACGCTCGCCCGCTTCGGTGTCCTGACGGTCGGGTCTTCGGATGCGTTCAAGGCTGGTGGTGTCCGAGTGCGGTGGAAATCGCCGCAGCAGTGTCCAGCAGCTTGTCGCACCAGCTTTCTTCCAGCCGGTCCGCTGGCGCCGAGATCGACAGTCCAGCGATCAGGCGCCCCTGGTCATCATGGATACCAGCGGCCATGCACCGCACGCCCAGTTCCAGTTCTTCGTTGTCGCGTGCCAGATCGGTCTGTCGCACCCGCGCGAGTTCACGCTCCAGCAGAGGCAGATCGGTGATGCTGTTGCGGGTGTGTCCGGCCAGTCCCGTGCGGGTGGCGTAACTGCGTACCCGTTGCGGATCGTCATGGGCGAGGAAGAGCTTGCCGACGGATGTCAGATGCAGCGGGGCTCGGCCGCCGACCGCGCGCACCACCTGCATGCCTGAACGTTCGGAGTAGGTGCGCTCGATGTAGACGATCTCGTCGCCCTGACGCACCGAAAGGTTGACGGGCTGGTGGGTCAGCTTGTGCAATTCCCGCATCGGCCCCAGCGCTGCATCCCGAACGTCCAGCCGTGCCTTGACCAGATTGCCCAGTTCAAGAAGTCGCATTCCAAGGCGATAGCTGCCCGCTTCCGGCCTGTCAACGAAGCGACCGATGGCGAGATCGTTCAAGATCCGGTGTGCGGTCGATGGGTGCAGGCCGGTCTGCTCGCTGATCAGTTTCAGCGAGACAGGGTCCTGGTGCGCCGCCAGCACATTCAGCAGGGTGAACATGCGCTCCATCACCTGAATGGCTGGTGTCTGGCTGGAACTGTCCTTTTTCGTCATGGTGACTCGTTTGAAAATCAAGGCCTATTTTTGCATGGCGAAACACTGGATGCGGAAATCCCTCGGGTTTGTTGTCGCTGGCCTGTTGATGGCCGGGGTCGGACTGGCGTTCTCCCAACCTGCCGACGCAGCTCCTCCGGCCGCGTCCGGTGCCGCCTCGGCGGTACCGACGCCATCGGCACGTCTGCGTCCGTTGACGCGTGTTCCCCGTGTCATCGGCCGCTTGCATGCAGGGGATCTCGGTCTGGTCATCAACACGGCCGACCCCTATTCGGTCGAAGTCGGCGAGTACTACCGGCGTGTGCGCCGCATCCCGGATGGCCATGTCCTGCGCATCGATCTGCCCGTGCAGCCCCGTCTTGCGATTGCCGACCTGGAGCGCCTGCGTCGGCGCATCGACGAGCAGTTCGATGGTGACGTCCAGGCGTTGGCGCTGGCCTGGACGCAGCCCTATGCCGTCGAGTGCCAGTCGATCACCTCCGCCGTGACGCTGGGGTTCGATGCCCAGGCCTGCGTGCAGTCCTGCGGTCGCCGCACGGTTTCACCGTATTTCAATTCGGCCTCCGCTGTCCCGTTCAAGGATCTGGGGTTGCGCCCGTCGATGCTGCTGGCTTCTTCCGATGTGGAACGTGCGCGTCGCCTCATCGACCGCGGTGTGGCGTCCGACCACACCCTGGGCCTGGTGGGGGCTGCGCCGGTGCAGGCCCATTTCATGACGACGGCCGATGCCGCGCGCAGCGTGCGCTCCTCGCTGTTTCCTCCGGCTGGCCTGCAGCGTCGCATCGGGCTGGAAAATCACCTGGGCACTGGCGATCTGCCGCGCGAAACCTCCCGGGTGGCGTTGGTGCAGACGGGCGTGGCGCAGTTCTTCGGTGCGGAGACGATCGACTGGGTGCCGGGGGCGCTGGCCGATCACCTGACCTCGTTCGGTGGCCAGCTCGACCGCGCCGGCGGACAGAGCACGGTGCTCGACTGGCTGGATGCCGGTGCCACGGCCAGTTATGGAACGGTCAGCGAACCGTGCAACCATCTGCAGAAGTTTCCCCACCCACAGATCCTGCTGCTGCATTACCTGCAGGGCAGCACCGCGCTGGAAGCCTACTGGAAGAGCGTGGCGTGGCCGCAGCAGGGGGTGTTCGTGGGGGAGCCGCTGGCCGCACCATTTGCCCGTCAGTGAGCGGTCGCAACAAGAACGAAGGAGACTGCCATGTCACACGGCTCCTGCAGCACCTGCTGTACCCTGGCGCATCTGTTGACGGTGACTGTGCGTCATTTTGACGACACTTGGTGCCGATGCGCACCAAAACGACAGCCCAGCGACCTCGCTGCAGGTGCTAAAGTCCCGGACTTGACTTTATAGGTCCTTCCCGTCCCCTTTCCTGGCAACAGCTAAGGCGGGTCGCAATCCGCCAATCGGTTTAGCCGTGTCGCGGAAGGTTGTCCAACCCATCGGAGCCCCGGATACCAGGGCGCAAGGTGAGCGAAATATGATGCAGCAATACAGGACGAACTCGTACCTCTTCGGTGGCAATGCGCCTTATGTCGAAGAAATGTATGAGGCGTATCTCGACAATCCGGGCTCGGTTCCCGACAACTGGCGCGACTACTTCGACGCGCTCCAGCACGTCCCCGCTGCCAATGGCTCCGACAGCCGTGATGTGGCGCATGCGCCCGTCATCGAATCCTTCGCGCAGCGTGCCAAGGCGAATGCCTTCGCGCACAAGGCCAGCGAAGCCGATCTCGCCGTTGCCCGCAAGCAGGTCCATGTCCAGTCGCTGATCGCCGCCTACCGCACGCTGGGCTCGCGCTGGGCCGATCTCGATCCCCTCAAGCGCACCGAGCGCCCGAAGATCCCCGAACTCGAAACGTCGTTCTACGACCTGATCGAGTCGGACATGGACATCACGTTCTCGGCCACCAACACGTATTTCACCAAGGCCGACAGCATGACCCTGCGCGAGATCGTGCAGGCCTTGCGCGAGACGTACTGCGGCACCCTCGGCGCCGAGATCATGCACATCACCAAGCCGGCCGAGAAGCGGTGGTGGCAGGAGCGGCTCGAATCGATCCGCAGCAAGCCGTCGTTCGCGCCGGAGAAGAAGAAGCACATCCTCGATCGCCTGACCGCGGCCGAAGGCCTGGAGCGCTTCCTCCACACCAAGTACGTCGGCCAGAAGCGCTTCTCGCTCGAAGGTGGCGAGAGCTTCATCGCCGCGATGGACGAGCTGGTGCAGTCCGCCGGCGCGAAGGGCGTGCAGGAAATCGTCATCGGCATGGCCCACCGCGGCCGTCTGAACGTGCTGGTCAACACCCTGGGCAAAATGCCCAAGGACCTCTTTGCCGAGTTCGACCACACCGCTCCGGAAGACTTGCCGGCCGGCGACGTCAAGTACCACCAGGGCTTCAGCTCGGACATCTCCACCCCCGGCGGTGCCGTCCACCTGAGCCTGGCGTTCAACCCGTCGCACCTGGAAATCGTCAACCCGGTGGTCGAGGGCTCCGTGCGGGCCCGCCAGGACCGCCGCGAGGACAAGATCGGCGCCCAGGTGCTGCCGGTGCTGGTGCACGGCGACTCGGCCTTCGGCGGCCAGGGCGTCAACCAGGAAACGCTGATGCTGGCGGAGACCCGCGGGTATTCGACGGGTGGCACGGTCCATGTGATCATCAACAACCAGATCGGCTTCACCACCTCCGACCCGCGTGACCTGCGCTCGACGCTGTACTGCACCGACATCGTCAAGATGATCGAGGCGCCGGTGCTGCACGTGAACGGTGACGATCCGGAAGCGGTCGTGCTGGCGGCCCAGCTTGCACTCGACTACCGCATGACCTTCCGCAAGGACGTCGTGGTGGACATCATCTGCTTCCGCAAGCTGGGCCACAACGAGCAGGACACCCCGGCGCTGACCCAGCCGCTGATGTACAAGAAGATCAGCGCCCACCCTGGCACCCGCCGGCTGTATGCCGACAAGCTGTCCGCCCAGGGTCTGGGCGAGACGCTGGGTGACGACATGGTCAAGGCCTACCGCTCCGCGATGGACCAGGGCCGCCACACCATCGACCCGGTGATCAGCAACTTCAAGAGCAAGTACGCGGTCGACTGGTCGCCCTTCCTCGGCAAGAAGTGGACCGATGCCGCCGATACCGCCATCCCGCTGACCGAGTGGAAGCGTCTGGCCGAGCGCCTGACCACCATCCCGGCGAGCGTCAACCCGCACCCGCTGGTCAAGAAGGTCTACGACGACCGTGCCGCGATGGGCCGTGGCGAGGTCAACGTGGACTGGGGCATGGGCGAGCACATGGCGTTTGCCTCGCTGGTCGCCGCCGGCTATCCGGTGCGCCTGTCGGGCGAAGACTGCGGCCGTGGCACCTTCACGCACCGCCACGCCGTGGTCCATGACCAGAAGCGCGAGAAGTGGGACGAAGGCACCTACATCCCCGCACAGCACGTCGCCGACAACCAGGCCACGTTCACGGTCATCGACTCGATCCTGTCGGAAGAGGCCGTGCTGGGCTTCGAATACGGCTACGCCGCGGCCGAGCCGAACACGCTGACCATCTGGGAAGCCCAGTTCGGCGACTTCGCCAACGGCGCACAGGTCGTGATCGACCAGTTCATCGCCTCCGGCGAAGTGAAGTGGGGCCGCGTCAACGGCCTGACGCTGATGCTGCCGCACGGCTACGAAGGCCAGGGCCCCGAGCACAGCTCGGCCCGCCTGGAGCGCTTCATGCAGCTGGCCGCCGACACCAACATGCAGATCGTCCAGCCGACCACGGCCAGCCAGATCTTCCACGTGCTGCGTCGCCAGATGGTGCGTCCGCTGCGCAAGCCGCTGGTGCTGTTCACGCCGAAGTCGCTGCTGCGCAACAAGGACGCGACTTCGCCGGTGAGCGAGTTCACCAAGGGCGATTTCCGCACCGTCATTCCTGAACAGAAGGCTGACATCAACGCGGACAAGGTCAAGCGCGTGATCGCCTGCTCGGGCAAGGTCTACTACGACCTGGTCAAGAAGCGCGAAGAGAAGAAGTCGAACGATGTGGTGATCATCCGTGTCGAACAGCTCTACCCCTTCCCGCACAAGGCCTTCGCCAACGAGCTGAAGAAGTATCCCAACGTGACCGATCTCGTGTGGTGCCAGGACGAACCGCAGAACCAGGGCGCCTGGTTCTTCGTCCAGCACTACATCCACGAGAACATGCAGGATGGTCAGCGGCTCGGCTATGCCGGTCGTCCGGCCTCGGCGTCGCCGGCGGTTGGCTACGCACATCTCCACCAGGAGCAGCAGAAGGCGCTGCTCGACCAGGCATTCGGCAAGCTCAAGGGCTTCGTGCTGACCAAGTAATCCAAACAGGTTCCCACCATCATGGCCATCGTTGAAGTCAAAGTTCCCCAGTTGTCCGAGTCGGTCGCGGAAGCGACCATGCTGCAGTGGAAGAAGAAGCCCGGTGATGCCGTGGCGATCGATGAAATCCTCATCGAGATCGAGACCGACAAGGTCGTGCTCGAAGTGCCGGCGCCTGCTGCTGGCGTGCTGGTTGCGCTGGTCGTCGGTGACGGCGGCACGGTCGTCAGCGACCAGGTGATCGCCAAGATCGACACCGACGGACAAGTGGCGGTCAGCCCGCTGCAGATCGCCGCGATTCCCGCCACGACGGCGCCGGCGGCAGCGCCCGTGGCGACCAGCAAGGGCGATGTGGCCATGCCGGCCGCTGCCAAGCTGCTGGCCGACAACGGCCTGAGCGTGGGCGACGTCGCCGGCTCCGGCAAGGATGGCCGCGTCACCAAGGGTGACGTGCTCGGCGCCGTGGCCGCTGGCGCCAAGGCGGCACCGGCTCCGGTGGCCGCCCCGGCGGTTGCCAAGCCGCTGCCGGTGGTCGCGTCCGCGCCGGTGGCCCTGGGTGACCGCGCCGAACAGCGCGTGCCGATGAGCCGCCTGCGTGCCCGCGTCGCCGAGCGCCTGCTGCAGTCGCAGGCGCAGAACGCCATCCTGACCACGTTCAACGAAGTGAACATGGCGCCGCTGATGGACATGCGCAAGCGCTTCCAGGACAAGTTCGAGAAGGAACACGGCATCAAGCTCGGCTTCATGTCGTTCTTCGTCAAGGCCGCGGTCGCCGCGCTGAAGAAGTTCCCGGTCCTGAACGCCTCGGTCGACGGCAACGACATCGTCTACCACGGCTACTTCGATATCGGCATCGCGGTGGGTTCGCCGCGCGGTCTGGTGGTGCCGATCCTGCGCAACGCCGACCAGATGACCTTCGCCGACATCGAGAAGAAGATCGCCGAATTTGGCAAGAAGGCCAAGGAAGGCAAGATCTCGATGGACGACCTGACGGGCGGCACGTTCTCGATCTCGAACGGCGGCACCTTCGGCTCCATGCTGTCGACCCCGATCATCAACCCGCCGCAGTCGGCCATCCTGGGCGTTCATGCGACCAAGGACCGCGCCGTGGTGGAAAACGGTCAGGTCGTGGTGCGCCCGATCAACTACCTGGCGATGTCCTACGACCACCGCATCATCGACGGCCGCGAAGCCGTCCTGGGTCTGGTGACGATGAAGGAAGCGCTGGAAGACCCGGCCCGCCTGCTGTTCGACATCTGATCGACCCCGCGTGAGTCACGAGCGCCCCTTCGGGGGCGTTTTGCCAAGATCCTCAGGAATTGAACATGTCCAAGCAATTTGATGTCGTCGTGATCGGCGGCGGCCCCGGCGGCTACATCGCCGCGATCCGTGCAGCGCAGCTGGGTTTCCAGGTCGCCTGCATCGACGAGTGGAAGAACGACAAGGGCGGTCCGGCCCCGGGCGGCACCTGCACCAACGTCGGCTGCATCCCGTCGAAGGCGCTGCTGCAGTCGTCCGAGCACTACGAACACGCCGCCCACCACTTCGGCGACCACGGCATCAGCCTGGACAACCTGAAGATGGACGTGGCCAGGATGGTCGGCCGCAAGAACACCGTCGTGAAGCAGAACAACGATGGCATCCTGTTCCTGCTGAAGAAGAACAAGGTCAGCTTCTTCCACGGCCGCGGCTCGTTCGCCAAGGCGGTCGAAGGCGGCTATGAAATCAATGTCGCGGGCGCCGCCAACGAAGTGCTGACGGCCAAGAACGTCATCGTCGCGACCGGCTCCAACGCCCGCGCGCTGCCGGGTGCGCCGTTCGACGAGGACAAGATCCTGTCGAATGACGGCGCGCTGCGCATCGGCGCTGTGCCGGCCAGGCTGGGCGTGATCGGCTCGGGCGTGATCGGTCTGGAGATGGGCTCGGTCTGGCGCCGCCTGGGTGCGGAAGTCACCATCCTGGAGGCGATGCCCGGTTTCCTGGGTGCGGCCGACGAAGGCGTGGCCAAGGAAGCGCTCAAGGCGTTCAAGAAGCAGGGCCTGAAGTTCGAGTTCGGCGTGAAGATCTCCAGGGTCGATGCGTCGGGTGACGGCGTGGTCGTGTCCTTCGCCGACGCCAAGGGCACGGAGCAGACGCTGGCGGTGGACAAGCTGATCGTGTCGATCGGCCGTGTCGCCAACACCATCGGCCTGAACCCGGAAGCCGTCGGCCTGCAGCTCGACGAGCGCGGCCTGGTGGTCGTGGACGCGGACTGCAAGACCAACCTGCCCGGCGTGTGGGCGGTGGGTGACGTGGTGCGCGGCCCGATGCTGGCGCACAAGGCCGAGGAAGAAGGCGTGGCGGTTGCCGAGCGCATCGCCGGCCAGCACGGCCACGTGAACTTCGCGACCATCCCCTGGGTGATCTACACCAGCCCGGAAATCGCCTGGGTCGGCCGCACCGAGCAGCAGCTCAAGGCGGACGGCGTGGCCTACAAGGCCGGCCAGTTCCCGTTCCTGGCCAACGGCCGCGCGCGTGCGCTGGGTGACACCACCGGTTTCGTCAAGTTCCTGGCGGACGCCACGACCGACGAGATCCTGGGCGTCCACATCGTCGGTCCGATGGCCTCCGAGCTGATCTCGGAAGCCGTGGTCGCGATGGAGTTCAAGGCCTCGGCCGAAGACATCGCCCGCATCTGCCATGCACACCCGTCGCTGTCGGAAGCCACCAAGGAAGCGGCGCTGGCCGTGGACAAGCGCACGCTCAACTTCTGAGCCGGCGCGGGTCCTGCCCGCTGCATGCAACCATCAGGGGCGGCGCGAGTCGCCCCTTTTTCCGTCTCCCCACCCCCGTTTGATTGCCGGCCCAGCAGACCATGCCCACCGTCACCGAGATCTACCACCAGACCCTCGCCGAGCGCGGCTACCAGGCCGATCCTGCCCAGCTGCGCGCGGTTGCTGCGTTGCAGCGCTGCGAGGACGAGTGGATCGCCTACAAGTCGCGCCGCAGCAACGTGCTGACCAAGGCGCTGATCCGGCCACCGCTGCCGCGTGGTGTCTACATGCACGGCGGGGTGGGGCGGGGCAAGAGCTTCCTGATGGACAGCTTCTTCCAGGCCGTGCCGCTGCAGCGCAAGACGCGGCTGCACTTCCACGAGTTCATGCGCGAGGTGCACCGCGAGCTGCAGGAACTCAAGGGCATCGCCAACCCGCTGGACGAGCTGGGCAAGCGCATCGGGCGGCGCTTCCGGCTGATCTGCTTCGACGAGTTCCACGTCGCCGACGTGACCGACGCGATGATCCTGCACCGGCTGCTGGACGCGATGTACGCCAACCGGGTGTCGATCATCACGACGTCCAACTTCCACCCCGACGAGCTGTACCCGAACGGCCTGCACCGCGACCGCATCCTGCCGGCCATCGAGCTGCTCAAGGCCAAGCTCGAAGTCATCAACGTCGACAACGGCACCGATTACCGCCGCCGCACGCTGCAGCATGTCCAGCTGTACCACACGCCGCTGGGGCCGCAGGCGGATGCCGCGATGACGCAGGCATTCGACGAACTGGCGGAGGTGAAGGACGAGTCGCCCGAGCTGCGCATCGAGAGCCGCGTCATCCACGCGCGGCGCAAGGCGGGCGGGGTGGTCTGGTTCGACTTCAGGCAGCTGTGTGGCGGGCCGCGCTCGCAGAACGACTACCTGGAGCTGGCGACGCAGTTTCATACGCTGCTGCTGTCGGACGTGCCGATGATGCCGCCGCGGCTGGCGTCTGAGGCGCGGCGCTTCACGTGGCTGATCGATGTGCTCTACGACCGGCGCGTGAAGCTGATCATCTCGGCGGCCGTGCCGCCCGAGCAGCTCTACACCGAAGGCCCGATGTCGCACGAATTCCCGCGCACGGTGTCGCGCCTGACCGAGATGCAGTCCGAGGAGTTCCTGGCGCTGGAGCGGCGCGACGTGGACACGTCGCTGACCTGAGCCTCGGACGGGGCTGCGGCTTCAGCCCAGCGTGTCGAGCCGGACGAGGGCCAGCGAGAGGTTGTCGCCGCCGCCCCGGGCGCGCTGGCGCGCCTTGCTGATGAGCATCTTGCTGGCGTCACGCGGCTTGAGTGCGTTGACGATGGTGCCCAGCTCGCGCGAGGTGAAGTAGTGCCACAGCCCGTCGCTGCACACCAGCAGCGAGTCACCCGTTTCCAGCCGGTCCATGCGGGCCACGGTGATGGGCGGATCCTCGTCCGCGCCGAGGCAGCCGGTCAGCAGGTGGGAATGGGGGTGGTCGTTGGCCTCCTCCTCGTCGATCTCGCCGGCCTCGACCATGCGCTGCACCAGCGAATGGTCGAAGGTCCGCGTGAGCATGTTCGAGCCGCGGAACACATACACCCGCGAGTCGCCCGCGTGGATGATGTGGCATTCGCGGTTGGGCAGCAGGAGGAAGGCGGCGAGTGTGCTGTGCGGCTCCTGCTCGGAGGTGATCGCGGTCAGCTTGATCATCAGGTGCGATTCGAGCACGATCTTGCGCAGCAGCTCGGATGCGGAGTCCTTGGCCGGGGCGAAGCGCTCGAAGAGCTGGCGGGCGATCAGCAGCACCTGATCAGCGGCCTTGCGGCCCCCGCTCTTGCCGCCCATGCCGTCGGCCAGGATGGCCAGCAGGCAGCCTTCGGCGCGGGGATGCGCGAAGATCTCCACCTGATCTTGTTGATACAGTCGATCACCGCGGTCGATGCCTGTGGCCGCCAATAATCGATATCCAGGGGATTCCAGTGTCATGTCGAAAACTATAAACGCTTCAACCCGCTTTTCCAGCCAATGAAGCCAACGTCGGAGCGAATAGCGGCAACGAGCGCACGTTCCCCGCTGCGCGCAGAAGTGGCGCAGGCGTTTGCCCCGGACGGTGAACTGGCGCAGGCCGATCGCCGCTTCCAGGCGCGCGCGGTGCAGACGGACCTGGCTGACGCCGTTGCCGAGGCGCTGGAGTCGCGCAGCGTGCTCGTGGCCGAGGCCGGCACGGGAGTCGGCAAGACCTTCGCTTATCTGGTGCCGCTGCTGCTGTCCGGGCTGCGGGCGATGGTCAGCACGGCGACCAAGAGCCTGCAGGACCAGCTCTTCCTGCGCGACCTGCCCCGGCTGATGCAGACCTTCGGCCTGCCGGTGCAGATCGCGTTGCTCAAGGGGCGGGGCTCCTACCTGTGTCTGCACCGGCTGGAGCAGGCCCGCCACACCAGCGAATGGCCTGACCGGCAGGCCCTGCGCCAGCTGGCCCGCATCGAGGTCTGGGCCCAGGGCACCCGCAGCGGCGATCTGGCCGAACTGGACAGCCTCGACGAACGTTCGCCCGTGATTCCGCTGGTGACGTCGAACCGCGAGAACTGCCTCGGCAGCGAGTGCCCGAAGTTCCGCCAGTGCCACATCGTGCAGGCGCGCCGAACGGCGCTGCAGGCGGACATCGTCGTGGTCAACCACCACCTGTTCTTCGCCGACATGGCGCTGAAGGACACCGGCATGGCCGAGCTGCTGCCGACGGTGGATGCCGTGGTCTTCGACGAGGCGCACCAGCTCAACGAGGCCGGCGTGCAGTTCCTGGGCAAGCTGCTCGGCAGCAGCCAGCTGCTCGACTTCAGCCGCGACCTGCTGGCGGTCGGGTTGACCGAGGCGCGCGGCTTCGGGCCATGGACCGAGCTGGCGGCGCGCTGCGAGCTGGCGGCGCGCGAGCTGCGGCTGGCGAGTGCCGGGCCGCTGCGGGGCGCCGTGCGGCTGCGCTGGGAGGAGCGCGCCGGCCGCCCCGAGTTCACCGAGGCGCTGGAGCGCGTGCGTGCCGTGAGCGCCGAGACGCTGGACCATCTGGCCGCGGTCTCCGATGGCGGCCCCGATCTGGCCAGGCTCGAAGACCGGGCGCGTGCGCTGGTGTCCCG
>Ga0228699_1000070_pt1 | contig 103227 bp, 100 predicted proteins | sample McNCre217_Aug_MG_FD_178016 | JGI IMG/M metagenome (GOLD analysis project Ga0228699, IMG submission 178016) | Freshwater microbial communities from McNutts Creek, Athens, Georgia, United States - 2-17_Aug_MG | ecosystem: Environmental > Aquatic > Freshwater > Creek | place: USA: Georgia... | reverse complement strand
GGGCGACATGATTGGCGAGATCGCTCTAGCGATTGAGATGGGCGCAGACGCTGTGGACATCGGCAAAACCATCCACCCACACCCTACGCTGGGCGAGAGCATCGGCATGGCGGCAGAGGTGGCGCACGGGAGCTGCACGGACTTGCCACCGAGCAAGAAGTAAACATCTCCAGCTGCAAACAATAAGCCCAGACAGGAAACTGTCTGGGCTTATTGTTTTGTGTGCTCACCTGACTATGCGTCTGTAGGCTTGACTGGCTGAGCCTGTTGCGTAGGTTGAGCCGAGGCGGACAGGGGCGCTGCCGGACGTGGCGTTTCAGTCAGCCAGTGAGTGAGGAGTTTGTCGAGCTGGCGGCTGTTAAAGGGTTTGCTGATGTAGTCATTCATCCCTGCGGCTATGCAGCGAGCCTGGTCTTCAGCCAAGGCATTGGCTGTCATGGCAATCACGGGCGTGGTCAGCCCGCGCGCTCGCATTTCACGGGTGGCTTGGTAGCCGTCCAGCTCCGGCATCTGGCAGTCCATCAGCACCACATCAAAAACGTTGTGTTCCATTTGCTTCAGGGCTGCCTGTCCGTTGTCTGCGGTGGCCGGTTCGGCGTAACCCATATTTTTCAGAATGCTGACGGCAACCATGAGGTTGACGGGGTTGTCTTCCACAACGAGAATTTTGCCGGGGCGGGCAAAGAGCAAGGGCTGTAACTGTGCAGGGCTCTCCTGAGTTGTGGCTGTCGCATCAGACGGCAGGCTGGTGGCGGGCAGATGTAGATCTAACCAGAAAGTGGAACCTATGCCTGTATCAGAGCGTGCTCCCACACTGCCGCCCATCAGTTCGGCAAGCTGCTTGCAAATGGACAAACCAAGACCGGTGCCGCCAAAGCGGCGTGTGGTGCTGGAGTCTGCCTGAGAGAAGGGGACGAAGAGTTTTTCCAGCTCATGCGGAGCAATGCCGATGCCTGTGTCGTTGACTGCAAAGCGTATACCAGGTTCTGCATGGCTGGCTGTGCTGGATTTTGCTGGCAGCAGGCTCACTTGCAGGCTGAAACTGCCTTTTTGGGTAAATTTGAACGCATTGCCTAGAAAATTGTTCAGTACCTGGCGCAGTCGGGTTGGGTCGCCGATGACCCATTCGGGAATGCCATCTTCCACGATCAGGTCAAAGCCCAGTTTCTTCTGACCGGCACGCAACTGGAAAATGCTGCGAATTTCATCTAGCAGTGAGTGCAGGTTAAAGGTGGTACTTTCCACATCCAGCTTGCCGGCCTCGATTTTTGAAAAATCCAGGATGTCATCAATGATGGACAACAGGGAGCGGGCACTGTTGGCGATAATTTTGGCGTGGTGCTTTTGTGAGGGATCCAGATTTCCCTCGAGGAGAAGCTCGGAGATGCCGATCACACCATTCATGGGGGTACGGATTTCGTGTGACATGGTGGCCAGAAAACGGCTTTTCGCCACATTCGCGGACTCTGCTTGGTCCCGTGCCTTGACCAGTTCGGACTGGATGGCACCCAGCTTCACGATGGTGCGGTAATCCAGCCAGAACACCAGACACACCACCATGCTGATCAGCACGGCAATCGCCAGCACGATATTGCGGTAATTTTTGTAGGGGCTCAGGATGTTTTCCAGCGAATCACCTGCCACAAAATGCAGGCCGTATTCAGGCAGGGTCTGGTAGGCGAATAACCGTTCAATGCTGTCAGCCACGCTGATTTTCCGATAGTTGCCGGCCAGTGCTGCGCCCGGCTCTAGGAACGGGCGGCCACTGATGACCTGGCCGGTGGTGTCTTTCTGTTCCGGATACAGGGCCACCACTTCGCCAGTACGGTATATCAGCCCCAGAGTTTTATGTTCACTCCCTTGGAATTTGGTACCAATGCTGGTCAGCACGGTAGGGGGAATGGCCAGTATCAGCACACCCTGAAATTTTCCCTGGTGAAGAATCGGGCGACTGAGCAGTACAAACCACCGATCTGTCAGGGCATCGCGCAGTGGGGGACTCACTGTCAGTCTGTCACGGTTGGGTTGTGCGAGGTGGGCGGTGAAAAATTCGCTGCCTGATTGGTCGTTGCGGTCGGTGAACAGGGGGCTGCTTGTGTATGCGAGGCTGCCGCGTTCATCCAGCACCGCCATTTCAAAGGGCAAATCGTCAAGGCTTGTCTGGCGTTTGCTGACCAGGACGGAAAATGTTTTCTTGTCACCATTCCACTTGGAGCGCAAGTCAAGCAGGTTGTCGTTGTACCGCTTGATGGTCAACCGGGAGTACTCGGCAAAAATGTTTGCCCCAGACTGCGTGCGCTGCTCTGATTCGTGCAGAAACCTTGCGTGACTGCGTTGTAGTTCAAATCCTGCAAGACACCAGATGACAAGCAAAAAACACAGGGCGTATCCTCGGAGTCGCGCACGCACCGAGAAAAAAGATGTGATATGCCTCATCCCCCGTGCGAGGCGATCTTCGGAATCAACATCTGCGCCTCCAGCAGCTGTAGCCACTAAATCAGTCATGTTCGGCCTAGGGTGGGTTGAAGTACGCCATGCGCTAGGTTCGTGGGCGCTTTTGAGATGGCCTGCTCTCCCAGTACGACACAACAGCAAGCTTCCTGCAAGGCTTCTAAAGGCCTAGTGGCGTGTGCCGCAAAGCTTGTCTGGCTGAGCAAAAGCAGTGTGCTACCTAAAATTTTGACCAATTTCATGACGCACCCTTGAGAATTTAATTGCAACTAAAGTTCTATTTTATGGATTTTAGGTGCGCTGCTATGTATTAGCTATTTGCAGCGTAAAAATATTAATTAAGTTGATCCGCAGGATGAAGAAAATATGAACAAATAAAAGATCTCGTCAGCGGGCGACTCAGACTGTGATGACAAACTTCCGGTAGCGAAGTCAATGCGCCCCGAGGTAACAGCTCTCAGACCGTTCTCCATCCACTTCATCACCTTCTTCGCTGCACAGCGCAGCAATCAAGTCTGGGTCCACTACCTGACCGGGCAGCGGCAGTTCTTCATTCGTCCAGCGCTTGACCAAGTGACCATTGGCCACGCCGCCCGTGTGGGGCGCTTGGTAGGCGCGGCGGTGTTGCATGGTTAGCCGGCTGTTGGCGTTGGCAATGAAGCGGCTTTCGCCCAAGGCCCAAGGTTCAAAGTAGGCATTGGCAGCGGCATCTACTTGGCGAAAGTAGCTGCGTGCGCCTTCGGCGTTGAGCTTTTTGCGCACGGTGCGCGTGATGAGTCCTTGCAAGTGGTCAAGCGCGGCATCGTCCATCTGGCTGATGGTGGCCAAGCTCATGTCTTGCCCCGCCAGCGCCGGCGTAGCGGCTAACTCTGTGGGCAGCATTTGCACCATGGCTTTCACCACGTCGTGGTGCGGTGCCACGGCGGTGGCCACGCCACGTGTTTGCGGCTGGATGGGGCAGCGGATTTCGACAAAGCGCGGCTTCACAGGGCCTGTGCAGCCGTCGTGGTGGTAGTACTCGCCTTGGCTCAGTCGCCCCTTGCTGGAGCGCCCACGCACGTCGCGGTAGGTGGGGTGTTGGGTGTGCACATTCAGGCAAACCACCAAGCCCGTGGCATCGACCAATTGGTAAAAGGCCTCGCGCCATTCGGGCAAGAGGAGTTTGTCGTGCAGGTAGTCACTGGGGGCATCTGCCTCGTGTCCGACTTCGCCTTCGATCACCAGCACAAAGGGCTTGGGTCGGCGCACCCGCCACTGGGCGTTGGCGAAGTTCAACACCGAGGTGGAGACGGCAGAAGGTGTGGTGGCGCTTTGGCCCATCGGGTCAGACATGGTGAAGGTTCAGTTGAGGCCGTGCTCGAACAGCGAGCGGAGGACTAGGATCAATTTTAGGGTGTCGTGGTGCTAGCGCACCCCAAAGTTGGCGGTTGAGCCAGATGGGGCACTATGAATATGATTGCCTACATGGATAAGCCATCGAAGAATTTCAATGTTTAAAAAATACGCATTCATTTCAGCATGTGTGTTGCTCTTAGCTTTGCTCATGGGCTATAACTTCAAACGCGACGCTGGGGCGATGGGCTCCGGAAAACAAGTCCGCCAAATTGATGCCGCCGCCGAAATTGAGACTTGGAAAAAAGAACTCGTCGCTCAGAAGTTGCTCGGTGCACCTTGCCGTTTTGGGGCTTTGGATTCGCCCGAGGCAGGCCGTTGGCGCCAAGAAAACCCCGATCAAGCGAACGGCTTGCCCCGTGACGACAAAGAAATTGGCACAGCGCAGCACGACTTCGACGGAGATGGCAAGCTGGATTTGTTGCTCTACTTCAACAGCCAAAACTGTTCTGGGCGCAATGGCGGCACACCGTGGTTTGCCAAAATCATTTATGCCAACGGTACCGTGAACGCTCAGGTGGTAAACGACATTCGCGAGGCGATGTTTGAGGCGTACAAAAAAATGCAAGCAAATAACCCACGTCTCCAACAACTCACGCGTGATTATTCAGATGAGGCCATTTCCATTTCCTATGCAGCGCAAGTGGGTGGCAATTTTCAGCTCTATGCCCAAGGTGATGCACATTGCTGTCCGTCATACAAAGGGACTTACACCTACGACCCCCACAGCAAGCAAATCAATTTGGATATTTCAGGCATTCAAAGGTAGACCCAGATGGCAGATGCATTGAGGTTTTGATTTAGTTCAATTCAATTCAATTCGACAGCCTACCCATCGAAGTTTCAGTCGATCGGCTAATTGTTTGGCTAGCTCCTCTTGTGCATGGAGGTCTTCCATTTGCGTTGATCGTGGGGATGTGATCAAGGTGAGTATCGGACCACGCGTGGGATGGGTGATTTCGATGTAGCGGTGATGCGCCAATATGCCCATGTCGTTCGTCAGCTGGCAAGTCCCGTTGTCTTTCTGTCTAACGGCTTGCAGCGTGCGTTTTTCAAAATCAATCATCCAGCCTGGCTGCGGCTGGGTGCGTCGCCAAATCCAGTAGAGCAGATAAAAGGGCAGCAGCGGAATCATCAAAAACCAAAGTGCTGAAATAGGCATGATGTCTATGAGCAAATCACCCACATCTGAACGCAATGCTGTTTTTGAACAGTGGTCTACACAGGGAAGGAAAAATTTACCTGTCGCGCTTGCATTGAGCGTGTCTAGCGCCACACGCTGGTTGCTGCGTTTCCATTTGTCATCGTGGTGTGTTGCCATGCCGCGCATTTTCAATGAAACGCTATTTTTTGTTTTAACTTAAACCCAAAACTTCCCAAACCCGAAACGCCGCATAGGCATCGTTGGCGGCGTAGATCAGTTGCGACTCGCTCAAGCGCTCGTTGGCCCAATTGCTGGTGGCCGCTTTTTTTGATTTTTGAAAACGCTGGTTGAACAGCACAGCCACGGCACCTTTAACGCCCATGTCTTTGCGGTAACCCTGGGCACGAAAAATCGCGTTCAACTCCAAGATGCCTGCGGGCTCCACGCCAAATTTTTGAATGATGCGTTTGCGGTCATCACCCAAACCAAAACCGGCTTTGGCAATGCCTTGTCGCGCCAGTAAGTCGGCGGCGACAGCGCGGCATTCGGGTTCGTGCAGCTGAAATACCCAAGCACGTTCGCGCGTGGCAAGTTGCAGCACATGCGGTCCGTCAGATGCTTCGCCCACGCGAAACGTGGGTTTGGATTCGGTGTCAAAGCCCCAAGCAGGTGCAGCCACCAACGCGTCATGTGCGACGCCTGCTTGTTTGCCCGTGTTGACGAGTGTGATGCGGTCTAGCCCTAAGCGTTCAAACGGTGGAAGCAGGGCGATGGTTTCTTTGTCGGGGGTGTCTAGGCGCTGCGGTGCGCGTGCTTGGTTGTTCACTTGCGCGGCTTTTTCTTAGGCTTGTTTTTTTCAATCGCTTCTTTGCGCACCGCACGTTCGGCATCTGCCTTCTTGCCTTCGGCCAGCCATGCGGCAAATTCCTCTGGCGTTTCTAGCGTCACACGGCCCAAGGCTGCCGTGCGGAAATCATGGATGACGATGTGCGCGGCTTTGGTGAGGTTGATGCGCCCACCGCTTTGGACAGCACCGCGTTGGCGACCAATGGCTTCCAGCATCGTCTCGTCGGTGTGGCTGGCAATGTCTTCAATTTTGTAGCGCGCGTGCAGCGCATCTGGGTATTGGGGAATGAGGTAGTTGAGCAGTTCAAGCGCCACGGTTTCTTCGTCAAACGCGTTCACGCCAATGGCGCCGCTGGCCGCGAGGTTAAAGCCGCTTTGTTCCACGATGATGCGCGGCCACAGCACGCCGGGTGTGTCGTACAAATAAAAATCATCGGCCAGCGCAATGCGCTGCTCGGTTTTGGTGATGCCGGCTTCGTCACCCGTTTTGGCTGCACGTTTGCCTTTGAGGGTGTTGATGAGGGTGGATTTGCCCACGTTGGGAATGCCACAAATTAACACGCGCATGGGCTTGGCCATGCCACCACGGTTGGGGGCGAGTTGCTGGCACGCATCAATCAAGGCTTTGGCGGGTGACGTCATGCTGGTGTCTAGACCGATGGCACGCACGCTTGGCATGGCGTTGTAGTGAGCCAGCCACAGGGCGGTGCGCACGGGATCGGCCAAGTCTTGTTTGCTCAGCACTTTGAGTGCGGGTTTGCCTTGAATCAGTTCAGCCAACATCGGGTTGGCGCTGGAGCCAGGCAGACGGGCGTCGAGCATTTCGATGACAACGTCAATCTCTTTGATGCGCTCCCCAATCGCCTTGCGCGTGAGGTGCATGTGTCCGGGAAACCATTGAATCGCCATAAAAAGAGCCGCTGCTGACCGAGGTATGAAGGAGGGTGTGATTGTCGGTCACGAATGGTGTGTCAACTCATGCAGCTGTTGATGCAGGGCATCGCTCAAATCAACGGGCAGTTGTTGCTTGGCTTTGAGGTAGTGCTGGGTGTAAACATCCAAGTACGCATTCAAGGCTTGAGCCGCGTGGGTGTCGTGTGCAAGGTCTAGGCACATGGCACCCACTTCGGCGGTGCAAAAGTGCGCTTCGCTTTGAGCGCGGCGCAGTTGGTACCGCGAGAGGTGATCGGGGTGCAGACTGAGCACGGGGAAGCGCTGCAGGTACGGGCTTTTACGAAACATCTTGCGTGCTTCGTCCCACGTGCCGTCGAGCAAGATGAAGAGGGGGCGTTTCGAGGTGTGACTGGGCACGTCATGCACCACGCGATAGGCCTCGGCAAACTCGCTGGGAAACACCACATAGGGCTGCCACTGCGGGTCTGCCAGCAAGGTGAGTAAGTCAGGGGCCACCTCTGTGCGCGCCCAGCCGAAAGCAAAGGTATCTGCCACCACATCGGCAATCAGCCATCCGGTGTTACTGGGCTTGAGCGGTTCAATATCGGCCATCAGCAAACACATGGCTGCGCGCGTGGGCACCACAGGACGCAAGGCGCAGATGCAATGGCTAGGGACCAAACGACAACCCGCACAGCGTTCGCCTTTGGGTCCCCCTCGGGCTAGAAAAGGTTTGACACTGCGGGCGAGTCGGGCCGCGCGAAGGCGAGCTACGGCGTGGGGCACGGCTTATTCAGCCACATTGCACTCGCGCTTGAGGAGCGAAAGCGCGTCGTGCAATTTGTAGTCGTGGTCACTCTCGAGTGTGGCTTGTGCGTCGTCGATGAAGCTTGTCCACATGGCCATGTAGTCGTCTTGGTGTTCTGCGGGTGCATGCGTTGTGATGAACGCCGTGGCTAACTCGCGTTGCAGGCCAGATTTACGAATTTTGCGAATCAGCGTGGCGGCTGTTTTTTCAGTGAGCAGCGTTTTGCCTGTGCTGCCTGTGGCAATGCACAAGAACAGGGTGAGCAAGGAGCTGTCGTCGCTGTGGCCGCCTGTGGCTTTGGTCCAAGCGGCTGAGGTTTGGCGGTCAAAGTGATCCACCTCGGCCAAGCCGTCTTCCAGCCAAAAGTAGCGCCCTACAAACGCGGGTGTTTGGTTGAAGAGTTTTTGGGGTGTCAGCTTGGCATCCAAAATTTTGGGCAAGTCCGCCTCTACGCTTTGGCGCACGTGCTCCACCGCGGTTTTGAACTCGGCGGGCAAGCTTTTGGGCGCAGCAAGTTGGATGACCTTGGCGGCGCTGGGCTTGCGCAGTGTGGCAATGATTTTTTGAAACCTCACCCAGTCCGGCAACTCTTTGTGTTTTGTTGCCAGAGCTAAGAGTGCGGTGCGAATGACAGCTTCGGCATCGCAGCCCGCTTCTTCGAGTTCGTCCGCACTCAACCCCATGTGGTCTGCAAACCAAATAGCCGCATCGATGACGTGGGCCACTTGTTGGCGTTTACCGAGTTCGGCTTGGTAATCGGCCAAATTGCACAGCGACCATTTGGCCAGTTGTGGAATGTGTTTGTCGCCGAATCCGCCATGCTCGTTCATGCCAAAGTGCGTGTTTTGCGGCATGACAATGAGCGCCTTGAGCATGTCCGAGGCAGCTTTGGAGCGTGACATGAACGAGTGCTCTCGCAGCGACTCGGCGGCTTTGCGTAAATCGCCCCCGCTTTGAATTTCAAGCGTGAGGCTGACCAAATTGACGATGCGGTCTTTGGCCTTTTCTAACTCAGGTCGCAAAAATTCGCTGCCAAAGTAGCGCGCAATTTGCACCATGCCTTTAGGGGCATCGGTTTGAATGGCATCGAGTTTGGCGCTGTCCAAAATGCCGTGTTGCACGCCGAAGGCCAGCGCCTTTTCAAAGAAAGGTCGGTCATCAAATAGGGCAACAGATTGCATCATGTCTGACTTGTCTTAAATGGCCGATTCTTCATCTGAGTCACGGGCCGCAGGTGTGGCCTGACCACGGTCGGTGGCGCTGGTCTCGACTTTGCCATCGTCCTCTTCGTCCTCGTCTTCAGACAGGCCTGCGTCATGGGCGCGTGCTTTGGCGCGTAGCACCAGCAACATTTCAATGAAGAGGTCTGGAATTTTGTGGCGAAGAATCCACGCGAGTTGCATCCAGTCTTGGTCTGCCACTTCGTCTTCTTCAACGCGGGGTTTGACATAGGCCGAGCCGAGCAGGGCGCTTTCAGACAGCATGTCGCCGTCGTCTTCCATGGTGTCAAACGTGCCGGTGCGGGCAAAGGCTTCGATGCGGCTCCATTTTTCGCTGAAGTAGTCTGCCAACGCTTCGGCCCCGCCTTCGAGGTCGCCAATGGCGGTCAAGAACTCAATGGGGTCGGCTTCATCGCGGAAGATGATCGAGTTCATCATGCCGCGCAGATGGGTGCGGGTGAGGTCTTTGTATTGTTTTTCGATCACCACGGCACGGGCAAATTGCTCGGGTGTGACCAAGAGGTTGATGACAGACTCTTTGGAGGTGTCGTATTCGCGGATGACCGCCAAAATGTCTTTGGGGGGCAGCTGCTCCAGCACCACCATGAGTGCGTGGTCTCCTTCAGCGTCAGCCAATTCGACCAACGCAGCTTCTGCGCCCGTGATGTCGCCAGCGGCGATGAGGCTTTGTGTTTTGGCAATCAGGGTGAGGGCATTGGCTTTGTCGGTCATGACGGTTCCTTATTCTTTGCTGTCAAAGCCTTGCTCGACCATCCACGCGTTGCCAGCTTCTTCGCGTTCGCGGGCTTCACGTTCTTCGTCTTGTTCGGGCTGATCGCCGCGTTCGACGTTCTCTAAGTCTTCGTCGGCATCTGCGTCGGCTGCGCGTGCTTGACCGCGTATGGGGGTGCTGTGCATGTATTCGAGTGCGGCGGCCACGCTCATGAACCAAGCGCCCACGGGTTCGGTCAAGATTTTGTCAACGATGGGTTGCGCCCACGGCGCGATGCGAATGCCTTCAGACAACGCATCCCAAGCCAACAAGTCGTCGGCATCGCGCGTGACAAAGTGTTCCATCAACTCGGGTTCGGTGAATTCAAACGCTTGATGCAAAACCACGGCCACCATCTCTGGGTTGAGGTCCATCATTTGCAGCAAGAATGCCAGCTCTTTGCGTTTCTCGGCCAAGCGTTTGGCGAGGACATTGTGGCCTTCAGAGTCCGAGTTCAGGTCGTCGAGTTCGGCTTGATAGGCCGAACGCAGCTCTTGGAAAAAAGGAGAAATGCGCATGTTTAACTTTATGAACGGTTCAGCACTTGCTGAAAGTAGGCGTGCCAAATGTCGCGTGCGGTTTGCGCAGGGTCATCCAGCAAGTTACGACGGCGGTTGTCGTCGTAGGCTTGGCGCTTGGCATCGTCTGACAAGACATCGTAGGCCTCCTGTACTTCTCGAAAGCGTGCAGGGGCCTGTGGGTCGGTGTTGCGGTCGGGGTGAAACTGCGAGGCTTTTTGGCGAAATGCTTTTTTGATGTCAGCCAGCGTGGCATCGCTTTTCAGTCCAAGCGCGGCGTAGTGTTCAGACACGAGCGACTCTCAAAATCACAGGGCTTGTTTCAGGCGAATTTCTTCCACCTTGACGGGGCCCATGGGCACAGTTTTGGCGCTGGACATTTCGCGCTTGAAACCGGCCAGTTCATGAAAGCGCATGGCGCGGTCGTTGGCAATAGGCACCCAGATGGACACATGGGTGCAACCTTCTTCTTGCAGGCCTTCGCGGGCGGCATCCCACAAAGCAAGGCCCACTTCTTGGCCCCAATAAGCGGCATCCACGTAAATGTCACAAATTTCACCCATGGTGTTGGGGGTGCCTTTGTCGCGTGAACGGTCATAGCCCACAAAACCAATGATCTTGCTGCCATCGACGGCCACTTGCACTTGAGGCTCGGCAAACTCAATGGCTTCGCGCCAGTAGGTGGTGTCTTTTTCTTCAGGAACGGGCAGTACTTTGCTGCCGGTTTGCATGGTTTTGAACGCTTCTTTGGCGGTGGCGGCGTAAAGCTCGGCGATTTTGGTGGCGTCGCGCATCGTGGCGGGACGAACTTCAACGGTTGTCAGGCTGGACATGGAGAGAAAATTCAGAAATCAGTAAAGGGCCGTATTGTCCCTGCAAAACTGAAAGCCTGACGGAGTTCGGTAGAGTAGCGCCTTCGCTGCGTGCAGCTTCTTTTGACGATTCCCAACCCCATGCTCATTCTCGCCCCGATGGAGGGCTTGCTCGACTTTGTGCTGCGCGATGTGCTCACCCGCATTGGCGGGGTGGACCGCTGCGTGTCCGAGTTCATCCGCGTCACCAACACCTTGCTGCCTGAGCGCACGTTTTTGCGCATCGTGCCCGAACTGACCAATGGTGGTCGCACCTTTGCGGGGGTGCCCGTACGTCCGCAATTATTAGGTTCTGACCCCGTTTGTTTGGCCGATAACGCGGCGCGTGTGGCGAGCATGGGTTGCGACGGGGTGGATTTGAATTTTGGTTGCCCAGCCAAGCAAGTCAACCGCCACGGGGGGGGCTCGGTGCTGCTGCAAGACCCAGAGGTGCTGTACCAAATTGTCCGTGCGGTGCGCGCGGCCGTGCCTGCGCACCAAGTGGTGTCGGCCAAGATGCGTTTGGGTTTCAACGACGACAGCGCTGCTGAAGCATGTGCCTTGGCCCTTGAAGCGGGTGGTGCCAGCGAAATTGTGGTGCACGCCCGTACCAAGGCTGATGCCTACCGACCCCCAGCCTATTGGCACCGCATTGCAGACATCAAAGCCAAAGTGAAAACGCCGCTGGTGGCGAATGGCGAAATTTGGAATGTGCAAGATGCACGGCAAGCCCGCGCCGAGTCCGGCTGTTTTGATTTGATGCTGGGGCGCGGCATGGTGACCAACCCTGGTTTAGGCTGGGCCATCAAAGCGCACGATGCCGCAGAGGGGGGGTTGCCCGCGCTTGCGCCCACGGTGAGTTGGCAAGACCTGCCACCGCATCTGCACACGTTTTGGCAAATCGTGTCTGGCAATGTGAGCGAGCGTCACCAAGCCGGTCGCTTGAAACAATGGCTGAACTTTTTGCGCAAACATTACCCGGAGGCCGAGGCTGCTTACATGCATGTGCGCACCTTGACCAGCCCCAAAGACATCAACGCGTGGTTTGATACCGCCCATCAACCATGACCGACGACACCCAAGACACCCCTTTCATTCAAGAGCCTCGACTGTGGGAGGGGGAAGGGTGGACCGCCAAGGTCATCAAAAACGAAGACGATGACGGCTGGGCAGTGGCCATGTTCAAAGAAGGCGAATCCGAAGCCGCTTTGATTGGGCCGTGGACCATGGGCCGAGACAAAAAGAACCCCAAACCTTTGGACGGCACGGCGTTCATCACCTTGGTCAAAACCGCCTCTGAGTTTGTGCGCCGCCATGAGCAGCAAATGCACGCCACCTTGCACCAATCGGTGAGCGTGAACGCAAACACAGGTCGCGTCACCGTGTTGCTCGACATCGTGCCTGATGACGACAACCCCTACGCCATGTTGAGCGCCCAAGACGAGGGCGGTGACACGCTCGCCGAGGTGCGTGTGAACGCCGGCTTCAAGCTCAACCGCAATACCGCGCAGGCTTGGGTGGATGCTGGGTTTGTGAAACCGAGCAGCACAAGGGGTTAGCCATTTCAAACCCTCATCTGAAACCTTGGCAAGTCATCACGGGCGGCATCTGCGGTTTGGTGTTGACCATCGGCCTGGCGCGTTTTGCGTACACGCCATTGCTGCCGAGTTTGCAGACCCAAACCGGATTGACCGATGCAGCCGCTGGTGGTTTGGCCGCTATCAACTACGCAGGCTATATGAGCGGCGCTTTGGCAGCCACGTGGATAGACGATGTGCGTTGGCGTCATTGGCTTTAAAGCGCGGGGCTGTGGATGGCCTTGGTCACAGTGGCGGCGATGGCGCTCACGACATGGATGCCTGCATGGGCTTTGATTCGTTATGTGGGTGGTTTGTGTGGCGCGACGGGCATGTTGCTGGGATCGGGCTTGGTTTTGGGGTGGCTCATGCGGCAAGGGCGTCGACCCGAGCTCGGCTTGTATTTCATTGGCCTCGGGCTGGGCATTGTGGTGTCAGCCACCGGGGCGTGGGCCTTGTCGCAGCAGTGGCCTACGTGGTCTGACCAATGGTTGGCGTTTGCGGCGCTGGGCTTGCTGTTTTTGATGCCCGCTTGGATATGGCGACCTCCTGTGCCGCCACAAGTGCTGGTGTCGCATGATGCCGTGACGGGCAGTTTCGGATCACGCCGCTGGACGTGGACCATGCTGACCAGCTACTTTGCGGCAGGCTGGGGCTTTGTCATCAGTGCCACGTTCACCGTGGCCATTGTGGAGCGCGAGCCTGCGCTGGCGGGGCTGGGTCCGCTGGCTTGGGCCTTGGTGGGTTTTGCTGCTATGCCTGCCGTGTTCATTTGGGATTTGGTGGCTCGCCGCGTGGGCGACAAACAAGCGCTGCTGCTGGCGTTTGGGTTGCAGACGGTGTCTGTGATCTTGCCAGCGATGTCTAGCGCGTTGTGGGCGGCTTTGGCAGGTGCTGTGGGTTATGGCGCTACCTTTATTGGCATCGTGAGCTTGACACTGGCTTTGGTGGGACGGCGCTCGCCCAACAACCCAGGCAAGGCAATGGCCAAGCTCACCCTCAGCTACGGCGCAGCACAAATGCTGGCGCCTGTGGTGGCGGGTTATATGGCCCAGACCACGGGCACTTTCAAAGGCGCGTTGTGGCTCACCGCCGGCGTGATGGCGGTGGGCATGGCCTTGTTGGCGACGTTGCCCCAAGAGCATTGAGCGAAAACCCCGACCTTTAACCAAGCGTCGCAAGCCTCACAATAAGCGCCTGCTCTAGGGCTCACCCGTTATTTTTACAAGCGATATTTCCGTGCCCACACAAAGTTTTATTCCAGGCAAAGACGCGCCTCTCGAAGCCACCATCAACACCATGCAAGCCAAGTTGCAAGCGATGGGCTTTCACATCGAAGAGAAAAGCTGGCTCAACCCTGTGGACGGCATTTGGTCGGTGCACATCCGTGACCGTGATTGCCCTGTGTTGTTTGCCAATGGCAAAGGTGCCACACGCATGGCATGTTTGGCCAGTGCGCTGGGCGAATTTTTTGAACGTCTGTCGACCAATTATTTCTGGACCCACTTTTACCTTGGGCCTGTCACTGCGGATGCGCCGTTTGTGCATGACCCGCAAGAGCGTTGGTTTGGTTTGACCGAAGATGGCTCATGGCCTGAAGGCCTGTTGAATGCCGAGTTGCACAAGTTTTACAACCCAGAAGGCAACATTGATTGCAGCCACTTGGTGGAGTTCAACTCGGGCAACGTGGATCGCGGTATTTGCGCCATTCCGTATGTACGCCAACGCGATGGCACGACGGCCTACATGCCTGTCAACATCATTGGTAACTTGTACGCGAGCAACGGCATGTCTGCAGGCAATACGGTGGCAGAGGCGCGTACACAGGCGTTGTCTGAAATTTTTGAGCGTTACATCAAAACCAAAATCATCAGCCAAGGCCTTTGCTTGCCCGATGTGCCAGAAGCGGTCATCAACCGCTACCCACGGATCGCTGCTGGCATTGCGGCCTTGCGTGCGGCAGGTTTTGGTATTTTGGTGAAGGACGCGTCGCTGGGCGGCAAATACCCTGTGATGAACGTGACGCTGTTGCACCCAGAGGACCAAGGTTGCTTTGCCAGTTTCGGAGCGCACCCACGGTTTGAGGTGGCGCTAGAGCGCGCCTTGACCGAGTTGCTGCAAGGACGCGCTCTCGACACTTTGGTGGGTTTTCCGCCACCCACGTTTGATTTAGAGGAGGCCGCCAGCGCCCCCAACATCGAGATTCATTTTGTGGACTCCAGTGGTGTGATCCATTGGGAGTTTTTGGGCGAAATTCCAGACTATGTGTTTGTGGACTGGAACTTCTCCAACACCACCGCCGAAGACTATGCGTATTGCGTCAAACGCATTCACGACGATGGTTTTGACATTTACATTGCCGACTTCGAGCACTTGGGTGTGTATGGCTGTCGCATTCTTGTGCCGGGCATGTCCGAGATTTACCCCGTGGATGACCTCGACTTTGAGAACAACAGCATCGCCAACGACATGCGCGAAGCCATTCTCAACTTGACCGATCTCGACAACGAAGAGTGCGCCGAGTTGTTGGCGACTTTGAATGAGTCCAACTTAGCCGACCAGCGTCCCGTTGCGGCGTTGATCGGCATGACACCTGATAGCGGTACATTTTGGGCCGACTTGCGTGTGGGTGAACTCAAAACCTTGTTGGCTTTGGCCATTGGTGACGAAGCGGCCACGGTGGAAGGCTGCGAGTGGATCCGCCACTTTGACCAAATTCCGCCACAACGCCGCTCGGTGTATGCCTGTATCGAGACCTTGGTGTTGCTCACCGACCGTGGTGACACGGCACCATATGTAGGCGCTATTCGCCAGCTGTTTGGTTCCGGCGTGTTCGAGCAAGCGCATGCGTTGATCATGCAAACCGACCGTTTCATGGGCATTTCCGCCCCCGGTTTGATGATGGAGGGCTGCGAGATGCACCAAAAGCTGTGGGCTGCTTATGCCAAGGTGCAAAAGCTCAAAGCCCAATAGGCCTGAGGCTCAAAGGCCTAAGCTTTCCAACACCACCACGCCTTTGGGCGTGTTCAAGGTGGCTTTGAGGTTGGCAGGACCTTCGCTCACCGACACGCGTTTGAGCTCCAGCGCATCGTAGGCGGCTTGAACTTTTTCGGCGCTGGGGTGGGTGACTTCGAGGCTTTGCAACGTCACGCCCGAGCGGGTGAGTGTGTTGCGCGGGTGCAGGCGCAGCGGATCGGTGGCATCGGGCTTGCCCCATTGAATAAGGGTGGGCATCACGCCATCAAACAGGCGTTGACCATCGGCGCGTACCGAAATTTGCCAGTTCAACACGCCCCTGTTGGTGCGACGACTCGCATGCACAGCGGGTCCGCGGTCAATGCCTTCCATGCGCAGCGCCATGCGAGCGGCTTTGATGTCGGGTGTGTTGACCACAAAGTGCACCAGACGCGGCTCTTTAGCCACAGCTTTTTGGAGCGCAGGGTTGTCCATGTCGTACCAACGCGTAGGACTGGCTTTTTTGGGGCGCACAGCCTTGGGGTCGATGGCGATGATTTCCAAATACGCCATGGGGTTAGAGGGCGAGGCAATTTTGAACAAACGGTTGTGTGTGCCGTATAAGGTATGTTCGCCGCCGGGGCCAGGTGTGATGCCCAGCGTTTCTTCGCACCATTGCACGCCTTGTTCTAAGGTTTTGGCAACGATCACGAGATGGTCTATTTGTGTATGCATGTCTAGACCTTACCATTCACGCCCTGCGCTTTTGCGTTTGTCCTCTCAAAATAAGTTCCACATGACCCCAACCACGCCCGAAGGCGAACGCCTTTCCAAACGCATCATGCAGCTGCGCGACTGTTCTCGCCGAGAGGCCGAGCAATACATTGAAGCAGGCTTTGTGCGTGTGGATGGTGTGGTGGTGCAAGAGCCGCAGTTTCGCGTGAGCACTCAAAGTGTGACGGTGGATGCCAACGCCAGTTTGCTCAATCTCATGGCGGTGACGTTGATCTTGAACAAACCACCCGGTTGGACGGATGGTCTAGAGCCACTTGCGCCTGTGCGTCCAGCCCCAGCCGGCCGTCAATCGCCACCCGTTCGTCAAGGCCCGCAAAACGTGCGCAGCTTGCTCACGCCTGCGAAGCGCAGCAAGTACGACGAAAGCGGTGTGCGTCCACTCAAGAGCCACTTGACCAAGCTTGATGCCAGTGTGCCCTTGGAGTACGAAGCCAGCGGTCTGGTGGCCTTCACGCAAGACTTTCGCACACAGCGCAAACTGATGGAAGACATGCCGTTCATGGAGCACGAGCTCATCATTGACGTGCGGGGTGAGGTGTTGCCTGAGGCGCTGCGTCCAATAGAACGGGCCATGCGTGATGAGCGTTTGCGTTTGCCCGATTTCAAGATCAGCGTAGGCAGCGCCAATCCTGAACGCAGCAAATTACGTTTGGCGGTGAAAGGCTCACACCTCGGTTTGGCGCTTTATCTGTGTGAGTTGGCGGGATTAGAAATACTGGCGCTTCGCCGCATCCGCTTAGGGCGTGTGAGTTTGGGGGATCTGGAAGAGGGCACTTGGCGCTATTTGGGCCAAGGCGAACGTTTCTAACGTTCAGTTGTTACTGTCAGCGATAGCGGACGGTGCAACCCGACGCGCCCCCGTGAAGCGACGGTCCCAATACGCTTGACGCATGTCATCAACCCGCACTTGCTGGCCAGGTTTGGGGGAGTGGATGAACTTGTTGTCACCCACATAGATGCCTACGTGGCTAAAGGTTTGACGCATGGTGTTGAAGAACACCAAGTCACCGGGCTTCAAATCTTGTTTGTCGATTTTTTCTGTGGCTGCAGCTTGTTCGCTGGCGCGACGGGGCAAAACCTTGCCCACGGTTTGTTCAAACATCGAACGCACGAAACCACTGCAATCAAAACCCGTGCTGGCATTGGTGCCACCGCGACGGTAGGGGACACCCAAAAACGTCATGGCATTGACCACCAGATCGGATGCGCCGTTGCCCACCGACTGACGCATCTGCTCCATCTGCGCGACTAAGCCACGCTCCGATAAATAGCGCTCAATATCGTCTGCAGCGTTGTTCGACGGTGCAGCATGTGCACTGGCGACGCAGCAGAAAATGAGGAGAAAGCGTTTGAACATAGCCTGCTATTCTAGCTGTTTTTTATGCGAAAGCTTATCAAATGCATCGTCTAAGTTGTTGATTTTATGAGGGTTAATCCTAAAGTAGACGCTTGTTTTGAGGTGCGATTTTGCATCGTCGATACTTAGCGCTTTCTACAAATACTTTCGTACTTCGCATGTTGCTCGACGACCAAGAATCCCAACTCGTGCTGGTGGACTACCAAGCGCGCCTGATGCCCGCCATTTTTGAAGCTGATTTGGTGCTGGCCAATGCCATGCGCTTGGCGCAAGCCGCGCATTGGATGGAGGTGCCGACGTATGGCACGGAACAAAATCCTGAAAAACTGGGGCAAAACCCCGCTGAATTGCGCGCTTTGTGTCGTCGCACTTTGCCCAAGATGAGTTTCAGCGCCTGTCCTGATGGGCTTAGTGAAGTGCTGCGCCCCGCTGCGCGAGCTCCAGCCGGTAATGCCCGCAGCTTGCCCAAGCATTTGCAAAAGGCCGTGCCGCAAGAGCCAACCCGCCAAAGCATTGTGATTGCAGGTTGTGAGGCGCATGTCTGTTTGTTGCAAACCGCATTGGATTTGCTGGAAGAAGAATATTCGGTGTGGGTGGTGACCGATGCCTGTGGCTCACGTACCGAGCGCAACCGCGATGCCGCGTTTGACCGTTTGGCTGGTGCCGGTGCTGAACTGGTGACGACCGAGATGGTGTTGTTTGAATGGTTGCGTACCGCCGAGGCTGATCCGTTCAAAGAAATTCAAGCACTCATTAAATAATTAGAGGGAAGGGTATTTACCCGTTCCATAAGTCAGCTTGTTGCAAGTCCGTTCTTCTCATAATTATGAATTCAGTACAAGTTCGTTTTTAGAGGAGAAGTAGATGGTTGCCTACGCAGATTTTCACCGCCGTTCCATTGAGGACCGCGATGCCTTTTGGTCCGAACAGGCCAAATTGGTGGATTGGGAGACACCTCCTCAACAAATCTGCGATTACAGCAACCCTCCTTTTGCCAAGTGGTTCGTGGGCGGTAAAACCAACCTTTGTTACAACGCCGTTGATCGCCACCTCAAAGACCGTGCAGACCAAGCGGCGCTGATTTTTGTTTCCACAGAGACAGATCAAGAAAAAACCTATACCTTCCGCGACTTGCATGCCGAAGTGCAGCGCATGGCGGCCATTTTGAAAGATTTGGGTGTTGTCAAAGGCGACCGCGTTTTGATCTACATGCCCATGATCGCTGAAGCCGCGTTTGCCATGTTGGCTTGCGCACGTTTGGGTGCCATTCACTCCGTGGTGTTCGGTGGTTTTGCTTCCCACTCATTGGCCACGCGCATTGAAGATGCGTCACCTAAAGTCATCATCAGCGCCGATGCCGGTTCGCGCGGTGGCAAGGGCGTGCCTTACAAGCCGCTGCTCGACGAAGCCATCAAGTTGTCTGCACACAAGCCTGCGAATGTCATCATGGTGGATCGCAAATTGGCTGCATTCACGCCCGTAATTGGCCGCGATGTGGATTACGCCACCGAGCGCGCCAAGCACATGGACACTGTGGTGCCTTGCGAGTGGGTTGAGTCCACACACCCCAGCTACACCTTGTACACGTCTGGCACAACAGGCAAGCCAAAAGGCGTGCAGCGCGACACCGGTGGTTACACCGTGGCGTTGGCTGCCAGCATTCCCAATATTTACCAAGGTAAGCCTGGCGACACCTTCTTCTGCACCAGCGACATCGGTTGGGTAGTGGGTCACAGCTACATCATTTACGGCCCATTGATTGGCGGTATGGCCACCATCATGTATGAAGGTCTGCCGATTCGCCCAGATGGCGGCATCTGGTGGAGCTTGGTAGAGAAATACAAGGTCAGCGTCATGTTCAGTGCGCCGACCGCGATTCGTGTCTTGAAAAAGCAAGACCCAGCGTTGCTGACCAAATACGACTTGTCGAGCCTCAAGGCCTTGTTCTTAGCCGGTGAACCTTTGGATGAACCAACGGCCAAGTGGATTTCTGAAGGGCTGAACGGCAAAGCCATCATTGACAACTATTGGCAAACTGAAACCGGCTGGCCCATCCTGACCATTTGCAATGGCGTTGAAAAGGCACCAAGCAAGTTCGGCTCACCTGGCAAAGCGGTGTATGGCTACAACGTCAAGTTGGTTGACGACCAAACCGGCGAAGAGCTGACAGGCGCTAACCAAAAAGGTGTGCTGACCATCGAAGGCCCTCTGCCTCCTGGCAACTTGCAAACCATTTGGGGTGACGATGCCCGTTTCGTCAACACCTATTGGAAGACCGTGCCGAACAAGTTGGTTTACAGCACGTTCGACTGGGCTGTGCGCGACGAAGACGGTTATTTCTTCATTTTGGGCCGCACCGATGACGTGATCAACGTTGCCGGTCACCGTTTGGGTACCCGAGAAATCGAGGAGAGCATTTCCAGCCATCCCAACATCGCCGAAGTGGCTGTGGTGGGTGTGGCTGATCAGCTCAAAGGGCAAGTGGCCATGGCATTTGCCATTGCCAAAGACACGTCTGGCTTGACCGATGATGCGGCTCGCAAAGCTTTGGAGGCCGAAGTCATGAAGGTGGTCGACAGCCAGCTTGGTGCTGTGGCCCGTCCAGCCCGGGTGATTTTTGTGACGGCCTTGCCAAAGACGCGTAGTGGTAAATTGCTGCGTCGAGCCATTCAAGCGGTGTGTGAAAAGCGTGATCCCGGTGATTTGACAACCATCGATGATCCAACCGCACTGCAACAAATCAAAGATCAAATCGTCTGATTTGGTACTTGAAGACGCGATAACTATCAGAAAAGGCGCGCACGGCTAGATTTTCGGTGGCACAATCTTGGATGCACTAGGTCAATCCTGACCCCAGTCGCATCCGCTAACCGGTCCAGCCGTGTCGCGGAGGTTTTTTTCCAACCAACTAATGTTCCCTGCAGGGGAACGGAGGTCAGCGCAAATGAGTGAGACAACCGTCTATCAAGCCTATTCAGGCAATACCCATCTCTTCGGGGGCAATGGCCCTTACGTCGAAGAGATGTACGAAAACTATCTAGCCAATCCTGGTAGCGTGCCTGATTCATGGCGCGAATACTTTGATGCGCTGCAACACGTGCCCGCTGTCGATGGTTCCAATGCCAAAGACGTGCCACATTTGCCCGTGATCAACGCATTTGCCGAGCGCGCCAAAGCCGGCGGCACCAAAGTGGTCATGGCCAGCGAAAACGTTGAAATGGGTCGCAAGCGCACCGCTGTGCAGCAACTCATCGCCGCGTATCGCAACGTGGGCCAACGTTGGGCAGACCTCGATCCACTCAAACGCACTGAACGTCCCAATATTCCTGATCTCGACCCCGCTTTCTACGGCTTCTCTGATGCCGACCAAGAAACCGTGTTCGACACCAGCAACACTTTCTTCGGCAAGAACAACATGTCCTTGCGCGAGTTGCTCAACGCGTTGCGTGAAACGTATTGCGGTACCGTGGGTGCCGAGTACATGTACACCACAGAGCAAACAGAAAAACGCTGGTGGCAAGAGAAGTTGGAAAGCATCCGTAGCAAGCCCAACTTCAACTCTGACAAAAAGAAAGCCATTCTTGAGCGCTTGACCGCGGCCGAAGGCTTAGAGCGTTACCTGCATACCAAGTACGTGGGCCAAAAGCGCTTCTCGCTCGAAGGTGGTGAAAGCTTCATCGCTGCGATGGATGAACTGATCCAACAAGCGGGCCTCAAAGGTGTGCAAGAAGTTGTGATCGGTATGGCCCACCGTGGCCGTCTGAACGTGTTGGTCAACACCATGCGCAAGTTGCCTGCCGACTTGTTCGCTGAGTTTGACCACACAGCGCCTGAAGAGTTGCCAGCTGGTGACGTGAAATACCACCAAGGTTTCAGCTCTGACGTGTCTACAGCGGGTGGCCCCGTTCACTTGTCATTGGCGTTCAACCCTTCGCACTTGGAAATCGTCAACCCCGTGGTTGAAGGCTCTGTGCGCGCTCGTATGGACCGCCGCGCTGACCCACTGGGCAAGCAAGTGTTGCCTGTGTTGGTTCATGGTGACTCCGCTTTCGGCGGCCAAGGTGTGAACCAAGAAACATTGGCATTGGCACAAACCCGTGGTTACACCACTGGTGGCACCGTGCATATCATTGTGAACAACCAAATCGGTTTCACCACGTCTGACCCCCGTGACATGCGCTCTAGCGTGTTCTGTACCGACATCGTCAAGATGGTTGAAGCACCTGTGTTGCACGTCAACGGTGATGATCCAGAAGCCGTCGTTTTGGCGACCCAGTTGGCACTCGAGTACCGCATGACTTTCCGCAAGGACGTGGTCATCGACATCGTGTGTTTCCGCAAACTCGGCCACAACGAGCAAGACACGCCTGCGTTGACTCAACCGCTGATGTACAAAAAAATCGCGGCTCACCCCGGTACTCGCAAATTGTTTGCCGACAAGCTGGCTACCCAAGGTTTGGGCGAGACCTTGGGCGACGACATGGTCAAGGCCTACCGCGCGGCCTTGGACGCGGGCAAACACACAGATGATCCTGTGTTGACCAACTTCAAGACCAAGTTCACTGTGGACTGGTCACCCTTCATGGGCAAGAAGTGGACAGACGCTGGCGAAACCGCCATCCCCATGACTGAGTGGAAACGCTTGGCCGAGAAAATCACAACCATTCCTGCGACCGTCACGCCTCACCAATTGGTGAAAAAGGTGTACGACGACCGCGCAGCTATGGGCCGTGGTGAAATCAACGTCGACTGGGGCATGGGCGAGCACATGGCTTTCGCATCCTTGGTGGCTAGCGGCTACCCTGTGCGTTTGTCGGGTGAAGATTGCGGCCGTGGCACGTTCACACACCGTCACGCAGTGATCCATGATCAAAAGCGTGAAAAGTGGGACACAGGCACTTACGTTGCGTTGCAACACGTGACTGAGAACCAAGCCCCATTCACCGTGATCGACTCGATCTTGTCTGAAGAAGCGGTGCTCGGCTTTGAATATGGTTACGCATCTAACGATCCCAACACCTTGGTGATCTGGGAAGCCCAGTTCGGCGACTTCGCCAACGGTGCCCAAGTGGTGATCGATCAGTTCATTGCCTCTGGCGAAGTGAAGTGGGGCCGTGTCAACGGTCTGACTGTCATGTTGCCTCATGGCTACGAAGGTCAAGGCCCAGAGCACAGCTCTGCACGTCTTGAGCGCTTCATGCAATTGGCTGCTGACACCAACATGCAGATCGTGCAGCCCACCACGGCCAGCCAGATCTTCCATGTGTTGCGTCGTCAAATGGTCCGCGACTTGCGTAAGCCATTGATCATCTTCACACCAAAGTCGTTGTTGCGTAACAAAGACGCTACATCGCCTGTGTCTGAATTCACCAAGGGTTCATTCCAAACCGTGATTCCTGAGAACAAAGCGCTCAAGGCCGACAAGGTCAAACGCGTGTTGGTTTGCTCAGGCAAGGTTTACTACGACTTGGTCAAGAAGCGTGAAGAGTTGGGGTCTGATGACGTGGCTATCTTGCGCGCCGAACAGCTCTACCCATTCCCACACAAGGCTTTTGCTGCTGAGCTCAAAAAGTATCCCAACGCCACTGAATTGGTGTGGACGCAAGACGAGCCACAAAACCAAGGCGCATGGTTCTTCGTGCAGCACTACATCCACGAAAACATGTTGCCTGGTCAAAAGCTGGGCTACTCTGGCCGCGCCGCATCTGCGTCGCCTGCCGTGGGTTACTCACACTTGCACCAAGAGCAGCAAAAGTCGCTGGTCGAAGGCGCATTCGGCAAGCTCAAAGGCTTTGTGCTGACCAAATAAATCGTTGAATCGAACACCGCAATACAGAAAGAATTGATATGGCAATCGTAGAAGTTAAAGTTCCACAGCTGTCCGAATCCGTGGCCGAAGCCACCATGCTGCAATGGAAAAAGAAAGTTGGCGAGTCAGTGGCTGCTGACGAAATTTTGATCGACATCGAGACCGACAAAGTTGTGCTCGAAGTGCCTGCACCCGCTGCTGGCGTGTTGTGCGAAATCGTGGTCGCCGATGGCGGCACAGTGGCTGCTGAGCAGCTCATCGCACGCATCGACACCGACGGCAAAGTGGGCGCTGCTGCTCCCGCGGCTGCCGCAGCTCCTGCTGCCGCGCCCGCCGCTGCAGCTCCTGCCGCAGCCGCAGCTGTCTCTAGCAGCAAAGCTGGCGTGGCCATGCCAGCCGCAGCCAAGCTGATGGCTGACAACAATTTGGCCGCTGGTTCTGTGTCAGGCACAGGCAAAGATGGCCGCGTCACCAAAGGTGATGTGTTGTCTGCTGTGGCGGGTGGCGTTCAGTCCACTGCGGCTGTCATTCCAACAGGCGCACCTACCAAGTCATTGCCGCAAGTGGCTGCACCGGCTGTCGCTTTGGGCGACCGTCCAGAGCAACGCGTGCCTATGACGCGTTTGCGTGCCCGCGTGGCTGAGCGTTTGTTGCAATCGCAATCGACCAATGCCATCTTGACCACGTTCAACGAAATCAACATGGCGCCCGTCATGGACATGCGCAAGCGCATGCAAGACAAGTTCGAAAAAGAGCACGGTGTCAAGTTGGGCTTCATGAGCTTCTTCGTCAAAGCGGCTGTGCACGCCTTGAAGAAATTCCCTGTGTTGAACGCCTCTGTGGATGGCAACGACATCGTCTACCACGGCTATTTCGACATCGGTATCGCTGTGGGCTCACCACGCGGTTTGGTGGTGCCCATTTTGCGCAATGCGGACCAAATGAGCTTTGCTGACATCGAGAAGAAAATTGCTGAATTCGGCGTGAAAGCACGTGACGGCAAGTTGGGCATCGAAGAGATGACTGGCGGTACCTTCTCTATCTCTAACGGCGGCACCTTCGGCTCCATGATGTCGACACCGATCATCAACCCACCACAGTCTGCAATTCTTGGCGTGCACGCCACCAAAGACCGCGCGATGGTGGAAAACGGTCAAGTGGTGGTTCGTCCGATGAACTACTTCGCGATGTCGTATGACCACCGCATCATCGACGGCCGCGAAGCTGTCTTGGGTCTGGTGGCGATGAAAGAAGCGCTGGAAGATCCAGCTCGCTTGTTGTTTGATATCTGATCACCCCCGTTTACGGCGCACTGCGTGTCGCCGAATCCCCCCTCAAGGGGGCCAACCCTGCGGTCTGGCAAAGCCAGTTCCGCGGGTTGCCAAATAAATTAAAGGATTCATATGTCTAAACAATTCGACGTCGTCGTCATTGGTGGTGGCCCCGGTGGCTACATTGCAGCCATTCGCGCTGCACAACTCGGTTTCCAAGTCGCTTGTATCGACGAGTGGAAAAATGCAGCCGGTGGCCCAGCACCCGGCGGCACATGCACCAACGTCGGTTGCATCCCATCCAAGGCTTTGCTGCAATCCAGCGAACACTTTGAGCATGCCAATCACCACTTCGCAGACCATGGCATCACCGCCAAGGATGTGAAGATGGACGTGGCCAAGATGATTGCCCGCAAGGACAACGTTGTGAAGCAAAACAACGACGGCATCTTGTACTTGTTCAAGAAAAACAAGGTCACGTTCTTCCACGGCCGCGGCAGTTTTGCTGGCAAGGCTGAAGGCGGCTACACCATCAACGTCGCAGGCAAAACCGAAGAGACCATCACCGCCAAGCAAGTCATCATCGCCACAGGCTCGAACGCTCGTGCGTTGCCTGGTACACCGTTTGACGAAGTCAATGTGTTGTCCAACGACGGCGCTTTGCGCGTGGGCGCTGTGCCTAAGAAACTCGCCTTGATCGGCTCAGGCGTGATCGGTTTGGAAATGGGTTCTGTGTGGCGTCGCCTCGGTGCTGACGTGACCATCCTCGAAGGCTTGCCCACATTCTTGGGTGCCGTGGACGAGCAAATCGCCAAGGAAGCCAAGAAGGCTTTCGACAAGCAAGGTTTGAAGATCGAACTCGGTGTGAAAGTTGGCGAAATCGTCAACGGCAAAAAAGATGTCACCGTCAACTACACCAATGCCAAAGGCGAAGAGGTGAAGTTGGTGGCGGACAAGCTCATCGTGTCTATTGGTCGCGTACCTAACACCATTGGCCTGAACACCGAAGCGATCGGCCTGCAGCTCGACGAGCGCGGTGCCATTGTGGTGGACGGCGACTGCAAAACCAACGTGCCCGGTGTGTGGGCGGTGGGTGACGTGGTGCGTGGTCCGATGCTCGCGCACAAAGCGGAAGAAGAAGGCGTGGCAGTGGCCGAGCGCATTGCTGGCCAACACGGTCACGTCAACTTCAACACCATCCCTTGGGTGATCTACACCAGCCCTGAAATCGCTTGGGTGGGTCGCACTGAGCAACAACTCAAGGCCGATGGCGTGGCGTACAAAGCTGGCACATTCCCGTTCCTCGCGAACGGTCGTGCACGCGCTTTGGGTGACACCACCGGTATGGTGAAGTTCTTGGCTGATGCCACGACGGACGAAATTTTGGGCGTACACATCGTGGGTCCCATGGCCTCTGAGTTGATCTCTGAAGCTGTGGTGGCGATGGAGTTCAAGGCTTCTGCCGAAGACATCGCTCGCATTTGCCACGCACATCCTTCGTTGTCTGAAGCCACGAAAGAGGCTGCATTGGCAGTGGATAAGCGCACTTTGAACTTCTAAAAAGTTTCAACGCTTTGCGCCTAAAAAGCCCGTTGGCAACAGCGGGCTTTTTTCATGGGCAAGGCACAATAGAGGCCTTATGTCCGTGCACCTACCTGTCCATCAAAACTACCTCAAAGAACTCGAAATTCGAGGCTTCAAAAGTGACCCTGCACAGCTGCGCGCCATTGATGCGCTTGAGCGTTGTGCCTCTGAATGGGCCGCGTACAAAGAAAAACGTTCCAACTCGCTCAAGAAGTTGGTGAACCGACCTGCGATTCCGCGTGGTGTCTACATGTACGGCGGGGTAGGGCGCGGCAAAAGCTTTTTGATGGATTGCTTTTTTGAGGCGGTGCCCATCAAACGCAAAACACGTTTGCACTTTCACGAGTTCATGCGCGAGGTGCATCGCGAGCTGCGTGAACTGCAGGGCACTGTGAACCCGTTGGACGTGTTGGGCAAGCAAATGTCCAAACGTTATAAATTGATTTGCTTTGATGAGTTTCACGTGGCCGACATCACCGATGCGATGATTTTGCATCGGCTGTTGGATGCCTTGTTTGACAACGGCGTGGGCTTTGTGACCACATCCAACTTCAAGCCGGACGATTTGTATCCGGGTGGCATGCACCGTGACCGCATCATGCCGGCCATTGCATTGCTGAACAAAGAGTTAGAGATCATCAACGTGGACAACGGCACAGACTATCGTCGCCGCACGTTGGAGCAAGTTGAGTTGTATCTGCGCCCCTTAGGCGAAAAAGCCGATGCGGCCATGACCGATGCCTTCAATCGCTTGGCAGAGTGCCAAGACGAAGATCCGGTGTTGCACATTGAAGCGCGTGAAATCAAAGCACGCCGTCGTGCTGGCGGTGTGGTGTGGTTTGACTTCAGAGATTTGTGCGGTGGCCCACGCTCGCAAAACGATTACCTTGAAATTGCCAGTCAATTTCACACGGTGCTGCTGAGTGACGTGCCCCACATGCCTGTGAACAAAGCGGCAGAAGCGCGCCGTTTCACGTGGCTGGTTGACGTGTTGTACGACCGCCGAGTGAAGCTCATGTTGTCCGCTGCTGTAGCCCCCGAAGCGTTGTACACCGAAGGTCCGATGGCGCATGAGTTTCCACGCACCGTGTCACGTTTGAATGAAATGCAATCGGCTGAGTTTTTGGCGTTAGAGCGCCGCACTGTGGATACCGCGCTGACATGAAGCAACACGTGTTTGTTTTGATCGCTTGCCTGAGCGCGTCGGCTTGGAGTGCTGATCCAGTGGTCATGCCCAGTTCTTCTGCGTCTGCGCCTGCGCCTAACTTTCCTTCAGAGGCTCAACGCAACGAAGAGCGGGAGCGCTTGACCCGCCAACGCCAGCAGCTTGAAGATACCTACAAGCAAGAGATGAAGCAGTGTTATCAAAACTTCGATGTCACCAGTTGCCGTTTGAAGGCACGTGACCGACGCATTGAAGCCAACAAAACGCTGCGCCAAGAAGAATTGCGTTTCAGCGCGATGGAGCGCCAGATTCAAGCGGACGAAACGCGCCGCAGCATCGCCGAACGCAACAGTGAAGCTGAACGCAAAAAAGCTGAAGCCGAACGCGCTGCGGCTATCGCCGCCTCGAAAGAGCGTGCGGATGAAAACGCCCAAAAACAAATTGACCACGCCTTGCAAGGCACCAAGCGTGGCGATTACGAACAAAAGCAGCGCGAAGCTGCACAACGTCGCGCCGATCTCGAAAAGAAATTGCGCGAACGCACCAAAGAGCCTGCAGCACCGCTGCCTGTGCCGAGCCGATGAGCCATCCTTTGCGTGATTTGGTGCAGGAGGCTTTTGCACCTTTAGGGGTGTTGGCTCGAGCGACTGGTCAATTCAACCCACGTCAAGGTCAAACCGACATGGCCCTTGCTGTGGCTGATGTGGTCGCGCACGGGGGCAGCTTGGTGGTAGAGGCAGGAACCGGTGTGGGCAAAACTTTTGCGTATCTGGTGCCTGCGTTGTTGAGTGGTGAACGTGTGTTGCTCTCAACAGCCACCAAAGCCTTGCAAGATCAGCTTTTCTCGAGAGACTTGCCGCGCTTGGTGCAAGCACTGAACTTGCCGATTCGTTTGGCCTTGCTCAAGGGCCGTTCTAGCTATTTGTGCACACACCGCATGGAAATGGCGCGGCGTGACACGAGCATGCCCGATCGCCATACCGTGCATTTGTTGTCGCGTGTCGAAACGTGGTCGCTCAGTACGAGAACCGGTGACTTGGCCGAATTGCCGGGGTTGGATGAACGCTCGCCCTTGATCCCGCTCATCACCTCCAACCGTGAAAACTGTTTGGGTTCCCAATGCCCCAAGTTCAAAACTTGCCATGTGAACGCGGCGCGCCGTGAAGCGCTGGGGGCCGATGTGGTGGTCATCAACCACCATTTGTTTTTCGCTGACATGGCCGTGCGCGAAACGGGCATGGCCGAGCTGTTGCCCAGCGTGCGGGTGGTGATTTTTGACGAGGCGCATCAACTCAACGAAACGGGCGTGAATTTTTTAGGCCACCAGCTGGGGACAGCCCAGTTGCTGGATGTCACACGCGACATGCTCGCAACCGGGTTGCAACTGGCACGTGGTTTGGCTGATTGGCAAGGCGTGTGTTCTGCCTTAGAGCGCGCGGCACGTGAGTTGCGCTTGGTCGGTGGCAAGCGCCCAGGGGCCGTGAAGCTGCGCTGGACCGAGGATGCGCCAGAAGGCATTCACCCCGGTGTGTGGGAGCAGTCATTGCAAGACGTTGGATCCGCATGCGTACAAGCCTTGCAAGCCTTGGACACCGTCAGTGAGATTGCGCCTGACTTCATGCGGCTGCATGACCGTGTGGCTGAAATTGCCAAACGTGTGGATGCGTTTTTGAATCCGTGTGCGCCCGACGCTGTGCGGTGGATGGATGTCAGTGCTTCGCAAATGCGTTTGATGGAAGCACCGCTAGATATTGCCCAAACCGTACGCGAACGCTTGATGAAACAAGCCTCGACCATAGCCGATCCCGATGTGGCTCATGAGCCGCCACCTTGGCACGATGAGCCGTCTATAGATGGCGCTTTCGATGCGCATGAGGCCAAAGACGCGTCGCCCTTTGATCACGCGTTCCCTTTGCAGCCCGCACAAGACACGCGCCCTCGCAGTTGGATTTTTACCTCTGCAACATTGGGCGATGACCCGCGTTTGCGTTGGTTCACAGAGCCTTGTGGCTTGGAGTCCGCCACCGTGTTGCGCGTGAGCAGCCCGTTTGATTACCCGACCCAAGCGGCTTTGTACGTGCCGCGAGATATTGTTCGTCCGAACGACCCTGCGCACAGTGCGCAAGTCGCCGCCATTGCCAGTGATGCAGTGCGCCGTTTGGGTGGGCGCACTTTGGTGTTGACCACGACCTTGCGTGCGTTGCGTGCGATTGGCGATGTGCTCAAGCAACAACTTGAGGGCTCCGGCGTAGAGGTGCTTGTGCAAGGCGAGTGGCCCAAGCGTCACCTGATGGACCGCTTTCGCGATGGTGCGCAGACAGGTGAGGGCGGTTGTGTGTTGGTGGCCTCCGCCACGTTTTGGGAAGGCTTTGATGTGCCGGGCGATGCGCTGCAGCTGGTGGTCATCGACAAGTTGCCGTTTCCGCCACCGAATGATCCGTTGGTTGAAGCCCGCAGCAAACGTCTAGAAGCACAAGGCCGCAGCCCATTCAACGATTACTTTGTGCCAGAGGCTGTGGTGGCGTTGAAGCAGGGTGCAGGGCGATTGATTCGTACAGAATCAGATCAAGGTGTTTTGGTGTTGTGCGACAACCGTTTGGTCACTACGGGCTATGGCCGCCGACTGATCGCGTCGTTGCCGCCCATGCGTCAACTGCAAACGGCGCAGGCGCTGGCTCAGTCGTTGGACGATCTGAGCCAAGCCAATCTCACCAAAACTTCCACCACGATTTTTTAGTCGCCGTACGTTCTGGGTGCAGAAACGCGGTGTTGGGGTAGGTGGTTTCCAACACGCGCTTGGTGTCGTCGCGCAGTTGTGTCAAGCCCAGTTTGTCGTAGGACTGGTACATGATGAACAGCGCTTCTTCAACCGCTGGCACATCACGGTATTCCTGTACCGTGGTTTGTGCACGGTTGATGGCCGCCACATACGCACCACGTTGGTAGTAAAAACGCGCCACGTGCACGTCTGAACGTGCGAGCGAATTTTTGATGAATGCCATGCGCAAACGCGCATCTTCTGAATATTTAGAACTCGGGAAACGTGTCACCAATTCACGGAACGCTTCAAAAGATTCTTTCGCTTGCTTGGGGTCGCGTTCAGCCAAGTCTTGCTCGGCCACGGAAGACAACAAACCAAGGTTGTCGTTGAAGTTCACCAAACCTTTGAGGTAGAGGGCATAGTCCAGTGCAGGGCTGGCTGGGTGCAACTTGATGAAGCGCTCAAGCGTGGCCACCGCTTGTGCGGGTTCATTCGTTTTGAATTGCGCCCAAGCTTTGTCGAGTTGCGCTTGTTGCGCCAGCGGGGTGCCTGCGGCACGGCCTTCCAGCTTTTCATACATGCCAATGGCTTTGTCATAGCCGCCAGCCGCCATTTCGTCTTTGGCTTCGCTGTACAGCTTGTCGACGCTCCACTCTTTGGTGGGGTCGTAGGTACTGTCAGCACAACCCGAGAAAAGAATAGCCGTGGACAGGCCGAGAGCCATCCACACAGTCGATAATTTGAGTCGTAACACCACGGGTCAACCTCTTGAAGCAAAGTCAAACCATTCTATCGGCTCAGCCGCCATCCCAAGCATCCACTCCGGAGGATGTTTTGCTCGAAGAGCATGTCGACCTCATTGAAGGGCCCGAGGTCGAGACCCGCGAGCTTTCAATTCCAACTGAGTTGCATGGGGAACGTCTTGACCGAGCCCTTGCCGTGCTGCTGCCCGAGTTTTCACGTAGCTTTTCGCAGCAGTTGCTCAGTGAAGGCTGTGTGAGCTGCCTGCAACCCACGCCGCGCGTGATGACCAAGGCTTCGGCAAAGGTGCGCATGGGCGAGCGTTACCAGCTGATCTTGAAGCCGACACCGCAAAGCCAAGCCTTCAAGCCAGAAGATATTCCGCTGAACGTGATTTACGAAGATGATGACTTGCGCGTCATCTTCAAACCTGCTGGTTTGGTCGTGCATCCAGCGCCTGGCAACTGGAGCGGCACCTTACTCAATGGTTTGTTGGCTTTGGATCCACAAGCTGTGATGCTGCCGCGTGCAGGCATCGTGCACCGATTGGACAAAGACACCAGTGGCTTGATGATCGTTGCCCGCACACGTCGGGCTATGGATGCACTGGTTGCCATGATTGCGGCCCGTGACGTGCATCGTGAGTATTTGGCCGTCGCTTACCGAAAATGGAATGGCAATCCTGTGCGTGATGTGGAGGCTGCCATTGGCCGCGACTATCGCAACCGCCTGCGCATGGCAGTGGTGGACCTCGAACGACTGCCTGGCAAAGAGGCCCACACCACATTTGAGTGCTTGAGCAGCCAAGAGGAGGCTTGTTTGGTGCAATGCACGTTGCACACGGGTCGTACCCACCAAATTCGTGTTCACATGGCGCACTTTGGTCACCCGTTGGTGGGCGACTCTTTGTATGCAGGACCGATGACGTTAGGCATTGATCGTCAAGCTTTGCATGCCTTCCGTTTGAGTTTTGACCATCCCATCACGGGAGAGCCGCTGAAGTTTGAAGCGCCTTTGCCTGACGATATGGTCAATTTATTGGCGAGCCTAGGCCTAAAGCGCCCTGAATAATCGGTTTTAAGCCGCCTCCGTTACAATATGGGCTCACGCTTGTGAAAGCGGTGAGCCCTTTGGCTCTGACTTGGCAATGCCCCGCATGGCCCTTACCAGCCTCGAGATGAATTTTCGTAGGCCTTTTCCTCGACCCTTGACCCGGAACTCTCACGATGAACACCGTGGATGCCAAGCGCGTACTTGAGACCGCCCTGATTTGTTCTCACCAGCCGATTCAGATTCGCGATTTGCGCGTGCTGTTCTCTGACGCCTTGGGTGCAGACACCATTCGCACCTTGCTCGAAGAACTGCAGCTTGACTGGACACAGCGTGGCGTGGAGTTGGTGCAAGTGGCGTCGGGTTGGCGTTTTCAAAGTCGCCCAGAAATGCGCGAATTTTTGGATCGTTTGAATCCAGAAAAACCACCCAAGTACTCACGTGCTGTGATGGAGACCCTGGCCATCATTGCTTACCGTCAACCCGTGACACGTGGCGATATGGAAGACGTGCGTGGCGTGACCATCAACTCACTGGTGCTCAAACAGCTCGAAGACAGGGGGTGGGTGGAAGTCATTGGTCACCGCGAAACTGTGGGCCGGCCCGCGCTGTACGCCACCACACGTCAGTTTTTGGACGATTTGGGTTTGGCCTCGCTCGACCAGTTGCCCGTGTTTGACAGTGCACAAGCGCAAGCCAATGCTTTTGCCCGTTTGGGTGAAGATGATCCCACGATGCAAATGAACATGGCGCTGGAGTCCGCTGACGCAGAAACCAGTGCTGTTGAACCCACCGTTGTCAGCCACGAAGACGCCCCTATTTTTGAACTTTCCTCACCCAGAGACCCCGCCCCAAACGGCGATGAAACGCATGAACACTAAACACCATGACCTGGGTGGCAAGCCAACCGGCGAACACCACGACATCTTGAGCGAAGACGATGCAGCCTTCGATTTTGAAGACGTGGTTTCCGGCGAATTCGATGCCGAACTGACCCGCGAAGACACCACGCCTGAAAAACGCGTGTTGCTGCCCCAGCCTGAGTCTCCGAAGCTGCACAAAGTCTTGGCCCAATCGGGTCTGGGCTCACGCATTGAAATGGAGCGTCTGATCGCTGAAGGCCACGTGGCCGTCAACAACGAAGTGGCTCACGTGGGCCAGCGCGTGCAGTTTGGTGACCAAATCAAGGTCAATGGGCGTCAACTCAAGGTGCGAATTGCACCACCGCCACCTCGTGTGATCGCGTATCACAAGCCAGCAGGTGAGGTGGTTACTACCGATGACCCACAAAACCGGCCTACCGTGTTTCGCCGTTTGCCACGCTTGTACCAAGGTAAGTGGCAGTCAGTGGGGCGCTTGGACTTGAACACCGAAGGTTTGTTGTTGTTCACCAGCTCGGGTGAGTTGGCCAACCAATTGATGCACCCCCGTTTTGGTTTGCAGCGCGAATACGCCGTGCGTTCGCTGGGCAAGCTCAGCAAAGATCAGAAAGAACAACTCATCACGGGCATTCAGCTCGATGATGGTCCGGCTCAGTTTGGCTCCATCGAAGAGGGCGGCGGTGAGGGCTCCAACTGCTGGTACCGCGTGACCATTTCAGAAGGCCGAAATCGCGAAGTCCGTCGCATGTTCGAGGCGGTCGGCCATGCTGTGAGTCGCTTGATTCGCATTCGTTACGGTGCCATGGTGTTGCCTCGCGGTTTGAAACGTGGCGCTTTTGTGGAATTGGGCGAGCGTGACATTCGCGCCTTGATGGAGGCGGCAGGTGCGGAAGCACCGATGCAAAGCGGCCCTTCACGCAATGACCGTAACGAGCGCGCCAACAGCCGCCGTCGCGGCAACAGCATTGGCCCACGTCCATCCACGCCACGCGCCCCTGAAGAACGCAACAGCGGGCCTGAGCGCTTGGTTCGCACCGAACGCCGTCGTGGCGGTAAACCACCAGAACGCGCGCCTCAACCGGATCCAATGCAAACGTCGGTGGGTTACATCGGCGCTGACAGTTACGCCATTGAGCGTCAACGTAAAAAAGACGGCCAAAAAGCCTTTAAGGCTGGCTTGGTCGGCGGGCCACGTCCATCAGGCGGTGCGCCACGTCGGGGTGGCTCTGCTGGCGGTAGTTTTGGCGGTGGTCGCTCAGGCGGCGGTAATGCTGGTGGCAATCGTGGCCGCGGTGGCCGTTAAATGCACCAAAAACGCTTGCTAGCCAAAGGGAAATCCCTTGAAGCGGTTAAAATAGCAGGCTTCGCACTTTGCGCATAAGTTTCAATAACAGTCAACACAGGAAAATTCCAAATGACCATCGAACGTACCCTCTCCATCATCAAGCCTGACGCAGTTGCTAAGAACGTGATCGGCCAAATCTACGCCCGTTTCGAAGCTGCTGGCTTGAAAGTGATCGCTGCTCGCATGGCTCACTTGTCACGTGGCGAAGCTGAACAGTTCTACGCTGTGCACAAAGCGCGTCCTTTCTTCAAAGATTTGGTTGATTTCATGGTTTCTGGCCCCGTCATGATCCAAGTGTTGGAAGGCGAAGGCGCTATCTTGAAAAACCGTGACTTGATGGGCGCTACCAACCCTAAAGAAGCTGCTCCTGGCACCATTCGCGCTGACTTCGCTGACAGCATCGATGCCAACGCTGTGCACGGTTCTGACGCCGCTGAGACCGCCGCTGTTGAAATCGGCTTCTTCTTCGCTGGCATGAACGTTTACGGTCACTAAGAGGCAATTGGTGTTGCTGGCAACAGCAACGCCTACGCAAAAAAAATGACGGCCAACCTGCTTGATTTTGATCTCGACGGTTTGGCCGTTTTTTGTGAGCGCTTGGGCGAAAAACGCTTCCGCGCCACACAGCTGTTCCGTTGGATTCACCAAAAAGGCGCACAAGACTTCGATCAGATGTCTGATCTCGCCAAGTCACTGCGCGAAAAGCTCAAAACCTGCGCTCAGGTTCAGCCTTTAACCCCCATTTCTAGACACGACTCCGCCGACGGCACCATCAAGTGGTTGTTCGATGTGGGTGACGGCAATGCCGTCGAAACCGTGTTCATTCCTGAAGACGACCGAGGCACGCTCTGTGTCTCGTCGCAAGCCGGCTGCGCCGTGGGGTGCCGCTTTTGCTCCACGGGCCATCAAGGTTTTAGCCGCAACCTCACCACGGGTGAGATCTTGTCTCAGCTTTGGTTTGCCGAGCACACACTTCGTAAGCAGTTCAACACCACCGAGCGCGTCATCTCCAATGTGGTGATGATGGGCATGGGCGAACCACTGCAAAACTACAGCGCGTTGGTGCCTGCCTTGCGTTCCATGTTGGACGACCACGGCTATGGCCTGTCTCGTCGTCGTGTGACGGTGTCCACCTCGGGTGTGGTTCCCATGATGGACCGTTTGGGCGAAGACTGTCCTGTGGCGCTGGCTGTCTCACTGCATGCGCCTACAGATGCTTTGCGCGACAACCTGGTGCCTCTGAACCGCAAATACCCGTTGCACGAGTTGATGGATGCCTGTCGCCGCTATTTGGCGCATGCGCCACGCGACTTCATTACCTTTGAATACTGCATGTTGGACGGCGTGAACGACCAACCTGAACATGCGCAAGCCCTGATCGACTTGGTCAAACCTAAACGCGGGCAGGGCGAGCCTGTGCCTTGCAAATTCAACTTGATTCCTTTCAATCCGTTTCCTGCTTCAGGTCTTACGCGTTCCAGCGCTGCCACCGTGAAAGCTTTTGCGGAGCAGCTCAGCGCGGCAGGCATCATCACCACAGTCCGTAAGACACGGGGCGACGACATTGATGCAGCCTGTGGTCAGTTGGCCGGTGACGTGAAAGATCGCACCAAGGTGGATGCACGCATGGCCAAGCAACGCGTGATTCCGCTGACACAGGTGTCTTCATGAATGCCTTGTGGCGTGTGATGCACGGCACGCGTGTGGTCGCATGCCTAGTGTGGTTGTGCTTGACCCTGTGTGGGTTAACGGCTTGTGGCACCTCTAAGCCAGCAGCGCTTGATACACTCACTCAGCCTGAGCCCGATGGCGTGCGTCAACGGGCCATGCGTCGTTTGACTTTGGCGAGTGCGTATTACGAGCAAGGCCAAAACGAGTTCGCCCAACAAGAGGCACGTGCTGCTTTGCAAATTGACCCGCAATTTGCCCAAGCCTATAGTTTGTTGGGCTTGATTCATCAAAGGGACAACGCCACAGCTTTGGCGCAGCAAAGTTTTGAGCAAGCCCTTCAGTTAGCCTCTGCTGCGCCTGTGCACACGGCCGAGTTGGCTGCAATCGAACACAATTACGGCTGGTTTTTGTGCCAACAAAATCGTTTCACCGAAGCGCAAGCGCAGTTTGAACGCGCTGTTTCTCAGCCTGAGTATCGCCAAGCGGATAAAACATGGAAGGCCATTGGCCTTTGCAAAACCCGAGCAGCAGCCAGTGCCACTGTGCGTCAAAACAATCCTTGAAATTTGAAGACTGATGACCGAAGAAACCACAATGCCTACTTCCTCCAGCCAGACTGCTGGTGCTTTGCTGCGTCAATACCGCGAGGCTGTTGGCTTCAAGGTGGATGTGTTGGCGCAAGCCCTGCGCGTGTCGCCTGCAAAGCTAGAGGCGCTGGAGGCTGATCGTTTGGATGAGTTACCGGATGCCATGTTTGCTCGCGCCTTGGCCTTAGCTGTGTGTCGCCAACTCAAAACAGATGCAGCGCCTGTGTTGGCGCTGTTACCCAGCCAAGACGTGTCGCGTTTGGCCCCCAAAGATGAGCGTGGTTTGGACTTTCCTTTGGACCGTCCCTCTTTCTTGCCGCAATCCAGTTTTTTGGTGGTGGCGCGTTTGTTCACCCCCATGCGTTGGGCCGCTGTGGCAGTGCTTGCCGTGGCTTTGATTTTGGGTTTTTGGCCAGAAATTCATGCGTTGTTGGGTTTCAAAGATGAGCCCGCTGTGGCCGCGGTTGTGGCACCTGTGGTGGTGCCCCCAGTCGAGCAGCCTTTGACGCAAGAAGTTGTCCCCCAGGTAGAAAAGACGGCCAACATGGTTGTCACCACGGTCCAATCAACGGCTGTGGCCGCTCATGCGGCGAGTGCGCCTGCGCAGGTCAATGCATCAGGAGTCGCCAATGCCCGTTGATACCAATCCACAAGGCATTGCCTTGTCACAACCCAAAGCACGTCGCAGTTTGCAGGCGCGTGTGGCTTGGGGGGACCATGTGGTGACCGTCGGTGGCGATGCGCCCGTGCGCGTTCAATCTATGACCAACACCGACACGGTAGACGCGATTGGCACGGCGATTCAAATCAAAGAATTGGCTTTGGCTGGCTCTGAGATGGTGCGCATCACAGTCAACACGCCCGAAGCTGCACAAGCCGTGCCGCATGTACGCGAACAGCTCGACAAGATGGGCATCCATGTGCCATTGATTGGTGATTTTCACTACAACGGTCACCGCCTGTTGACTGAGTTTCCAGACTGCGCGCAAGCTTTGTCCAAATACCGCATCAACCCCGGCAACGTGGGCAAGGGTGAGAAACACGACAAACAGTTCGGTCAAATGATCGAAGCTGCGATGCGCTACAACAAGGCCGTACGCATTGGTGTGAACTGGGGAAGCTTGGACCAAGAGTTGCTCGCCAAGTTGATGGACGACAACGCCAAACGCGCTCAGCCGTTTGATGCCAAACAGGTGATGTACGAAGCACTCATCACCTCAGCCATTGACTCAGCCAAGTTGGCGCAGAGCATGGGCATGTCGCCCGAACAAATTTTGCTCAGCTGCAAGGTCAGCGGCGTGCAAGACCTCATCGCGGTCTACCGCGAGTTGGCCCAGCGTTGCAACTATCCGTTGCACTTGGGTTTGACGGAAGCGGGGATGGGCACACGCGGCACAGTGGCATCCACCACGGCGTTGTCCATTTTGTTGCAAGAGGGCATTGGCGACACCATCCGTGTGTCGCTCACCCCCCAACCGGGTGAAGCGCGCACGCAAGAGGTGGTGATTGCCTCTGAAATTTTGCAAGCGTTGGGGCTTCGCACATTTGTGCCCAGCGTGACCGCATGCCCCGGCTGTGGTCGCACCACCAGCACCACGTTCCAAGAGTTGGCCAAAACCATTGATGACTTTTTACGCGCCCAAATGCCCGTGTGGCGCAAGCAGTACCCGGGTGTCGAAGGTCTCAAAGTGGCGGTGATGGGCTGCATTGTGAACGGTCCCGGCGAAAGCAAGCATGCCGACATCGGCATCAGCTTGCCTGGCAACGGCGAAGCACCTGCCGCTCCCGTGTTTATCGATGGCGAAAAAGCCATGACTTTGCGCGGTGACAACATTGCGCAAGAGTTCCACCAAATTGTTGAAAACTACATTGAAAAGCGCTTTGGTTAATCCCAGCGCCTGCACACCGTGACGACTGAAAACAAAACAACAACAGCCAAACCTGCCAAAGCCCAAGCCTTGACCGCTGTCAAAGGCATGAACGACTTACTGCCACCAGCCTCTGCCCAATGGGAGTGGCTGGAGGACAAAGTGCGCGGTCTGATGGCTCGCCATGCTTACCGCAATTTGCGCACACCCATTGTCGAACCCACAGCCTTGTTTGTGCGCGGTTTGGGCGAGGTGACTGACATCGTAGAAAAGGAAATGTATTCCTTTGAAGACCGTCTGAATGGCGAGCAACTCACCCTGCGCCCCGAAGCCACAGCCGGTGTGGTGCGTGCAGTGGTGGAGCACAACATGCTCTACGACGGCGGCAAGCGCTTGTATTACATGGGGCCGATGTTTCGCCACGAACGCCCCCAACGTGGCCGCTATCGCCAGTTCCACCAAATCGGCGCGGAGGCTTTGGGCTTTCCTGGCGCGGAGGTGGATGCCGAACTTATTTTGTTGGCTGCCACCCTCTGGCAAGAGCTGGGTTTGCAAGACGTGCGTTTGGAACTCAACAGCTTGGGCCAGCCCAATGAGCGCGCAGCGCATCGTGCGGCATTGATTGCGCACTTAGAAGCCCATGCCAATGTGTTGGACGAAGAAGCCAAGCGTCGCTTGCACAGCAACCCGCTGCGCATCTTGGACACCAAAAATCCGGCCATGCAAGCAGTGGTTGAAGCCGCGCCTAAGTTGATCGACTTTTTGGGCGAAGCATCGTTGGCGCATTTCAACGCGGTGCGCGCGATTTTGGATGCCAGCGGCGTGAGCTACCGCATCAACCCACGTTTGGTGCGTGGCATGGACTACTACAACCTCACCGTGTTTGAGTTTGTGACCGACCGCTTGGGCTCGCAAGGCACCATCTGTGGGGGTGGTCGTTACGACTACCTGATTGAACAAGTGGGCGGCAAACCCGCACCCGCTGTAGGCTGGGCCTTGGGGGTGGAGCGTGTGCTGGAGTTGCTCAAAGAGCAAGGCACTTTGCCCGAGGCCGTGGGACCAGACGTGTACGCCATCGTGCCTGATGCGGCGGCGTTGCCCGTGGTGTTTAAAACCATCCAAAGCTTGCGCGCGCAAGGCTTGTCTGTGCAAATGCATGCCGGAGCAGGCGAGGGCATGGGCAGCATGAAATCGCAGTTCAAAAAAGCCGATGGCAGCGGCGCTCAGTTGGCGCTGATTTTTGGTGGCGACGAGTTGGCGCGTGGCGAAGTGACCCTCAAATCTTTGCGCGATGGCGCAGGCGCTCAAGAGGCCGTTCCATTGGTTGATGTGTTTGCCCGTGTGGCCGACAAATTGGCCCAAGCCGCACCCCTACAATCCGCCTAACTTTTAGTCAGCACTTTATTCATCATGGCATCTCACCTCGACCTCGAAGAACAAGAACAACTGGATGAGCTCAAGCACTTTTGGAAGCGCTGGGGCGATCTGATCACGTGGGTGCTGATTGCTGTTTTGGCCGGTTACGCCGCATGGATGGGTTGGCAGTCCTACTCAGCCAAGCAAGCCGCGCAGTCAGCCGCTTTGTATGACACGGTGGAGCGTGCGGCGATGGGCGGTGATATGGCGGTGCTTGACCGTTCGGTGACTGACATCAAAGACAAATTCGCCAGCACCACTTACGCGCAACAAGCCGCTTTGTTGGCGGCGCGCGTCTACCAAGACAAGGGCCGCAAAGCCGATGCCAAAGTGCAGCTTGCTTGGGTTATTGACAAAGCCAGCGACGAGGGCTACCAAGCCTTGGCCCGCTTGCGCTTGGCCGGTTTATTGATGGATGAGAAAGCCTACGACGAGGCCCGCAAGCACTTGAGCGCCAAAACGCCCGAGGCTTTTGCTCCTTTGATGGCTGACCGTTTGGGCGATTTGGCCATGTTGCAGGCGCAGCCCGCAGAAGCTGTTCAACAGTACAAAAATGCGTGGAAGGGCTTTGAGCCCAATGCTGAGTACCGCCGTTTGGTCGCTGTCAAATTGGCGGCCTTAGGTGCAGACCCTGAAGATGCAACTGCTGTGGAGAGCAAAAAGTGAACATCACAACCTCTTGCTGGACTGGTTTTTCACGCTTGGCTTTGGCGTGTGTGTGTGTGGCGTTGGTTGCTTGCTCAGGGCCTTCGCGTCCCAAACCCACTGAAATTCTGGGTGTACCTGTCTTGCAAGATGTGCGCACCAGCTGGACAGCGAACCTTGGCAAGATCGACTTTCCTTTGGTGGTTTCAGCCCGAGAAGACCGCATTGCCTTGGCCAATAGCCAAGGTGTGGTGGCCGTCTTGAACGCCACCACCGGCAAAGACATTTGGCGTTTGAAACTTGACCAAACCATTGCCGCAGGTGTGGGCAGTGATGGTCAGCAAGTGGCTGTTGTCACTCGCAACAACGAAATCGTCACCTTGCAAGATGGCAAAGTCCAGTGGCGCAAGAGCCTGCCTGCGCAGTCGTTCACCGCACCGCTGGTTGCCGGCGCTCGTGTGTTTGTGCTGACCGCTGACCGTTCGGTCATCGCGTTTGATGGTGCGACTGGCCGTCAACTCTGGACGCAGCAGCGCCCAGGCGAGCCATTGGTGCTGAAACAAGCCGGCGTGATGCTGGCGTTCAAGAACACTTTGTTGGTGGGCTTGTCTGGTCGTTTGTCTGCGCTTGACCCGAACACGGGTGTCATTCGCTGGGAGTCCGCCATTGCAACACCTCGCGGCACGAATGATGTCGAGCGTTTGGTCGATTTGGTTTATCCATTTGATCGTGCGGGTGACGTGGTGTGCGCGCGTGCATTCCAAACCGCTGTCGGTTGTGTCAATGCAGAGCGTGGTCAAGGTGTATGGACACGTGCATCTGTGGGCGAAATGGGGGTGAGTGGCAACGACAGCTTGCTGATTGCCCCGTTGTCCAATGGTGTTGTTCAGGCGTGGAGCCGTGCCACGGGTGAGCGTTTGTGGGAAACAGAGCGCTTGAAATATCGCATCTTGAGCGCACCTTTGGTCACGCCCCGCGGTGTGTTGGTGGCTGACAACGGTGGCTGGCTCTACCTCTTGTCGCTGACAGATGGCGCTTTGCTCAACCGCATCAAGCTTGAGACAGAAGAATTGGCGACGGCCCCTGTGTTTGCAGGTGATCGCTATGTGGTGGTCACACGCGAAGGTCGCGTCACTGGGCTCCAAATCCCGTAATGGGAAGTTAAAGGAATAAGTTTTGAAACCCGTATTGGCCCTGGTGGGCCGCCCCAACGTTGGTAAATCCACGTTGTTTAACCGCTTGACCAAATCGCGTGATGCCATCGTGGCTGACTTCGCGGGTTTGACCCGTGACCGTCACTATGGCAATGCACGCTTTGAAAAGCACGAGTTCATCGTCATCGATACCGGTGGTTTTGAGCCCACGGCTGACAACGGCATCTACAAAGAGATGGCGCGTCAAACCCAACAAGCGGTGGCTGAAGCCGATGTGGTGGTGTTTGTGGTGGATGCCCGTGGTGGCATCTCAGCCCAAGACCACGACATCGCTAACTACTTACGTCGCTTGGGCAAGCCAACCATTTTGGTGGCCAACAAAGCCGAGGGCATGAAAGAGGGCGCACAGCTGGTTGAGTTCTATGAGTTGGGTTTGGGCGAAGTGTTGCCCGTGTCAGCGTCACACGGCCAAGGTATTCGCACCATGATGGCCAACGCTTTGGCTCCTCTGAATTTGGCAGATCCGGATGACGAGGCGGATCAGGCCGATGACGGCGTGATCAAACTGGCCGTCGCTGGCCGACCCAACGTGGGTAAATCAACCCTCATCAACACTTGGTTGGGTGAGGAACGTCTGGTGGCGTTTGACATGCCTGGCACCACGCGTGACGCCATCAGCGTGCCGTTCGAGCGCAACGGCCAAATGTTCGAGCTCATTGATACCGCGGGTCTGCGTCGCAAAGGCAAGGTGTTTGAAGCGATTGAGAAGTTCTCAGTGGTTAAAACGCTGCAAGCCATTGAGTCAGCCAACGTCGTTTTGCTGTTGCTCGATGCCACCCAAGGTGTGACGGACCAAGATGCGCACATTGCCGGCTACATCCTAGAAAGCGGCCGCGCCGTGGTGGTCGCTGTGAACAAGTGGGATGCTGTGGACTCGTACCAGCGGGAATTGCTGATGCGCTCCATCGAAACCCGTTTGCCATTTTTGAAGTTTGCAGCCATGCACTTCATTTCAGCCAAGAAACGCCAAGGCTTGGGGCCTTTGTGGGGCGCGATTGCCCAAGCCCACAAAGCGGCCATGTGCAAGATGCCAACGCCTTTGCTCACACGCTTGTTGCTGGAGGCGGTGCAATTTCAGTCGCCTCAGCGCGGTGGCATGTACCGTCCCAAGCTGCGTTATGCCCATCAAGGCGGCATGAACCCGCCCATCATTGTGATTCACGGCAACTCGCTCGAGCATGTGACCGAGGCTTACAAACGTTTCTTGGAGGGACGTTTCCGCAAGGCCTTTAATTTGGAAGGCACCCCCTTGCGAATTGAGATGAAGACCTCAAGTAACCCCTATGCAGACAAAGATGATTGATATCCAGAGCCCTCTGGCTCTGTGGTAACGTGGGATTTCTTTCAACTACACAGACACGGAGAATATCGTGAACACCGACAACTCAAAGAACAAAGGCCAACTGTTGCAAGACCCATTTTTGAATATCCTGCGCCGTGAGCATGTGCCCGTGTCCATTTACTTGGTCAACGGCATCAAGCTGCAAGGCCAAATCGAATCGTTTGATCAGTATGTTGTGCTCTTGCGCAACACGGTGACCCAAATGGTCTACAAACATGCCATCTCGACCATCGTGCCGGGCCGTGCTGTGAACTTCAACCCGACGGACGGCACAGGCAGTTCGCCTGAGGTCTGAGCTTGAATGCTCTGCAAAAAGGGCTGTTTCAGCCCTTTTTTTACGCCTTATTTTTAGATTGACCGCTTGAACGATACTCCTCAAAAAACTGCCGGCGCCACCATTTTGGTGGGGGTTGATTTCGGCTTGCCGCATTTTGATGCCGAACTCGAAGAGCTTGGGCTGTTGGCCGAAACCGCTGGTTTGAAACCTGTGGCGCGCATCACCTGCAAACGCAAAGCGCCCGATGCGGCCTTGTTTGTGGGCAGCGGAAAGGCCGATGAAATCAAAGAGTTGGCCCTCATGCACGGGGCCACTGAGATTTTGTTTGACCAATCCCTCAGCCCTGCACAACAGCGCAATTTAGAACGCCACATGGGTGTGGCCGTGAACGACCGCACCTTGCTGATCTTGGAAATCTTCGCCCAACGCGCCCGCAGTCACGAGGGCAAGTTGCAGGTTGAGTTGGCCAAGCTGCAATACCTCAGCACCCGCCTAGTACGCCGCTGGTCGCACTTGGAGCGGCAAAGCGGTGGTATCGGTATGCGCGGCGGCCCCGGTGAGACACAGATTGAGCTGGATCGCCGCATGATCAACGATGCCATCAAGCGCACCAAAGAACGCTTGGACAAGGTCAAAAAGCAACGCAGCACCCAACGCCGCCAGCGCAACCGCCGCGATGCTTTCACCATTTCATTGGTGGGCTACACCAACGCGGGCAAATCGACCTTGTTCAATGCCTTGGTCAAAGCCCGTGCTTACGCGGCAGATCAGTTGTTTGCCACGTTGGACACCACCACGCGTCAACTCTATTTGGGCAATGCCGACGGCACAGGTCGTTCGGTGTCGTTGTCAGACACTGTGGGCTTCATCCGTGATTTGCCGCACGGCTTGATTGATGCGTTTCAAGCTACCTTACAAGAGGCCGCGGATGCCACACTCTTGATGCATGTGGTGGATGCGTCCAACCCCAACTACCCCGAGCAAATGGATGAGGTGCAAAAGGTGTTGGCTGAAATTGGCGCGGCTGATGTGCCACAAGTCTTGGTCTTTAACAAACTCGATGCCATGAGCGCAGAAACGCGGCCCCTGCAGTTGCAAGACCACTACACCGTGGACGGCCAAAGCGTGCCGCGCTTTTTTGTCAGTGCCCAAAGTGGTGAGGGTTTATCGGCTTTGCGTGAGTTTTTGGCTCAAGAGGCATTGGCCAATATGCCCGAAGACCATGCAAACTCGCAGGAATTGGAATGAGCCTGATTCATTAGGCACAATCGAAGACTTCAGAGAAGAAAAATCACAATGCGCATGAACTCCACCCCTCATACGGTCAGCCCCCAATCTTGGCGTGCACGACTGCTCGGCATGTTCAACCTCAACGATGGCCGCTGGGGTCGTGACAAAGACGGACACCCCACGTTTGATCCGAATGGTGCTCAAACACCCTCGACAGACGAAAAAAAACCGCAAGAACCACCACGTCCACCGGCAGGTGCGGGTGGCCCGCCAGACTTGGATGAGTTGTGGCGTGACTTCAACACCAAACTCTCCGGTTTGTTTGGTGGCCGCAATGGTGGTTCGGAGCCTCCTAGCCACAACGGCGGCCCCACAGGCCCTGACTTCAAAGTGGCGCGCTTTGGCATTGGTGTGGTGATGGCCGTGATTTTGGCCATTTGGCTGAGTACAGGCTTCTTCATCGTGCAAGAAGGTCAACAAGCTGTGATTACCCAGTTTGGCCGTTATCACTCGACAGTAGGGGCGGGCTTCAACTGGCGTTTGCCTTACCCATTCCAACGCCATGAGTTGGTGTTTGTGACGCAAATTCGTTCGGTCGATGTGGGGCGCGACAACATCGTCAAAGCCACGGGCTTGCGTGAGTCAGCCATGTTGACTGAAGACGAAAATATTTTGGAAATCAAGTTTGCTGTGCAATACCGGTTGACGGATGCACGTGCCTATTTGTTTGAGACAAAAAACCCGACCGACACCGTGGTGCAAGCTGCTGAAACAGCCGTGCGCGAAGTGGTCGGCAAGATGAAGATGGATGCAGCCATGTCTGAAGAGCGTGACCAAATCGGTCCACGCATTCGCACCATCATGCAGGCCATCCTTGACCAATACAAAGTGGGCATTGAAGTGGTGGGCATCAACTTGCAGCAAGGTGGGGTGCGTCCGCCAGAGCAAGTGCAAGCGGCATTTGATGACGTGCTCAAAGCAGGTCAAGAGCGCGAACGCGCCAAGAATGAAGCTGAGGCCTATGCCAACGATGTGGTCCCCCGCGCTGTGGGTGCTGCTTCGCGTTTGAAGCAAGAAGCCGATGGTTACAAAGCCCGTATCGTGGCCCAAGCCGAGGGCGATGCCCAACGCTTCAAGTCGTTGGTGGGGGAGTACCAAAAAGCACCCCAAGTCATGCGTGACCGTTTGTACATCGATGCCATGCAACAGATTTACAGCAACACCACCAAGGTGTTGGTCGACACCAAGCAGGGCTCTAATTTGTTGTATTTGCCGTTGGACAAAATCATCCAACAAAGTAGCCAAGCCAACAGTGCGACACCCGTGGCACCTGCAGATGCGGCGCATAACGCAGCCAGTGCGACCACCACCAATCCAGCGGCAGCGGCGGATGCCCGCGCACGTGATGGTCGTTCACGCGACCGCGATGGCCGTTGATAGGGGAACGAACATGAAGAACAACAAAATCGGTTTTTATATTTCCTCTGCGTTTGTGGCTTTGGCTCTGTTGAGTTCGACGCTGTTTGTGGTGGATCAACGCCAATTTGGCGTGGTGTATTCGTTTGGCCAAATCAAAAGTGTCATCACTGAGCCCGGCTTGAACATCAAGTTGCCGCCTCCTTTCCAAAACGTGAGCTACATCGACAAACGTTTGTTGACGCTGGACAACGCAGACACCGAGCCCATGCTTACCGCTGAAAAGCAACGTGTGGTGATTGATTGGTACGCCCGTTGGCGCATCACCGACCCATCGCAGTACATCCGTAACGTTGGTTTGGATGAAAACGCAGGCGCGATCCAACTTGCACGCGTGGTGCGCAATGCGTTCCAAGAAGAAATCAACAAACGTACGGTCAAAGAGTTGCTTTCGCTCAAGCGAGAAGAGTTGCTTGAAGATGTCAAGCGTGAAGTGCTGGCTGCTGTCAAAGGTGCAAAACCTTGGGGCGTGGACGTGATTGACGTGCGCATCACCCGTACCGACTATGTGGATGCAATCACTGAGTCGGTCTATCGCCGCATGGAAGCCGAGCGCAAGCGCGTTGCCAATGAGCTGCGTTCCACCGGTGCTGCTGAAGGTGAAAAAATTCGTGCTGATGCAGATCGTCAACGCGAAGTGACGGTGGCCAACGCTTACCGTGAAGCGCAAAAAATCAAAGGCGAGGGCGATGCCGAAGCCGCACGTTTGTATGCCGAGTCGTTCGGCCGTGATGCCAACTTTGCTCAGTTCTATCGGAGCTTGGAAGCGTACAAAACCACGTTTAGCAAGAAGAGCGATGTGATGGTGGTCGATCCATCCAGCGACTTTTTCAAAGCCCTGCGTGGCAGTGGCGGCGGCAGCGCACCCGCACCCAAAAAGTAAGAAAGACCCCTCGTATGAGCTTTGACGGCGATACGCTGTGGGTCGCGTTCGGGCTGATGCTGATCTTTGAAGGCATCTTCCCATTCGTTTCTCCCAAAGGTTGGCGCGACAAAATGACACAAATTTTGGTCCTTGAAGACGGCCAAATTCGCTTTTTCGGCTTGGTCTGCGTGCTGGTTGGTCTTTTCATGCTCTGGTGGCTGGGGTAATGGGCGATAAGCCCTGTAAAATCTCGGTTTTAACAGCCTCCCTTAATTTCATGTCTGCTTGGGTTCTGCCGGATCACATCGCCGATGTTCTGCCTTCTGAGGCCCGGCACATCGAAGAGCTGCGTCGTCTGTATTTAGACACGGCACGGGGCTATGGTTACGAGCTGGTCATGCCGCCGCTGCTCGAATACCTCGAGTCATTGCTGTCTGGCACTGGCCGCGCACTCGATTTACAAACATTCAAACTGGTCGATCAACTCTCAGGTCGGACCTTGGGCCTGCGTGCTGACACCACGCCCCAAGTGGCTCGCATTGATGCCCATTTGCTCAACCGCGCTGGCGTAACACGCCTGTGCTACTGCGGCCCTGTGTTGCACACACGTCCAGATCGTCCATTCGCGACACGTGAACCTCTGCAATTTGGTGCAGAGATTTATGGTCATGCCGGCATCGAGGCGGATCTTGAAGTGCTGCACTTGGCTTTGGACAGTCTCAAGGCCGTTTCCATCGACCAATTCACGGTGGATTTGAGCGATGCCCGCATCGTGCCCGCCTTGCTTGATGGCGTGTCCTTGACCGTTGAGGCGCGTGATGCCTTGCACAGCGCTTTGGCTGCCAAAGACACCTCCGGTGTACAAGCCCTGACCAAAGAGTTACCCGCCAACGTGCGTGCCGCTTTGATGGCCTTGGTCAGCCTGTATGGCGATGCGTCTGTGTTGGCTCAAGCCGAAACAGCTTTTGCGGCGTGGCCCGTGGTCATGCAAGCGCTGGCCGAATTGCGCCACATCGCGGCTGAGTTGAGTGATGTCACCATCACTTTTGACTTGGCTGATTTGCGTGGCTACGCCTATTACAGCGGCGTGCGCTTTGCCATTTTTGTACCAGGTGCCAGCGATGCCTTGGTGCGCGGTGGTCGCTACGACGAAGTGGGGGCCGTGTTTGGCCGTAAGCGTCCTGCCGTAGGATTCAGTTTGGACCTGAAAGAGTTGGTCAGCGTCGTGCCCGAGCGGGCCCTCAAAGCCGCTATTCGTGCGCCTTGGGGAACTGCCAAAGGTTTGCGTGCAGCCATTGCCACCTTGCGTGCCAATGGCGAAACCGTGGTTTGCGTCATGCCAGGCCATGAGAGTGAAGTCGATGAATTTGACTGCGATCGTGAATTGATCGAAGTCGCCGGCCAATGGGCAGTTCAAGCTGTCCCAGCCGGTCCCGCCCTTTAATTTTTTTAGCAATCGAGTGGATATGAGCACAACCCAAGGACAAACCGTGGCTGCAACCAAAGGCCGTAACGTCGTCGTGGTCGGCACCCAATGGGGTGATGAAGGCAAAGGCAAATTGGTCGATTGGCTGACCGAAACAGCCACTGGTGTGGTGCGCTTTCAAGGTGGTCACAACGCGGGCCATACCTTGGTCATCAACGGTGTGAAAACTGCTCTGCATTTGATTCCTAGCGGCATCATGCGCCCCGGTGTGAAGTGCTACATCGGCAATGGTGTGGTGTTGTCTGCCACCAAGTTGCTTGAAGAAATTGCAGGCCTGGAAAAGGCGGGCGTTGAAGTGCGTTCACGCTTGCGCATCAGCGAAGCTTGCCCCTTGATCTTGCCTTACCACGCCGCGATTGACATCGCACGCGAAGCCGCCAAAGAGAAGGCCGGTACCGCCAAAATCGGCACCACAGGTCGCGGCATTGGCCCCGCCTACGAAGACAAAATTGCACGCCGTGCGTTGCGCGTGCAGGACTTGAAGCACCCAGAACGCTTCGCCACCAAACTGCGCGAAAACCTCGAGTTGCACAACCATGTGTTGACCGACATCTTGCATGCACCTGCGGTGGATTACGACACCGTTTACAACGAAGCGATGGCCTACGCCAAAGAAATTTTGCCGATGGTGGCTGATGTATCGCGTGAGTTGAACGAAGCCCACCAAGCCGGTGCCAACCTGTTGTTTGAAGGCGCACAAGGCACCTTGCTTGATGTGGATCACGGCACATACCCCTTCGTCACTTCCAGCAACTGCGTGGCGGGTAACGCAGCAGCAGGTGCTGGTGTGGGTCCTGGCTTGTTGCACTACATCTTGGGTATCACCAAGGCCTATTGCACACGTGTGGGCGGCGGCCCATTCCCCACGGAGTTGGATTGGGAAACACCGGGCAACCCCGGCTATCACATGTCTACGGTGGGCGCTGAAAAAGGCGTGACCACCGGCCGTTCACGCCGTTGCGGCTGGTTCGATGCGGCGTTGCTCAAGCGCAGCGCCCAAGTCAACGGTTTGACAGGTTTGTGCATCACCAAGCTCGACGTGCTCGATGGTTTGACCGAATTGCTTTTGTGCGTGGGCTACGAATTGGACGGCGAAAAGATTGACATCTTGCCCATGGGGGCAGATGAGATTTCACGTTGCAAACCCATTTACGAAACCATCCCTGGCTGGACTGATAGCACCGTGGGCGTGACTGACTATGCCAAGTTGCCCAAGGCCGCTCAGCACTACCTGAACCGCATTGCCGAAACCACAGGCGTGCCCATTCACATGGTGTCGACCAGCCCGGACCGTGACCACACGATCTTGCTGACGCACCCCTACATCGCTTAATTTTTAAAAGGAACTTTTCCATGTTGACCGAAGACGGCAAACACTTGTACGTGTCGTACGACGAGTACCACAACCTGATCGAAAAACTCGCCATCAAGATTCACCAATCTGGCTGGGAATTCGACACGATTCTTTGCTTGGCACGTGGCGGTATGCGCCCCGGCGACATCTTGTCGCGCATTTTTGACAAACCTTTGGCCATCATGTCGACCAGCTCGTACCGTGCAGACGCGGGCACCGTGCAAGGTCACTTGGACATCGCACGTTTCATTACAACCCCTAAAGGCGAAATCGCTGGCCGCGTGTTGTTGGTCGACGACTTGGCGGACACTGGCCACACCTTGAAGGCGGTGGTGGATCAACTCAAAAACAACTACGCGCCGATCACTGAGTTGCGTACCTCTGTGATTTGGACCAAAGGCGTGTCGGCATTCAAGCCTGACTACTCGGTCGACTATTTGCCTACCAATCCTTGGATTCACCAACCGTTTGAGCCGTATGACAACATGCGTCCAACCGCGCTGATGGAGAAGTGGAAGATTTAATCTTTCTGCATCCACCAAAAACTCCGCTTAGGCGGAGTTTTTTTTGGCTGTCGCCATTTTGTCTTGAGGTCTGCTGCGAGTAGGTAATATGTGTGCATGTCTCGCAGTACCGATTTCATCCACCATCCTTATCAGCCGCCCGCTGAATTTGAAGCGCCGCAAGTGGGGGTGTTCAAAGCCTCCACCGTGATCTTCCCCAATGTGGCCGCCATGCGCACACGCGAGTGGATGGACAAGTCGGCCTACACCTATGGTCTGCACGGCACGCCCACCACGTTCACGCTGGAAGAGCGTTTGGCCACGCTAGAGGGGGGCGCGCACTGCATCTTGACACCCAGCGGTTTAGCTGCGATTGCGCATGTGGATTTCGCGTTGCTCAAAACAGGCGACGAGGTGTTGATTCCCGATAACGCCTACGCACCCAACAAGTCCTTGGCCGAGGGCGAATTGGCGCGCTTTGGCATCACGCATCAGGTGTATGACGCCTTGGACGTGAATGACTTGGCTGCACGCATCACCGAACGCACACGCTTGGTGTGGCTCGAAGCCGCAGGTTCGGTGACGATGGAGTTTCCAGATTTGGTGGCCTTGGTTCAGCTGTGCAAAGCGCGTGGCGTCTGGTGTGCACTGGATAACACCTGGGGTGCAGGATTGGCGTTCAATGCCTTTGATTTGCAGCCAGGGCAGGGGGCAGCGCCGTTGGGCGTGGATTTGACCATCCACGCGCTGACCAAATATCCCAGCGGCGGCGGTGATGTGTTGATGGGCAGCATCGTCACGCGCAATGATGCATTGGCTCGCACGTTGAAGCTGAGTCACATGCGATTGGGCACAGGTGTCGGAGCGAACGATGCTGAGGCCGTGCTGCGCTCCTTGCCTAGTTTGCCGCTGCGTTACCGTGCGCAAGATCAAGCGGCGCGCCATTTGGCGCTGTGGTGTGCAACCCAGCCGGCGTTTAGCCAAGTGCTGCATCCGGCGTTGAACAACGCTTGCGGTCACACGCATTGGCAGCAGCTGTGCGTCACGCCAGACGAGCCCACAGGGTTGGCTGCAGGCATCTTCAGCGTGGTGATGGATGAGCGTTTTAGCGCTCAGCAAGTGGACGGGTTTTGTGATGCTTTGACGCTGTTCAAAATTGGTTACAGCTGGGGCGGGCCCATGAGTTTGGTGATGCCTTACAACATGGCTGCAGCCCGAAGCCGAGCCACATCGCATTTGAAGCCAGGGCGCTTGGTGCGCTTTTGCATCGGTTTAGAAGATGTCGACGATTTAAAAATGGATATCACGCGTGCTTTGCGCACCGCACATTTGCAAACCTAAAAAGCGAAAGGGTTGAACATGCAGCAACTGGTACCAGACGAGGAACATGACCGCATTGAGATCAACCCAATTCATTTCAGTGATCCATTGCGCTGGCTGTGGCGCGGCTTGCACGACATGGTGTCGCAACCCGTGATCACGCTTTTTTACGGTGCGTGTTTTTGGCTGATGGCACTCGCTTTGGTCGCGGTGTTCAAAACCTATCCTGAGTACACCTTGTCTGCGGTGTCGGGTTGCTTGCTGGTGGGGCCGTTTTTGGCCATGGGTTTGTACGACGTGAGCATGCACATGGAGCGCAGCGAGCCCCCAAGCATGAGAAGTTCTCTCACATGTTGGCAGCCTCACATCCGCAGCATGAGCATGTTGATCATGGTCATGGTGGTGATGGAGCTGCTGTGGGGGCGTGCGTCCTTGGTGGTGTTTGCTGTGTTTTTCAACACTGGGGGAATGCCGACAACAGCAACCGTTTTAGAAGCGGTGTTTAATCCCCAAAATTGGGAGTTCATCGTGGCTTACATCTGTGTCGGTGGCTTTTTTGCAGGGTTGGTATTCGCCACGATGATGGTGTCTATTCCCATGATTTTGGATCGCGACACCGACGCCATCACAGCGTGCATCACCAGCATGCGTGTGTTTGTGGACTACACGGCGGTGGCTGTGTTTTGGGGTTTGCTCATCACGGCTTTGTCGGTGCTGGCCATGCTGCCTTCGGCCATTGGCTTGTTGGTGGTGGGGCCGTGGCTAGGCTTTGCCAGTTGGCATGCTTACCGCGCGGCGGTGCGTGTGACGGCACCCACAGCCGCTTGATGTTTTAAGTTGCAAGCGTGTGGCACAAGGCTTGGGCCACTTGACGCAAGCTGTCGGCATGGCGGCTCTGGGCCACGCAGGCCGTTGCTTTGTCGGCTTGCGTGAAGTTACGCACCATGGACGACGCATACGTTGGGTCGTAGTGCAGCACTAGCAGGTCTCGCACCACGTTGTCGATGTGACCGGTATGAACTTGTTCTTTCCAAGCGTCGACCACGGCTTTACCGCGAATTGCGACCAGTGCATCAAGTCGGTGACAGAACAAGTCATGGTCTTTGACGAAGAAGTTGTAGTCTTCCATCAATAAGGCCACACGTTCCTCTAAGCTGAGTTGCAACTCAAAGCAAGGGCTGTCACGCATGGCCAGCATCAGCGATTCCGGAATAGACAGGTTGCCTACCTTGCGACTTTCAGACTCGACAAACACCGGGCGTGCAGGGTCAAAGCTGTTGAGCGCTTGCCATATCAAGTTGTCAAAGCGTTTTTGGCTTGGCTGCGGCTGGCCCGGAATGTGGCCAAGCACCGAACTGCGGTGTGATGCCAAGTCTTCCAGGTCCAACACTTGCGCACCTTCAGCGGCTAAAGCATGTAGCAAGCGTGTTTTTCCTGAGCCTGTCGGGCCAGAGATGACCTTGAATTGCAGAGGCGCTACACGCTTAGGAATGTCTTCCACGATGGCGGCACGGAACGCTTTGTAGCCACCTTCAATGAGGTTCACCTTGAAGCCAATTTGGCCCAGAACAAGGGATAACGAACCACTGCGCTTGCCGCCACGCCAACAGTAAATCAACGGTTGCCAATTTTTGGGCAGTTCCAAAACTTCTCGTTGAATGTGACGTGCAATATTCGCCGCCACCATGGCTGCACCGTGCTTTTGCGCTTCAAAAGCGCCCACTTGCTTGTACATGGTGCCCACGAAGATGCGCTCTTGGTTGTTGAGCGAGGGCCAATTGACAGCGCCTGGTAGGTGGTCGAGCGCGTATTCGTCTTCGCTGCGTGCATCAATGATGGTGTTAAAGCCGCCAGGAGCGCCTAAGGGAATGGCCATGCGGGCCATGGCGTCTTGCGCCGAAATGAAATGGACACTCACGGTGGTTACAGGTTCTTTTTAATTTCGGGCCAAACATTGGCCAACATGCGCGGATGCGCTTCTTCTTTGGGGTGGATGCGATCAGCCTGAAACAGCTTGGACGCCTCGGGCACATCGGCAATGCCTTTGAGAAAGAATGGAACCAAGCCGGTTCGGTATTTCTTGGACAGCGTGCTGAACATGGCCGTGAATTTGGCGCTGTAGTCGGGGCCGTAGTTGGGCGGTATTTGCATCCCGACCAGCACCACGCGTGCGTTCACGGCACGGCAGGCTTGAATCATGGCTTCGAGGTTGTTTTGTGTGCTGTTGAGGTCAAGACCACGCAGCGCGTCGTTGCCACCGAGTTCGATCACCACTTGCACAGGCCGCACTTGGTCAAGCATGGCCGGCAGACGAGAGCGGCCACCAGCAGTGGTGTCCCCACTGATGCTGGCGTTGACCACGCGCACATCGGGACGCTCGGCCTGCAGTTTGTCAGCCAACAAGGCCACCCAGCCTTTGCCGCGCGTGATGCCGTACTCGGCACTGAGCGAATCGCCCAAGACCAAAATCGTGGCTGCAGGTGCACTGCCAGGCGGCGGAACAGCGCTGGGCGGTGGCATGTTGTTCAGCGAAGGCTGACCACGTCGGCGGTGTGCGCCAGACGAGGTTATTTCTCCTTCCATGCCCTGACCGCTGGATGTGATGATGTGTTGCTGCGCCACAGCTGTGCCGAGGCTGAAAGCCCCCAACACGCCAGCACTCAGCGCACCCAAGTTAAAGTCGCGTCTCAACATCCCATTGCGCTCCATGACCACGTCTTCATTTGAAAATTCATCCACATCGTCTTTGCCGTTGATTGCCGTCTCGCATTTGTCCAAATCGGTACAAGATGCCACCGGCACACTGGACATTCTCCGCGATATCGACTTCAGCCTTGCGCCCCAGCAATCGTTGGCCATTGTGGGTGCCTCGGGTTCTGGCAAAAGCACCTTGTTATCCATCATGGCGGGGCTTGATACGCCCACGCAAGGCACGGTGTGGCTGGGGGGCGTGGACATGTTTGCGATGGATGAAGACGCGCGCGCTGCTTTGCGTGCACACCAAGTGGGCTTTGTGTTTCAGAGCTTTCAACTCTTGGGCAATATGACTGCGTTGGAAAATGTCATGTTGCCACTGGAGCTGGCAGGCATACCCAACCCACGTGCAGCGGCCAAAGATATGTTGGTGCGTGTGGGTTTGGGGGAGCGTTTGGGCCATTACCCCAAGGTGTTGTCGGGCGGCGAGCAACAGCGTGTGGCCTTGGCCCGTGCCTTTGTGGTCAAACCCTCTTTGCTGTTGGCCGATGAGCCCACAGGCAGCTTAGACCACGCCAGTGGCGAGCGCATCATGGATCTGATGTTTGAACTAAACAAAGAACTCGGAACCACTTTGGTGTTGGTCACCCACGATTTGAAGTTGGCTGCACGGTGTGACAACTCCATCACGATTGAGGCGGGGAGTCTTGCGAAATGAGCCAAACCGCAGACATCAAGCTCCAAGAACAAGCCAAGTTGCTTGGCTATGACTTTGACGGCGACATCAAAATCGGTGGCAACTATGTGCCATGCGTGCGTGATGGTCATCATATTTACGTGAGCGGTCAAATTCCTCGTGTGGACAACACAGTGGTTGTGACGGGTGCGGTGGGTGCCGACGTGTCACTGAGTCATGCGCAAATGGCCGCCAAGATTTGTGTCATGCGCGCCTTGGCCTTACTGCAACGGGCATTGGGAACTTTGACTGATATTCAAGCGATACCGCGCATCACGGTGTACGTTCAATCTGCGCCATCGTTCACGCAGCAAAGCGAAGTGGCGGATGGCGCTTCAGAAGTGTTGTTTGACGTGCTGGGCCGCCAAGCTGGGGCGCATTCCCGTACCTCTGTGGGCGTGTTGCAGTTGCCTAAAAATGCCTCGGTGGAAATTGATTTGATTGCCTCGATCAGGTCCGCCTGAGCGAGTAGGCGGCTCAAGGGATAATCAAGCCCTATGTCTTCAGCCCCTAAAGTTCTCTTCGGCTTTCACGCCGTTGGCGTGCGCGTCAAAACAGCGCCGCAATCCATCGTCGAAATTTATTTCGATCCCACACGCCGCGATGCACGCATGCGTCAATTCATTGAACGTGCGACCGAAGCCGGTGTGCGTTTGATCGAGGCCGATGGCCCTCGTTTGGCCAAGCTCTCTGGTGGTCACGGCCACCAAGGTGTGGCGGCACGTGTGAACGAAATCAAACAAGTCCATTCGCTGGACGAGTTGCTCGAAGGTATTGAAAAGGTTGAAGCACCTTTGATTTTGGTGCTTGACGGCGTGACCGACCCGCACAACCTCGGCGCATGTTTGCGCGTGGCCGATGGTGCCGGTGCGCATGCCGTGATTGCACCCAAAGACCATGCCGTGGGCATCAACGCCACGGTGGCCAAAGTAGCCAGCGGCGCTGCGGAGACCGTGCCGTATTTCATGGTGACCAACTTGGCGCGTACCTTGAATGAACTCAAAGAACGCAACATTTGGATCATCGGTACGAGTGACGATGCACCTAAAACGCTGTATCAAGTAGACCTTAAAGGCCCCACAGCCTTGGTGCTGGGGGCCGAGGGCGACGGCATGCGTCAGCTCACGCGCAAGACCTGTGACGAGCTCATCAGCATCCCCATGTGCGGTGGTGTTGAAAGCTTGAACGTGTCAGTGGCCAGCGGCGTGTGCTTGTACGAAGCACGCCGCCAACGCACTGTGGTTTAACGCTCCTAACGATTGCGTTGGGATCGTTAGATCCATCCCACAGCCCCCAGCAATGCACCGAAAGCCAGCAACAACAGCAAATGGGTTTGGGTCTTCCAAACAATGAGTGTGGTGGCTGCAGCCAACGCCCAGAGCGGCCAGTCGCGTGCGGGATTTTCGTGGTTGCCTGTGAGTAACCAACCGGTGGCAATGAGCAGCGCAATCACGATGGGTGCCATGCCCGATTTGAAGGCTTTGACCGCCCGCATGTCGCGGTTGCGGTGCGCCCATTGCGTGGCCACGAAGGTGAGGGTGCACGACGGAATCATGATGCCCATCATGGTGATGAACACGCCCCATAAAGCCAATGCAACCGCAGACCAGCCAGCAGCCAAACCGCCGCCTGCGTTGAGACCCACGTTCCAGCCCATCAAGGCAATGAACATCACGTTGGGCCCGGGCGCGCCTTGAGCCAACGCGATGGATGAGGTGAACTGTGTGTCGCTGAGCCAATGGGTTTCATCCACCAAGTAACGGTGAATGTCTGGCGCTGTGGTGATGGCCCCGCCGACAGCGAGCAGCGAGAGCGAAATGAAGTGCAAAAACAACGAGCCCCAATCGGCCAAGGTCAAGCTGATGCTCATGCTGCACCTCGCTGTTTGAGACAATGCGCAGCCCACACACTGGACAATGGTCCAAGCGTGAGCAGTACCCACGCCAATGGCAAGCGCAGCAAACCGATGGCGACAAAGGTGAGGGCGGCAATGCCTATGCAACTCAAACGGCCCATCGGGTTGTTTTTCAGCGCCCCCATGAGTTTGATACCAACGGCCGCAATCAACCCCGCAGACACGGCGCCCATGCCGCGTAGCATGCCTTGCGCAACCGCTGTTTCAGCCACACCCGCGACAGCGGCTGCCAGCAGCAACACCAGTATCGTGGGAGCCAACAACAAACCACTCAACGCGGACAAAGCACCTAGCAAACCAAAGTGTCTTCCTCCAATCATCAGGGCAAGGTTGACCACATTGGGGCCAGGCAAGATTTGGGCAACGGCCCAGTCTTCGACAAACTCATCCAACGTCAGCCATTGTTTTTTATCGACCAATTCGCGTTGCACCACCGCCAGCACACCACCAAAGCCTTGCAGGGCCAATAACGTGAAGGAGATGAATAAGTCGGTTTTGCTGCGAGGTGCATGTGCTGCCGCACCTGGGTGTTCTTGAGGGGTTGAGCTCATAGGGTTAAACCGCCTGCAACTTCAATCACCGTGCCGTTGATGTAGGCCGCTTCGTCACTGGCCAAAAATGCATACACGTTGGCAATGTCCTCTGGCTTGCCTAGGCGCTTGAGTGGGACGCGCTCGACCATGTCATGAATCACTTTCTCAGGAATGGTGGACAAGATGGGCGTGTCAATGAACCCAGGCGCGACAGCATTGACACGAATGCCTTTGGGTCCGAGTTCTCGGCTCCACGTTTTGGTGAACCCAATCACACCAAACTTGGTGGCTGCGTAGTTGGTTTGCCCGAAGTTGCCATAAATACCCACCACAGACGAGGCGTTCAAGATCACACCACTGCCTTGCGCAACCATCGCATCTGTTACCGCTTGTGCGCAATGAAACACCCCTCGCAAGTTGACATCAATGACACGGTCGAATTGTTCGAGGGTCATTTTTTGTAAACGTGCATCTTGCGTGATGCCGGCGTTGTTCACCAACACATCAATGCGACCGTAGGTATCGAGCACAGATTTGACGACGGCATCCACCATCTCGCGCTGCGTCACATCAACCACGCAACCTTGTGCTTGCGCACCTAAAGATTGGCATTGCGCCACGGCTGCATCTACCGCTGTTGGTTTGACATCGCAAACGATGACGATGGCGCCTTCGCTTGCAAATTTCAGGGCGGTGGCGAGACCAATGCCTTGTGCTGCGCCTGTGATGAGGCAGACCTTGCCCTGTAGTCGCAGCGCTTGTGAGTTGTGCTTTGTATTCATGCCTTGAGTTTAAACACCACGTTCAAACCTAGGGATATACCTAGTAAATCAACTTGAGTGATTAAGTCACAATAAATCAACTTGAGTGATTAATTCAAGTTTTATAACCATCTGGAGCGAGACATTCTTATGAAATTCAATCAATTGTTTTGTGCTTGTGCCGCAGCGTTGTCGCTGTCAGCCGCAGTGGCAGGTGAGGTCGAGGTTTTGCACTATTGGACTTCGGGTGGCGAGGCCAAGTCTGCGGCCGAACTGAAAAAAATCATGGCAACCAAGGGACACACATGGAAAGATTTCGCCGTCGCGGGGGGCGGTGGTGACAACGCCATGACGGTGTTGAAGAGCCGTGTGGTGGCTGGCAATCCACCTTCTGCCGCGCAAATCAAAGGGCCTGCGATTCAAGAGTGGGCGCAAGAAGGCGTGTTGGCCAATTTGGACAGCGTGGCTCAAGCCGAAAAGTGGGACAGCCTGTTGCCACAGGTGGTGGCTAACGTCATGAAATACAAAGGCAACTACGTGGCTGCGCCAGTCAACGTCCACCGCGTGAATTGGGTGTGGGCCAACCCAGAGGTATTGAAAAAGGCGGGCGTTTCTGCCATGCCTACCAATTACGACGAGTTCTTCGCAGCCGCCGAAAAAATCAAAAAAGCTGGTTTTATCGCCGTGGCCCATGGTGGTCAAAACTGGCAGGACTTCACCACTTTTGAATCGGTGGTGTTGGGTGTGGGCGGCGCTAAGTTTTACCAAGATGCGTTGGTCAAGCTCGATCCCACAGCCTTGAACAGTGCCACCATGAAAAAGGCACTTGAGACCTTCCGCAAGATCAAGGGGTACACCGACGCGGCTTCACCGGGGCGCGATTGGAATTTGGCCACCGCCATGGTGATGCAAGGCAAAGCCGGTTTTCAGTTCATGGGGGATTGGGCTAAGGGCGAGTTTGTCGCCGCAGGTAAGAAGCCAGGCAAAGACTTTTTGTGTGCAGCGGCTCCTGGTACGTCCAAGTCATACACCTTCAACGTGGACTCGTTTGCGATGTTCAAACTCAAAGATGCAGGTGCCCAAAAAGCACAAGGCGATTTGGCCGCCGCCATCATGAGTACTGATTTTCAAGAGGTGTTCAACCTCAACAAAGGCTCAATTCCAGTGCGCTTGAACATGTCGATGGCGAAGTTCGACGACTGCGCCAAGCTGTCGAGCAAAGACTTTGTGGACACCGCCAAGACTGGTGGTTTGGTGCCATCTGTTGCGCACGGCATGGCGATTTCGCCTGCGACCGAAGGTGCAATGAAAGATTTGGTGAGTCAATTCTGGAACGACGAAAAGATGGGTGTTGACGAAGCTCAGAAACGTCTTGTCGCTGCAGCGGCTACCAAATAAGAAGCAGCTCGACTGTTGAAACATAAACCTTGGAGATAAAGACAATGAAAAACAAATTAACGTGTGTGGCTGCCGCTGTGTGCTGCTTCAGTACAGCGGCCATGGCGGCCGATATTGGTGGCGTGGAGGTCACAGGTTATAGCCGTGGCGGTGGTGTCTACAACTACAACAAAGACCAACAAGTCAAAGGGGGGTTGACACTGGGCGGTGATTTGCAAAAGTACCGTTTGGGTAACGAGGGCGATTACGGTGTTGAGGTCAACATTGCCAAGACCTTCGATGTCGAAGGTGTGAAATACAAACTCGATTACATGCCCACCAAGTGGAACAGCGATAACGTGGGCACGGAACAAGCGTTTGTTGAAATGAGTGGCTTGAGTTTCGCCCCTGAAGCCAAAATATGGGTCGGTCAACGCCGCCTTCGTATTCAAGACGTTCATATCGTGGACCACTTTTTGATGGACTACGGTGTGAACCAAGGTGCTGGTTTTACAGATTTGTCTGTGGGTGGGCTGAAGGTGGGGGCTGCATTACAGACCGGCGATACCTTTGATAAAAAAATGGCCGTCGGTACATCTGCCAACAAGTTGAACGTGGACATTTCTGAAATCAATACCAATGCCGGCGGTAAAGCGCGTGTGTTGTTGACGTCTGTCAGCACATCTGGTTTGGCCAGCAGTGGTGGCTCTGGCTTTACCGTCAGTCATAACCAATCAGACTTTTTGACCAAGGGTTTGACCAACAGCTTGTTCCTGCAAACGTCCAGCGGTTACGCCAACATCAATGGTCGATTTGGTGACATCAGTGCTGCCACGGTGTATGGCAAAAAAACCAACCGCATTGCCGATTCGATCAATTGGCAAGTGGGGCGTTTTGGTGGCCAAGCCTTGTTGGGCTATCAAACCACCAAGTCGGATGATCCAACCAAGGCCTACACCATCAAAGACACGTCTTTGGGTGGACGTATTTCATACGCCTACTCAAAGAATTTCAAGATGCTGGTCGAAGCAGGCACCACATCACGCAAATTCAGCGACAACCAAGAAGCCCAACGTTTGAACAAGCTGACGATTGCGCCAACTCTGGCTTTGGCTGAAGATTTTTGGTCACGTCCTGAATTGCGTTTTTATGTGACACGCGCGAACTGGAATCAAGCAGCTGCTGACGCAAACAACAACGTGACATCGGGTTTCGGTGCCAACAGTCGTAAGTCACAAACACTCGCCGGTGTGCAGTACGAGGTGTGGTGGTAATTCACGGTTGAACGAGGGATTGGGAAAGGGGTGACCCTTTCCCTTTTTTATTCCACATAAAAAGGCATACAGATGCAAAAGCATCGCTTAGAAGCGTTGATACCGAAATTGGTGGTCGCTCCCGGCTTGGTGCTGGGATTTGCATTCATCTACGGCTTCATGATTTGGAACGGTGTGCTCTCAGTGACCGCATCGCGCATGTTGCCCAATTACGAATTTTCTGGCTTGACGCAATACGTCAAGCTGTGGGAGATGGACCGTTGGTGGGTCGCCCTCAAAAACCTTGCCATTTTTGGTGTGGGGTATGTGGGCGGTGCTATGGGCTTGGGCGTATTACTCGCTGTATTGTTAGATCAAAAAGTGCGGGCCGAAGGCTTCATTCGCACCGTTTATTTGTATCCCATGGCCTTGTCATTCGTGGTGACAGGCACGGCTTGGAAATGGTTGCTCAACCCCAGCATGGGCTTAGAAAAGCTCATGCACGACTGGGGCTGGCAGAGTTTTAGTTTTACTTGGTTGGTTGAGAGCGACATGGCGATTTACTGCGTGGTGATCGCAGGCATTTGGCAATCAGCAGGTTTTGCGATGGCTTTGTTTTTAGCCGGCTTGCGTGGCATTGACGACAGCATCATCAAAGCTGCGCAGATAGATGGTGCATCGTTGCCGCGCATTTATTGGCGCATAGTGTTGCCCGCTTTGCGGCCTGTATTTTTCTCGACCTTGATGGTGCTTTCGCATTTGGCCATCAAGAGCTTTGACCTCATCATGGCGCTCACTTCAGGTGGCCCCGGCTATGCAACAGATGTGCCGGCCACCTTCATGTATGCCATGAGTTTCACACGTGGACAAATTGGTTTGGGTGCGGCCAGTGCCACCATGATGCTTGCCACGGTAGCTGCCTTGGTCGTGCCTTATCTGTACAGCGAGTTGCGGAGCAAAAACCATGAGCACTAAGTTTTTTTCACCATCGAGTGTGTGGCGTGCGTTGCTCTACATCACCTTGATCGTTGGCGTTGTGTTCTTCTTAGCGCCTTTGTATGTGATGGTGGTCACGTCACTCAAAGATGCAGACGAAATCCGTGAACACAGTCTGGTCAGCCTGCCGGGAATGCTGAACTTTGATGCATGGCGTTTGGCTTGGGATTCTGCTTGCACAGGTGCGCAGTGCTCGGGCTTAGAACCATTTTTTTGGAACTCGGTGTGGATGGCCGTTCCAGCGGTATTGATTTCTACCGCCTGGGGTGCACTCAACGGCTATGTGCTGAGTTTATGGAAGTTTTGTGGCAGCGAAACTTTGTTTGCCTTGCTTCTCTTTGGGGTGTTCATGCCGTTTCAGGTGGTGCTATTGCCGATGAGCCAAGTGCTGGGATGGTTGGGGCTTTCTAGCTCTATTGCGGGGTTGATCTTGGTGCATTTGCTGGCCGGTTTACCCAGCACCACCTTGTTCTTTCGCAACTACTACGCGGGTATTCCCAAAGACTTGATGAATGCCGCACGCATGGATGGTGCGGGTTTTTGGATGATCTTTTTTCGCATCATCGTGCCCATGTCCACGCCCATCGTGATGGTGACTTTGATTTGGCAGTTCACCCAAATCTGGAACGACTTCTTGTTCGGTGTGGCCTTCAGTGGTGCGGACTCCAAGCCCATCACCGTTGGCTTGAACAACTTGGCTAATACCACCAGCAGCGTCAAAGCCTACAACGTGGACATGGCGGCAGCGCTCATTGCAGGCTTACCCACCATGTTGGTTTATGTGGTGGCAGGGCGATATTTTGTACGTGGGCTGACGGCCGGCGCAGTGAAAGGTTAAAAGGAACACACATGTCTTCAGCATTAGAAATACGTGGCATTCGCAAATGTTTTGGCAAAAGTGACAACACCGTTGAGGTGCTCAAACGCATCGACATTGATGTGGCCCCTGGTGAGTTCCTGATTTTGGTTGGACCCTCGGGCTGTGGCAAATCCACCTTGCTCAACATCATTGCCGGTTTGGAAGATCCCACCGAAGGCAGCATTGCCATTGGTGATCACAACGTGTTGGGTGTACCACCTGCACAGCGTGACATTGCCATGGTGTTTCAAAGCTATGCGCTGTACCCCACGATGAGTGTGGCCGAGAACATTGGCTTTGCTTTAGAAATTCGCAAAGTGCCCAAGGCAGAGCGCCAAGCGCGCATTGCCGAAGTCGCGGCGATGTTGCAGATTGAGCATTTGTTAGACCGTCGTCCGTCGCAACTGTCTGGCGGTCAGCGTCAACGTGTAGCCATGGGCCGTGCTTTGGCACGAAAACCGCAATTGTTTTTATTCGATGAACCCCTGTCGAACCTCGATGCCAAATTACGTGTCGAAATGCGTGCAGAGATCAAACGCCTGCACCAACTCAGCGGCATTACCAGTGTGTACGTGACCCATGACCAAGTTGAGGCCATGACCTTGGGTAGCCGCATTGCAGTCATGAAAGGCGGCGTGTTGCAACAACTGGGGACACCTGATGAAATTTACAACCGTCCTGCCAATACCTATGTGGCCACCTTCATTGGTTCACCCACGATGAACTTGATTGAGGGGCGGATTTGTACAACGGGTGCTGCTGCACACTTTGCGATTGCAGGAGCGCAGCTTGCTTTGAGCTCACCCGAAAATTCAGGCAAAACAACCCTGCTTGGTTTGCGACCCGAGCACATTCGTTTGAGTGATAAGGCCATATGGCGCGGTGTGGTCAACTTGGTCGAGCCTACCGGGGCTGACACTTACGTGGTGGTTGAAACGCCTGCCGGCAAAGTGACGGTACGTACGGCACCGCAACTTCAAGTGCGTCCAGGTGACACGGTTGGCCTTGAGATTCAAGCAGATCACGTCACCTGGTTTGACCAAGCGTCAGGCATGCGTTTGTAAGTTGAGTTCAGGTGCTGCCGCGCACCATCAACTCATAACCCACATCCACACTCGCACTGGCAACTTCGTCATGGCGCATGAGTGATAGGAGCATTTGCGCCGCAGCTTCGCCGATGACGGCGCGCGGTGTGCGAATGGTGGTCAGGCCAGGGCCAATCAGATCACTGCCTGTCAGGTCGTTGAAACCGGCAATGGCGAGTTGTTGAGGCACTTTGATCTTCAAGCGTTGCGCAGCGAGCAAGGCACCTTGCGCCAAGTCATCGTTACAGAAAAAAATGGCATCCACGCTGGGATCATTTGCCATGATTTGCTGAAGCATCTCCCCACCCAAGGCCATAGACGACGGTGACTTGTTGGTGTACGCCAGAGCTTTGTCGTACAGCTTGGCCGATTTAAGCTTTTGACGCCAGCCTTCCAAGCGTTGCAGGGTCCGCGGGTCAAGCTGTGCAGCAGCGAACGCAATGCGCTGTCGCCCGCGATGAAGTAAATGCTGGGTGAGTGTGATCGCCGCCTGTGTTTGAGAAAACCCCACACTGTTCACGTCTGGTGATTGCGCCAGTTCCATCATGTGCACGCAGGGAATGCCACTTTTTTCAATCAATGTGCGTGCTGCATCGCTGCGGTCCAAGCCTGTGACGAGTATGCCGGCAGGGCGGTGTTGCAGTTGTTCACGTAAGAGTTGTTCTTCTTCGCGTGTGTCGTAGTGCGTGATGCCTATCAAGGTTTGGTAGCCGGCCTGTCGCAGTGTTTTTTGAATGGACTCCAACACGTCGACAAATAAGTTGTTGGACAACATGGGAATCAAGACGGCCACGTGATCGCTGTGCCGTGAGGCGAGGGCGCGTGCTGCGGGGTCTGGCGTGTAGCCCAGTTTCAAAGCTGCGGCCTTTACCCGTTCACTCAAATCGCTGGCGACGGCGCGTTCACCGCGTAAAGCGCGAGACACCGTGATCGGGCTGACCTTGGCTAGCGCCGCTACATCGGCCAATGTGACGCGTCCTGTGGCGCGTGAGCGAGAGGAGGGTGACTTCATGAGATAGGGTTTTTGCTAGGTTCTCAAGGCGACGGTTTGTTTATGATAGCGCTATCCGAGAGCGAATGATGTGGTGTCAATCACGCAACGCTCTCTACTTTTTATCTAAATGGGATAGCGCTATCCAAAATGTCAAAATGAATGGACCTTTAGTCATCATGGGGGTGGCCGGTTGCGGCAAGTCCAGTTTTGCGGCAGCTTTGTCGCAAGCCTTGGGCTGGCAATTGATTGAAGGCGATGAGTTTCATCCGCCTGAAAACGTCAACAAAATGCGCGCCGGTATTCCATTAAAAGACGAAGACCGCGCAGGTTGGTTGGATGTCTTGGCACTTGAGTTGGTGCGCAGTGGTTCCTGTGCTGTGTTGACGTGCTCGGCGTTGAAAAAGGCTTACCGTGACCGTTTGCGTGACAGCGTGCCTGGTTTGCGCTTTGTGCATCTGGACCTCACACGCGAGCAATCAATGGCCCGAGTGACGCAGCGACCCGGTCACTACTTTCAGCCAGCGTTGGTGGATAGCCAGTTTGCGACCTTGGAAAAGCCCGTGAATGAAGCGGGCGTGTTGACCGTGGATGCCACGCAAAGTATCGAAACCATCCAAGCGCAGGTGTGTGCTTGGTTGCAAAGCAAGGAGTGGGTATGAGTTCAAGTGCGAAAACCTCGCGCAGTCAGTCGGTTGCGCAAGTGCTGATGGCCACCTGTTTGGGGGTCATGGCAGTGGCCGTGTTTTTCAACGTGGTGTTGCGCTACGGGTTTGGCAGTGGCATCGCCGCGAGCGAAGAATTGTCGCGTTTGTTGTTTGTGTGGATGGTGTTCATTGGCGCAACGGCGGCTTATCCCGCAGGCGAGCACATGGCTTTCACCAGTTTTGTTGCGGCTTTGCGAGATCACCCCAAAACGATTCACGCATTCTCAGTGTTGATTCGCGCTTTGGTGATCTTGAGCTGTGTGTTGTTGGGCCGTGGTGCGTGGCAACAAGTCGAGGTGGGCTTGAGCAGCAACTCGGTGGTGTTGGGCTATCCCAATTGGTTGTTGCCTTTGCCTGTGTTGTTGTCATCGTTGGCGATTGGCCTGATGGCCCTGAAAGAATTGATTCAAAACAAGCCGATGGACTTTGACCACGGCGTGGACGTGGAGTAAACAACATGACACCAGAAGCACAAGCATTCATTGTTTTCTCAGCGGGCATGTTGTTGCTCATGGGCATTGGTCTGAACATGGCCTTCGCTTTGGTTTTGACCGGCGCAGGTATGGCGTGGGTATTGGATTTTTGGGACACCCAATTGCTGGCTCAAAACTTGGTCGCGGGGGTTGACAGCTTTCCCTTGCTGGCCGTGCCATTTTTCATTCTGGCAGGCGAGTTGATGAACTCTGGGGGCATCAGCAAACGCATCATCGACATGGCGCAAGCATGGGTCGGTCACATTCGTGGCGGCTTGGGGTTTGTGGCGATTGGTGCTGCTGTGTTGATGGCGAGCATGAGCGGTTCAGCGTTGGCAGATACCGCTGCGTTGGCCACCATTTTGTTGCCGATGATGAAGCGTCAAGGCTACCCCATGCACACATCAGCGGGTTTGATTGCCTCGGGCGGCATCATTGCGCCCATCATCCCGCCGTCCATGCCGTTTGTGATTTACGGTGTGACGACCAACACCTCAATTTCCTCGCTATTTTTGTCTGGCATCGTGCCTGGCATCATCATGGGCATTGGTTTGATTTTTGCATGGAAATTAGAACTGCGTCGCATAGATTTGCCACAAGGAGAGCCATTGCCCTTGATCGAGCGTTTGCACGCCACACGCAAAGCGTTTTGGGCCATGCTCATGCCGCTCATCATCATTGGTGGCATGAAGTCTGGCATCTTCACGCCGACAGAGGCCGCCGTTGTGGCGGCGTTCTATGCCTTGGTGGTGGCGCTGGTGATTCACCGTGAGATGAAACTGATTGAAATTCATGAGGTGTTGGTGCGTGCAGCCAAGACCACCGCTGTGGTGATGTTCTTGTGCGCGGGTGCGCAAGTCGCCAGTTACATGATCACCTTGGCTGACTTGCCGACCGTGCTGACGGGATGGTTGGGACCATTGGTTGAAAGCCCCCGTGTTCTGATGGCTGTGATGATGGTCACCTTGGTGGTGATCGGTACCGCGCTTGATCTGACTCCCACCATTTTGATTTTTGCGCCGGTGATGTTGCCCATCGCAGTGAAGGCGGGCATCGACCCTGTGTATTTCGGATTGATGTTTGTGCTCAATGGTGCGATCGGTTTGATCACGCCGCCCGTTGGCACGGTGCTCAATGTGGTGGCGGGTGTGGGGCGTTTGTCTATGCACCAAGTCATCAAAGGCGTGAATCCATTTTTGGTGACCTACCTCATCATCTTGACTGCGTTTGTTTTGTTCCCCCAAATCGTGACAGCCCCTGTGGCTTGGATGCGATAAGTTTTAACCCAAGGAGACTTTCATGACTTTTCTTCGTCGAACCCTGATTGCAGCCGCCACGCTGGCCGTTGCAAGCGCCTCTCTGTCCGCCTTTGCGCAAGACATCAAACCGCGCTTGATTCGTTTTGGCTACGGCTTGAACGAGCAAAGCAACCAAGGCCGTGCCGCCAAGGTGTTTGCCGAGCAAGTTGAAAAAGCCTCTGGCGGAAAAATGAAAGTGCGCGCTATTGGCGCTGCGGCCTTGGGCCCCGACACACAAATGCAACAAGCTTTGATTGGTGGCGCACAAGAAATGATGGTGGGTTCAACCGCCACATTGGTAGGCATCACCAAAGAAATGGCCTTGTGGGACACCCCGTTCTTGTTCAACAACGTCAAAGAAGCAGACGCGGTGTTGGACGGTCCCGTGGGTCAAAAAGTGATGGACAAGCTGCAAGACAAAGGCTTGGTTGGCTTGGCTTATTGGGAAAACGGTTTTCGTAACCTGACCAACAGCAAGCGCCCTGTGACCAAGTTGGAAGACTTGAACGATGTCAAGCTGCGTGTGATGCAAAACAATGTGTACCTCGACAGCTTCAAGATTTTGGGGGCCAACGCCGTGCCCATGCCTTTCTCTGAGTTGTTCAGCGCGTTGGAAACCAAGACTGTGGATGGTCAAGAGAACCCCTACAACACCATCTTGTCGAGCAAGTTCTACGAAGTGCAAAAGTACTTGAGCGTGACCAACCACGTGTACAGCCCTTGGATCGTGACCGTGAGCAAAAAGTGGTGGGACGGCTTGAGCAAGACCGAGCAAAAAATCTTGCTCGATGCAGCCCGTGTGAGCCGCGACTTTGAGCGCAAAGACACCCGCGACGAAGCGGCCAAAGCCTTGGGCGACTTGAAAGCCAAAGGCATGCAAGTCAACGAACTGTCGGTGGCTGAAGTCAACCGTATGCGTGACAAACTGACTCATGTGAATGCCAGCATTGCCACCAACGTGGGCATGGACCTGTGGGGCGACACACAAAAAGAACTGACCCGTTTGCGTGGCAAAAAGTAAGTTTTAAAACTGAACGCACAACGACAAACGCCACCCTTGGGTGGCGTTTTCTTTTGTTTAGGGTGTTCGGTAGTTTCCCGAGGTTAATTAATGTGTGCCGAATCTGAAAAATGCCATTTATAAATCTTAAGTCAGTAAGGTACTGGTATTAGGTCTGAGTTAGGCTGGTCTGCGACATTTAGGAGCTGGCGATGAATGTCGGCCGTTGCACGAAACAGACGTTCTAAATCGTCAATGCGGCCTCGACCAGCCGCCCCCCCCAATCTAAACGTAGAGTTGGCCCTCATTAGTCCTCGTTGGGCGATGACGCGGCCAAATGCTGGAAGGAGATTAACGGATGGGTTTGCGTGGATGATTTCGACGCTCGCAGTTATTACACTGTGCTCCGAATGGAAACGTGTAGTAAAGTTGTAGCCGTCTAATCCAAAGAACGCATTTTTGAAGCGAGCGCCGGAACTTGGCGGACTTAAAAAAGGGGGGGGAGTGATTGAATTTGTTCAAAAAGCAGGGAAGCCTGATGTGATCCTATTCGTTCATGGATTTACAGGTGGTCGTGACACTTGGAAGCATGCAACTGACGGATTTTTCTTCAATCAAATATTGCAAAGTAATTCAATAAAAGATAATTACGATGTTGCAGTATTTGATTATTACACCCATCTAACCAATCTATTCCCTGCCGCAGACTCACTAAGGCAGAAGCTCGCTTCGCTTTTTAAAAGCATCCAGCCGAAAGCAAGAAAAAACGTCTCGATCGAAGAGATTTCCTCACTTCTTCGCTCCCAAATAAGATTTGCACTTGAAAGTTATCACGGCATTGTAATAGTCGCTCATAGCATGGGAGGTCTGGTAGCAAAGAATTGCATAGTCAGAGATCTTGAAGAGGGAAAAATTTCAAATATTAAGCTGCTTCTTTCGCTAGCAGTTCCTCATTTAGGCGCAAACTTGGCGACGTTCGGAACACTGCTGCTTAATAACAAGCAAATCGAAGATCTAGCGCCACTAAGTGAGTTCTGCCCTAAGCTAAACGACACTTGGGTGAAGTACACAGTCAAGCCTGAGATTAAGTATTTCTACGGAGCTTACGACTCAATCGTCTCGAAGCAAAGTGCGATTGGAACCGATAACAGTCAGCAGGATGTCATTTCTTGCGACGATGACCATCTCACCATTTGCAAGCCTGCAAAAGATGGGATCGCGCTGAAAGCAGTTGTCAGTTTCCTAGAAATTCACACCAAGAATTCGAAGCCAATAGAGCTTCAGCGCATCGCAAGCCCTACGCAGTATGACGATGAAATATTTGTTCTCAAGCTCTTGTTGGCAGATGTCCACGAAGCAAGCATTAGGCATTCGAAAGAGTATTTCTTAAATGCTGAGTATCTTCGAAAATTGTTTAGTAGCGCGGCTGACCAACAGCAATTAAGCCGCCTGTACGAGAAAATTCGAACCATCTATCAAAATAGCTATGAGAGTCATATAGCTGGTGCAGACAGGAGTTCCACAACGCTAGTAGCTGCAGTCCATAGGCGTATCATTGATGAAGACGCTACATATTTGAAGGCCACCTTCCCGATGATGCAAGCGCTTCATAAGATGGGGATGCTTCACCAATTAGCAAACGATTTTGGCGGCGATGTCTGGTGGAGCGAGGACCGATCACGCGAAGGTCTTGAGCGAGTTAAGGCTACGCTAGAGCGAATGCAGGCGGAAAGAGCATGATTGCAACGCCATATTTTATCCCCGACAGCGACATCAATCTAAATTCCGCTTTGGTCTTGCTAATAATTTCACAGCTAAGTAAAACATCAAAAGGTCGGCTACTTTTGAACAATGAGCGACTTTTGGGTTACTACCATTTAGCAAAGAACCCCGTTGTCCTGAATTCCACGCTTATATCGTTTGGATTACAGCCGGCCTTGTTGGATGAGTACGATCTATTTTCCGTATCTAGCATTGCAAAAAATTTAGACCCACTCTATGACTATGGAAAACTGAGGAAAATTTTGCTGCGCCTTGCATCTCTTGAACTTCTTACCACCCAGTATCGCAAGGCAGATGGTTTTATGTATGGACTAACCGAGAAGGGCGACCTATTTGCAGCAGCGCTTTGCGAAGGTTACTTTGCAACAGTTCGTAGATATATGAATGCAATGAGTGGATTGAGCGGTGTGACCACGTCCAATCTCATGGCCACGATTCAAAGGGAGAGCTACTAAATGCCAGCACAAAAACCATCTCTGCTGATTGAAAAACTTGTTTTAGTTGGGCGAAGAAAAAATTATACAATTCCATTTCGATCCGGTCTTAATATTGTCTATGGCGATTCAGCCACCGGCAAAAGCAGCATTCTGGAATGCATTAACTATCTCCTTGGCTCCTCGAAATTCGTATACGACAGAGAAATTGAATCGGCCATTTTGTATTTGATGATGCAGGTGACCTTAAACGGTAACATTTACACGATCAAGCGGGACTTGTTTGATGCTGGTGCGGACGTCGAGGTATTTCCTGCAAGCTTAGATGCCATTCAAGAAATATTTCCTCAAAAATATTCACCCTCCTTTGAAAAAGAGGGCCAGGACGGTTACTACTCGGACTTCCTTCTTTCCGTCTTGAATATGCCAAATCTCAAGATGAGGCAAGCACCAACGAAGGATGAGTCTCCTCTAGTTAGACTAAGCTTTCGGGATGTCTTCCAATTCTGCTATTTAAGGCAAGATGATGTGGGGGCCAAGAACCTTCTTGGTGACGGCGGATATCGTGCCGTGAAGAATAGAGAAACGTTTAAATACCTATTCAATTTGCTCGACACCACGATTGCTGATCTGCAAACAGAGATTTCAGTAGCAAGTGCAAATCAAAATCAACTACAGGCAACCTATAAGGCTGTTTCAGATTTTCTCCGCACGGTTGAACTAAAAACAGAGTTTGATTTGGACGAGGCCATTCGCGATGTGGATGAAAGAAGAAAAATAGCTAATAGCGAAATGCAAAGAATAAACACTTCCTTGGTAGCAAATAACGAAAGCTACGTGACACTGAAGGAAATGTTGACAAAGATTTCAGCAAGACTAGTCGAAAACGAAGCAGATCAAACTGAGACCGATCATGCTATAGAACGGTTTGTCCGACTAAAGAATGACTATAAATCAGATATCGCGAAACTAAAATCCATTCGCGTATCGCAGCAGCTTATCGGCTCGCCGCAGTTAATGTTTTCCTGCCCACTCTGCGAGAGTGCGGTAAAGCTAGATGAGTTGCAGCACGATCATCAGGTAGTGTCGGACGATAAAATGACTCAGGAGATCAATTCCCTTACGCGACGCACTAAGGAATTAGATGCACTTATTGATCGCGAGCGTAGTCGAAGAAGCGTGCTTTTAGACGAAAGCAAGGCCCTGTTAAGCGACCGCGATGACGCTCGTCGGATGCTTGACGAAGAAATGGGGCAAGCCGTGACACCGTATCTTGCTGAGCGCGATTCGTGGTCATATGAGCTAGCCAAATTAGCTGAAGAACGAAAAAACATCGAACGAAATATAAAAATCAGAAACCAGCAAAAGCAAATATTCAAGGATCTAGGCGACGCTATTGAAAAGATCAATAGCCTGAATGAGAAGTTGGCAGAGGCTCGTAATAACGCACCCTCTGCAGATGAAGTATTAGCTGATTTAAGTAACACACTATTCAAGTTTCTTTCCTACGTTCAGATCTCCGATCTACGGGATGTTCGTGTGGACTCAAAGACCCTGCTTCCGGTGCTGAGAGACCGAGACTATCGCGATACCACATCTGGGGGACTTCGAACAATTCTGTCTATTGGTCACTTTCTCACTATCGCTCACATAGCTACACTCCGGCAAACCAATTTTCCTGGTCTTTTGATGATAGACACCGTAGGTAAATACCTTGGCAAAACTAGCGAAAAATATAGCGATACCGACATTAGGGAGGATTCAAAAGAGTCTGTCGCCGATCCAAAGAAGTATCTAAATATTTTTCGTGCCATGCTGTCGCTAGGTGAATCGAAACTCGAGCCGAGCATTCAGATCATCGCTGTCGATAACGACATTCCTCCGGGCTTTGCTGCATCACACCCCACAACAATTGCTGCGCACTTTGACAGTGAAGGCGCAGACGGAGCACGAAGGGGATTAATCGATGACGCATATCTTTACTGACCGCATGTAACTATGGCATTCCCCCAAATCAGTGGCATTCCCCCAAATCAGTAGACAAATAATGATGTCAAAACTGAAATGGAGAAATGTAAATGCAACGCACGAAATATGCCCCCGAGTTCAAAGACGAGGCGGTCAAACAGGTCATCGATAAGGGCCACTCGGTTGTCGATGTAGCCAAGCGGCTTGGCATTCCAGAGGGGGTGCTGTATACGTGGGTCAGCAAGTTTAAAAAGGCAGACGAGCCTGTTTCTAATGATTTGAAGGTGCTGCAAGCCGAGATGGCCAAGCTCAAGGCTGAACTCAGGCGCACGACCGAGGAGCGCGACATCCTAAAAAAGGCCGCCGCGTACTTTGCAAAGCAGTCCGAGTGAAGTACGCGTTCATTCAAGCCCACCGATGCGAATTCAAACTCACCAGCATGTGCCGTGTTCTTAAAGTTCACCGCAGTGGCTTCTACGCGTGGTTGCATGAACCGCAGTCGGCAAGAGCCAAGGCTAATGAGGCATTGACGGTGAATATCCGTGAGTTCTATGACCAAAGCATGGGAATCTACGGCAGCCCACGCATCTTCTGTGACTTAAGGGAGGCTGGTATTGCTTGTAGTGAAAACAAGGTTGCAAGGCTGATGCGCGCGGCTGGGATGAAGTCAGTGCGTGGCTACAAACGACCTCGTTACAGAACAGGCAAGCCCGCATTGGTTGCCCCTAACCAATTGCAGCGGCAATTCGAATATAACAAGCCAGATCATGCGTGGGTGACAGACATCACTTACATCCGCACGCATGAGGGTTGGTTGTATTTGGCTGTGGTGCTGGACTTGCACTCGCGCGCGGTAGTGGGTTGGAGCATGGATTCGCGCATGCAAACGAGTTTGGTATTGGATGCCTTGACGATGGCTGTGTGGCGCAGACGTCCTAAAGACTCTGTGATCATCCATTCAGATCAGGGTAGCCAATTTGGCAGCGATGAGTTCAGCCGTTGGTGCAAAGACAACCGATTGAGTCCAAGCATGAGCCGTCGGGGTAACTGTTGGGATAACGCGGTGGCTGAGTCGTTCTTCAGTAACTTGAAGAGCGAGCAAATCAAGAAGCGGATTTACCAAACTCGGGCTGAAGCCAAGTCAGAAATCTTCGATTACATCGAGGGTTTCTACAATCGAGTTCGACGCCACAAGCATCTCGATCAACTCAGCCCCTATGAGTTCGAGCGGCAGCATCAGACTGCGCTATGAAATATGTCTAGAGGTTTGGGGGAATGCCACTAATCCTATGGAGTACCTCTAGAAGTTGCGTCCTCGATGGCTGAGTGGCTGTACGCCTCTAATGGCGAGCGGAAGCCAAGAGGTCGCAATGACACTGACCGGTAAGTCGGTTTAGACCTTCGACTGGAGAAAGGTGATCAGGTTAAGACGTGCTGTCACGAGGACAGCACGAGGAGATGGCTTTGCCATCGACGCGTCAAACCGTCATGAACGAAAGCGGCGCGCCTTCGGACAGGACAGGTGTCTCGTTCCGTTTGGTCTCGATGATTGGTTGGCATGAGAGTGGTAGCGTTACTTCAACAGCGGTGCGTGAAGGCCTGGAGTCGCTGCACACGAGTCATGTGCTTCGAAAATCGAATTAGCCCGTGTTACGCAATCCAGCCGCAATGCCGTTGATGGAAATGTGAATGCCGCGTTGGGCTTTTTCATCACGGTCTTGCGGACGCTTGCCTTCGCGGTAGCGGCGAATCAATTCGACTTGCAAATGGTGCAATGGGTCGATGTAGGGGAAGCGGTGACGCATCGAACGCTCCAACGCAGCGTTGTTGACCAAGCGTTGCTTGTCACCCGTGATGAGCTTCAAGGCATCCGAGGTGCGATGCCATTCGGCTTCGATCAAGCCAAAAATCTTCTTGCGCAAACGGGTGTCGCTGACCAGTTCGGCATAGCGCGACGCTAGCCCCAAATCGCTCTTGGACAACACCATGTCGAGGTTGGACAACAGCGAGCGGAAGAACGGCCATTGACGTTGCATTTTTTGCAGCAAAGCCAAGGCATCTTTAGGTTTGAGCGTGGGGTGTTTGTGAATGAACTGGTCCACGGCCGAACCAAAGCCCAACCAGCCGGGCAAGGTCAAACGGCATTGGCCCCAGCTGAAGCCCCAAGGAATGGCGCGTAAGTCTTCAATCCGTGGCGAGGCATTGCCGCTCTTGGGGCGTGCCGCAGGGCGCGAGCCAATGTTGAGTTCTGCAATTTCGCGCAAGGGCGTGGCCGCAAAGAAGTATTCGGTGAAGCCTGGGGTCTCGTACACCAAACCACGGTAAGCGGCCATGCTGGCGGCAGACAGCCATTGCGCAGCATCCAAAAACGCTTGTGGTGCAGGCTTGGTGGTTTGCAGCATCGTGGCTTCCAAGGTCGCAGCCACGAGGGTTTCTAAATTGCGTCGGCCAATTTCAGGATTGGCGTATTTCGAACCAATCACTTCGCCTTGCTCGGTCAGGCGAATTTGACCGCGTACTGTGCCCGGAGGCTGCGCCAAAATCGCTTGGTAGCTAGGGCCACCGCCTCGCCCCACCGTGCCGCCACGGCCGTGGAACATGCGCAAGGTGATGTCGTGTTGTTTGAACAAACTGTCAAACAAGGTAACCAAGGCAATCTCGGCGCGGTACAGCTCCCAGTTGCTGGTGAAGATGCCGCCGTCTTTGTTGCTGTCTGAATAGCCCAGCATGATGTCTTGCTCCGCACCGCTGCGTTTGACCAGTTGTGCCACGCCGTCGATGGCGTAGAAGCCGCCCATGATGTCGGCCGCGCGACGCAAGTCGTCGATGGTTTCAAACAGGGGAACCACCACCAAATCGCAGGTGGACGTTTTGCTGTTCAAAGTGCCGCGCATCAAGCCGGTTTCTTTTTGCAGCAACAACACTTCGAGCAAATCGCTCACAGTTTCGGTGTGGCTGATGATGTAGTGACGAATCGCGTCTGCGCCAAAGGTTTGAATCATCTGACGCGCGGTCTCAAAAATCGCGAGTTCTTTGAGGGCGAGTTCGGAGTAGTTCGCGCCCATCACACGCAGTGGACGTGCGTCGTGCAGCAGCTTGTTCAACACCTCAACGCGAGCAGCTTCGTCCAATTTGGCGTAGTGTTTTTCAACGCCTGCGGTGGCCAGCAACTCAGCCACGACCAACTCATGCTGGTCCGAGCTTTGGCGCAAGTCCACGGTGGCGAGGTGAAAGCCAAACACCTCAACCGCACGCATGAGTGGCGTGAGGCGCTGGGACATCAAGGCGCTGGCGTGTTGTGCTTCCAACGATTGCGCCATCACGCGCAAATCAGCCAACAACTCTTGTGCAGAGAGGTAGGGGTTTTGCGGCTCAATGGCATGGCGCGCCGCATCACCTCCGGTGAGGTTCTTCAAGGTGGCGGCCAAACGCGCATACATGCCGGTGAGGGCGCGGCGATATGGCTCGTCTTGACGGTGGGCGTTGGTGTCGGGCGAGCGCTCGGCCAAGGCTTGCATCTCAGGGGTGATGTCAACCAACATGGCCGACATGGACAACTCTGTGCCTAAATAGTGCAGCTCTGTTAGGTAGTGGCGCAAGGCCACATCACATTGGCGGCGCAGTGCGTAGTGCAGGGTGTCCGCGTTGACGTTGGGGTTGCCGTCACGGTCTCCACCAATCCATTGCCCCATGCGCAAAAAGCTGTGCACATGCGCTTGACCCAACTCGGCTTCGAGGTCGGCGTAGAGTTTGGGAATTTCGCTGAGGAAGGTGGACTCGTAATAGCTCAGTGCGTTTTCAATCTCGTCGGACACGGTGAGTTTGGTGAAGCGCAACAGACGCGTTTGCCATAGCTGCAGCACGCGGGCGCGCAGCTGCATTTCATTCGCTGCCAGTTCGCGCAAGGCGAGGGCATCGGGAGCTGTTTTGGCGTTGGTGTGCAATGCAGCGCGTGATTTGATGTCATCGCGCAAGGCCAGCAACTGCGCAATGCCGCGCTCGGCATCCAAAATGCTTTTGCGTTGGACTTCGGTGGGGTGTGCTGTCAGTACAGGCGACACGTGGCTGTGTGCCAATGTTTGCACGATGCTCTTGGGGGCGATGCCCGCACTTTTGAGTCGGCTCAATGCAACGGTGAGGCTGCCTTCTTGGGTGTCGCCCGCACGTTCATGAATGGCTCGGCGGCGAATGTGGTGACGGTCTTCAGCGAGGTTGGCCAAATGGCTGAAGTACGTGAAGGCGCGAATCACACGCACCGTGGCTTCAGCACTGAGCGAGGCCAACAGTTTTTTCAGCGCTTTGTCAGCGTTGGCATCGGAGTCACGGCGAAAGGCCACCGAGAGTTTGCGCACTTGCTCTACCAACTCATAGGCATCACGGCCTTCTTGTTCGCGAATCACATCGCCCAAGATGCGGCCGAGCAATCGAATGTCTTCGACCAAAGGACGTTCGTTTTCTTTGGCTTGCTGTGCGGCTTTTGTGGCTGCAGAAGGTTTGGCTTTGGCTGAAGTTTTGTCAGTCATGGGTTGCTCGTTTGTGAAATATGAAATTTTTGCTGGGCTCGCGAAACCGCCGTGCCCTCGGCCACGTCACTGTTGTAGGGAAAAAATGCAACTACTGCCATTGCGTCAGGGACAAAGCTTGCGAAGCACCTTGCAATGCAGGTGACACCGGACTGTGAATGACCCAAGTCGGGACATCCTGCAAATACTTTTTGAAACGACCTTTGGCCTCAAAGCGTTCGCGAAATGGTGACGCATCAAAGCGCTCACCCAAGCGCGGCACAACGCCACCACCGACGTAGATGCCACCCCGTGCGCCCAGTGTCAAAGCGAGGTCACCCGCCACCGAACCTAGAAAACCGCAGAACATATCCAGCGCCTCGTTGGCGGTAGATGTGGGTACCTCTTGTGCGCGCTCTAGCACTTCGGCAGGGGTGGTGATTTCTCGCCCTTGACCGTCTTTCAAGTCACACAAGGCGTGGTACAGATCGACCAAACCCGCGCCAGAAATGACCCGCTCCGCCGACACATGACCATAACGTTTTTGCAGGTGTTGAAGGGCGGCAAATTCATGGTCATTGCTGGCTGTCAAACTGACGTGCCCGCCTTCACCCGCAATAGGTATCCATTTGTTTTGGTAACCCACTGGAAATAAACCCGACACGCCCAATCCAGTGCCGGGGCCAATCAAACCAATGGCGGCGTTAGGCGCTGCTGTGCCACCGCCCACTTGGCGCTTTTGCGATTCAGCCAGCAGCGTGAGTGACAAGGCCAGGGCGGTGAAGTCGTTGAGCAACAGAAAACGCGACACGCCCAAACCTTGGCGCAAGGCGTTGACAGAGAACTTCCAATGGTGGTTGGTCATCGCTACTTGGTCACCTGTGACGGGGTTGGCAATGCCAAATGCCGCGCACGGTGGCGCAATGAGGTTCTGTGTGTTCAGATACGTTTGTGCCGCTACTAACAACGATTCATGTTCGGCGCAGGGTAAGACTTGCACATGCGTGATGGGCGCATCCTCTTGTGCTTGCCAGCCAAAGCGCGCGTTGGTGCCACCAATGTCACCCAGCAAACGCGGGAAGGCCGCCACCTGTGGCACGGTTGGGTCGCGAGACTCAAACATGCATCAAGCTTTCAGGCGTTCGGCTTCAGCGGCTTCGATGTCCTTGGCCATCTTTTTGCCCAGCTCAACGCCCCATTGGTCATAGGCGTGAATGCCCCAGATGGCCGCTTGGCAAAACACTTTGTGTTCGTACAGAGCCATGAGCGCACCCATGCTGCGAGGTGTGAGGGCATCCACCCAGATGGTGGTGCTGGGCACGTTGCCAGGGTAGCTGCGGTGTGGGGCCAAGCGCTGGACTTCAGTTTCTTCCATGCCACTGTCGCGCAATTCGCGCATGGTTTCTTCTTGGGTTCGGCCCACGGCCAAGGCTTGCGCTTGGGCTTGCATGTTGAGCAACACCACGCGGTGGTGCTCGGCGGCAAAAGGCAAGGGGCTGCGTTCGGTGCGCAAACCAATGAAGTCCATCGGTACCAAGTGCTTGCCTTGGTGGATGAGTTGGAAGTAAGCGTGCTGACCATCAATCCCCAAACCGCCCCACAACACAGGCGCGGTGGCCACTTCAACAGGGCTGCCATCAATGTGGGTGGCTTTGCCGTTGGACTCCATGTCCATTTGTTGCAAGAACGAGGCGAACTTGCCCAATGGCGAAGCATAAGGCGCAATGTTGTGGGTCGATGCACCTAAGAAATTGCGGTTCCACACACCAAACAAAGCCATCAACAAGGGCAAGTTTTGATCGGTGGGTGCAGTCATGAAATGCTCGTCCATCGCACGTGCGCCTAACAGCATGTCTTGGAAAGCGAATGCGCCGATGGAGATTGCCAGTGGCAAACCAATGGCAGACCAGACGGAGTAGCGACCACCGACCCAATCCCAAAACCCAAATGTGTGTTCAGGGGTGAAGCCTTGGGCGGCTGAGATGTGTGGGTTGGCTGTGACGGCAATCAAGTGTTTGCCCAATTGCTCAGTGGGGCAGCCACCATCGGTCAACCAACGCTTGGCCGATGCGGCCAAGGTCATGGTTTCTTGTGTGGTGAAGGTTTTGCTTTGCACCACAAACGCCGTGCGTGCGGGGTTGAGGTAGGCCAGCGCGGTGTAGAGGCTCCAGGCGTCCACGTTAGACACGTAGTGCACGCGCACCTTGTTTTTGAAACTGTCGCGGGTCAAGTGACTCAGCGCCTCGGTGGTCATGCGAGGACCTAGGTCTGAGCCGCCAATACCGAGGTTCACCACATCCGTGATGGATTCGCCGCCAAAGCCTTTCATCTGGCCTTCGCGCACTTTTTCAGCAAAGGTGCAGACACGGTGCAGTTCATTGGCGACTTGCTTCGATATTTCATGTCCCCAAGGTGGATTTGGCACATGGCTGCCGCGCAAGGCCACATGCAAGACAGCGCGTTGCTCGGTGGCGTTGATTGGCTCACCTTTGAACATGGCTTGGGCTTGTTGCATGACTTGCGATTCGTCAGCCAAAGCCAAGAGCTGTTGCATCACTTCGGGGGTGACGCGTTGTCGTTCGTAGTCGATGCTGATGCCGGCACCACTGGCGTGCAAGCTGGCGTTGCGATGGGCATCTTTGAGCAACTCGCGCAGATGGGGCTGCGTGCCTTTCGCTAACCCTTGCAGGGCTTGCCACGCTTGGCGTTTTTGTGGAGGGACGAATGAAGTCATAGTTGGATTTTCGTCAAATTAAGAGGACGTATCGATCGCGTCGAATGAAACTTTTGATGGGTCTGTTGAATTAACTTAAACAGTAGCCGCTGCGGTGGCTTCGCGGGCCAGGCGGGTGATTTCGGCCCAATCACCGCGTTCCACCACATCCACAGGCGTGAGCCACGAGCCGCCAACCATCGCCACATTGGGTTGTTTCAAGAATTCAGCCATGTTGGCCAGCGACACGCCGCCTGTCGGGCAAAAGCGCATATCGCCCAAAGGGCCGCCCAAGGCTTTGAGCATGGCCAAGCCGCCAGCTTGTGCGGCAGGAAACAGTTTGACCAAGCCAAAGCCATAGTCACGCGCGGCCATGACTTCACCCGGCGTCATCACACCTGGCATGAAGGGCAGCTTGTATGCGATGGCGGCTTGCACCAAAGCGTCGGTCATGCCGGGCGAGAGTGCAAAGCTCGCACCTGCGGCTTGTACGCGGGCCATTTCTTCGGCGCGTGTGACAGTGCCTGCACCCACATGCATCTGTGGCACATGCTTGGCGACTTGTTCAATCGCAGGCAAACCAGCAGCGTGACGCAAGGTGATTTCCATCACGTCCACGCCACCTTCGAGCAACGCATGCGCCATCGGAACGGCTTGATCGGGATGGGTGATGACGATGACAGGTACCACGCGTGAGGTGAAGGCGGGGCGTGTGAAAACAGGGTTGTGTTGGGTCATGTCGTTCTCAAAAACGTGTAAACAAAGGCGATGCCCCTTCTTCGGCCAACGCAGCGTTGGCACGGAACAAGGCAAAAATGTCGCGGCCAGTGCCGTGTTGGTTGCCAGACAAGTCTGGTGTAGGTGCGGTGCGTGCAGTCAGCTCGGCATCGCTGACTTCGAGGCTCAGGGTTTGGGTGTCGCAGTCAAGGGCAATCATGTCGCCGTCTTGCACTTTGCCAATCAAGCCACCGTTAACAGACTCGGGGCTCAAGTGAATGGCTGCGGGCACTTTGCCTGAAGCGCCTGACATGCGGCCATCGGTGACCAAAGCCACTTTGAAGCCTTTGTCTTGCAGCACGCCCAGCACGGGTGTGAGGCGATGCAACTCTGGCATGCCGTTGGCTTGTGGACCTTGGTTGCGGACCACGGCCACAAAGTCGCGCTCAAGCTTGCCTTCTTTGAAGAGTTGGCTGAGTTGTTTTTGGTCCGTTACCACCACGGCAGGCGCACGCACTTGGCGGTGTTGCGGTTTGACGGCAGACACTTTCACCACGGCGCGACCCAAGTTGCCTTTGAGCAAACGCAAACCACCATCAGCGCTGAAAGGGTTGCTCACCGGGCGCAGCACGGCTTCGTCCGCAGATTGTGTGGGCACATCGCGCCAATCCAGTTGACCGTTGTTGAGCCAAGGCTCCACGGTATAACGGCTCAGGCCTTGGCCCATGATGGTGTGCACATCGTCGTGCAACAAACCCGCATTGAGCAACTGCGCAATCAAATAGCCCATGCCACCCGCAGCTTGGAAATGGTTCACATCGGCGCTGCCGTTGGGGTACACGCGGGCCAGCAAAGGCACGCAAGCGGAGAGGTCTGAGAAGTCGTCCCAGTTGACGATGAGACCCGCTGCGCGTGCCATCGCTACGATGTGCAAGGTGTGGTTGGTCGAGCCGCCCGTGGCCAATAAACCCACGATGCCATTGACGATGACCTTGGCATTGATTTGGTAGCCAACGCCTGTGTCTTTGGCTTGTGACAGCGCCACAGCGCGTTTCACAGCTTCGGTGGTGAGGGCCTCACGCAAGGGCGTACCGGGATTGACGAAGGAGGAGCCGGGCAAGTGAAGGCCCATGATTTCCATCAACATTTGGTTGGAGTTGGCGGTGCCGTAAAACGTGCAAGTGCCAGCGCTGTGGTACGCGGCTTGCTCGGCTTCGAGCAGCACCTCTCGACTCACCAAACCCTGTGCGTATTGCTGACGGACCTTGGCTTTCTCGTCGTTGGACAAACCAGAAACCATAGGACCTGCGGGCACAAACACAGCAGGCAAATGGCCGAATTGCAAAGCACCGATGAACAGGCCAGGCACGATCTTGTCGCACACGCCTAAAAACAGAGCTGCATCAAACACGTTGTGTGACAGACCCACGGCAGTGGCCAAGGCAATCACATCGCGCGAAAACAGCGAAAGCTCCATGCCGTCTTCACCTTGAGTCACACCATCGCACATGGCGGGTACACCGCCTGCGACTTGCGCGGTTGCGCCTGCGGCACGCGCGGCGGTGCGAATTTTTTCTGGGTAATGCTCGTAAGGCTGGTGGGCTGAGAGCATGTCGTTGTACGCCGTGATGATGCCGACGTTGGGTTGACGCTCTTGGCGCAACACCAGTTTGTCGTTGGCGGGCATGGCTGCGTAGGCATGTGCTGCATTGGCACAGCCCATACCCCCACGATAGGGGCCGGGTTTTTTGGCCTTGGCCAACACGTCCAAATAGGCTTGGCGAGTTTGGGCGCTGCGTTGCTCAATGCGTGCAGTCACCGCGGCGAGGGTGGCGTGAAGAGGTGTGGTCATACCGGTATGTGTTTGAAGCGTTAATTGGCCAGCCAAAGCGCCACAGGCGTTTGGGTTTGTTGCAGGACGTAAGAGATGGGCAGTGCAGGATTTACCAATCCCCACGCTTGTTGCAGGGTGTGGAGTTTGTCGGTGCCAATGAGCGGCAGCACGATGTGGCGTGCGCTCAAAATTTGCGCCAAGGTTTGTGTGATGCGCGGGTAGGGCGCGTTGGCTGGGGGCTTGTCTAGCTCAACGGCAACGCAGGTTTGTGTGTTGCGCAGATCAAGGGCATCGGCCAAGTTGGGCGCTTCTGGAAATAGTGAAGCGGTATGTCCATCGGCGCCCATGCCGAGGACCAAGACATCCGCTGTGCCTGCAGCGTGCAAGGCCATGCTGGCCACTTTGGCTTGTACAGCGGGTGAGTCCATGGGCTCTGTGGTGTTGAGCACCATGAACACCAGATGGGCCTTGGCCGCAAGGTCTTGCAACAAATGGGTCTGTACCAAAAGCGCATTGCTGTCTGGATGGCTGCGTGGCACACAGCGTTCGTCAACCAAAGTGATGCGTACACGAGACCAGTCGATGTCGATGACGCGTAAAGCCTCAAACAAAGCCACGGGCGATTTACCCCCTGACACACTCAACACAGCAAATCCTCGCGCTTGAATGGCTGCCGCCAGTCTTTGCGCGATGTCTTGTGCCAAACGTACATTCAGCTCGGCACTGCTGACGGTATGCACCGTCAATGTGCCGCGCGATTCAGGATGCCACCTCAAGGCCATCACGCTTCCTCAAACCATGACAGTTCTTCGCGAGCCATCAAAGCCGATGACGCTGCGGGGCCCCAACTGCCTGCGGAGTAGGCACGCGGTTTATCGTCGAGCGTGACCCAGCCGTTCAAAATCGGTTCCACCCACATCCATGCGGCTTCCAATTCGTCACGGCGCATGAAGTGTGTGAGGCGTCCTTTGATGACATCCATCAACAAGCGCTCATACGCTTCAGCGCGACGTTTGTCAGAAGACTGCTGCAAGTCAAGACCCAGCTTGACGGGGTGCAAGGTCATGCCTGTACCCGGTTCTTTGACCATCATTTCCAACTGAATGGACTCTTCGGGTTGCAAAGTGATGATGAGGCGGTTCGGCTCTTGTTGCGCCGTGGCACCGAAGATCGAGAAGGGTTGTTCTGCAAACTCAATGATGATTTGCGACTGACGCTTTTGCATGCGCTTGCCGGTGCGCAAGAAGAAGGGCACATTGGCCCAGCGCGCGTTGTTGATTTGCGCACGCAAGGCTACAAAAGTTTCCGTACGGCTATCGGCGGGGACGTTGTCTTCGTCCAAATAGCCTTTGACAGCTTCGCCCTCAGATGCGCCAGCGGTGTATTGACCGCGCACGGTGTCGCGCTTGATGTCTGTCAAATCCATCTTGCGAAGTGATCGCAAGACTTTGAGTTTTTCATCGCGCACATCATCGGCATTGAGCGAAATCGGCGGCTCCATTGCCACGATGCACAGCAGCTGCAGCAAATGGTTTTGCACCATGTCGCGCATGGCACCCGCACCGTCATAAAAACCAGCACGGCTGCCCACGCCCACACTTTCAGCCACGGTGATCTGCACACTCTTGATGTAGGGCGCACGCCACAGCGGTTCGAAAATGGCATTGCCAAAGCGCAGCACCATCAAGTTTTGTACGGTTTCCTTGCCTAGGTAGTGGTCGATGCGGTAAATCTGTTGTTCGTCAAAGTAACGGGCCACATCGGTGTTGATGGCGCGTGCAGAAGCCAAGTCGGTGCCCAATGGTTTTTCAAGCACCACGCGCGATTGCGCATCGACCAAACCGATACCCGACAAGTTGGCGCAAATTTGCGTGAACAAACTAGGTGCAGTGGCGAGGTAATACACGCGAAGTGCAGGCGCATCGCACAGCGCTTTGAGCTTGGCATAGTCGGCCGTGTGGGTGACATCCATGCTGATGTAAGCCAATCGTTCCAAGAAGCTTTGCCAGTCATTGGCACTGAACGCATCTTTTTCGATGAAGGCGGGTGAGTTTTTGTCAATGAAGTCCAAATACTCTTGGCGCGTCCAATCTTGACGGCCCACGGCAATGATGCGTGCATCGGCTTCGAGTTTGTCATGCAAATGTGCCATGTACAACGCGGGCAACAATTTGCGGAACGACAAGTCGCCAGCACCACCAAAAATCACAATGTCTAGCGAGCCGGCTTGGGGGGTGTTCAGAGTCATGAGTAACGTTTGTTCAAAAGGTTTTGTTTCATGTTGCGCAGCAAAGGCTGCAACTGTGTGCTGCCAATGCGCAAGGCCACGGTGGTGGCTAACACATCGACGATCATCAGGTGCAGCAAGCGCGACACCATGGGGCTAAAGCGTTCGTAACTCTCGGGATGATCAGCCGCGAGGTGAATTTTTCCGGCGCTCGCCAAGGGCGAGCCTGATGCAGTGATGACCACGGTGGTGGCCCCATTCTTTTTGGCAATCTCGCAAGAGTCCAACAAGTCGCGTGTGCGGCCTGAGTTGGAAAACACCACCAAGCAATCGCCAGGACCGAGTAACGAAGCACTCATGATTTGCAAATGACCGTCGCTGTGTGAAATGGTGTGAAAACCAAGACGGAAAAATTTGTGTTGTGCGTCTTGCGCCACGATGCCCGAATTGCCAACGCCAAAAAACTCAAGGCGTTTGCCTTTTTTGTGGGTGAGGGCAATGGCTTCGGCGGCTTTGTCGATCGCGGCAGAAGAGGCGTCGTTGCGGTATTTGAGAAAGGCTGTGACGGTGTTGTCAATCACTTTGACCAGCACGTCGCTGCTGCTGTCTTGTGCCCCCACATTACGGTGGATGAAGGGCACGCCTTCGCTCAAGCTGCCTGCGAGTTTGAGTTTGAAGTCGCTCAGCCCTTCGTAGCCCATGCTGCGGCAAAAACGCACGACCGTTGGCTTGCTGACTTGGGCGCGTTCGGCGAGTTCGGTGACGGGGAGTGTGGCAAATGTGCGTGCATCACTCAAAAGAAGTTTGGCCACCCGCTGCTCTGCGGGGGCCAAGGACGAAAGCGTTGATTTGATGCGTTCTAACATGCACGTGAATGTAACTTAGTTTCACGTTTTTTGCAAGGTGGTTACATGCGAACTGTGCCGCGTATTTACCCGAGGTCGTCTTGCTTCAAGAAAATTTCTTTGTCAGGGAAAAACTGTGCATGCAAAGGCAGCAAAGCCCCGCCTAAAGCACGCGCGTGGCTGCCGACGCGTCCTGCGAGCACTTGCGGCTGGTGAATGCCGTCAAAGTTAAATTGACGCAAGCTGGCCTCCGTTTGCTGAATCAATGCTTGCATGAGTTTTGGGCTCAGCGAGCCATCAATCACCACCGCGTCAATGTCGAGCAATGCCGCTGCACTGGTCGCGCTCATGGCCAAAGCTTGAGAGGCTTGGCTCAACCAAGCTTGTGTGAAGCGCTGAAAAGCAGGCGTCATGATGCTGTCTTGCTGAACCAACAAGGGGTCTTGGTTTGCAGTCATCAAGGCTTGCTCAAGCTGCCAGCCTGACGCCATTTGGAGTAACTGTGCCGGGGAGTTGGCATGCGCACCTGAAGGTGGAAGTCCAATAGGCATGGATCCAATCGCGCCGGCATTGCCGCGTGGTCCGTTGACGATATGGCCATCTATGACCAAACCTCCACCCACAAACGTCCCCACAAAAACGTACAAGTAATTCGGCAAATCGCGGCCCAAGCCTTGCACCAGCTCGGCAATGCACGCGGCGGTTGTGTCCTTGGCAAACTCAACTGGCAAGGTCGACATGGCTTGGACTTCTTGGACCAAATCAATGTGTTCCCAATCTGCCATTGCTTTTTGGGCTTTCTTGCCCATCAAGTCGCCCCATTGGTGCATTGCCAACGGCGCGCTCAAACCTATGCCCACAATGCGTTTCCACGCTTCGGCACCCATGCGTTTTTGCATGAGCTTTAAACCTTCTTTGATTTTGGGCAAAACCTCGGTGGGCGAGGGGTATGGATAGATGTGTTGCCACTGGTGGCGCATCTGTCCTAAAAAATCAGTGACCACCACTTCTAAACTGCGACGCCCCACTTGCAAGCCAATGCTGTAAGCCCCGTCAGGATTGATGGACAAAGGCACAGAGGGTTGACCAATCTTGCCCCGAATACGGTCTTGTTTGGTGAGCAAGCCATCGTCCAACAAACGATTGACGATGATGGACACGGTTTGTGACGACAGTTGCGTGAGGCGTGCCAAATCCGCCTTGGGGATGGCACCTTCGTGACGAATGGCGCGCAACACCGTGCGTTCATTGAACTGTCGCATGCCGGTGTGGTTGGACCCACGCATTGTTTTCATAAAAGAATTACACCTTTGCAGAACATGACGTTGCCGTAAGCTGTGCCTTCTCCTGTTTGCACAATCACACTGGCCGTTTTGATTTTTTCGTAGAACGCATAGCGCTCTATCGCCTCTATAGAGTTAGAACTGAGTCCCGACGCGTTCACCAATTCAATCACTGCTTGCTGTGCGTTGGTTCGGTGATCTGCCTCAGTGTGGCACACATGCATCAGCGTTACGGGTTGAAGTACGTCTGTCGCAAGTGGGAAGACTGACAACACGGCTTGACTCACGCAGGCTAAGCTCAAACCGGGGAGGCGAACGACGGGCTTGCCTTGTGACAAATAATGGGCTGTGAAGTTAGCATCCACCACAGCTACCCATTCACCATGACCCATGGCGCAGAGATGCATGAGCAACTCAGGGGTGAGGATGGGATCAATTCCTTTGAGCACGTATCAGTCCTTTAATTTGTGAATATTGTCAGGCCTTGGAGGATGCCAAATTTTTAGCAACTCATGGTTCAGGGTATGTACTAATTAAACCAACTTGATTTAGTTAGTGTTCTTATCTTACATTTATGTCGCGGCGCAACGGTGCGCTGACGATGCTTACCAACAATGTGGAGACCTTATGAAATTGAATGCCCCTAAATTGCTGTTGTCAGCCCTGACGTTGGCCGCCTGCAGTGCCCATGCAGCGGAGCCAGTGATTGGCTTAATTACCAAAACAGAAACCAATCCTTTCTTTGTGAAGATGAAAGAGGGCGCGCAAGCTGAAGCCAAAAAGCTTGGTGCCAAGGTGTTGTCTGCCGCGGGTAAAACTGACGGTGATAACGCCGGTCAAGTCACCGCAATGGAAAACATGATTGCAGCGGGAGCCAAGACGATTTTGATCACGCCCAGCGATTCCAAAGCCATCGTGCCAGCCATCAAAAAAGCGCAGGCTCAAGGCGTGATGGTGATTGCGTTGGACAGCCCCACGGAGCCAGCCAACGCGACCGATGCATTGTTTGCGACGGACAACTACAAGGCTGGCGTGTTCATTGGTCAATACGCCAAGGCCGCGTTGAATGGCAAGAAACCGATCATCGCCACACTCGATCTGTTTCCTGGCCATCCTGTGGGCGCACAGCGACACAATGGTTTCTTGCAAGGTTACGGTTTGACATCTTTGGATGCTAAGAGCAATGAGTTGGCCAAACCCGCAGAAGTGGTGTGTATGGCAGACAGTTTTGGTGACCGCGCCAAAGGCCAAACTGGGATGGAAAACTGCTTACAAAAGAACCCCAACATCAACGTGGTCTACACCATCAATGAGCCCGCAGCAGCGGGTGCATACAACGCGCTCAAAGCCGCAGGCAAAGAAAAAGACGTGTTGATCGTGTCTGTGGACGGTGGTTGTGCAGGCATCAAAGATGTAGGTGCCGGCGTGATTGCTGCAACGTCACAACAATACCCTTTGCGCATGGCTGCGATGGGCGTGGCCGCAGGTGTTGAATACGCGAAGACAGGCAAGAAAGTCAGCGGCTACACCGACACAGGGGTGACACTGATTGCAGCCAAGGCGTTGAAAGGTGTGGACAGCAAGGATGTCGCAATAGGCACAGATTTGTGCTGGGGCAATAAGTAAAGTGTTCTGAGGTGCAGACGAGGGGGCCATTTGGCCCCCTCAAGTTTGAAAGAAAAGTAATCGTATGAATTCCCTCAAAGACAAGCTTCCGCCTATGGGCACGCTTGGCCCACTGATTGCGTTGGTCTTGGCCTGTGTTTTTTTCGCCAGCCAAAGCGATCGGTTTTTAAGCACACAAAACTTCTCTCTCATCTTGGCGCAAGTCATGGTGGTCGGTGTGATTGCGATTGGCCAAACGCTCATCATCTTGACCGCTGGCATTGATTTGTCGTGTGGCATGGTCATGGCGTTGGGCGGCATTGTGATGACCAAGTTTGCTGCAGATTTTGGGTTGTCTACGCCTTGGGCGATGGGCTGTGGCTTGTTGGTCACGACCTTGTTTGGTTACTTCAATGGCTTGTTGGTCACGCGTATCAAATTGCCACCCTTCATCGTGACTTTGGGAACGCTCAACATCGCTTTTGCGATCACGCAGTTGTATTCAGGTTCGCAAACCGTGACGGATATTCCGGCGGGTATGACATGGTTGGGGCATACCTTTAATTTCGGTTCCGCGACCGTCAGCTATGGCGTGGTACTGATGTTGGGGCTTTATGTGTTCACTTGGTTTGCGTTGCGTGAAACCGCCGCGGGGCGACACGTGTATGCCGTGGGCAACAGCCCTGAGGCCACACGCTTGACGGGTATTCCGACCGAGAAAGTGTTGTTGGGGGTGTATGTCATGGCTGGCCTGTGTTACGGCATTGCCGCGATGTTGGGCGTTGCCCGCACGGGCGCCGGCGATCCCAACGCAGGACAAACCGAAAACTTAGATGCCATCACAGCCGTGGTGTTGGGGGGGACGAGCTTGTTTGGTGGCCGAGGCGTGGTCTTAGGTACTTTGGTCGGTGCATTGATTGTGGGCGTGTTTCGCAATGGCCTGACGCTGATGGGTGTCTCGTCGGTGTATCAAATTTTGGTGACAGGTATTTTGGTGATCTTGGCTGTGGCCACAGATCAACTCTCACGCAAGGGAGCGCGCTGATCATGAATCACACACACAAACTTGTCATGCAAGCAAAAGGCTTGGTCAAACGCTACGGACAAGTCACGGCGTTAGATGGCGCAGACTTTGAGTTACGTGCGGGTGAAATTTTGGCCGTCATTGGTGACAACGGCGCAGGAAAATCGTCGCTCATCAAATGTTTGTCAGGTGCAACGGTGCCGGACGAAGGCATGATTTCGTTGGACGGTCAACCGATTAATTTCAAATCACCCATTGATGCGCGCCGTGCAGGCATTGAAACGGTGTACCAAGACTTAGCGGTTGCCCCTGCCATGAGCATTGCTGAGAACTTGTTTTTAGGTCGAGAAATTCGCCGCGCCGGTTTTGCTGGCAACGTGTTGCGCATGCTCGATAAAAAGAAAATGTTGGAAGAAAGCATTGAGCGCATGAATGACCTGAAGGTTGGCATTCGCTCCATGACACAAGCCGTAGAAACACTCTCTGGCGGCCAACGTCAATGCGTAGCCGTGTCACGTGCCGCCGCGTTTGCACAGCACGTGGTCATCATGGATGAGCCTACGGCAGCGTTGGGCGTGAAGGAGGGCAACATGGTGTTAGAGCTGATTCGCCGCGTGCGAGACAAAGGCCTGCCTGTGGTGCTGATCTCACACAATATGCCGCATGTGTTTGAAATCGCAGATCGTATCCATGTGGCTCGCTTAGGCAAACGCGCTGCGGTGTTGAACCCTAAAAAAATCAGCATGAGCGACACCGTGGCAGTGATGACGGGTGCGATGAAGCCACAAGACATTCCTGCGGAGTGTTTGGCTTGAGGGCTGCAACACATACGCCCGTGTGGGTGCTCGGCGAGGCGTTGATGGATTGCATCGCGCAGCCGGATGGCTCCTTGGTGCCTCACTTGGGCGGAAGCCCTTACAACTTGGCGTGCGCCACAGCGTTGCAAGGAGCTTTTGTGGGGTTCATCAACCCCATGTCCACCGATGCGTTTGGCTGTGCTTTACTCGCACATTTAGAAAATCAGCATGCACGCAGCTTGTTGCCTCGCTCTGAGCTGCCCACATCCTTAGCGGTGGTGCAACTCAACGCGGGACAACCGAGTTATGGTTTTTATCGCGAAGGCATTGCTGACCGTGATTACCAAGTGGCGGATGTGGTCGCGTTGCTTGAGGCATCACCACCTGGGGTGCTACACACAGGCTCGCTCATGGCAATGCCACCTGAGCATCACAAGGTGTTGCACATCCTGACGGCTGCCAAACGTTTGGGCTGGACCATCAGTGTGGATGTAAATTTGCGTCCTCGTGTGGCCACAGATTTACACGCTTATTTGAGTGCTGTGCGCGAGGTGGCGGCACATGCCGATTGGCTCAAAGCCAGCGATGAAGATTTGGAGCTACTTGGTTTTTCTGATGTGTCGTTGAGCAATGCAACAGCTTTGGCTTCGCATTGGATTACACAAGGTTGTTCGCGTGTGGCGCTGACCTTTGGTGCACAAGGTGCTTATTTGCAAGTCGGCGACGCACATGCACAAGGTGCAGCCCCTGCTGTGGATGTGAAAGATACTGTGGGTGCTGGCGATACGTTTTGGGGAACTTGCCTCGCTGATTGGGTGTACGACAACACAACATCCAATTTGCCATTGGCCAGCAAACGTGTGCCCCAAACCTTGCAGCGTGCTTTGGTGGCTGCCGCCATCAACTGCAGTCGAGAAGGCTGCGCACCTCCTACTGCAGCTGAACTTATTGAGACGATGCAGGCGCAACAGAGCGGTGTAAGTCGGCCCACGTAGCGGCTTGGCTCCAAGTGGGGGGCACACAGCCACGTTGTTGCACACACAAACTGGCACTGGCGATGGCATGTCCCAGAGCCATGCATGCTTGTGCTGCATTGAGCGATGCCAAGACTTCATGGATACTTACACTGGCAGAACTCAAGCTACCCAATGCAGCCAATAAGCCTGCTAAGAAGCTGTCCCCAGCACCGACAGTGTCGATGATGTTGAGCTCGGCCGTTTCACGCGCAAAGTACTCGCCATTTGATGTCAATAACCATGCGCCTTCTGCACCCAAGGTCAACGCCATGAGTTTTGCAGCGCTGTGTTGCATCACATGGCGTGCTTTTTCGAGAGGGGTGTTGCCGGGGGCATCTAATGCAAGCAAATCTTCATCGCTGACTTTGATGATGTCAGCGATTGACAAAAAGTCATGAACGCAAAGCCGATACGCTTGCAAGTCTGGCATCACAGAGGGGCGCAAGTTGGCATCAATCACGATGCATTTACCGCGTTGTTTTTCAGTTTTTAGCCAAGGTAAGTAAACGTTTTGATCACGGGCATCTAAGGCTAGAGCGCCGGTACACACCATGTCGATGGTGGCATCGTGCGTGGCGCAGTCGGCAACCATTTGTGCTGCGCTGATTTGCCGATCGGCCACACCATCGCGGTAGAACGCATAGCTGGGGTGACCGCTTTCATTGACATGAACAACTGCCAGCGAAGTGACAGCTTGAATCGCTTGGGGTTGCGACAGCACCACGCCGTCACTCCCCATTTGTTGCATCAAGGCTTGCCCAAACTTGTCAGACGAAAAAGGGTTTAGATAGAGTGTGCCCATGCCTTGGCGCGCCAAGGCACGTGCCAAGTTGTACACCGCCCCCCCCAAACAGGGGTTGAAGCGACCATCAGATTCAGAGATGAGATCAATCAGCGCCTCGCCTGCAATGGCAACACGCATAGGGGTTGAATTAATCATTTGTTTTGACGCGTAGAGTCAGCACTGCTGCGATACACAAAAAGCAGCCTGCGAGTTGAATGACATGACGTGGATCACTGCCTAGCAAACTGTCGTAATACAAAGGGAGTGTGAGCATTTGAACAATCATGGGCAACACAATGAACATGTTGAAAATGCCCATGTACACACCCGCACGCTCAGGCGGAATGCTCCGTGCCAACATGATGTAGGGGTTGCCCATGATGCTGGCCCACGCCAAACCTATGCCAACCATGGGAACAAACAACAACGCTTTGTCGTGCAGCGTCGGTAAAAACCACATACCCAAACCAGCGAGTGACAGGCATACCGCATGCACTCTTTTTGGCCCCCAGCGCTTGGTGAGTGGAATCAGCAAGAACGCGGCCATGAACGCGACAAAGTTATAGAAACCACCAATTTGGCCATTCAGCAAACCAGCGTCGCGAAAGCCTTGTGAGGCTGCGTCCGTTGTGCCAAACATAGATTGCGCCAGCGAAGGCACGATGTAAATCCAGTAACACATCATGCCGTACCACTGAAACAATTTCATCCACCACAGTTGACGCATCGCCTGCGGCATGTCACGCACCGCTTCAGCCACTTCGGCCAAGGTAGCTTTGATGCCTGTGGGCTTGGCGAGGAGGGCTTGTGTTTCTTGTGGTGTCAATGGCAGTTCGGGAGTTGAGTGAACCGACCACCAAACAGTGGTGAACGACAGCAAAGAACCAATCAAAAATGCAATGACAGTGATTTGTGGAATATTGCTTTCGTTCACCGCGTCTTTGTTCAAGCCAAACCAAAACAGCAAAGAGGGCGTGAGATAGGCCAAAGTTTGAGCCAAGCCAGTGAACGCACTTTGAGTCAGAAATCCCAACGAGTGTTGGTTGGTGTTCAAGCGGTCGCTGACGTAAGCGCGGTAGGGCTCCATGGTCACGTTATTGGCAGCATCCAAAATCCACAGCAAGCTCGCTGCAAACCATAGGCTTGGGCTATAGGGCATGAACAGCAAGCAAATGCTGCACAGAATGGCGCCAACCATGAAGTAGGGCGTGCGACGGCCCCACTTGCTGATGGTGCGATCACTCATAGCACCAATGATGGGTTGTACCAACAACCCTGTCATGGGACCAGCCAACCAAAGCAGGGGCAAGCTGGCCTCATCCGCACCCAGATATTTGTATATGGGACTCATGTTGGCTTGTTGCAAACCAAAACTGTATTGAATTCCAAAGAATCCAAAGTTCATGCTCAGAATTTGCCAAAACGACAGATGCGGTTTGATGTGTGCGGTCATAGGGCAAGCCAAAGGCTAGAGAAGGGTGGAATATCTAAACCGTTCAGATCCACAGTTTGACTAGAAATTAAATCGATTGCTTTGGACGAGCTACGCTGCGCACCCAATGCCCCTGAATTGACCGTAACAACTTTATGCGAAAAGTTGAATAACCCCACCGCATTTTCGCCGCGATGAAGGCCCAGTACGGCACTTGAACCGGTGTCCCACACACGCAAGCTGTGCCGCGCGTTTAATTCTGCATATTGTTTTTTGGCTTGTATAAATGCACGCAGTGCCGCAAAAATTTGGCCCTGTATGGTTTCTAAGTTGTGCCGATTGGCAAAACCTACCTCATCAAACATGGGACGGTGTAACTCACGACCATCTGGACCTTGTCGCTGTGCAATCTCTGATGCCGAGGTGTTGCCTTGGCCCCATTCATCACCCATGTAGATGAGCGGCAAACCTCCGACAAAGAGGGACAGCGAGTGCATCATCACCAAACGTGACGTTGCCGCATTGAGCTCATCTGTGGTTTGTGCCGAAGTTAATCCAACGAGGGCTGCTGTCATCCCGTTGGTGCCATGCACCACGTTTGTATCACTGGCTTGGAAAGCTGCGCCTTGTGCGTAGCTGCCGAGTACGGTGCCGGCAAAGAACTGAGATGCGTGTAACAAGCGTGTCCGATGTTCTGGACCGCGGGCATCGAGTTCTGGGCGTAAAACGTTCCAACCAATGTCGTCATGGCAACGTACGTAGGTCATCCATGCGCAGCCATCGGGCAGGGCTGGCGTGTGCGATAGCACGTCTTGAATGATTTGTGTGTTTTCTTCAGCCAACGCCATCCAACTGGCAGACATGAGACTGGAGTGATAGGCCACATGGCATTCCTTGCCTTGTGTCTCGCCTAGACCAAAGTAAGGTGGTAAGTCTTGCGTTGGCATGATGGCCTCTGCCTTGAGCAGTACACCAGGAGCCGCAATGTTGGTGAGGCTGCGCATGGCTTGCAAAATCCAGTGAACTTCAGGCTGGTTCATGCAATTGGTGCCCGCACGTTTCCACAGGAACCCCGTGGAGTCCAAGCGGAATGCCTCCACGCCTAGATTGGCGAGCTGCAACAAAGACTGAGACATCTCTGCAAATACATCTGGTTGGGTGTAATTCAAATCCCATTGGTATGGATAGAACGTGGTCCATGCCCACGCATTCACTTCAGGGATGAAGGTGAAGTTGCCGGGGGCTGTATTGGGGAAAATTTGAATCAGGTTTTTTTCGTGCGACGCCACTTCTTGCGGACTGTGCGCCCAGTGGAAATAAGATTGATAGTGCACGTCACCCGAACGAGCTTTGACTGCCCATGCGTGTTCATGTGAAACGTGGTTCAGCACAAAGTCGCTGCATAGGCTGATGCCTGCAGCGCGCAATGCTTGGGTGAGTTGCTGCAAATCTTGGTTGTTACCCAGCGCAGGGTCAACTTCGTCGTAGCTGGCCACCGCAAAACCACCGTCATTCGGTGGCGTGCCAGGCTTTAAGAAAGGGAGCAAATGTAAATAGGTGACGCCCAAATCTTGCAAATGAGCAATTCGCTGACGCACGCCAGACAAGTTGCCTGCAAACTTGTCGGTGTATGCGCAATAACCCAAAGAGCCATTCAAGTGCCAGTTGGGTTGAGATGCTCGCTGAATGTCTAGAGTCCACAAATCGTCGGGACGAGCCAGCGCGAGTTGAACGGTTTGAGCCACAACGTGGTTCAGCCAATCGGAAAAATTTTCGGTGCAGCCGTACAGACGTGAAAGCCTGTCGCGCAACACGGGTAGCTCTTGGTTTAAGCGTTCGCGCAAAATATTGGCACGAGCTGTAGGGGCGTGGTCAAGCAGCTCATGGATGCGAGCTGGAAGGGCATGCCCAAGTTGTTCTTGGCGCTCTTCAATGGAGTTCATAGGGTATCTAAGTGAATTCCTCACACGTATTTTCGTGATCGAACGACTGAGTGAGGATGGGTCTAACGTTTGAATGCACAAGGCCCTTTTGAGGCCTTGTGCTTCAGGACTATCAGAAGTTGTAGCGCAGGGTTGCGCGTGCTGTACGTCCGTTGATAGAACGCGCTGCTGCACGATCGCCGTTAGCTTCGGTGTACCCAATGACGTTAGTTAAGTTGTTGATGCCCAAAGACACAACGGTAGACTTGTTCAAATCATGATTCACGAACGCATTGATGTAGTGGTACGCTGGCAATTCAACTTCGGTTGCCGTTGTCTGCGCATCTTTCGAGGCGGTCGTGCCGATCAAAGACATGCCAACAGTTGTTTGATCAAAGCGGTAGCTAGGTGACAACGAGTAGATGAACTTGGCTTGGCGATTTGGTGCTTTGCCAACGTAAGCGTCGTTACCCTTAGAGCTGACAACTTTCGCATCGGTGTATGTCAATCCGCCATTCATACGGAAGCCGCCAGATTTGTAACCCAATTCAAGTTCCAAACCTTGTGCTTCGTATTTGTTAGCTGATGAGCCACCGTTCAATGGGTCATAGTTCGTCTCGTTGGTCTTAGCTTTGAAGGCTGTAATGAACGTGCTGAGATTACCTTGACGCAACTTCACGCCAGCTTCGTACTGTTGAACTTTGTTCGGATCAATGCTACCCACCATACAGCTATTGGCACATTGTGCCGAGTAAGTCAGATTGCGGTCGCTAGGCAATGATCCGCCTTCGCTCACTCGTGCAAACACAGCCGTGTTTTTATCGATGGTGTAATTTGCACCGAATGAATATGAGTTCAAAGTTGAATTGAAATCAATCGGACGTGTGCCAGCTGCCTCAGCCCAACTGCCTGTCGATTTCAAACGATCTGATCGAACGCTACCGTCGAAAATCCACTTGTCTTTCTCGTAGCTGAGTGCCGCGTAAGGGGCCAACACGTTAAAGGATTGATTCACGAATCGCTTGTAGGCCGAGGTGTACGAGCCGTAGCTGGTTGATGAGTTGACAGGCAAGGTTGAGCTGAATGTGCCAATTTCCCAGTCTGCGTTGTAGCGCTGGTTACCCATGAACAAACCGCCAGTTGTTGTCAACTTGGCGCCACCATCAAGACCGTGCGTTTTTGTTGCCTTGAAGTCATTCACTGCAAGGTTGACATCTTTCATTTGTGTGTCAAGCAGCAGTGCGTTGTAAGCCGTGGCATTAGCACTTGGGATCTTATATGTGCCAGTAGGGACACCGTTGTTCATGTTCGGAACGGTTCCTGCTGGGTATGAATCAGGCAGGATGCCGTCAAAGCTAGCCGAGTTTTGCGAAACGCGGAACTTATCGTTCACGATCCAGCCGTTGCCCATGTTCAGATTGACTTCAGCACCGACAGCTGTGGATTTGACATGCAATCCATCGTTCATATTTGCGCCATTGCGGCCATATAAGCCAGCTGCACCGACTGATGGCAACTTAGATGCGTAAGGCGTAAAGGTGCGCGGATCAACACCTGAAATTTCTACGATTTTGCCGTTTGAAATACTCACTGGGACGGGCATGTTCAAGGGGGTTTTTTCATCCAAAAACTTGGCGTACAGCTTGACGCTATTGCCACCACCCAAGTCTTTGCTCATCGCGGCACGGAATTGACCACCCTGTTCCATCTTCACGCCGTCCGTTTTACGTGGGCCTTCGCCGTCACGGATGAAGCCGCTGATTTGAAATGTAGAGGTGTCTGAGGTGCGTTTGCCATAACCGAAGTCATAACGTTTTTGGTCGGCCCCGCCGATGTTGGTTGTTACGCCAACATTACCGCCATCGACTTCGCCGACCTTGCTGATGAAGTTGATAACACCACCTGCTGCGTTGGTCGCCATAGTGGAAGCGGATCCACCGCGCACGACTTCAAGGCCATCTGTGCCGGAGTCAGCACGAATAAACATATCTGGCGTGACGAATGTCATGTCACCGTATAGCAAGACGGGCAAACCATCTTCTTGGAATTGCACGTAGCGTGAACCACCTGCGGAAATGGGTACGCCGCGTACTGTTACGTTTGCATTACCGTCACCCGCGCTTGACTCAGTACGAACACCTGGAATGGTGCGGAGCAGCTCAGCAGAACTAGTTGCGACCGAGTTGGCGATTTGATCTGAGTCAATTGAGCTCACAGACAAGCTTTGCTTCATCTTGGTGCGGCCCTCAGGTGAAGCGGTGATGACCATTTCATCTAACTTCAGCGCGTCGCTCGATTGCGCGTATGCAACGCCAATTTGCATGGCTGCCAATGAGGCTGCGACTGCAATCGTTTTTGGACTGATTGTTTTCTTGTTTGCTTTCACAAACGTCTCCTGTTTCAAGTTGATAAATCACCAAATTTCTTCTTTTTGATAGCTAATTTGGCGAGTGTCCTCTTTGTCGTGCCTTGGATGCATTGCAATGAGTGCGTGAATTTTGTTTTCAACTGCAAACGATTGCAATAATGTGTTTTGTTTTTTAACGTTAAAAAGTAAAAGTGAGTTTTTCAAAATCACTCTAAGTCTTTGAAATATTTATGAAATTCGCTTGAAATCAGGACTTTCCCTAGTGTTATCAATGCGCAACAAATTATTTTTAACCAACTAGGGTTTACACCTGTTGTGAGTAAATATTCATATCTATAGAATTGCAATCGTTTGCAATATGGTCTTTTCTATATTTTGCAATCGAAGATAACTAGGAGCCAAACACACATGAAAGACTACGCCAGTCAGCAACGTAATCCGGGCAAGCATGTCGTCGGATTGGGTCTGGTGGTTTTGTTGCACATCCTCTTGTTTTGGGCGATCAGCTCTGGCCTTGCCAAGAAGTTCGTCAAAGTAATCAAAGGGCCCGTCGAAGCCCAGCTGATTGAGGATGCGAAACCAGACATTCCGCCACCACCGCCACCTCCACCGCCGCCTCAAAAGAGTGCGCCACCACCGCCTGACTATGTTCCACCAGTGGATATTTCCGTCAATGCAACGACAGGGGCTAACGCCATCGGTGCTGTGTCTGCGGTCCCTGCGGCACCTGTGCGTACAGCGCCCGTTATCAATGCTGCCGCTAGCTGTCCCAAGCCCGAGTACCCCAGCGCGTCACGCCGCAATGAAGAAGAGGGCACGGTTCAATTACGTTTCTTAATTGGCACGGAAGGCCAAGTGCTGGAGTCGCAAGTCGAAAAAAGTTCTGGCTTCACCCGTCTTGATGAGGCCGCGCGCATTGCGATTTCGCGTTGTCAGTTCAAGCCTGGCACGCTCAACGGCAAGCCCGAACAAAGCTGGGCAAGCATGAAATACACGTGGCGCTTGGAATAAGCGAAACGTACTTTAAACAACTGAAATAAACAGATTTTCCTGAAGGAGTCATTCATCATGATTAAACAACTCAAAACTTTCGCGCTGAGCGCTGGCCTTGTTGCAGGCTTGCTGTTTGGCATGGTCGGTCAAGCTCAAGCGGCCAAAGACAAAGCGCCTGTTGCCGCAGAAGTTGCCGCACCAGCACCTGTGGCCGAGGCCGCATCAGTTGCCGCGCCAGCACCTGTGGCGCACGCAGGCGAAGAGAATCCTTACGGCTTGGGGGCGCTTTGGGCGCAAGGTGACGTGGTTGCCAAAGGCACCTTGTTGATCTTGGTGATCATGAGTATGGGCAGCTGGTATGTGATTTTCACCAAGTATTTCGAGCAAGCCAAAATTGGTCGTTTTGCCAAGGCAGCACAAGACAGCTTTTGGACCGCCGGTAATGTGCGCCAAGGTGCAGATAGCTTGGCAGAAGAAAGTCCATTCCGCTTCATTGCTGAAAAAGGTCTGGAAGGTGCCAGCAAGCACACGGGCATGTTGGGGGCGATCAACTTCAATGACTGGGTAACCATGAGCATTCAGCGCGCCATCAACAACGTGCAAAGCCGTATGCAAGATGGCTTGGCTCTGTTGGCCACCGTTGGTTCTACCGCACCATTCGTTGGCTTGTTCGGCACCGTTTGGGGTATTTACAACGCCTTGGTGAAGATTGGTATGTCGGGTCAAGCCAGTATCGACAAAGTGGCTGGCCCCGTGGGCGAGTCACTCATCATGACGGCGATCGGTTTGGCTGTGGCTGTGCCTGCCGTGTTGGGTTACAACTGGTTGGTCCGCCGCAACAAATCTGCGATGGAAGACGTGAATGCTTTCGGTTCTGACTTGCACTCTGTGCTGCTCGGCACCAACAACAAGTAATTAGGAGTCACCATCATGGCGATGAACGTTGGCGGCGATGCAGACGACGAGATCATTGGTCAGATCAACACAACTCCTCTTGTGGACGTGATGTTGGTGTTGCTGATCATCTTCTTGATCACCATCCCCGTGGTGACCACATCGGTGAAGGTAGATCTCCCTAAAGAGAAAAACCTGATCCGCGAAACCAAACCAGAAAACGTGATCATTTCGGTCAACGCAGCAGGCAATATCTACCTGTATGACACACCGATCAAGAACTCGGCTGATTTGCTCAACCGCATGAAAACTTTTGCTGTGAAAGATCCTCAACCCGAGGTGCAAATTCGCGGCGATGCGCGCAGTGATTTTGAGTCGGTAGGGCGTGTGATGTATGCCGTGCAGCGCGCGGGCATCGTGAAGGTCGGTTTCATCACCGAACCTAACTGATCTAAGGAGTAAGACATGGGAATGAATATCGGCCAAGGATCAGGCAGCGGGGAACCCGAAGTGATGATGGACATCAACACCACGCCCTTGATTGACGTGATGTTGGTGCTGTTGATCATGTTGATCATCACCATCCCAGCCCAATTGCACACGGTGAACTTGGACATGCCAGTCTCTAAACCGCCCACTAAAAAAGTGGATCCTGTGGTGATCAAGATTGACGTGGATGCCAACAGCGTGATCAATTGGAATGGAAAGCCGTTGGCGACACGTGCTGATCTAGATCTGAAGCTACAAGAGGCGACCAAGATGGAGCCTCAACCCGAATTGCATTTGCGCTCACATGCCAAAGCCAAATACGAAGCTGTGGCGGCGGTGATGGCCAATGCGCAACGCTTAGGTTTAAACAAACTGGGTATCGTAGGGTCTGAGCAGTTTGTGAATTGATTTCTTCAAGGTTTCTTCAAGAGGGAACCCTTTGCCCCTCCTCGTCAGAGGCGGGGCATTTTTTTAAGGAATACAGAGATGACAACATCTTGGAAAAAATTGTTTGCTTTGAGCGTGTTGGGTGTGGCGTTGCACGCGGTGGCGCAGGTCAACATGCGCCCCGAAATCGCCAAGCCTTTGCAGGCAGCACAAGACGCGATTCAAGCCAAACAACCTGATGTGGCTTTACAAAAAATTCAAGAAGCGCGCGCCACGCCGCAATTGACGGAGCCTGAAAAGATGTTTCTAGAGCGTTTGTCTGTCGTCGCGGCGATGAATGCGCAAAAGTTTGATGTGGCTTCTAGCTCTTTAGAGTATTTGCTGCAAAGCAAGGAGCTTTCAGCAAGCGACCGACTGACTTTGTTGGAAACCATGGTCAGCGTGAGTCAGCGCAACAAAGACCACAACAAGGTGGTGCAATGGGCACGTCGGTATGCACAAGAGGGCGGTAACAACCCGCGTGTGCACATCATGAAAGTACAAGCTTTGGCGCTCCTAGGCTTACACAAAGATGTGTTGCAAGAAATGCAGGAGGCGTTCAAGGTACCAAGTTATCAAGCTCAAGAGTCTGAGCTACGCATCTATGCATTCAGTCAAAAGCAATTGAAGGACGAGGCGGGTTACACACGCACCTTGACGCAATTGGCCACCCGTTTTCCATCCAAGGATTACTGGTCTGATCTGCTCAACAGCATGGGGCGAGCACCCGGCATCCATGCACGCACACAGTTGGATGTGTCACGCTTGATGGAAGCTACGAATACCTTAGAAGAGGCTGAGGACTATTTGGATACGGCTCAATTTAGCCTCAAGGCAGGGTTGCCTTATGAGGCGTTGAGAATCTTGGAGCAAGGACAAGCAGCGGGTCTGTATCAAGGCGCAACATCGGCCAGTTATCAAAAACTCAAGCAGCAAGCGCAACAGCGGGCGGCTGAGGACGACAAGGCAATGAAATCACTCAACATGGCTTCTGACAATGGATCGATGTTGGTTCAACTCGGTGATGTGTTGCTGTCCAAAGGCCAATGGCGAGATGCAGCCGAGGCGTATCAGAAAGCGTTGACCAAGGGGGGCTTGAAGCGCGAGGCTGAAGCGCGCTTGCATTGCGGCATCGCCCTGTTCAAAGCGCAGCAAGGTGAACAAGCCAAGGCCATGCTGGGCAGTGTGGGGGATGATGCCTCCGCCGTTCAGCTCGCCAGTCTCTGGATCTCGTTGGTGAAATGACCGCCTATGATTGGAAGTTATTCAATTGGTGAAACTTCACTTCAAGCACATGGCTAGCGCAGAGACCGAAAAACGCAAAATTCAGATGATTGACATTGCCCGCATGGCGGGGGTGTCTACGTCAACTGTGTCGCGTGCCCTCAACGGCAGCTCTTTGACGAACGATGAGACACGCCAGCGCATCATTGAACTGGCCCGTTCTCTTAACTACACCATCAACCAAAGCGCCAAAAATCTGCGCATGGGCGATAACCGAACGATTGGTGTTGTGATTCCGTACGACAGCAAAACGCGTCAACACATCTCAGATCCTTTCTTCTTGGGCATGCTTGGTAGCTTGGCCGATGCCTTGACGGACCGCCATTACGACTTGCTCTTGTCGCGTGTCGATGCAGATCATCTGGATGACATGGCATCGCTGTATGACACGGGACGAGCACGAGGCATCATCGTGATCGGTCAATGGGGGCATCACGATCAGCTCAATGCGCTGGCACGTCGTCATGTGCCCATGGCTGTGTGGGGTGCTCAATTGCCACGCCAGCTGTATTGCAGTGTGGGCAGTGATAACGTCTCGGGCGGGGCCTTGGCCACCGAGCATTTACTGAGTTTGGGCCGTCGTCGCATCGTGTTCATGGGGGACACCGACATGCCTGAGGCTGCGAAACGTTATGAGGGTTACGTTCAGGCGCACCAAAAATTGGGCTTGCCTGTCGACCCCAAGCTCTACATCAAGTCTCCCTTTACCGCTGAAGAAGCGCAAGAGGCCATGCATGCGTTCTTGCAAAGCGGCGTTGCGTTTGATGCCATCTTTGCCGCCAGTGATTTGATCGCCATCAATGCGATGGGGGTGTTGAAAGGCCAAGGCATTTCAATACCGGAAGCGGTGAGTGTGGTGGGTTATGACGACATTGACATGGCTTCTCACAGCTTTCCACCGCTCACGACCATTCGCCAACCCATTGATGTCGCTGGTGGTGTTCTGATGGACTCGTTGCAAGAAGTTTTGGATGGACAAGTGACCGACTCAAAGCTGCTGCCCACATCGCTGGTGGTGCGTGGGTCTACTGTGTGAGTGATGAGTTGTCTGATTCTTTCCGCGACTCCATCGGTGTTTTCGATTCAGGCGTAGGCGGCCTGTCTGTGTTGCGCGCCATTCGCGCTGCATTGCCCCACGAAAACCTGGTTTATGTGGCTGATTCGGGCCATGCGCCGTATGGTGACCAAACCGAAGCACACATCACGCAGCGCACGCTGGCTGTCGGCCATTGGTTGGCAGAGCAGGGTGTGAAGGCCATCACCATTGCCTGCAACACGGCCACCGTTGTGGCTGCCAAAACTTTACGCGAGCAAACACGTTTGCCCGTGGTCGCGATTGAGCCGGCTATTAAACCCGCCGTGGCTCTGACGTGTAGCGGTGTGGTGGGGGTCTTGGCCACGCGCCAAACGGTGCAAAGCGCTGCTGTGGCAAGGCTTGTTGAGTTGTACGGTGCAGACAAGCGCATTGTGTTGCAGGCCTGTCCGGGTTGGGTCGAACTGGTGGAACGGGCTGATTTGCACAGAGCTGAAACAGAAGCCTTGTTGCGGCAATTCATCGAACCTTTGTTGGCGCAGGGCGCTGACACGCTGGTGCTGGGGTGCACGCATTACCCGTTTTTGCGCAACACGATTCAGCGCATCGCTGGCGAGCGCGTGACATTGTTGGACCCCGCAGAGGCTGTGGCGCGTGAATTGGTGCGTCGTTTGACAGAAACCGGCCACCTATCGGCCTCAAGGCACAAAGGGCATGTGCAATTCTTCACCTCCGG
>Ga0228699_1000059_pt1 | contig 113462 bp, 106 predicted proteins | sample McNCre217_Aug_MG_FD_178016 | JGI IMG/M metagenome (GOLD analysis project Ga0228699, IMG submission 178016) | Freshwater microbial communities from McNutts Creek, Athens, Georgia, United States - 2-17_Aug_MG | ecosystem: Environmental > Aquatic > Freshwater > Creek | place: USA: Georgia... | reverse complement strand
GTTGATCACAGCGCGGCCACCGCGTGTTTTCATACGGACCAAAAAGCCATGGGTACGAGCGCGGCGAGTCTTAGAAGGTTGGTAAGTGCGTTTCATGATTTTTCCAAAAAGCTAAGCCCTGAAGAGAACAGGGAAACCGATGATTATCTCAAATTTTTAAGGCACTTGCAGGCTTTTATTCATTCTCTTTTTAAGTGGATTTTGTGAAAACCAGCCTTTGTCGCTGGTCCTGTGGATAAATTTTTGATAAAGTGTCCCGTTGCCTGTCTTTTTAAGACAGCTATCCACAGATCCATCGCGCATGAATTCCGGCCTTTCTCCCTCCCACTCCAACGGCTTACCTCCCTCTTCTGGTGAAGGTTTGTGGCAGGCTTGCGTCGATCAATTGGCTCAAGAACTGCCAGAACAACAGTTCAACACGTGGATCAAACCACTGGTCGCCAATGTTGCTGAAGACTTCAGCAAGGTGGTTATTTTTGTTGGCAATCGCTTCAAATTAGATTGGATTCGCGCCCAATACGCCCATCGAATTGCAGGTTTGTTACAACAATTGCATGGGCAAAACATCTTGGTTGAGTTAGCAATCACTCCCAAAGAAGCCCCTGTCAGAATTAAAGCTGTTCCTTTTTCCCAAGAGCTGGAATCATTACCCGAAAGCTTTGTGGGTTTGGAAGAGGGTATTCCAAGCGGGCCAAGAACGCGCTTGAACACAGCTTTAACTTTCGATACGTTGGTCGAAGGTACAGCAAACCGCATGGCACGTGCAGCCGCTATGCATGTGGCTACGATGCCAGGTCAGCTCTATAACCCTTTGTTCATTTATGGCGGCGTCGGTTTGGGTAAGACCCACTTGATGCATGCTGTGGGTAACAAGCTGTTGGCGGAACGTCCAGACGCCAAAGTTCTCTACATCCATGCTGAACAATTTGTTTCGGATGTGGTTAAAGCCTACCAACGCAAAACTTTTGACGAATTCAAAGAGCGCTACCACTCGCTAGATCTACTTTTAATTGACGATGTGCAGTTTTTTGCCAACAAAGAACGTACGCAAGAAGAGTTTTTTAACGCTTTTGAAGCCTTGTTGGCGAAAAAGTCTCACATCGTCATGACGAGTGACACATATCCCAAAGGTCTCACTGACATCCACGAGCGTTTGGTTTCTCGTTTCGATGCAGGCCTTACCGTGGCCATTGAACCGCCTGAGCTTGAAATGCGCGTGGCCATTTTGATCAGCAAATCGCGTTCTGAAGGCTCTGAAATGCCTGAAGAAGTGGCATTTTTCGTAGCGAAAAACGTACGTTCGAACGTACGTGAACTCGAAGGTGCATTGCGCAAGATTTTGGCTTACTCACGTTTCAATCAAAAAGAAATTTCAATTCAATTGGCACGTGACGCTTTGCGTGATTTGCTGTCGATTCAAAACCGCCAAATTTCCGTAGAGAACATCCAAAAAACCGTTGCTGACTATTACAAGATCAAGGTAGCGGACATGTACTCTAAGAAACGTCCTGCATCAATTGCAAGGCCAAGACAAATTGCCATGTACCTTGCCAAAGAGCTTACTCAAAAGAGCCTTCCAGAAATTGGTGAGCTCTTTGGTGGCAGAGATCACACCACTGTTTTACATGCCGTACGAAAAATCAGCGCAGAACGCCAACAAATGGCTGATCTGAACCAACAACTCCACGTTCTTGAGCAAACACTCAAGGGATAAACCATCAAAACAACAACCTTGTGGGTAATTTCTGAATAACAGCAGAGTTATCCACAGAAAAGTAAGGAAATCAAAGTTATCCAGATTTGAACGACAACAAAAAATCGAGCTTGCCAACACCTTTGAAGTTAGCTCAAGTCCTTGAAAAAAAAGAGGAAAATGCGGTTGTCCACAGAAAGATGCTTTGCTTATCTACTACTACTAATTTAAATAAAGAAAACAAGAGGAAGAGATGATCGTACTGAAAGCAACACAAGACAAGGTTTTGTCAGTTCTGCAATCTGTTGCAGGCATTGTTGAACGTCGTCACACATTGCCAATCTTGGCAAACGTATTGATTCGAAAAACAGGCAGTGCACTGCAACTGACCACCAGCGATTTAGAAATTCAAATTCGCACCACTGCTGAACTCGATGGTGATGCTGGCAATTTCACCACCACAGTGGGTGCACGCAAATTGATTGACATCTTGCGCACCATGCCTTCTGATCAAACCGTGAGTTTGGAATCTAGCCAGAACAAACTGATTCTGAAAGGTGGCAAGAGCCGCTTTACGCTGCAAAGCTTGCCTGCTGAAGATTTCCCATTGGTACAAGAAGCTGCAAGCTTTGGTCCTTCGTTCAGCGTGCCTCAGAAAACGTTGAAAGAGTTGTTGCACCAAGTGTCATTCGCCATGGCTGTGCATGACATCCGTTACTACTTGAACGGTATTTTGTTTGTGGCTGAAGGCAAGCAACTCAGCTTGGTGGCAACAGACGGTCACCGTTTGGCTTTTGCCTCTGCAACTTTGGATGTGGAAGTGCCACGCCAAGAAGTCATCTTGCCTCGCAAAACCGTGCTCGAAATGCAGCGTTTGTTGAGCGACAAAGAAGGTGCGATTGAAATGCAATTTGCAGGCAATCAAGCCAAGTTCACATTCGACGGCATGGAGTTTGTGACCAAGCTGGTGGAAGGCAAGTTCCCAGACTACAACCGCGTGATTCCAAAGAACCACAAGAACACCATTACCATGGGTCGCACGGCCTTGTTGGCGACGTTGCAGCGCACCGCTATTTTGACCAGCGAAAAATTCAAAGGTGTGCGTTTGAATTTGGAACCGGGCGTGCTGCGCGTGGCGTCAAGCAACGCTGAGCAAGAAGAGGCCGTGGACGAACTCGAAATTGATTACAACGGCGATGCCATTGAAATTGGTTTTAACGTGACGTATTTGATTGACGCGTTGACCAACATGGACCAAGACATGGTGCAAGTGGACTTGGCGGATTCCAACAGTTCTGCCCTCATCACCATTCCTGAAAACACCACTTTCAAATACGTGGTGATGCCCATGCGTATTTAACGCATTGGTGGCTTTCTCTTTTTACGATTGAACCCGTGAGGCGCTTGTGCCTCACGCATGAAGACTTGTTATGACCGAACCTACGCAAACTCCTGACAACGCAGCCACACCTCCAGCCGGTGAAGGCTATGGTGAAGGCTCCATTCAAATTTTGGAAGGTCTTGAGGCGGTTCGTAAGCGTCCAGGCATGTACATCGGCGATACGTCTGATGGCACAGGTTTGCACCACTTGGTGTTTGAGGTGGTCGACAACTCGATTGACGAAGCATTGGCGGGTCATTGCGATGACATCGTGGTCACTATCCACAGCGACAACTCCATCAGCGTGACGGACAACGGTCGCGGCATTCCTACCGGCGTCAAAATGGATGACAAGCACGAGCCCAAGCGCTCTGCTGCTGAAATTGCGCTGACCGAATTGCATGCCGGTGGCAAGTTCAACCAGAACAGCTACAAGGTGTCTGGCGGTTTACACGGTGTGGGTGTGTCTTGCGTGAACGCCTTGTCCAAATCCTTGCGTTTGGTGGTGCGTCGCGAAGGCAAAGTACACACCTTGGAATTCTCTAAAGGCTTTGTGCAAAACCGTTTGCTTGAAACAGTGAATGGTGTGGAAGTTTCTCCCATGCGCATCACGGGCGATACAGAGAAGCGTGGCACTGAAGTTCATTTCTTGCCCGATACAGAAATCTTCCAACAAAACAACGATTTCCATTACGAAATCTTGGCCAAGCGTTTGCGCGAGTTGAGCTTCTTGAACAACGGTGTGCGCATCCGTTTGAAAGACGAACGCAGCGGTAAAGAAGATGATTTCTCCGGTGCGGGTGGTGTCAAAGGCTTTGTGGACTTCATCAACTCCGGCAAGAAGGTGTTGCACCCTAACGCGTTCCATGCTGAAGGTGAACGTCCAGCCGATAGCTACGGCGGTATTCCTGGCACCAGCATTGGTGTAGAAGTCGCCATGCAGTGGAACGATGGCTACAACGAAAGCGTTTTGTGCTTTACCAACAACATTCCTCAGCGTGACGGTGGTACCCACTTGACCGGTTTGCGTGCTGCGATGACGCGTGTCATCAGTAAGTACATCGAACAAAACGACATTGCTAAAAAGCAAAAGGTGGAAGTCACCGGCGACGACATGCGTGAAGGTTTGTGCTGCGTGTTGAGTGTGAAAGTGCCTGAGCCCAAGTTCTCTAGCCAAACCAAAGACAAGTTGGTGTCGAGCGAGGTGCGCGCACCCGTAGAAGACATCGTTGCCAAAACATTGACTGAGTTCTTGGAAGAGCGCCCCAACGACGCCAAGATCATCACAGGCAAGATTGTGGAAGCCGCGCGTGCCCGAGAAGCAGCACGCAAAGCCCGCGAAATGACACGTCGCAAAGGTGTGTTGGATGGCATGGGCTTGCCGGGCAAGCTGGCTGATTGCCAAGAAAAAGACCCATCGCTGTGCGAAATCTACATCGTGGAGGGTGACTCTGCGGGTGGTTCAGCGAAGCAAGGCCGTGACCGTAAATTCCAAGCCATTCTGCCTCTGCGGGGCAAGATTTTGAACGTTGAAAAAGCGCGTTACGAAAAGCTGCTGACCAGCAATGAAATTTTGACGCTCATCACTGCATTGGGTACCGGTATTGGCAAAGCCAGCGCGGATTCAGGTAAATCGGCAACAGACGATTTCAACGTCGACAAGCTGCGTTACCACCGCATCATCATCATGACCGACGCGGACGTGGACGGTGCGCACATTCGTACGCTGTTGCTCACTTTCTTCTATCGCCAAATGCCAGAGTTGGTGGAGCGTGGCCACATCTACATCGCACAGCCCCCGTTGTACAAAGTCAAGGCCGGTAAAGAAGAGCTGTACCTCAAAGACGCGGCAGCTTTGGATGGCTTCTTGTTACGCATTGCGTTGAAAGACGCCAAGATCAGCACAGGCGGTGCGAACTCTCAAATGTTGACGGGTGACACGCTGAGCGAATTGGCCCGCAAGCACCAGGTGGCTGAATCTGTGATTGCTCGCTTGAGTGGTTTCATGGATGCCGAGGCTTTGCGTGCCATGGCCGATGGCGTGTCTGTTAACCTCGACACTGTGGCCGATGCCGAAAAATCAGCGGCAGCGATGCAAGAAAAATTGCGTGAGTTGGGTAGCGGTTCAGAAGCCTCAGGCGAGTTTGATGTGCGTACCGACAAACCGATTTTGCGCATCAGCCGTCGCCACCATGGCAACGTCAAGAGCAGCGTCATCACCCAAGACTTTGTGCATGGGGCTGACTATGCCGCATTGGCAGAAGCTGCACAAACCTTCCGTGGCTTGTTGAGCGAAGGCTCAAAAGTGCACCGCGGTGAAGGCGACAAAGCCAAAGAAGAAAAGGTGGTTGATTTCCGCCAAGCCATGAAGTGGCTCATCACCCAAGCAGAAAACAGCACAGCGCGTCAGCGCTACAAGGGCTTGGGCGAGATGAACCCAGAGCAACTCTGGGAAACCACGATGGACCCCAATGTGCGCCGTTTATTGCGTGTGCAAATTGACGACGCCATTGAGGCCGACCGCGTGTTCACCATGTTGATGGGCGACGAGGTGGAGCCTCGCCGCAACTTCATCGAAGACAACGCTTTGCGCGCTGGCAACATCGACGTTTAATTGCGCGGGCCTTTCCAGTGGCCTTGCTCTGGAAGGGTTTGTGCATCAAACACTTTTTGTTGCTCGGCACTCAGCTGGCCGTAAAACGTACGCGTGGCTTCGGTGCGTTGTTTGATGTGCGTTTGCATGGCCGCCAAATTGGCTTCATGTGCGGTGTTCATCTTGTCTAAGCGCTCGGGCGTGCTCATCTTTGCCAAGGCATCACGGTCTACAGGTTGGGCCAATGGCTTGGCTGGCATTTTCATACCTTGCACAAAAGCATTCCAAGCAGGCTCTTGCGCGGGTGTGAGTTGCAATTTGGCTTTCAACTCAGCTTGACGTTGTTCCCAATGCTTGGTCATGCGCTCATGCATGCGGCCTTCGTTGTGGTGTACGCCCATCTCACCCATCATGGGTTGAGCTTGTGCAGGCACCACAGCAGCCAAGGCTGAACCAGCCAACAAAACAGACAGTGCAAAACGGGTGGTGTTCAAACGGGTCATAGAAGTTCCTTGAAAGCAGAAGCGAAGTGCTTCTGTCAGGTTCGTACTTTGAACCGCTTGTGTTACGCCCATGTGCACGCTTGCACAAGTTTCGTAAAGTTTTGTTGCGCTGGTTTTAGCTCATTAGCCCATCAACCCTGCACGAAAGTCGTCCACGGCTTGCACCAGTTCTTCACGCGTGTTCATCACAAACGGGCCGTACTGTGCGATGGGTTCGTTCAAGGGATGACCTGCAATCACAATGGCGCGCGTGTTGGCTTGGGCACGTAGCACCACGCCATCACCACCATTTGTTAACACGGCCATGCGCTTGATGGGCACCGCCGTGGCGTGTTCACCTTGCATCACCTCTAAGCTACCACGGTACACATACACAAACGCGTTGTGCGCGGCAGGCAAGTGCTGTTCAAACAAAGCGTTGTCGCTGGCAGGGAAGTGCAAGTCCAAATACACAGGCTCGGTGTGTTCACGGTGCATCGCACCATCGGTGCCGTGTGTGTGACCAGCAATCACGCGCACCAACACACCTTGTGCGGTCGTGACTTCAGGAATGTCTGCGCTTTGAATGTCGCGGTACCAAGGCTCGCACAATTTGTTTTTCGCAGGCAGGTTCAGCCACAGCTGGAAACCTTCCATCACCCCTTCTTCTTGCTCGGGCATTTCGCTGTGCGTGAGGCCACGTCCAGCCGTCATCCACTGCACGCCGCCGTTTTGCAACAGACCTTCATGGCCGCCGCTGTCTTTGTGGCGCATGCGACCTGCAATCATGTAGGTCACCGTTTCAAAGCCGCGGTGTGGGTGGTTGGGAAAGCCCGCAATGTAGTCGCCGGGGTTGTCGCTGCCAAAGGCATCCAGCATCAAAAACGGGTCGAGGCGTTCTTGCAAATCGTGGCTGAGTACACGCGTCAGGCGTACGCCGGCGCCGTCTTGGGTGTCTTGGCCTTGCACCAAGCGCTCCACACCGCGCGCATGTGTGACCGCGCTCATGCGACTTGGTAACCTTCGTCGGCAATCGCGTGTGCAATGTCTTCGCGTGACTTGTTGCTGTGCACGTCTACTTTGCCGGTGCTGCGATCAATCTCGACTTTGGCTTCTGGGTCGAGGCGGGCAATGGCTTTTTTCACAGCCATTTCGCAATGGCCGCATGTCATGCCTTGAACTTGAAACGTGTTATCCATCACTGACTCCTTATAAAGGTGTAACCTTACCTCATGTCTGAATTGTCCTGCGATATTGGTATTGGTGGAATGACCTGTGCGTCGTGTGTGGCCCGTGTGGAACGCGCGATTGCCAAACTGCCCGGCGTTGAATCAGTCAGCGTGAACTTGGCCACTGAATCGGCGCGCGTCACGTGGGCCGCCAACCAGGCCGAAGACACTGAACAAACCCAACAAGCGCGCTTGCGTCGAGCGGTCCGTGACGCAGGGTACGAGCCGCTGGCTGCTCAACACCTAGAACTCACGCCAGAAGGCCCTTGGGCGGGCTTTATGCCGGTCGCTGTGGGCTTGTTGCTCAGTGTGCCGTTGGTGTTGCCTATGTTGGGCGATGCGCTGGGCCAGCATTGGATGTTGCCTGCGCTGTGGCAGTTCTTATTGGCCACGCCCGTGCAGTTTGTGTTGGGTGCGCGCTTTTACAAAGCGGGTTGGCACGCCTTGTTGGCGGCTAGCGGCAATATGGATTTGCTGGTTGCATTGGGCACGAGTGCCGGGTGGGCGTTGTCGGTTTGGCTGTGGTTAAGCGCACCAGCAGGCGCGATGGTGCATCTGTACTTTGAAGGCTCTGCGGTGGTCATCACCTTGGTTCTGTTGGGCAAGTGGCTGGAAGCCCGCGCCAAGCGCCAAACCACCGATGCCATTCGCGCCTTGCACGCGTTGCGTCCTGCGCGTGCGCGTGTCATCACGCTCGATGGTGAAGTGGAAATACCAATAGAAGAACTGTTGGTCGGTGATCGTTTGGTGGTGTTGCCCGGTGAGCGTTTTGCTGCAGATGGTGTGGTGCTGGAAGGTGACACACAGGTGGACGAGGCCATGCTCACTGGCGAACCTTTGCCTGTGCACAAGTCGGTGGATGCACGCGTGACGGGTGGCAGCATCAATGGCGAGGGGCGTGTGGTCATTCGCGTCAGCGCCACGGGTACGGCCACCGTGTTGGCCAACATCATCCGCTTGGTCGAAGACGCACAAGCGGCCAAAGCCCCGATTCAACGTTTGGTTGACCAAGTGTCTGCCGTGTTTGTACCAGTGGTGTTGGTGCTGGCCTTGGCCACACTGTTGGCTTGGTGGTTCACAGGACACAGCCTAGAGGTGTCGCTCATTCATTGCGTGGCGGTGTTGGTCATTGCGTGCCCCTGCGCATTGGGTTTGGCCACGCCAGCTGCCATCATGGCGGGCACGGGTGTGGCAGCGAAGCACGGCATTCTCATCAAAGATGCGCAGGCCTTGGAGGTCGCGCACAAAGTCGATACGGTGGCATTTGACAAAACAGGCACGCTCACCGTGGGGCAGCCTCAGTTGTTGTCGTTCTCCATGACCTCACTCTCGCACGACACAAATACTTGGCTTGGTCTCGCCGCCTGTTTGCAAAGCGGCAGCGAACACCCATTGGCACACGCGGTGGTGCAAGCTGCCAAAGCGCAAGGCTTAGAGGTGACGGCGCCTGAAGAGGCCAAAGCCGTTGCAGGTTTCGGTAGCGAAGGGTTGGTGCAGGGCCACCATTTGTTGTTGGGCAGCGTGAAATGGATGGCGGCATTGGCCGTTCCTGCTGGCGACTGGCAAACCCAAGCCACACGCTTGCAATCGCAAGGCGCAACCGTGTCGGTGTTGGCGCAACGTTCGGCCAGCGGCGTGCAAGCGGTGGCTGTTCTGGCGTTTGGGGACGAGCCCAAACCCGGTGTACAAAAGGCACTTGCCACCCTGCGTGCACGCGGTTTGCGCTTGTCCATGATCTCAGGCGACAACGCCGGGGCTGCACAAGCGATGGCCGCACGGTTGGGTTTGACGCCTGACGAAGTGCACGCCGAAGTGATGCCCGGCGACAAGGCCGCCTTGGTCAAACGGTTGCAACACAACCCCAATGGCCCATCACATGTTGTTGCCTTTGTGGGCGATGGCATCAATGATGCGCCTGCCTTGGCGGCGGCTGATGTGGGCTTGGCCATGGCCAACTTGAACGCAGAGGGTCAACGTGGTGGCACGGATGTCGCCATGCAAGCGGCAGGCATCACCCTGATGCGCGGCGATGTGACCTTGGTGGCCGGCGCGTTGGAGATCTCTGCGCGCACCGTGGCCAAAATTCGTCAAAACTTGTTTTGGGCGTTTGCCTACAACGCGGCGGGTATTCCATTGGCGGCGATGGGCTATTTAAGCCCCGTGGTGGCGGGTGCCGCGATGGCGCTGAGTTCAGTGAGCGTGATGACCAATGCGCTCTTGCTCAAGCGCTGGAAACCCTAAACGGCGAGAGTGCAGTTTATTTTTTGACCACGCTGCGTTTGTCGACGCGTGCGTTGATTTTCTTCAACATGGCATCGTCTGGTTCTTTCCAGTTGGCGCCCGCTTGGTTGGCCATGAACACCACGGCCGAAGCGAACTCGGCCACACTCAACTCGGTCTTACTGCCGCGTGCAGGCATGGCGCGAACACCCGCGTAACCATCCGCTGTGATGTTGGCTTGGCCTTCTTTGATGAGCTTGCTCCACGCACGCACGTCGCCAATTTTCGGAGAGCCTTTGTCGCCTTGCGCATGACAGGTAGAGCACACCTGTTGGAATGTTTCTTCGCCACCGGCCCAAGCACTACTCGCGCTCAACGCCACCAAAAGTGTCAACAGTTGTTTGTTCATGCATCTCACCTTGCGTTTGTTGTGTGCCATTTTGACCGATAAACCTCTTGGCACTTGTGCTTTGCGAGCCCTTGTAAAATCGCCCCCTGCTAAGCAGGGCAGCAAACAGCCCCTGCGACTCCGTGCCTCGGGCACACCCAAAGGTTGTTTATGTTGTATCCCCAAGAGTTTGATGTCATCGTGGTTGGCGGTGGTCATGCAGGCACCGAAGCCGCATTGGCCGCGGCACGCATGGGTGCTAAAACTTTACTCTTAAGTCACAACATTGAAACCTTGGGCCAAATGAGTTGCAACCCGTCTATTGGCGGCATTGGCAAGGGCCACTTGGTCAAAGAGGTGGACGCTTTGGGTGGTGCGATGGCCTTGGCCACTGACGAGTCGGGCATTCAATTCCGTATCCTCAACAGTTCCAAAGGCCCAGCCGTGCGCGCCACTCGCGCACAGGCCGACCGTATTTTGTACAAAGCCGCCATTCGCCGCATGTTGGAAAACCAACCCAACTTATGGCTCTTCCAACAAGCCGTGGATGACCTGATGGTGGAGGGCGACCGCGTGGTCGGCGCCTGTACCCAAGCCGGCATTCAGTTCCGTAGCCGCACGGTGGTGTTGACTGCGGGCACGTTTTTAGATGGCAAGATTCACGTTGGCCTGAACAACTACGCCGGTGGCCGCGCGGGTGACCCACCCGCTGTTAGTTTGTCAGCTCGTCTTAAAGAGTTGAAGTTGCCGCAAGGCCGCTTGAAAACCGGCACGCCGCCACGCATCGACGGACGCACGATTGACTTCAGCCAATGCACCGAGCAACCGGGCGATGGCGTGGCCAACCAAACCGAAAACGGCGCACCCTCGGCGGGTGTGTTGGGCGAGGTGCCCGTGTTCAGCTTCATGGGCCGTGCCGCCATGCATCCGCAACACATGCCGTGCTGGATCACTCACACCAACCAACGCACCCACGACATCATTCGTTCGGGCTTTGACCGCAGCCCCATGTTCACCGGCAAGATCGAAGGCGTCGGCCCGCGTTACTGCCCGAGCGTGGAAGACAAGATCAACCGCTTTGCTGACAAAGACAGCCACCAAATCTTTTTGGAACCCGAGGGTCTGACCACTCACGAGTACTACCCCAACGGCATCAGCACCAGCTTGCCATTTGACATTCAGTACGACTTGGTCCGCTCGATGAAGGGCTTGGAAAATGCCCACATTATTCGCCCCGGTTACGCCATCGAGTACGACTACTTCGATCCGCGTGAACTCAAGCGCAGTTTTGAAACTCGGGCCATCGGCGGCTTGTTCTTCGCGGGGCAAATCAATGGCACCACCGGTTACGAAGAGGCGGCGGCCCAAGGTTTGTTCGCTGGTATCAACGCCGCTTTGCAATGCCGCAGTTTGGCCGGAGCCGCCAACGACTTTGGCGGCGCTTGGACGCCGGGTCGCGACCTGGCCTACTTAGGCGTGTTGGTCGATGACCTCACCACCAAGGGCGTGACCGAGCCGTACCGCATGTTCACCAGCCGCGCTGAGTTCCGCTTGCAGCTGCGCGAAGACAACGCCGACATGCGCTTGACCGAAATTGGTCGCCAAATGGGCTTGGTTGATGATGCCCGCTGGGATGCTTTCAGTCGCAAGCGCGATGCTGTTTCACGTGAAACAGAGCGCCTCAAATCCGTCTGGGTCAACCCGCGCAACTTACCCCTCGCCGAAGCTGAGCGCGTGTTGGGCAAAGGAATTGATCGCGAATACAACTTGGCCGATTTGCTTCGCCGTCCTGATGTGAGCTACCAAGGGTTGATGTCGTTGGATGGGGCTAAGTACCAAAACCAAGAGTTGCTCGATGGCTTGGTAGGTGATGATGTTTCACGTGAAACCGCCCGGGCCATCATCGAGCAAATCGAGATCGCTGCCAAATACTCGGGGTATATCGACCGCCAGCGCGACGAGGTTCAGCGCGCCGCTCACTACGAAAATCTCAAGCTGCCCGAAGATTTGGACTACAACCAAGTCACGGCTTTGTCGTTTGAGGTGCGTCAGCGTCTGAGTCGCCAGCGCCCGGAAACTTTGGGGCAAGCCTCGCGTTTGTCGGGTATCACGCCCGCAGCCATTTCGTTGTTGCTGATTCACCTTAAGCGTTCGCGCGTCAAAGGCTTTGCGCAGGAGTCGGCCGACAACTCGGCTGAGGCGGTTTGATGCATCCGTTGTTGCCCGCCTTGCAAAAAGGGCTTGATGGTTTGGGCTTGGCTTTGACGTCTGACCAGCAAAATCAGTTGCTGGCCTACGTGGATTTGATTGCCAAGTGGACCAAGGTCTACAACCTCACGGCTGTGCGTGATCTCGATGAGATGCTCACACACCACTTGCTCGACAGCTTGGCCGTCATCGCGCCGCTGCGTCGCGAGTTGGCCAAGTTGGGTTTGCCGGCGGGTGATGGCTACAAACTGTTGGACGTTGGGTCGGGCGCGGGCTTGCCCGGCATTGTCATTGCCATCACATGCCCCGAAGTTTTGGTCACGTGTGTCGACACCGTGGCTAAAAAAGCAGCCTTCATTCAGCAGGTCGCCGCCACCTTGAAGTTGCCTAACCTCAAAGGTCTGCACGCGCGGGTCGAGAGCCTGACCGAACCCTTCGATGTGGTCTGCTCCCGTGCCTTTGCTTCGTTGATCGACTTCACCACTTGGTCTCAATCCGCCTTGGCGGACGGCGGTCTCTGGATGGCCATGAAAGGCAAACACCCGGACCAAGAGCTGGCGGTGTTGCCCGAAAACGTCAAAGTGTTTCACGTGGAACAGCTTCAAGTGCCCGGTTTGGATGCTGAGCGCTGCATCATCTGGATGCGCGGTTAAACTTCTCTCAGTTAAAAATCTGAGTCTTCTATGTTCGGTATCGCGGACTACGGCGCTTTTGTCGTGGCCATCATCGTCTTTTTGGCCATTCCAGGTCCTGGCAACTTGGCCTTGCTCACGGCAACAGGCAAGGGTGGGGTGCGTGCCGGCATGGCCACGACCTTCGGTGTGATTGCGGGCGACCAAGTTTTGCTGTGGTTGGCCGTCGCGGGCTTGTCTGCTGTGCTTGTCAATTACCCCGGCTTGTATAGCACCGTTCAGTGGGTCGGGGCGGCGTATCTGATCGGTTTGGGTTATTCGCTTTACAACGTCAAGCCCGGTGATGCGCCTGTGCTCAACATGAAGCCCGATCATTACTTTCGGCAAGGCTTGTTCATCACCGTGCTCAACCCTAAGGCGATTGTGTTTTACATGGCATTCTTTCCTTTGTTTGTTGACCCCCGTATTCATTTGGGGCTGCTCACATTTGCTGTGATGGCTACCACCATCGCCGCGCTCACCTTCGTCTATGGTTTGGTGGTCGTGCTACTGGCGCATCACACCGCCGAGCGTGTTCGTGCCAATCCGCTCATTGGCCTCGCGCTCAACAAAATTGCGGGCGTGTTGCTCATTGCCTTTGGCCTCAAGCTGGCCTTGTTCAAATAATTTTTCCGTTTCTTTCGAAGGTTCCGTATGGCCAAAATTTTCTGTGTTGCCAACCAAAAGGGTGGTGTCGGTAAGACCACCACCACCGTCAACTTGGCGGCGGGCTTGGCCTTTGTCGGTCAGCGCGTGTTGATGGTTGACTTAGACCCACAAGGCAACGCCACCATGAGCTCGGGCGTCGACAAGCGCGAAATGGAGCTCTCCGTGTACGACGTGTTGTTGGAAGAGTCCACCATTGCAGAAGCCCGCATCCGCAGCAACTGGGGCAACGAGGGCGTGCGCGCCAAAATCCCGACGTACGATGTCTTGGGTGCCAACCGCGACTTGGCCGGTGCCGAAGTTGAGCTCGTTTCGTTAGAGCGCCGCGAAAACCGCCTGAAGCAAGCCTTGGCCGTGGTGGATGCGGAGTACGACTTTGTGCTTATTGATTGCCCTCCGTCGCTCTCCATGCTGACCCTCAATGGCTTGTGTGCGGCGCATGGGGTCATCGTTCCGATGCAGTGCGAATACTTTGCTCTTGAAGGCCTGACAGACTTGGTCAACACCATCAAACAAGTGCATGCCAACCTCAACCGCGAACTCAAAATCATTGGTTTGTTGCGTGTCATGTTTGACCCGCGCATCACCCTGCAACAGCAGGTGAGCGAGCAACTCAAAGACCACTTTGGTGACAAAGTGTTTGGCGCGGTTATTCCTCGCAACGTGCGTTTGGCCGAAGCGCCCAGCTACGGTTTACCCGGCGTGGTGTTTGACCCCTCGGCCAAAGGCAGCCACGCATTTGTGGACTTTGCGCACGAGATGGTCGAGCGCGTGAAAACGCTTTAAGCCGACAGCGCCCTCGTCGTGACAACGCCTGTTCTCATCCTCCCCGGCTGGCACAACAGTGGCCCTGACCACTGGCAAAGCCTGTGGGAAGGTGCACACGGCTATACCCGCGTGGCGCAGCACAATTGGGATTTCCCGTTGCGTGGCGATTGGATGATTCAACTCGAAGAAGCGGTGCTGGCCAACCCCAATGCCGTGCTGGTCGCGCACAGTTTGGGTTGTGTGTTGGTGGCGGCGTGGGCAGCGCACTCGCTCAATTCGCACAAGGTCAAAAGCGCATTACTCGTCGCACCGGCCGATGTAGAGCGGCCCGAAATGCAACACATGTTGCACAGCTGGAGCCCCATCGTGCGTGCGCGTTTGTCTTTCCCCAGCATCGTGGCCGCCAGCCGCAATGACCCCTATTGCAGCCTCTTGCGCGCCAGTGCGTTGGCGCATGTGTGGGGCTCACGTTTGGTCGATTGCGGCGCGGTCGGGCACATCAACGCCGACTCTCGCTTGGGCGACTGGCCCGAAGGCTTTGCCTTGTTACAAGATTTACTGAAAGAAAAAAATGGTCACTAAAAAACCCAAAGGCTTAGGCCGCGGCCTTGAAGCCTTGCTCGGTCCCAAAGTCGACGACTCAGTTGCCGCACAAACCGCTGCCGCCGAAGGCTTGCCCAGCACCTTGCCCTTAAGCCAAATGGTGGCGGGCATGTACCAGCCACGCACGCGCATGGACGAAGGCGCGCTGTATGAATTGGCCGAGAGTATCAAGGTCCAAGGCATCATGCAGCCCATCCTCGTGCGTCAATTGCACGACGGCCCCAACGCTGGCAAATACGAAATCATCGCGGGCGAACGTCGCAGCCGCGCCGCCAAACTTGCAGGCTTAGACACCGTACCCGTGCTTGTGCGCAACGTGCCCAACGAGGCGGCGGCGGCGATGGCTTTGATTGAAAACATCCAACGCGAAGACCTTAACCCGCTCGAAGAAGCGCAAGGTTTGCAACGTCTCATCAAAGAGTTTGGCCTCACGCACGAACTCGCCGCACAAGCTGTGGGCCGTTCGCGCAGCGCCGCCAGCAACTTGCTGCGCTTGCTCAACTTGGCCGATCCAGTTCAATCTATGCTCATGGCGGGCGACATCGACATGGGCCATGCCCGTGCGTTGTTGGCACTCGACCGCGCCACGCAAATTACAGCGGCCAACCAAATCAGCGCCAAAAAAATGTCGGTGCGCGAAGCCGAAAGCTTGGTGAAAAAACTGGGCGCTGAATTCAACCTTGTGCCGCAAAAACCCAAGAGCGAAAAATCGCGTGACATCAAACGCATCGAAGAAGAGCTGTCGGATTTGCTCACAGCACAAGTTGAGGTGCGTGTGAAAAAACGTGTCAAACGTCACGGACGTGTCGAAGAAATGGGCGAGCTGTCGATTCAATTCGGATCCATCGACGAACTCAACGGCCTCATCGACAAACTACGCAAACACTAAGTACACATGCTCGACATGCTGCGCAATGTCTTGATGCCTAGGAGCTTTTTCACAGGCTCTCCGCTAGAGCGTCGACGCAGTTTGCTCATGTACATGCTGTTCTTGGTGGGGGCGTGTTCATTGCCTTTTTATTTCATTCACCATCCGGACTACAACCACAACGCCAACTTGGTGGGAACGGCGGGCTATTGGTGTTTGTTGGGGCTGCTGCTGTTAGGCGGCCCCTATTTGTGGGTGGCGCATGGCACTTTGTTTTGGTCCATCGCCTACGTGGCCTATTTGGCTGCGATGACGGGGGGCATCAACTCCCCCGTCATGGTGTGGATGACGGTGGCGATTTTGCCCGCGGTTTTGTTGCTAGACCGTCGTGCTGTGTTGTTTTGGGTCTGTGTGGTTTTCTTAGCGAACTTGCTGCTGTTCGTGATCAGTCAAAACGGCCTCATCAACAGCGACATCAACATGGCCAACGATGCCATGGGCTGGACAATCGCCAACAAACTGTTTGTCATTGGTCTGGCGATGTACGCCGTTTTTGTGACCGAGCTCATGCATCGTCGTCAAGCGCTAGACATGGATGAAAGCAATGCTGAACTGGAGCGGATTCATCAAGCCCTGATGAGAGCCCAAGCGCATAAGGATGAATTTATTGCGTCGGTGGGGCACGAGTTGCGAACTCCGATGAATGCGATCTTGGGTCTGAATGGCATTTTGCGAGCCGAACTCGCGAGCAAACCCGAGGATGCCACGGTGGTGGATCACATCCGCCGCTCGACGGAGCAACTGCTTCAAGTGGTAAATGACATTTTGGATTTTTCGCAATTACAGGCTGGACGACTGACGTTGTCCGAAGAAGAGTTTGCCGTGCGTGAAACTGTTGGCGCTGTCTTGGTTACGTACGAAAACAAAGCGCAAGCCAAAGGCCTTCGCTTGAGCTTGCAAGCCAGCGCTGTTCACAACATGTGGGTTAAGGGCGATCGACAACGGTTGGTGCAAGTTCTCAACAACTTGCTCGACAACGCGATCAAGTTCACCTCCGAAGGGGAGGTGGTGCTTCGTGTGCAAGCCGTGGGTGGAGGCTTGTTGTTTGAAGTTCAAGACACGGGCATCGGCATTGCACCCGATCGGCAAACACAAATTTTCAAAGGCTTTGAACACGCCGATGTGCAAACCAATCGCCAATATGGCGGTACGGGTTTGGGTTTGTCGATTTGCGAGCGCTTGGTCAGCCTGCAAGGCGGCACCATCGGCGTGAGCAGCGTGGTGGGGCAGGGCTCGCGGTTTTGGTTTCAATTGCCATTGCGCAGCATCGCCGTCAAAGACGCACAAGCTGCGGCCGACATGGCGCGGACCTTGGTCGACAAAGCGCTTCAAATTTTGCTGGTCGATGACAACGCGGTGAACCTTTTGGTCGCTCGCATGATGCTGCAAAAATGTTTTCCCAAAGCCACCATCGTTGAAGCGGCCAGTGGCGCACTGGCGCTTGAAAAGCTTCGCACACACGCGTTTGACGTGGTGCTCATGGACATGGTCATGCCTGACATGGATGGCATGGAGGTCACCCGCATCTTGCGTCGCGATTTTGCTGCACCCACGCGTCACATGCCTGTGCTTGCCCTTACTGCCAGCGCTAACCCTGTGGATCAAGACCGTTGCCTGGCGTCAGGCATGAATGACGTGGTGCACAAGCCCTTGGACCAACAAGAGCTGATCGCCAAAATTTCTCATGTTTTGGCGGCGCATGCTGCATGGAGCAAAACATGAGGGGGTGGACACTCGAACGTCTTGCCGCTTGGGCGGTGCCGCGTTTGCCAGTGCGGTTCCAAGAAGGACGGTTGCCGTATTTGTTTTTTGTGGTTTGGCTGATGATTGGCGTCATGGTCATCTTGGCCATCATCACGCCCTACCCGAATGGCGTGCCCGTGCCCTTGGCGTTCGCTTTTGTGCTGCTGGCGTTGCAACTTTTGTTCATTTGGGGTTTGCCCTTCACGGTCGCTGTGCATTTGGGGTTGCTGGCCGGCTTGCTTCAGGTCAGTTATGCGGCATGGATGTCAGGTGGTATTTTTTCACCACGCATGGCGTGGATGGCGGTCATCCCTTTGGTGCCGTTTTACGCCGTCAGTCGTCGCGCAGGGTTGGTTTGGTTGGTGATAGTTTTGGGGGTCGAGGTGGGCATGTCCTACATCACGTGGCAAGGCTGGTTGCCCGCCAACCCCACGTTAGGTGCGGCGCAAATCAGGTCGTCATTTGCCAGCTACTCGGTGGTGACCTTGATTTTGATCACGGTTCCGTACCTTTACGACAACTCATTCCGACAAGCCTACAACGACAGCTTGCAACGCAACCAAGAGTTGGAAGAAAAGCGCAAAGAACTTTTGCGTACCTCGGCCTTGCGCGAACAATTCATTGCCACCGTCAGCCATGAATTACGCACGCCCATGAATGCCATCTTGGGTTTCAACAACATGCTGCTGGGGCGTGTGGCCGACAACCCGCAGGCGCTGAAAATTCTCAACCACACGCGCCAGTCAGCCGATCATTTGTTGACCGTGATCAACGATGTGCTGGACTACTCGCAACTGCAAGCCGGGAAAATCAATGTTCATGCGGAAACCTTTGCGTTGCGCGACACCATTCACACCGCGTTTGATCTTTTTGCCCAGCGCGTCGAGAGCATGCATTTGCAATACACCTGCACCATCGACGCCAACGTGCCGCATTGGGTCAGCACGGATCGTCATCGCTTGATGCAAATCTTGGTGAACTTGTTGGGCAATGCGATCAAGTTCACCCATCAAGGCCATGTCACCTTGGTGGTGCGCCGTGAACCCTTGTGTGTGCATTTCTCCGTGCGTGACAGTGGCATTGGTATTCCAGAAGCGCAGCAGCCCAAAATCTTCCAGCGCTTTGTGCAAGCCGACGATGACATTCAGTCGCGCTACGGTGGCAATGGTCTAGGTCTGTCCATCACCCAGCGCCTCGTGGAGCTCATGGGCGGACACATTGGTTTTGAAAGTCGCCCTGGACACGGCTCGCTGTTTTGGTTCACCTTGCCCCTGGTCGAGGTCGAGGCGCCTAAGGTTGAAACGCCTCAAATTAAAGTCGCAACACCCAGCATGCCTACTGCGCAACGATTTTTGGTAGTCGATGACCACCCCATCAATCGGTTGCTTGTGCGACAAATTCTTAAAAATGCGTGGCCCAACTGTCAGTTGGTCGATGCTGACAACGGCGCTAAAGCTCTTGAGGCGTTACGTCAACAAGACTTCGATGTGATCCTGATGGACATGGTCATGCCAGAAATGGATGGCATTGAAGCCACCGCGGCTCTGCGCTTGACCTTTGATCCACCTACGCGCGACACCCCCGTTTTAGGGCTGACCGCTAACGTCAATCCCCTCGACTTAGAGCGTTTTGCGGCCGCAGGCGTGAGCGCCGTGGTGCTTAAGCCCTTCGATGCCGCCAAAGTGTGCGCGCAAGTTGAAGACATGCTCAGAGAGAAAAAATCTTTCCTGGGTTCATGATGTTGTGCGGGTCAAGCGCTTGCTTGATCATGCGCATCATGTTCACAGCCCCGTCGCCGGTTTCGGTTTTCAAAAATCCCATCTTGTGCAAGCCCACGCCGTGTTCGCCGGTGCAGGTGCCTCCCAAACGCAAGGCGCGTTCTACCAGTTGGTGGTTCAGTCGTTCGGCGGCTTCGTGTTCTTTGGGGTCGTTGGGGTCAATCAAATAACCGACGTGGAAATTGCCATCGCCCACATGGCCCACCAAGAAATACGGAATCCCCGAGGCATCTGCCTCGGCAATCGAATCCAAGATGCAATCGGCGAGTTTGCTGATGGGCACGCACGCATCGGTGGTGATGGCTTTACAGCCGGGGCGCGTTTGCAGTGCGGCAAAAAACGCGTTGTGTCGAGCCGCCCACAAGCGTGTGCGCTCTTCGGGGGTGGTGGCCCATTCAAACGACTCCCCGCCCATTTCGGTGGCAATCTCTTGCACGGTTTCGGCCTGCTCTTTCACGCCGGCCGGTGAGCCGTGAAACTCCATCAACAACATCTGCTTCTCGGGCAGTGTGAGCTTGGCGTATTGGTTCACGGCACGTACGCTGGCCGCGTCAATCAGCTCCACCCGCGCAATGGGCACGCCCATTTGAATCAGCATCATCGTGGTACGCACGGCCGCCTCAATGCTGGGGAATGAACAAATCGCCGCCGACACCGCTTCGGGCAAGGGGTACAACTTCACCGTGATTTCGGTCATCACGCCCAGCGTGCCTTCGCTGCCCACCATCAAACGGGTCAGGTCATAGCCAGCAGATGATTTTTTGGCGCGTGTGCCTGTGCGAATCACTTCGCCACTGGCGGTCACCACTTCCAAGGCCAACACGTTTTCACGCATCGTTCCGTAGCGCACCGCGTTGGTTCCGCTGGCACGTGTGGCACACATGCCGCCGATGGAGGCGTCCGCGCCGGGGTCGATTGGGAAGAACAACCCCGTGCTTTTCACCGCTTCGTTGAGTTGTTTGCGCGTCACGCCTGGCTGCACGGTGACGGTCAAATCATCCGCGTCGATTTGCAGCACTTGGTTCATGCGGCTCACGTCCACGCTGATGCCGCCTTGCACCGCCAACAAATGCCCTTCCAGCGACGAGCCCACACCAAACGGAATCACCGGCACGCCATGCTGTGCGCACAGCTGGATGGCATCGGCCACATCTTGCGTGCGCTCAGCAAACACCACGGCTGCGGGCGGTGGCACTTGGGTGAAGGGGGATTCATCGCGCCCATGCTGCTCGCGCACCGCCAGTGCGGTAGAGCATTGCGCGCCAAAACGCGTTTGTAAAGCCGTTAAAAAAGCCGCGGGAACCTCGCGTTGGGCAACGGCGGGGGCTAAAACGTGTGCGGCGGTAGGCGCATTCATGAGGCATCTCCTGTGTGAGGCCTCATTCTAAGAAGCCGCGCCGCGCACGACAGTGCTTCGGGCGACAGGCACAATAGCGCATCGTTGTAACCACACCTTCACACCACCATGGGCAACCGACTCACACAAATCGCCACCCGTACCGGGGACGCAGGCACCACCGGCTTGGGCAACAACCAACGCGTGTCCAAAAACAGCCTGCGCGTTCACGCCATGGGCGAAGTTGACGAACTCAATTCCAACATCGGCGTTCTTTTATGCGAAGACATGCCTGTGGATGTGCGCGATGCCTTGGTCGAAATCCAGCACCAGTTGTTCAACTTGGGTGGCGAGTTGTCCATTCCCGGTTTTGAACTGCTCAAACCCGAAGCCGTGCAACACCTTGACGATGCCTTGGCCACCCACAACGCCAAACTTCCCAAGCTCGAAGAATTCATCTTGCCCGCAGGCACACGCGGTGCGGCCCTTTCGCACGTGTGTCGTACCGTGGCGCGACGTGCCGAACGCGCGGTGGTGGCCCTGGGCAATGAAGAAGCCATTGGCGACGCGCCACGCCAATACCTCAACCGTTTGAGCGACCTTATGTTTGTACTGGCGCGTGTGCTGAATCGGATGAATGGCGGTGATGATGTGTATTGGAAAAGTGAACGCATGAAACAAAATGCGTCTTGAACCGAATGGGGCATGATGTTCACGGAGCTTGAGCGTGTTTTGCATTTGCAGCGTGCTGCTTGCTCGGCGAATCCTTGCCCCGATCACGCGCAGCGCCGTCGCGATTTGTTAGCGCTCAAAGCCTTTTTGCAAGAAAACCAAAATGCCATTGTGGAAGCCATTGGCGCGGATTATGGGCATCGCAGCGAACAAGAGACATTGCTTGCCGAAATGATTCCCGTCATTCATGCGGTAGATCACGCCTTGACGCATTTGCGCACATGGATGAAGCCGCAAAAACGGCAAACCGATTGGCGACATTTCTTCGGATCACGTAACCGAGTGGTGCCGCAGCCCTTGGGGGTGATTGGCATCATCGTGCCGTGGAATTTCCCGATCAACTTGAGCTTTATGGTGTTGGTCGATGCGTTTGCTGCGGGGAACCGCGCGATGGTGAAGATGTCGGAGAACTCACGCCATTTGGCCAAGCTGTTGATTGACAAAGTGCCCTTGTATTTCGCTCCCGACAAGCTGGCGTTTTTTGATGAGACTGGTGGTGTCGGCGAAGCGTTTTCGAGGCTTCCGTTGGACCATTTGGTCTTTACCGGGTCTGCGCAAACGGCACGTGCCGTGATGTCAGCCGCAGCGAACCACTTGTGCCCCGTCACACTGGAGTTGGGCGGTAAGTCGCCCGCTGTGGTCTGTGATGATTTTGATTTGAACCTTGCGGCCGAGCGGCTGTGGTTTGCCAAGTGCTTCAACGCGGGGCAGTTGTGTACCAACGTCGACCATGTGTTTGTGCCCGAGCCATGCGTGCCAAGCTTTGTGGCGCTGTCTCGTCAAATTGTGCAACAGCGGTTTGCGTCTCTCGCCAGTGAGGACTACACCGCCATCATTGACGAGCGTTCGTTTGAACGCCTCACGGCAGCGTTACAAGAAGCTCAAGCCAAAGGTGCTGAGGTGATTCCGTTGTTCGATGGTCCCGCATGGAATGCCAACACCCGAAAAATTGCACCGCATGTGGTTCTTAATTTACCGAACGACTGCGCGTTGTTTCGCCGAGAGATTTTTGGCCCCATTTTGCCGGTGTTTGCCTATCGCCAGCTTGATGAGGTGGTGCGTGCTGTGGCTTGTCAGCCCACGCCCTTGGCGTTTTATGTGTTCACTCATGACGCACAAGTGCAGCGTCAGCTTTTGAGAGAGGTCAAATCGGGAGGTGTGGGGGTGAACGATGTGATGTACCACGCCGCACAGCATGATTTGCCTTTTGGCGGGTTGGGCGAGAGTGGCATGGGTCACTACCACGGACGTGATGGTTTCATGCGGTTTTCGCATTTGCGAGCGGTGTTTTATCAAGCCCGCATGAGTGGTATGCGCTGGTTATGGCCGCCCTATGGCAAATGGACCAAGCGCTACATGGCTTGGCTGATTCAGAGATAAAAATGCAACGTCGTCAATTTAACCAACAGCTGCAACGCAGCGCCATTGCGCTTGCGCTCACACCTTGGTTGCAGGCCGTAGCGGCCCCTACAGAAACCACACGCACGTGGCGTCACAACCCATTTGGATTGGGTGTGGCCAGTGGTCGACCACGTGCCGATTCCGTGGTGTTGTGGACGCGTGTGTTGTTGGGTGAAGAAGACCGCTTGGCAGGCACAGACGCTTTGCGTGTGAGCGTCGAGGTGTTTGCCGATGTGACCCTCAAACGTCGCGTGTACAAAACCGATGTGGTGACGGATGCCACACGTGCCCACAGCGTGCATGTGCATGTGCAGCGCTTGCAACCCAGCACCGACTATTGGTACCGCTTTAGCCAAGGCGATGCCACCAGCACCGTGGGCCATACACGAACCGCCCCTGCGTTGAGTGCCGATGTGCAAACGTTACGCATTGCACTGGCTTCGTGCCAGCACTATGAGCAAGGCCAGTACATCGCGCACGAAGAAATTGCCAAGCAACAACTCGACTTTGTGTTGTTCATGGGTGACTACATCTACGAGAGCAGCAACCCGCAATACGCGCTTCGCAAACACAACGGCGAAGAGCCTAAAACTTTGCCGGCCTACCGCGAGCGCTACGAGCAATACAAACGCGACCCTGCGCTGCAAGCCGCACACGCGGCGCACCCTTGGGTACTGATGTGGGACGATCACGAAGTGGTCAACGACTACGCCAACGACCAAGACCGTCAATACACCGATCCCAAGCAAGTGCTGTTGCGCCGCGCTGCGGCCTACCAAGCTTATTTTGAGCACCAGCCTTTGTTGCTGGGACCGGATGCAAGTAATTCGGCCAACATGCGTTTGTACGACCAACTCAGCTGGGGGAAGTTGGCCGATGTGTGGACGCTCGATTGCCGCCAATACCGCAGCCCTCAAGCCTGTCGCGACCCCGTGCGCGGTGGTGGCCGTATGGTGGTGCAGTGCGACGAGTTGGGTGATGCATCGCGCAGCATGTTGGGTGCCGAGCAAGAACGTTGGCTGACCGACAGCCTGAGCGCCTCCAAGCGACAGTGGCGGCTAGTGGCACAAGCTACACAAATCAGCTCCACCAGTGTCCCCACGCCCGTGGGCCGCAGCTATTGGAACGATGCGTGGGATGGCTACCCCGAAGCCCGCAAACGTTTGCTGCAAACTGTGGTCGATGCCAAGCTCAACAACGTGGTGACCTTGGGCGGTGATGTGCACTGCAACGTGGCTGCACCCTTGCGTATGGAACCCAACAACCCCGCCTCGCCCATCATCGCCAGCGAGTTTGTCACGACCTCTATCACCTCACGCGGCTTGGGCGACAAAGCGGCCGCGCTCATTCGCGAAAGCAATGCCGACTTGCTGTACTACCGCTCAGACGAACGTGGCTACAGCCTCATTACCGTGACACCCAAAGAAGTGCGCTGCGATTTCAGAACCACCAAGTTTCCGGCGGGCAGCGAAGCGGGCTTAAAAACGCAAGCGAGCTATGTGGTGAAAAATGGCAAGGCGGGGCCGCAAATTAATTAAAACACTTGTTTAATATGTACTGCATGGCCTCAAATGAGCACCTGTCCGAATTTAAATATTTGGCAATTTGAGGTGAAAATAATGTCAACTAAAACCTATGCGAATGGTGCGAGAGCATGAGGAAGATGTGCATTAAGTTGGAGAAATGTCAATGAAATTTGTCAAGTGGGCGCTTGTGATTTTTGTTTCTACTCTTGTTGCGTGTGCGACTACAGAGAACTATGAAAAGTTGCTCAATAGTTGGGTAAGTCAACCAGTTGGTGCGCTCATTGACTCTTGGGGGCCACCCGATTCCGAGTTCGTCAACGATTCAACTCGTTACCTAACTTGGAACAAAAGCGAAACTGTTTTTATTCCCGGAACGCCACCGACATACAGAACAACGATGATCGGAAACACTGCATATACAAATACTGTTGCTGGTACTCCTTCATACAACGCCAGCTATTCATGCAAAACCACTTTTACTGTGCGCGATGGTTATGTTTTAAGCTGGCGTTGGGAAGGCAATCGTTGTAAAGCTCATTCACCTAAATAAAGATTACGGGTCAAGACGCGCAGTCTACGCCGTCGGGTTATGTGAAGTCGTTGACAAAAAACGCTGAAACGCCCGATGAAAAAAACTTGATGCCTATGAAGCCGATGTGTTGAGCGACATCCAAATCAAAGCCTTCGAAGAGGGCGTGTCCTACCAAACGTTGATTGCCAGCGTGCTGCACAAATACGTGACAGGCCGACTGACCGAAACGCGCTCTTAAATCAGCCGCTCAACACACCACGATCCAGCGTGTAACTGCGGTCGCTCACCCACTGCGCGAAGCGGGTGTTTTGCTCAGACAGCAGCACGCTCACACCTTGCGCCTTCAATGCAAGAATAGCCTCGGCCATTTGCTCCACGATGACGGGGGCCACGCCTTCAGACGGTTCGTCCAACAACACCATGAGTGGGTTGCCCATCAGGGTGCGCGCGACGGTGAGCATTTGTTGCTCGCCGCCGCTCATGTGGCTGGCACGGCGGTGTTGTAGGGTGGCGAGGTTCGGAAAAAGCGCAAACACTTGGTTGAGTGTCCATACAGGCGCGGCCTGGCCCGTGGCAAAGTGGCGCGGTGCTTGCACGCCGAGCTGCAAGTTTTCGAGCACGGTGAGGTCGGTGAAGATGCGGCGGTCTTCGGGCACAAAGCCCAGCCCTAAACGCGCTGCTTGGTAAGGCTGTGCGTGCGACAGGTCGTGCCCATCCAAATACACCGTGCCGCTGCGCTGGGGCATGAGACCCATGATGGCCTTGAGCAAACTCGACTTGCCAGCGCCGTTGCGCCCAACCAATGCGACCACTTCGCCGCGCTGCACATGCAGGCTCACATCAAACAACACTTGCGCTGCGCCGTAGTGCGCGCTTAAGTGCGACACGTCCAACAGGTGCGCATTCATGCGTGGCCGCCTTGGTTAAAAGTTTTGCCGCTGCCAAAGTACACGGCTTGCACTTGTGGGTCGTGTTGAATTTGCAGCGGTGTGCCGTGGGCAATGAGTTGGCCACGCGCCATCACCACCACGCGGTGGGCGTGTTCAAACACCACGTCCATGCTGTGTTCGGTGAACAGCACGCCCACTTGGCGCTGTTGCACCAGTTGGCGTGTGAGGTCCATCAGCGCGTGGCGTTCGTCAGGCGCCATGCCGGCGGTGGGCTCGTCCATGAGTAGCAAGCGCGGCTGGTTGGCCAAGGCCATGGCGAGCTCTAAGCGTTTGATGTCGCCATAGGCCAATGCGCCGCAGGCGTGGTCGGCGTAGGCGGCGAGGTGAACTTGATCGAGCAAATGCATGGCCTCGTCACGCTGTTGACGGCTCGCACGTAGCCATGGGTTGAACGACTGGCCTTGTGCCGACAGCAAGGCCATTTGCACGTTTTGCAGCGCGGTGAATGACGAAAAGGTTTGCGCCACTTGAAACGTGCGGCTCACGCCCATGCGCCACAGCGCGTGGGGCGGCAGGCCCAAGAGCGATTGACCATCGAGCCACACGCCACCCGCATCAGGCGCGAGTTGGCCGTTGACCAAGTTGAACGTGGTGGATTTGCCCGCGCCGTTGGGGCCAATGAGCGCGAGCAACTCGCCTGCCTGCAAGGTGAACGACACATCGTTGACCGCCACGTTGCCGCCGAATGATTTGCGCAGCGCGCTCACCTGCAACAGAGGGGCACTCATACTGAACCTCCCGAGCCATGGGCGTTGGTTTGCACACGCGAAGTCCAACGCGACCAGAGCTGATGCAAGCCACCGGCAATCCCTTGCGGAAACACCAGCACCAACAGCAACATCACGCCGCCCATGACGGCGCGCCAGTAGTCGGTGCTGCGTGCCAAGCTGTCTTGGAGTGTGGTGAAGGTGAGTGCGCCCATGAGTGGGCCGACAACAGACTCCACACCACCCAACAACACCATGATGAGTGCATCCACCGACTTGCCCACACCCAACACATCGGGCGAAATGCTGCCCTTAGAAAACGCCAACAACGCGCCCGCCAAACCTGCCCATGCCGCAGCGATGACAAAGCCCACCCACTGCAAACGCGCTACGTTCAAGCCAATGGCGTGGGCGCGGGCTACCGAGTCGCGGCTGGCGCGCAGCGCGTAGCCCAAGGGCGATGCCATCAAGCGACGCAACACCCACACGCCCAAAACCACGCAGGCCAAGGTGAGTGCGTAGTAGTGCGTTTTGTCTTGTAGCCACGCGCTGGGCCACACGCCCGTGAGGCCGTTGCTACCGCCAGTAAAGCTGTCCCACTGAAAACACACCGACCACACAATTTGCGCAAACGCGAGTGTGAGCATGGCCAAGTACACGCCCGACAAACGCACCGCGAACCACGCCATGGGGATGGCAATGAGCGCGGTGACGAGGGGTGCCGCCACCAGCGCCACTTCGGGCGACACGCCCGCTTGCAACACCAACAGCGCTGCCGCATACGCGCCCAGCCCCAAATACGCCGCATGACCAAACGAGTGCATGCCCGCGGGCCCCATGATGAAGTGCAAGCTCGCGGCAAACAGCGCAGCCACCAACACCTCCACCGCCAACACCAACACATAGGGCGTGTCGCTGCTCAGCCAAGGCAAAGCAACGGCCACTGCGGCCACCGCCAGCCACGCCACACGACGTTGCGCCACCGGCAAAACTGCATGGTGGTGGGTGACCACGGGCGCACGTGCGTCGCTCAGCGGCTTGCCCATGAGGCCCCAAGGCCGCACCATCAACACCACAGCCATCACCAAAAATTCAGCCACCAGCGTGAGCTTAGAAAACGCGAACGACACACCGAACCATTCCACCGTGCCCAAGGCAATGCACAAAGCTTTGACTTCAGCAATCAAAAGCGCCGCCACAAACGCGCCCGGAATGGAGCCCATGCCACCCACGACGACGACCACAAACGCATCGCCAATGGTGGCCATATCAAGCCCCAAGTGCGCAGGCTCTCGGGGCAGTTGCAGTGCGCCACCCAAGCCCGCCAAGGCACAGCCCAAAGCAAATACCGCGGTGAACAAATGGCGTGGGTTGATGCCCAAGGCGCCCACCATTTCGCGGTCTTGCGTGGCGGCACGCACCAGCACGCCAAAACGCGTGCGTTGCAACAGTGCCCACAGCAGCGCCAACACCACGGGTCCGATGACGATGAGGAACACGTCGTAAGTGGGCAAGCGACGGCCCATCACGTCGATGGCACCACTCAGGCCCGGTGCGCGTGGGCCCAACAAATCTTCAGCGCCCCACAGCCACAACACGCCGTCTTGCAAGACGAGCACCAAGGCAAAGGTGGCAAGCAGTTGAAACAACTCCGGCGCTTGGTAAATACGGCGCAATACCAGCACCTCGACCAATGCCCCCAATGCGCCGGCGATGAACGCAGCAACCAGCAGCATGACAAAGTAAGCCACCGTAGATGCAGCACCATCGCCCAGCACCACCGCCAGGACACCCGACACACTGGGTGCAAGGTGCGCCACCAGCGAATACGCCAAATAAACCCCGAGCATGAAGAACGAGCCATGCGCAAAGTTGACGATGCGCGTCACGCCAAAGATAAGCGACAAACCCGCTGCCACCAAAAACAAAGACGAAGCTGCAGCCAACCCGTTGAGGGCTTGAACGATGAAGCTGGCGGCGTCCATAAAGTGGTGTGGGCTGAAATTAAAACGCCCGCAAATGCGGGCGTTGTGGGTGAGGTTTTAGTTGCTCGGTCTGAGCTTTTTCACAACGTCATCGCTGGGTTGCACAGAGCCCCCGTCGATGTAGCGGTAGTCTACCAACACGCCCTTGCCACCGTCGTTTTTGGTGCGACCCAAAAACGCGCCCATGGTCGATTGGTTGTCTTGCTTGCGGAACATCACTGGGCCATAGGGCGTGCTGAATTTCAAGCCGCTAAAGGCCGTCACGAGTTTTTCGCTTTCGGTGCTCTTGGCTTTGGTGATGCCTGCGGCCAAAGCCTGAATCATGCTGTAGCCCACGACCGAGCCCAAGCGGGGGTGGTCGTTGTACTTGCGGTGGTAGGCCAAGTAGAAGGCTTTGTGCTCGGGCGTTTGCACGCCGTACCAAGGGTAGCCGGTGACGATCCAGCCGTTGGGCGTTTCGTCTTTGAGCGGCTCCAAGTATTCAGGCTCGCCGGTCAAGAGGCTCACCACCTCGCGGCCTTGGAACACGCCGCGTGTGTTGCCCTCGCGCACAAACTTGGCGAGGTCAGTGGCAAACAAGACGTTGAAGATGGCGTCAGGCTTGGCGTCGGCAATGGCTTGCGCCACCGAGCCTGCGTCAATCTTGCCCAGCGCGGGCGCTTGCTCGGCCACAAACTCCACATCGGGTTGTGCCGCTTTGAGCAATTGCTTGAAGGTGGCCGCAGCTGATTGGCCGTATTCGTAGTTGGGGTACACCACGGCCCAGCGTTTTTTCTTGAGTTTGGCGGCTTCGGGCACAAGCATGGCCACTTGCATGTAGGTGCTGGCGCGCAGGCGGTAGGTGTAGCGGTTGCCGTTTTGCCAAACCATTTTGTCGGTCAGCGGCTCGCCTGCGAGGAAAAACACTTTGCGTTGCTTGGCAAAGTCGCCCAGCGCCAAACCAATGTGCGACAGGAAGGCGCCTGAGAGAACATCCACTTTTTCGCGACTCAGCAGTTCTTCGGCGGCACGCACGGCGTCGCCAGGCGAGGCGTTGTCGTCACGCGTGATGAGTTGCAGCTGCTTGCCATTCACGCCGCCCTTGGCGTTGATTTCTTCCACTGCCAATTCCATGCCTTTTTTGTAGGGGTCCAAAAAAGCAGGTTGGGCTTTGTAGCTGTTGATCTCGCCAATCTTGATGACGTTTTGAGCGAGGGCAGGCAAAGCGACCACGCTTACGGCGAGGGCGGCGGTGCGCAGGGTGGAAGCAAAAGAAATGTTCACGACAGAAGCCTTTTGAAAAACCAACATGAAAAGTCAGAAGTTTGGATTGTCTTGCAAACTTTGCGCCTCATTGCATACGGTTTAGGCGGATTCCCAAGTTGCGCAGTATCAATAAAGCGTAAAAGTTTGCGTGCAAACACGCAATATTTACGCGGCATTTATGGCAACGCCGGTATCTTGCGCCTCATTGGATGAATGCAACTCGAGGTCAAGATGAAAAATAAAGAACACAGCGCCAACAGCCACTATGCCGCTTTGGTGCTGGGTGCGTTGGGGGTGGTGTATGGCGACATTGGCACCAGCCCTTTGTACGCACTCAAAGAGGTGTTTGGCGGCGCGCACAACCCTGTGCCGATCACGCCCGAGAACATCGTGGGCATTTTGTCGTTGTTCTTTTGGTCGCTGATGGTGGTGGTCACGCTCAAGTACGTGACCTTCATCATGCGCGCCAACAATGAGGGCGAGGGCGGCATTGTGGCGCTCATGACGTTGGCGATTGACAAAAAAACCATGGGCCCATTTCGCTACGGCTTTTTGGTCACGCTGGGCTTGTTTGGTGCGGCATTCTTTTATGGCGATGGGGTCATCACACCGGCCATTTCGGTGCTGTCCGCAGTCGAGGGCTTAGAGCTGGTGACGCCAGCGTTCAAGCCGTTCATCGTGCCGTTTTCGTTGGTCATCATCGTGGGCTTGTTTGTGTTGCAGCGCAAAGGCACCGCGAGTGTGGGCGCTCTGTTTGGCCCCATCATGGTGGTGTGGTTTGTGGTGTTGGGGGTGCTCGGCTTGTCGGGTATCGTGCAACACCCAGAAGTGTTGGCGGCCATCAACCCTTTGCATGGCTTGGATTTCTTGAGCCAAAACCCAGTGCTGGGCTTCTTCTCATTGGGCTCGGTGGTGCTGTGTATCACGGGAGCTGAAGCGTTGTATGCGGACATGGGCCACTTTGGCATCAAGCCCATTCGTGCGGGCTGGCTGTACTTGGTGCTGCCGACCTTGGTGTTGAACTATTTTGGCCAAGGCGCTTTGTTGTTAAGTAACCCCGCTGCGATTGAAAACCCGTTTTATTTGTTGGCCCCCGATTGGGCGCTCACACCGCTGGTGGCTTTGGCCACAGTGGCCACCATCATTGCGTCACAAGCGGTGATTTCGGGCGCGTTCTCCATGACCAAGCAAGCCATGAGTTTGGGCTACACCCCGCGCGTGGAGGTGTTGCACACGTCAGAAGATGAGATTGGTCAAATTTATGTGCCGTCCATCAATTGGTTCTTGATGGTCTCCATCATCATTTTGGTGCTGGGGTTTCAGTCGTCGTCTAACTTGGCCGCTGCCTATGGCATTGCGGTGACGGGAACGATGTTCATCACCAACGTGTTGGCGATTTCGGTGGCCGTGCGTTTGTGGCATTGGCATCCAGTGCGCGCGGTGTTGGGCGCGTTGCCGTTCCTCGTGATTGATGGTTGTTTCTTTGGCGCCAACACCTTCAAGATTGCCGATGGCGGTTGGTTCCCGTTGATTTTTGGTTTGGCGGTGTTCACGGTCTTTAGTACCTGGAAGCGAGGCCGTGACTTGGTGAGCGAGCGCATGGCCGACGATGCACTAGAGCTGGGTGACTTTGTACGAAACCTCGACCACGGGGGCGTGACGCGTGTGGACGGGACAGCCATCTTTTTGGTGACAGATTCCACGTATGTGCCGCAAGCGTTGCTGCATAGCTTGAAACATTACAAGGTAATTCACAAGCATGTGATTTTTTTGAAAGTCACTTTAGACACCGTGCCTTATGTGCCCACCCATCAGCGTATTGCCGTTGAAACGCTGTCAGATTCTTTCTGGGTGGTCAGCATCAATTACGGCTTCAAGGATGACATCAACATTCCCGAGGCACTCAAGCACTGCAAAATTCCAGGCGTGAGTTTTGGCTTGATGGACTCGTCGTACTTTTTGGGTCGCGAAACCTTGATTCCGAAAATCAAATCAGACATGGCGTATTGGCGCGAGTTGCTGTTCATCTTCATGTATCGCAACTCGGACAGTGCCACGTCGTTTTACCGTTTGCCGTCTAATCGGGTGGTTGAGTTGGGGTCACAGGTGGTGCTCTAACCCGCTGCAAAAGGTGACGTGAATCACAGAAAGTAGACCATGAGCAAACACGCTTCCATGCATTTGAGGCAATGGCATCAATCGTTGTTGACGGTGTTGCTGACTTCGACACTAGCCTTCTTGCTAATGCCGCTGGCCGAGCGCTGGGAGTTGGCGAATATCGTGATGCTGTTTTTGTTGTTTGTCTTGATGGTGGCCATCAAGCTTGGACAAACCAGCGGCGTGGTGGCTGCAATTTGCAGCGTGTTCTTGTTTGACTATTTGTTTGTGCCGCCACGGTTTTCGCTGGACGTGGCCAATCCCGAGCATTTGGTCACGTTTGCGGTGATGCTGATTACTGCGGTGGTCTCTGCGCAAATGGCAGCGCGTTTGAAAAAGAATGCAGAAGATGCGCAGATGCGAGAGGCACGCACGCACTCGCTGTACGAGGTGGCACGTGCCTTGGCTGGCACCCAATCCGTAGAAGACGCGGCCAACATCACCGAAGCCTTTTTGTTGGCGCAGGTGGGCTTGAAGGCGTATGCCATCGTCACCGATGCGGATGTGGTGAAAACCCAAATGGTGGGGGCTGCGCAGTTTCATGTGGAAACACATCTGGCCTCTTTAGCGGTGACGAGCAAAAAAACAGTTCGCAGCAGTGCGCTCAACACCACGGGCTGGGGGTGTGTGTACATCCCGTTGTTGTCAGCCGAACATGGCCACGGCATTTTGGTTTTGGCGGCGCACGAAGACACGACTGAAATTACCCCCGAAAAAGTCGCGTTTTGTGAGGCGTATGCCTCGCTACTGGCGATTGCTTTAGAGCGTTTGCACTTTGTGGATGTGGCTTATGCGCACGAACTCAGCGTGACTTCTGAGCGGTTACGTTCGTCCATCTTGTCCGCCCTCTCGCATGATTTGCGCACACCGTTGACAGTGTTGGTGGGCTTGGCCGATTCTTTGGCCACGCATGAACCGCCTTTGCCTGCAGACGCTGTGGCGACCTCGGTGACGATTCAAGATCAAGCACGGCGGTTGTCGAGTTTGGTGTCTAACTTGTTAGAGATGGCGCGTTTGAATGCGGGCAATGTGCAGCTGCGTTTGGATTGGCACGATATCACCGATGTGGTGAGTGCCAGCATTGAGCATTTGGGAGATGCATTGAAAGCGCATCCGCTGTCGGTGCAGATATCGCCTCAAGTGTCTTTGGTCCAAATCGACGCCACCTTGATGGAGCGTGTGGTGACCAACTTGTTAGAAAACGCGGCCAAGTATTCACCCAAGGGTTCACCCATCACGTTGCAAGTGTCGGAAACGTTAGATGAGTTGCAGCTGGTGGTGCGTGACGAAGGGATTGGCATCGACCCACAAAAACTAGACACCATGTTCGACATGTTTGAACGTGGCACCAAGGAGTCCACGATTCAAGGGTTTGGGTTGGGTTTGTCCATTTGCAAAGTGATCGTGCAGGCGCACGGTGGGCACATCCGGGCGGTCAATCGTGCATCATGTGGTGCAGAGTTGTGGGTGTGTCTGCCGAAGGGCACCCCCCCGAGCGTGCCAGAGGAAACTGTATGAGTGCCAAGCCCCGTGTGCTGTTGGTCGAAGACGAGCCAGAAATTCGTCGTTTTGTGAAGAGTGCCTTAGAGGCCATGAATTGCGTCGTGACGGAGGCCGATAGCGTCATGTCGGCCACGCATGTGTTGTCTGTGAATCCGGCGGATTTGCTGGTGGTCGATTTGGGGTTGCCCGATGTGGATGGCCAAACGCTGATCGAGCGCGTCCGCAGTTGGTCCGACATGCCCGTGTTGGTGTTGTCGGCGCGTGCGATGGAGCAAGACAAAGTGGACGCGTTGAACCTAGGGGCAGATGACTACCTGACCAAACCCTTTGGCATTGCAGAGTTCAAGGCGCGTGTGCAAGCCTTGTTGCGACGGCACCAACGACAAGATGATTTGCCCACCTCGGTTCTGAGCTTTGGTGCTGTGCGCGTGGATTTCACCAAGCGCGAAATTTTCAAAGACGATGCACTTGTGCATTTGACAGTGACTGAGTTCAAGCTGTTGGCTGCTTTGGTGAAGTCGTCAGGCAAAGTGATGACGCAAAAGGCCCTGCTGCAAGAGGTGTGGGGCCCCGCCTTCAAAGACAGCAGTCACTACTTGCGCATTTACATCAGCCACTTGCGCCAAAAGTTGGAAGAAGACCCCGCACGTCCCAAGCACTTTGTGACCGAAATTGGCGTGGGGTATCGCTTCAAGCCTTGATGGCGCACAAAATTACCAATAAAGTCGAATTTGTAACTTTTTACAAGATTTTTACACCCTGCCTTTTAGGATTTTCAACGTTCTAAATAAGAAGGGAAATCGATGTTGAAATCTGTCTTTACACAACCCGCCAGCCCAGGCTTTAAAGCTTGGAACAACTTGGTGGCGGTATTTATTTTTGTCTCATGCATCACGTTGGCTTTGGACACCGTGCCCGATTTGTCAGAGACCTACCACGGCTTGTTCAACGCGATTGAGTGGGTGGCGGTGGTCGTGTTTACCTTGGACTATTTCGGCAACTTGGCCTTTTCCGAAAAAGGCTGGCGCTATGCCTTCACGGTGTGGGGCGTGATTGATTTGGTCTCCATTCTTCCCAGCTATTTGATGCTGTTCAATTTCACCGCCTTGCAAGGCAGCAAAGTGCTGCGTTTGTTGCGCGTGGCACGGGTGTTGCGTGTGCTCAAGTTGGCACGTCAAGCCATGCAAGTGAGCCAAGCATCCAACCCCTTGGTAGCCAACCTGAAGATTTACTTCATCATCTTCTTCTCGGTCATGATGATCTCTAGTACCGCCATGTACTTTGTAGAGGGCAGCTTGTACGCGCCTGATGCCATGGAAGCGGGCCAAGCGCTGATTGACCAAGCCACACCCAAAGGCCAAGAGCCCGAGAAGTTTGTGCCCGTTGATCCGATTTCAGGCAACTTGATTCCCGAAGACAAACGTTTCTTCACGTCGATTCCTACGGCTATGTGGTGGTGCATCGTGACCTTGACCAGCACAGGCTACGGCGACATGTTCCCCGTGACCGTGGGTGGCCGCATCATTGGTGGCCTGACCATGTTCTTGGGCTTGGTGCTGTTTGGTATTTTGTTGAACGTTGTTGGCAAGACCATGATGGTGGTGCTGTTCGGCGAAAAACTCAAAAACGAAGACTGAGCCTAGCTCAATAACCCAAATAAAAACCCCGCAAAGCTTTCGGCCTTGCGGGGTTTTTTGTGCCTGAGTCACGCGCACTTGGCGCGTGAGACGAAACAGCTTTAGACAGTTTCTAAACGCGCTTCCAAAGCTGCGAGCGTGTCGCTCATGGCCTTGGGCAGGTTGTGGGCCAAGTTGCTGAAGTGCTCTTCGTGCAACTTGAACTCTTCGGCCCAAGCGGCTTTGTCGATGCTGGTCACTTTGGCGAATTGGTCGGCGTTGAAGTCCAAACCGGTCCAGTTGATTTCGCTGTAGTTGGGGGCCACACCAAACATGGTGTCGTGGCCTTGGGCTTTGCCTTCCAAGCGGTCGATGATCCACTTCAACACGCGCATGTTGTCGCCGTAGCCAGGCCACACGAACGAGCCAGACTCGTCTTTGCGGAACCAGTTGACGCAGTACAAAGCGGGCAGTTTGTAGCCAGCGGCTTCTTGCTTGGCGCCCATGTCCAACCAGTGTTGGAAGTAGTCGCTCATGTTGTAGCCGCAGAAGGGCAACATGGCGAAGGGGTCGCGGCGCACCACGCCTTGTGCGCCAAAGGCGGCAGCGGTGGTTTCAGAGCCCATGGTCGCGGCCATGTACACGCCTTCGGTCCAGTTGCGTGCTTCGGTGACGAGCGGCACGGTGGTGGAGCGGCGGCCCCCAAACATCATGGCGTCGATGGCCACGCCATTGGCGTCGTCCCACTGAGGGTCGAGGGCTGGGTTGTTGGTGGCAGCCACGGTGAAGCGGGCGTTGGGGTGAGCGGCCTTGGCGCCAGTTTCTTTGGCGATGGCGGGCGTCCAGTCTTTGCCTTGCCAGTCGATCAAGTGGTCGGGCAATTTGCCGGTGTCTTTTTCCATGCCTTCCCACCACACGTCGCCGTCGTCAGTCAACGCGACGTTGGTGAAGATCACGTCTTTGTGCAAGCTCAACATGCAGTTGGGGTTGGTTTTCATGTTGGTGCCGGGGGCGACGCCAAAGTAGCCGGCTTCGGGGTTGATGGCGTACATCTTGCCGTCGGCGTGGGGCTTGATCCAAGCAATGTCGTCACCAATGGTGGTGACTTTCCAGCCGTTGAAAGCTGCGGGTGGCACCAACATGGAGAAGTTGGTTTTGCCGCAAGCGCTTGGGAAAGCCGCTGCCACGTGGTACTTCTTGCCCTCGGGCGAAGTCACGCCCAAGATGAGCATGTGCTCGGCCAACCAGCCTTGATCGCGGCCCATGTTGGACGCAATGCGCAAAGCAAAGCACTTCTTGCCCAACAAAGCGTTGCCGCCGTAGCCCGAGCCGTAAGACCAGATTTCGCGGGTCTCTGGGTAGTGCACGATGTACTTGGTCTTGGGGTTGCAAGGCCAAGAAGTGGTGTCTTTTTCGCCGGCGGCCAAAGGCGCGCCCACGGTGTGCACGCAAGGCACGAAGGGGCCGTCGGTGCCGATCACGTCGTACACGGCTTTGCCCATGCGGGTCATGAGTTTTTGGTTCACCACCACGTAGGCGCTGTCCGACAGCTCAATGCCGACGTGGGCAATGTGCGAACCCAAGGGGCCCATGCTGAACGGGATGACGTACATGGTGCGGCCCTTCATGCAACCGTCGAACAGAGGGTTCAACGTGGCGCGCATGTCGGCGGGTTCCATCCAGTTGTTGGTGGGGCCGGCGTCTTCTTTTTTGGCGGAGCAAATGAAGGTGCGGTCTTCCACGCGGGCCACGTCGGAGGGGTCAGAGCAAGCCAGGAAGGAATTGGCGCGCTTGGCAGGGTTGAGCTTTTTGAAAGTGCCAGCGTCCACGAGCTGTTGGCACAGGCGGTCGTATTCTTCTTGGCTGCCGTCACACCAGTACACGGTGTCGGGTTTGCACAAAGCGGCCATCTCGGCCACCCAAGCCACCAGCTTGGGGTTCTTCACGTAGGCGGGTGCGTTCACGTTCATCTATAGCTCCTAAGTCAAAAAATTGAGGTCAGAGCCCAGCGTGTGCTGCGAGGCTCTGACCTCAATTCATTGCCGCTGGCCTATACCAGCGAGGTGACTATTTTATGAAACTCCCCCCTTCCTGAAGCTTGCAAAAACCCTAATAGTTACAGGAAACAACCCTAAAGCATTGCTTTTGGATGATTTTTATGTAATTTTTATGCCGAGTTCTACGCCGAAGTTACGACCCGAATGACCTCAGAGCCATACGCTTCGAGCTTTTTGGCGCCAATGCCGGCAATGCCCTGCAAGGTGTCTAAGTCGTGGGGTTCGGCCTGCGCGATGGCGGCCAAGGTGGCGTCGTGGAAGATGACGTAGGCGGGCAGGTTGTGCGCCTTGGCCACCTCAGAGCGCCAAGCCTTGAGTGCGTCGTAGCGTTTTTGGCCGGCGTCGCCCAAGGCGATGGGTGCGGGTTTGGACGCACCGCTGGCCGTGCGTTTGCCTTTGCGGTCGGCGGGGGTAGACACCGACGCACGCAAGCGCACCATCACTTCGCCCTTGAGCACCGCACGCGAGCCCTCGGTCAAATACAAGGTGTTGAAGGCTTGCGCATCCACACCCAACGCGCCGAGCGCGAGCAGCTGGCGCAACACGCCGCGCAGCTGCACCTCGCTGAAGTGCGCGCCAATCCCAAACGTGCTGAGGGTGTCGTGGCCGTATTGCTTGACCTTTTCGGTGTCCTTGCCGCGCAAGATGTCCATCATGTGGCCCGCACCAAACGACATGCCGCTTTGTTGCTTCACGCGGTAGATGGTCGACAGCAGCATGCGCGCGGCCTCAGTGCCATCCCAAATGTCTGGGGGCTGCAGGCAGTTGTCGCAGCTGGCGCAAGTCAGGCGAACCTGCCCGTCATCGGTGGCTTTGTACGTTTCGCCGAAGTAGCCCAGCAATCGCACCCGTCGGCAGTCGGTCGCCTCAGCCAAGGCCAACAGCGCATCGAGTTTGCCGCGCATGACTTGTTTGAAGTCTTCGCTGGCGGGGCTTTCGTCAATCATGCGGCGTTGGTTGACCACGTCGTTCAGGCCGTAGGCCATCCACGCGTGGGCCTCTTGGCCGTCGCGGCCTGCGCGGCCGGTTTCTTGGTAATAGCCTTCGATGTTTTTGGGCATGTCCAAGTGCGCCACAAAGCGCACATCGGGTTTGTCGATGCCCATGCCAAACGCGATGGTGGCCACCATCACCAAACCTTCTTCACGCAGAAAACGGTTTTGGTTCTTTTGGCGAATGGCGCTGTCGAGCCCTGCGTGGTAGGGCAAGGCGTTGATGCCCGCATCGCACAAATTCTTGGCCACTTCTTCCACGCGCTTGCGCGATTGGCAATACACGATGCCGCTGTCTTGCCAGTCGGGCCCGACGTGTTCGCGCTGGATGAAGCGCAGCAATTGCAGCGAGGCGTCTTTTTTCTCGACGATGGTGTAACGGATGTTCGGACGGTCAAAGCTGCTGACGAATTGCTGCGCGTCTTCGAGCTGCAAGCGCTCCACGATGTCGGCTCGTGTGAGCGCATCGGCGGTGGCGGTGAGCGCGATGCGCGGCACGCCCGCGTAACGCTCGTGCAGAACGGTGAGGCTGCGGTATTCGGGGCGGAAGTCGTGACCCCACTGGCTCACGCAATGCGCCTCGTCAATCGCAAACAGGCTCAAGCGGCCTTGCTCGTGCAGCATGTCGAGCTGCGCCAAAAAACGCGGTGTGGTCACGCGCTCGGGCGCGGCGTACAGCAGCGTGATGTCGCCGCGGCGCAGGCGTTGCTCCACCGCGTTGGCCTCTTCGCCGCTGAGGCTTGAATTTAAAAAGGCCGCTTCAACACCCGCCTCATGCAGCGCACCCACTTGGTCGTGCATGAGCGCAATGAGCGGCGACACCACGATGGTGACGCCGTGGCCCGCACGCTGGCGCGCGATGGCCGGAATTTGGTAACACAGCGATTTGCCGCCGCCCGTAGGCATGAGCACCAGCGCATCGCCGCCGCCACACACGTGTTGCACGATGTCGGCTTGCGGGCCACGAAATGCGCTGTAGCCAAAAACCTCGCGCAAGATGTCTTGCGGATTCACAGACGTGGGCACGGCAGCTTTCGGGGAATAAAGGACATTGGCAAAGGCATGGAGGCGCTATTGTCCCTGCTTCTTACAATGGCGGCATGACTAAAGCCTACACACGCGCAAAAGAATTACCTGCCATCTTGGCCAAACGCATCGCCATCCTCGACGGCGCGATGGGCACCATGATTCAACGCTTCAAGTTAGACGAAGCGCAATATCGCGGCGAGCGCTTCAAAGACTTCCACAAAGATGTGAAGGGCAACAACGAGTTGCTCAGCCTCACCCGCCCCGACGTGATCCGCGACATCCACGAGCGCTACTTGGCCGCTGGCGCTGATTTGATTGAAACCAACACCTTTGGCGCGACCACCATCGCGCAAGCCGATTACGACATGGCCGATTTGGCCTATGAGATGAACTTGGCCTCGGCCCGCATTGCCCGCGAAGCCTGCGACAAATACAGCACGCCCGACAAGCCCCGCTTTGTGGCGGGCGCGGTGGGCCCTACGCCTAAAACCGCCAGCATCAGCCCCGATGTGAACGACGCGGGCGCACGCAATGTCAACTTTGAAGAACTGCGCGCTGCTTACTATGACCAAGTCAAAGCCTTGGTCGAAGGTGGCTCGGACGTGTTGTTGGTCGAAACCATTTTTGACACGCTCAACGCCAAAGCCGCGTTGTTTGCGATTGAAGAATTTTTTGAAGCCAGCGGTGAGCGTTTGCCCCTCATCATCAGCGGCACCGTCACCGACGCATCGGGCCGCATCTTGAGCGGCCAAACCGTGACTGCGTTTTGGCACAGCGTGCGCCATTCGCAGCCCCTAGCCATTGGCCTGAACTGCGCTTTGGGTGCCACGCTCATGCGCCCCTACATCCAAGAACTCAACCGCGTGGCCGAAGACACCTTCATCAGTTGCTACCCCAACGCGGGCTTGCCCAACCCCATGAGCGACACCGGCTTCGACGAAACGCCGGACGTCACCAGCCGCTTGGTGCACGAGTTTGCCGCCGAAGGCTTGGTCAACATTGTGGGCGGCTGTTGCGGCACCACGCCCGATCACATTGGTGCGATTGCGCAAGCGGTGGCCAATGACAAAGCACGTGCCTTGAGTGCAGGGCCGTTTTACCGCGAAGCGGCTTGATGCGTCGACTGAGCTGCTTAAGTCGGCTCAGTTAAAATACGGGCTCCCCAAGGAGCGTTGCAGCTTCACCCGACCTTTTCAGGATTTGCGCGTGAAGTCAGGCTTGGGGCCGAATCTTTTGCAACGACGCTCACCTGTTTTGCGAGTCCCCAGGTGAGTACCCCCATGAATCCAAAAGCCGTTCCCCCCATGAAGCTGTCGGGCCTTGAGCCTGTCTCCATCGGCGAGGGCACTTTGTTTGTCAACGTGGGCGAGCGCACCAACGTGACGGGCTCCAAAGCCTTTGCCCGCATGATTTTGAACGGCCAATACGAAGAGGCTTTGGCCGTGGCGCGTCAGCAAGTGGAAAACGGCGCGCAGGTGATTGACGTCAACATGGACGAAGCCATGTTGGACAGCCAAGCGGCGATGGTGCGTTTCCTCAACCTCATGGCGGGCGAGCCCGACATTGCGCGCGTGCCGGTGATGGTGGACTCGTCCAAGTGGTCGGTCATCGAGGCGGGCTTGCGTTGTATTCAGGGAAAGGGCATCGTCAACTCGATCAGCATGAAAGAGGGCGTGGACGAGTTCAAGCGCCAAGCCAAGTTGGTCAAGCGCTACGGCGCAGCCGCCGTGGTGATGGCGTTTGACGAAAAAGGCCAAGCTGACACCTACGCCCGCAAGATTGAAATTTGCGAACGCGCTTACCGCGTGTTGGTAGACGAAGTCGGCTTCCCGCCCGAAGACATCATCTTCGACCCCAATATCTTCGCCATTGCCACCGGCATTGAAGAGCACGACAACTATGCGGTGGACTTCATCGAAGCCACGCGTTGGATCAAACAAAACCTGCCTGGCGCGAAGGTGAGTGGCGGTGTGTCGAACGTCTCGTTCAGCTTCCGCGGCAACGACCCCGTGCGTGAAGCCATCCACACCGTGTTCCTGTACCACGCGATTCAAGCGGGCATGGACATGGGCATCGTCAACGCGGGCATGGTGGGCGTGTACGACGACCTCGAGCCCACACTGCGCGAGCGTGTGGAAGACGTGGTGCTGAACCGAACACCCCAGTACAAAGAAGGCGAAGCGCACATCACCGCGGGCGAGCGCCTGATCGAAGTGGCCGAAACCGCCAAAGGCGCGGCCAAAGACGACAGCCAAAAACTCGCCTGGCGCGGCACGCCTGATGCGCCCGTGTCGGTGCAAACGCGCTTGAGCCACGCGTTGGTGCACGGCATCACCGAGTTCATCACCGAAGACACCGAAGAGGCGTACCGCGAAATTTTGGCCAAGGGTGGACGCCCGCTGCACGTCATCGAAGGTCCTTTGATGGACGGCATGAACGTGGTGGGTGATTTGTTTGGCCAAGGCAAGATGTTCTTGCCGCAAGTGGTCAAGTCGGCGCGCGTGATGAAGCAAGCCGTGGCGCACTTGGTGCCCTACATCGAAGAAGAAAAACGCCAGCAAGCCGCAGCGGGCCAAGACGTCAAAGCCAAAGGCAAGATCGTCATGGCCACGGTGAAGGGCGATGTGCACGACATTGGTAAAAACATCGTCACTGTGGTTTTGCAGTGCAACAACTACGAAGTGGTGAACATGGGCGTGATGGTGCCGTGCCACGAAATTTTGGCCAAGGCCAAAGAAGAGGGTGCGGACATCATTGGCTTGTCGGGCCTCATCACGCCGAGCTTGGAAGAAATGCAATACGTCGCAGGCGAGATGCAAAAAGACGACTACTTCCGCAGCCGCATGATGCCGCTGATGATTGGTGGCGCCACCACCAGCCGCGTGCACACGGCCGTGAAGATTGCGCCGCACTACGACGGCCCTGTGGTGTACGTGCCCGACGCCTCGCGCAGTGTGAGCGTGGCGCAAGGTTTGTTGTCAGAGCAAGCCGCCAACTACATCGCCGAACTGAACGCCGACTATGCCAAAGTGCGCGAGCAACACGCCAACAAAAAACAAACCCCGTTGGTGAGCTTGGCCGAAGCCCGTGCCAACGCCGCGCAAGTGAGCTTCGACCACTACAAGCCCGCCAAGCCCAAATTCATTGGCCGCCGCGTGTTCAAAAACTTCGACCTCGCCGAGCTAGAGAAATACATCGACTGGGCCCCGTTCTTCCAGACGTGGGATTTGGCTGGTCCGTTCCCTGCGATCTTGGACGACGCGGTCGTGGGCGAGGAAGCCAAAAAGGTCTACGCCGACGGCCAAGCGATGTTGAAAAAAATCATCGCCAACCGCTGGCTCACCGCCAACGCAGTGGTGGGCTTGTATCCCGCGCAACGCGTGGGCGACGACATCGTGTTGTACGCCGACGAAACCCGCCAACAACAGGTGATGACGTGGCACGGCGTGCGCCAACAAACGGTCAAGCCCGAGCGCGATGGCGTGCAAAACCCCAACCGCTGCTTGTCTGACTTCGTCGCCGACCAAACCCAAGCCGCTGACTACGTGGGCTTGTTTGCCGTCACCGCAGGCTTGGGCGCAGAGAAGCAAGAAAAGCGCTTCATCGACGCGCACGACGATTACTCGGCCATCCTCTTCAAAGCCTTGGCCGACCGCTTGGCCGAAGCCTTCGCCGAATGCATGCACCAGCGCGTGCGCACCGACTTGTGGGGCTACGCCGCAGACGAAGCGTTGAGCAACGAAGACCTCATTCAAGAAAAATACCAAGGCATTCGTCCCGCGCCCGGCTACCCCGCTTGCCCCGACCACAGCGCCAAGCAAGACATGTTTGCTGTGCTGCAATGCGACGAAATCGACATGGGCCTCACCAGCAGCTTGGCCATGACGCCTGCGGCCAGCGTGAGCGGTTTTTACTTGGCCCACCCCGAAGCCAAGTACTTCAACGTGGGCCGCATTGGCGACGACCAGGTGCAAGACTTGGCGCAACGCCAAGGCGTGGCGGTGAAAGATTTAGAGCGTTTGCTAGCGCCTAATTTATAAAAACCATGCATCTTCAAAAACGCCCGCGGACAGCGGGCGTTTTTGTTTCGGTTCTTTTTTACAAGCAACGCCTACGCAATTTGTGATCTTTTAGGGTGGCGATTACAAAGATAGAAATTTGCAAATTCGTTTGCTCATGTTCTGACGGCCTCCACCGAATACGAGGACATGAAACATCACATCCTTCATGGTGCAGGCTTGGCCTTGCGCCCGGCGCTGTTGGCGCCACTGAATCAAAAAGCACCAGACAACTTGCAATTCTTAGAGCTCACGCCGCCGGATTGGATGGGCATGGGCGGCAAAGTGGGGCAAGGGTTGCAACAGCTCACGCAGCGCTACCCCAGCGTCTGTCTGAGCCAAAGCCTGTCTTTGGGAGGGCCGGGCGTGCTCGACAAAGAAGTGTTGCGCGATTTGCGCAGCTTCATCGCAGAGCACGACATCCAGGTGTTTTCAGAAGCCTTGGCGTGGAGTGCTGACGATGCGCCCTTGTTCATCAACTTGCCCATTCCAAGCACCCAAGCGGCTGTGAAATGGACGGTGTCGCGCATCGCCCAAGTACAAGATGCTTTAGGCATGCGCATGGGCGTGCGCAACGTGACACACCCAATGGCCACGCCGTTGGTGGAAATGAATGAAGCTGAATTCATCTCCGAAGTCGTCACCGCTGCCGGTTGCAGCTTGCATTTGGATTTGCACGCGTTGGCTGCCAATGGGTTGCGTTTTGGCTTTGACCCCCATGCGTTTTTACAAGCTTTGCCGCTGGGCCACATGGACTACGTGCGTGTAGGCCATGAATACCCACTGTTGAGGGATGTGTTGGCCCGTACCCACCGCCGCGTGGCGCGTTGCATCGATGACGTGAAACAACTCAATTTGGAGGCCCTCACATGCTGAACGATGTCCGACAATTTCAATTTGCGTTGGCCCGTCATTTACGCGATCCGTTAGCCGTGCCCGCGCCTGCTGGCGTGTCGTCACACGAGGCCACCGCTTGCACGCAAGACATGGTGCGACATGTGTGCCGCGTGTTGGCGCCTGCATTTCCCGTGACGCAGGCCTTGTTGGGTGACGACATTTGGGAGCACACCGTGCGTTTGTTTTTAAAAAGCGCCCCCAACCATGCCCCGTGGGCCAGCACCACACAACGCGCGTTTTTAGACCACGTGTGCGAAAGCCCCGAGGTGCAGCGCCTGCCCGCTTGGTTGCAAGACCTGGTGCACTTTGAATGGCTGCAAAACGTGGTGACCACCACGCCTGTGCAATGGCCAGCGTTTGATGCCGCTGCCGATGTCATGCAACACCCTGTGGTGCTCAATCCCACCCATGTCGAAGCGGCTTATGAATGGCCGGTGCACAGCATCGACACCGAGCACATGCCCGATGACATGCAACGCGTGTCCGTGTCGGTGTTGCGCGATCTAGGCGACGAACTCCACGTGTATGAAAGCAGCGAGTTCAGAGGCCAGTTGCTCGACTTGTTGCGCGAGGGCCAAACGGGCAAGCAAGCGTTTGAGGTGTTGGCGCGTTGGTTGTCGCACCCTGAGCCTGATGCCTTTGTGCAAGAAGGTCAAGATGTGATGGCTCAGCTGCAACGCGAGGGCATTGTGTTGGGTGCGCGTGTTTGATGCGTCTTCAGTGATTCTCCAACACGCGACGGTATTGCAAGGCCTCGGCCACATGCGCCACTTGCACGGTGGGGCTGTGGGCTAGGTCTGCAATGGTGCGCGCCACGCGCAGTGCGCGGTGTGTGCTGCGGCTGGACCAACCCAACTTGGTCGCTGCGTTTTGTAAAAACGTGGCGGCCGCAGCGTCGAGTTGCATGTGGGTCTCTAGCGCTTGACCTTGTAACTGTTGGTTGGGCACGCCTTGCCTCGCCAAAGCGCGGGCATGTGCTGCCAAGCAGCGTGCGCGGACCGTTGCGGTGGATTCACCGGGGGCAGATTGCATCAACACTTGCGCTTCAAGCGTGGGCACTTCTACTTGTAAATCAATGCGGTCCAGCAAGGGGCCGCTGAGTTTGCCTTGGTAGCGAGCCACTTGGTCGGGTGTGCAGCGGCACGTTTTGACAGAAGAGCCCAAGTAACCACAAGGACAGGGGTTCATCGCCGCAATGAGTTGGAAGCGCGCAGGAAATTTGGCTTGTGTCGCGGCGCGTGAGATGGTGATGTGGCCGTTCTCAAGTGGCTCGCGCAAGGCCTCTAACGCGCTGCGCTTTACCTCGGCCAGCTCGTCAAGAAACAACACGCCGTTGTGTGCCAAAGAAATTTCCCCTGGACGCGGCGGTGTGCCACCCCCGACCAACGCCACCGAGGTGGCTGTGTGGTGCGGGTTGCGTGTCGGGCGCTGTTGCCATTGGTTCAGTTCAAAGCGTCCCGCCAAACTGGCGATGGCCGCGCTCTCCAAGGCTTCATCCAACGTCATGTCAGGCAGCAACGCGGCGAAGCGCTGTGCCAACATGGACTTGCCGGTGCCCGGTGGACCCACGAATAAAAGCGAATGTCCGCCTGCAGCGGCAATTTCTAGTGCGTGGCGTGGGCCTGCTTGGCCTTTGACGTCCGACAGGTCTGGCCCTTGCGATGACGCCAAGTTGTCAAACGTTGGTGTTTCAATGCGACACCAACCCTCGGTGGTGTGTGCAAGCGCATCTTTGCACTCGGGTTTTGCAAAATGCGCCACCACATCGCTCAGGTGTTGCGCGCGGTACACCTCGGCGGTGGGTACCAAGGCGGCTTCCTCGGCACTGCCTGCAGGCAACACCAAGCGCGTGCGCACCCCCGCACCGCGCAACGCTAAGCCCATCGCCAATGCGCCACGCACGGGGCGCAATTCACCCGAGAGCGACAACTCGCCCGCAAATTCATGTTGTGCAAGGGCTGCTTCATCCAATAGCCCGTGGGCCGCCAAGATGCCCAAGGCAATCGGCAAATCAAAGCGCCCCGAATCTTTGGGTAAATCAGCCGGTGCCAAATTCACGGTGATCCGTTTGTTGTTAGGAAACTCCAAACCTGCGTTTTGAATCGCGCAGCGCACACGCTCGCGCGCCTCTTTCACCTCGGTGTCCGCTAAGCCCACCAGCGTGAAACTGGGCAGCCCATTGGCCAAGTGCACCTCCACCGTGACGGCGGGGGCCTGCAAACCCAAGAGGGCGCGACTGTGAATCAGAGCGAGGGACATACAACTTCCAGTTCCAAGGGTTCTCCCCATTGCGGGGCAGTTAGTACGAAGTAGTGCACCAATGGTGTGCACGAAAATGGGCTGGTCGTCAGACTACTGCATCACTTTGGGTCACAGGGCTAGTGAAGAGCGCACTTTTGTGGATTTCAACGCTGGCACGGACCCTGCTAAGTAGGTGTATCCCTCTTAATTGTTTCAATGGAGAAAACTATGAACATCAAATCGAAAATCGTGTTGGCCATCTTGGCTACTTCTTCTGCAGCTTTTGCGCAAACAGCGCCTGCTGCACCTGAGGTGACTTACAACGTGGGCGCAATCAGCCAATACCGCTACCGTGGTATTGCACAAACCCACGGTGACGCTGCATTGCAAGGCGGCGCTGACTACGCGAATGCCAATGGTTTCTACGCTGGCGCTTGGGGTTCGACCATCAAGTGGATCAAAGATGCAGGCTCTGATGCCAAAGGTCCAGTTGAGTTGGATCTGTACGGTGGCTATAAGTTTGAAGCCGCTGGTGTGGCGTATGACGTGGGCTACTTGCGCTATGAGTATGTGAACAACACATACAGCAAAACCGGTGGTGTGAATGCAAACACAGATGAAGTCTATGGCGCAGCCACCTATGGTGTTGTCACTGCCAAGTACTCATACGCGTTCTCCGACCTGTTCGGCACAGGCAACTCTAAAGGCAGCGCCTACTGGGATTTGAGCGCTAATTTTGATCTGGGCAATGGCTACACATTGACGCCGCATGCGGGTCGTCAAGTCATCAAGAACTCTGCCAACAGCTACACAGACATCGCTTTGACCTTGACCAAAGACTTGGGCAATGGCTTGTCTGCAAGCGTTGCAGCCATCAGCACAAACGTGAAAGATAACGTTTACTACAGCACCAACACGCCTGGCTACAACACGGCCAAAGAAGCTTTGGTCGTTGGCGTCAAGTACAGCTTCTAACCCAAGCTAATCGTCTTCTCTAGGAGCAACCATGAAACTCATCACCGCCATCATCAAACCCTTCAAGCTGGACGAGGTCCGTGAAGCCCTCTCCCAGATTGGGGTGCAAGGCATCACTGTGACGGAAGTCAAAGGCTTCGGCCGCCAAAAAGGGCACACCGAGTTGTATCGCGGCGCTGAGTACGTGGTTGACTTCTTGCCCAAGGTGAAGCTCGAAGCAGCGGTCGACGCTGAACACGTCGACCGCGCCATTGAAGCCATTGAAGGTTCTGCACGCACCGGAAAAATCGGCGACGGCAAGATTTTTGTTTACGACTTAGAGCAAGTTGTTCGCATCCGCACCGGGGAAACAGGACCCGAAGCACTTTAAGAAAGAAGACCCATCATGACTAAACTTTTCGCCTATCTGGCCATAGGCGGTGGCCTCCTTTTGTCTGGAAGCGCCGTTTTGGCCCAAGCTGCCCCCGAAGCAGCTGCTGCAGTTGCCGCCATTCCTAACAAGGGCGACACCGCATTCATGACGATCTCCACCTTGTTGGTGATCTTGATGACCATCCCCGGTTTGGCTTTGTTCTACGGTGGCTTGGTGCGCAGCAAAAACATGCTGTCTGTGTTGATGCAAGTCTTCGTGGTCAGTTCACTCATCTATGTCTTGTGGTCGATCTACGGCTACTCTGTTGCCTTCACCGGTGGCTCGCCCTTCTTCGGCGGCTTTGACAAGTTGTTCCTCAAAGGCATCACGCCTGACTCCATCGCTGCCACGTTCAGCAAAGGCGTGGTGATTCCTGAGTTCACTTTCGCGGCGTTCCAAGCCACGTTTGCAGCCATCACCTGCACCTTGATCGTTGGCTCGTTTGCCGAGCGCATCAAGTTCTCTGCGGTGTTGTTGTTCAGCGCGTTGTGGTTTACCTTCAGCTACTTGCCCGTGGCCCACATGGTTTGGTATTGGGACGGCCCTGACGCCATCACCGATGCTGCGACTTTGGAAACTGTGACCGCTGCGGCTGGTTGGTTGTGGGCCAAAGGTGCATTGGACTTCGCTGGCGGTACGGTGGTGCACATCAACGCTGCGGTCGCAGGTTTGGTCGGCGCCTACATGGTGGGCAAGCGCGTCGGTTACGGCAAAGAATCCATGGCGCCTCACAGCCTGACATTGACCATGGTTGGTGCTTCGCTCTTGTGGGTGGGTTGGTTCGGCTTCAACGCTGGCTCGAACCTTGAAGCCAACGGCGTCGCTGCCCTCGCTTTCGTGAACACCTTGGTTGCTACCGGCGCCGCCACATTGGCTTGGATTGCAGGCGAAGCAATGGCCAAAGGCAAAGCCTCGATGTTGGGTGCAGCTTCGGGTGCCGTGGCAGGTTTGGTGGCCATCACCCCCGCCTGCGGTTTCGTGGGCCCCATGGGTGCCATCGTGATCGGTTTGGTCGGCGGTTTCTTCGGCCTGTGGGGTGTGAATGGTTTGAAACGCCTCTTGGGCGCTGACGACTCGCTCGATGTGTTCGGCGTGCACGGTGTCTGCGGTATCTTGGGTGCATTGCTGACTGGCGTGTTTGCTGCTCCATCTCTCGGCGGTACTGGCGTGTTTGACTACGTGGCCAATGCGGTCAACCCTGACTACTCCATCGTGGACCAAGTCATCATCCAAGCGACAGCTGTGGGCACCACCATCCTCTGGTCCGCTGTGGTCTCTGTGGTGGCCTACAAGTTGGTCGACATGGTCTTGGGTTTGCGTGTGACGGAAGAAGAAGAGCGCGAAGGCCTCGACATCAGCTCACACGGCGAATCGGCCTACCACCGTTAATTTTTCAAGTACTTCAAGTTTTCCTTGGACTTCACAGCCCGCCTCCCCGGCGGGCTTTTTTGTGGGCGAACGATTTTTGACAGGCCTGTGCAAAAAATTCAAAACCAGCGGTAGACCTAGCGGCTACCATGCGGTTCATGCAAGACACGCTCCAAGATTTCACCGATCGCATTCTTCACGCCTCTCAAACCAGCCAGCCTTTGCGCTTGCGCGGTGGTGGTACCAAAGACTTTCTAGGCCAATCACTGCAAGGCGAGGTGCTCGACACCCGCGCCTACAGCGGCATCTTGAGTTACGAACCGAGCGAGTTGGTCATTACCGTGCGCGCTGGCACACCGTTGGCAGAGGTTGAAGCGGCTTTGGCCGAGAAGGGCCAGAGCTTTGCCTTCGAGCCGCCGCACTTCAGTGCAGGTCGGCGTGATGTCTTGGACCAGCCACCGCACTTTGGCGAAGGCGCCACGATTGGCGGCATGGTGGCTGCAGGCTTGAGCGGTCCCTCGCGCGCCAGCGTGGGCACCGTGCGCGACTTTGTGTTGGGTGCACGTGTCATCAACGGCAAAGGCGAGCACCTCACCTTTGGCGGCCAAGTGATGAAGAACGTGGCGGGCTACGACGTGTCACGTTTGTTGGCCGGTAGCTGGGGCCAGTTGGGCCTCATCACCGAGGTGTCGTTGAAGGTGTTGCCTGTGGCACCCGGTGAAGCCACCTTGGTCTGCGCGGGTGTTAGCCAAGCGCAAGCTTTGAAACTCATCAACCAATGGGGTGGCCAGCCGTTGCCCTTGAACGCAAGCGCGTGGGTCTACGACACCACCGCCAATCCGGCGCAAGACTATTTCTTCGTGCGCTTGCGCGGTGCGGTGGCAGCGGTTGATGCCGCTGTGACCAAGATGAGCACCGATGTGCAAGCCTTGGGCGCACAGGTGACGCGCATGAACCCGCAAGACGTGGCTGACGACTGGCACGCCAGCGGCGAGCAAACCCTTGATTTTTTCAAAGCACCAAGCGAGCACGCTTGCCTGTGGCGCCTAAGCGTGCCGCAAACTGCGCCTGTGTTGGATGTGCGCGTGAACGGCGAAGCGTGTGCGCAATACATCGAGTGGCACGGCGCGCAGCGTTGGTTGTGGGCGCCGGCATCAGCCGCTGCACAAGTGCGCGACGCAGCGGCGAAGGCCGGTGGCCACGCCACCTTGTTCCGTACCAGCAGCGCGCATGGTGACGCCGACAAACAGGTGGGCGTGTACACGCCGCTCAATGCCGTGCAGCAGCGCATTCAAAACGAACTCAAAAAACAATTTGACCCAGCGGGCATCTTCAACCCCGGTCGCGTCTAAAGAACAAAGCCTCACATGCAAACCAACCTGGCCCCCCAATACGTCGGCACGCCCGAAGGCGAACAAGCCGAAGCCATTTTGCGCAAGTGCGTGCACTGCGGTTTTTGCACGGCGACGTGCCCCACGTACCAACTGCTGGGCGACGAACTCGACGGCCCACGCGGTCGCATCTATTTGATGAAGCAAGTGTTTGAAGGCGCCACGCCCACGCGTGCCACCCAGCAACACTTGGACCGCTGCCTGACCTGCCGCAACTGCGAAAGTACCTGCCCCAGCGGCGTGCAATACGGCCACTTGGTGGACGTGGGCCGCAAGGTGGTGGATGTACAAGTACCGCGCCCTGTGGGTGAGCGCCTCATGCGCTGGGCTTTGAAAGAAGGCCTCACTTCTCCGTTGTTTGCGCCCGCCATGAAGCTCGGCCAAGCTGTGCGTGGTGTGTTGCCTGCCAAGCTCAAAGCCAAAGTGCCAGCGCCGCAAACAGCCGCACGCAACGGTGTGGTGTGGCCGACGGCGCAACACCCTCGCCAAGTGCTCATGCTCGCAGGCTGCGTGCAGCCAGCCATGCTGCCCAACATCAACACGGCCACTGCGCGCGTGTTGGATGCCGCGGGTATTCAAACCATTGTTGCTTCGCAAGCGGGTTGTTGCGGCGCAGTGAAATTTCACTTGAACGACCAAGACGGTAGCTTGGTGCAAATCCGCGCCAACATCGACGCGTGGTGGCCGTTTGTCGAGCAAGGTGTGGAAGCGATTGTGATGAACGCGTCAGGCTGTGGGGTGATGGTCAAAGACTACGGCCATGTGCTCAAAGACGATGCGGCTTACGCGGCCAAAGCCAAGCGCATCAGCGAACTCACGCAAGACCTGAGCGAGTTACTGCCCGACCTCGTGCCTTTGCTTCAACCCAAACTCAATGCGGCGGCGGTGAAAGCTGCGGGCGCACAGGCCTACCACCCACCTTGCACCTTACAACATGGTCAAAAGCTCAAAGGCGGCGTTGAGCAACACATGGCGGCTTTGGGGTTCTCGATCCAAGTGACCAACCACGAGTCGCACCTGTGCTGCGGTTCAGCGGGCACGTACAGCGTGCTCAACCCCGACATCAGTTACACCTTGCGCGACCGCAAGTTGGGTAACCTAGATGCGCTCAAACCCAAAGCCATTCTGAGCGCCAACGTGGGCTGCATCACCCATTTGCAAAGCGGCACCGACGTGCCGGTGAAGCATTGGGTGGAGGTGTTGGACGCGGCGTTGAATTAAGCTGCTAAAGCGGCTTCAATGTCTGTCGCCAGCTTGGCTGGCGCATCCATCGACGCATAGCGCTTGAGCACGCGCCCATCTTTGCCCACTAGGAACTTGGTGAAGTTCCACTTGATGGCCTCGCTGCCCAAGACACCCGGCGCTTCGGCTTTGAGCCACTTGAACAACGGGTGTGCGTGGTCGCCATTCACGTCTACTTTTTCCATCATCGTGAAGCTCACGCCGTAGTTGCGCTGGCAAAACGCGCCGATTTCGGCGTTGGTGCCTGCGTCTTGCGCGCCAAACTGGTTGCACGGAAAACCGATCACGGCAAGCCCGCGTGGGCCGTAGGTTTTGTGCAGTTCTTCCAAGCCTGCAAATTGCGGTGTGAAGCCGCAGGCGCTGGCGGTGTTGACGATGAGCAGCACTTGGCCCTGCAAGTCAGCCAGTGAGACGGATGTGCCGTCAATGCGATGGGCCGTGAAGTCTTTGAGCGAGGTCATTTGTGCGTCTCCTGCGTTGTGTGCGCGCGCGATGCCAGCAATGCGGTGAGCACAATCATGCCGCCGCCTAGCGCAACGCGCCACGTGAGCACGGAAGCCCCCAGTGCGACCGAGGACACGCTGGCAAAGACCACTTCCGACATCATCACCATCGCCGTGGTGTGTGCGCTCAAACGTGCAGCGCCGTATTGCAGCGCAAAGTTAGAAATCAAGAATGCAGCACTTAGGCCTAGCACCCAAGGTGCCCAGCTTGTGAGGGCAGAAAGGCCCGAGCTTTGAAGAGGTGTTGCAAAGACCGGAGGGATGACGCCCCAGGTTGTGGCGAGCAGTGCACAGGCCACGGCCATCCAGGCGCCGCCACCAAACATGGCCACCATGCGCGACGACTCGGGTGTGTGCTGCAAACGCAGCAACCAAACATTGGTCAACGCAAAACAAAAGCCCGCGAGCAGTGCGAGCACATCGGCCAAGTCTTGCGGCAGCGGCCAGGGTGACTCTGGTGTCTTGAGGACGAGCACCACGCCCAGCAAGGCACATGACAAGCGCATCAATGCACCGCGTGTGGGCCGCTCACCCAACAGCCACCACGCGAGCAGCAACGACCACGTGGGCATGAGATAAAACAGCAACACGACACGCACCACATCGCCGGTGGTCACGGCCCAGTTGAACCCCACATTGGTGAGGCCAGAAGCAGCCATGAGCCACCAGAGTTGAGGGTGTTGTTTGATCTGTGTCCAGCCTGAAGGGCTGATGACACTTAGTACCACCGTCGCCAAGGTGAAGACACCCGCCGTGGCCCATAAAGGGTGAAGGCCTTGCATGTCCAGCGCACGCAAAGGAAACCAAGACAGGCCCCACACCAACGCGTTGAGGACCAAGGCCAACACGGCCAGCGTGGGGCGTGTCATGAGGTGCGCGCGCACCGGGTTAGCCGTGCAGGTCGTCGTTGCGCGCGATGTGCATCAAACGCGCCAATTCCTCGCGGTGGTGGTGGTGGTTGTGTTCGTGCCACAACTTGATGAGCCACATGACATAGCCGACCAACACACCAAACGCGGTGATGGCACCAAAGGCGCTCAGGCCCATGCCGGTGCTGAAGGTGTACAAAAAGCCGAGGCCCAAAATGCACAACTGCTCGTTCAGGTTTTGCACCGCGATTGAGCGGCCCGCGCCCATGAGGTTGTGGCCGCGGTGTTGCAGCAGCGCATTCATTGGCACCACCAAGAAGCCGCCCAAAGCGCCCAAGATGATGAGGAAGGGCACGGCCAACCACAGGCTGTCGATGAAGTTCATGGCCACCACAAAGCAACCCATGGCGATGCCCAAGGGCATGAGACGTGTGGCGTGGTCGAGTTTCATTTTCATGGAGGCGACCACAGCACCCACGGCCGTGCCAATGGCGACGACACCCACCAAGCTCGACGCTTGCGTGGTGGTGTAGCCCAAAGCCGCCGCACTCCAAGCCAAGACGATGTAGCGCAAGTTGCCGCTGACCCCCCAAAACAAGGTGGTGGTGGCCAATGAAATCTGGCCTAACTTGTCGTGCCACAGGCGTTGGTTGCAATGCCAAAAATCGGGCAAGAGCGCCAACAAATTTCTGAACATGCTTTTTTGTGGATCCAAGCGCATGGGAATCAGCGCAGCGCCGGTGTAGGGAATGCGTTTGTTGAACCAAGCGGCCAAGGCGTACAAAGGAATCAGCAAACAAATCGCGGCTTCGGCCGATGTGTCAATGCCGGTGGTGACGAAGGGCAAATCAATCGAGAGCAAGAGAGACGACAAATTGGGACCCACCAACTGCCCACCCAACAACACGCCCAAGATGATGGAGCCAATCGTCAAGCCTTCGATCCAACCATTGGCCTTGACCAATTGAGACGCTGGCAGCAACTCGGTCAAGATGCCGTACTTGGCCGGCGAATACGCCGCAGCGCCCAAGCCCACCACCGCGTAGGCGAGCAAGGGATGCACGCCAAACAACATCATCAAGCAACCCACCACTTTGATGGTGTTGCTCATGAGCATGACTTCACCTTTCGGTCGCGCGTCGGCAAAGGCGCCCACAAAGGGCGCGAGCACCACATAGAACAAAGCGAACATCGGCACGAGTGCCGCACGTTGCCACTCGGGTGCGCCATCGGTTTTGAGGAGTTCTACGGCTGTGACGAACAGTGCGTTGTCGGCCAGCGAGCTGAAAAACTGCGCCGACATGATGGTGTAAAAACCGCGCTTCATGGGTAGGTCTGGCAGGTACGCAGCGGGCTGCGCACCTGTTGTTTCTTCTTTCTTCTTGAACTACCCAAGGTTATATCACGCGGGTGCCACAATATCGGCCATGCCCCGCCCGATACAAGCCTTTGTTCACACCGACGCTTTGCGCCACAACTTAGCCCGCATGCGCGCCGCTGCCCCCGACGCTCGCGTGTGGGCGGTGGTCAAAGCCAATGCGTATGGCCACGGCATTGAGCGTGTGTTTGAAGGTTTGCGTGGTGCCGATGGCTTTGCGTTGTTAGACCTGGATGAGGCGCAACGCTTGCGCAGCTTGGGCTGGCGCGGTCCTGTGTTGCTGCTTGAAGGCGTGTTTGAAGCGCGTGACTTAGAACTGTGCTCGCGCCTCGACCTGTGGCACACCGTGCATTGCGACGAGCAAATTGACATGCTCAGTCGCCACAAAACACAAGTGCCGCATCGGGTATTCCTCAAAATGAACAGTGGTATGAACCGCTTGGGTTTTACGCCCACGCGTTTTCGTTCGGCATGGACACGACTGAACCAACTGCCGCAAGTGGATGAGATTTCGCTGGTCACGCATTTCAGCGACGCCGATGGTGCCAAAGGCATTGCCGCGCAAATGGTCACGTTCAACCAAACGACCGAAGACTTACCCGGCGAGCGCAGCACTTGCAATAGCGCGGGCTTGTTGCGCCATGCCAGCGATGCCACGGTGGCCGCCGATTGGGTGCGCCCCGGCATCGCGTTGTATGGCAGCGCCCCCGATTTTCCCGAGCGAGATATTGCGCAATGGGAGTTGCAACCTACCCTCAGTTTGCGCAGCCGAATCATTGCCATGCAAACGCTGCAAGCGGGCGACGCCGTGGGCTATGGCTCGTCGTTCACCGCGGATGCGCCCATGCGCATTGGCATCGTGGCCTGTGGTTACGCGGATGGCTACCCACGCCATTGCCCCACGGGCACGCCTGTGTTGGTCGAAGGCGTGCGCACCCGTACGTTAGGCCGCGTGAGCATGGACATGCTTGCGGTGGATCTCAGTCTCAGCCCGCAAGCGGGCTTCGGCAGCGAAGTCACGCTCTGGGGCAAAGCCAGCAACGGTGTGGTGTTGCCGATTGATGACGTGGCCCAAGCCGCAGGCACCGTGGGCTACGAGCTGATGTGCGCGGTGTCTGGGCGCGTGGGTTTCACCCTAGACTGACCCTGCAAAATACTGGCTATTTATCCAGTAATATCTGGGTATGGCCAAAGACAAAACCCAATACACCTGTACCGATTGCGGTGGCATCAGCGCTAAGTGGCTGGGCAAATGCCCTTCGTGCGGCGCGTGGAACACGCTGATTGAAAGCGCGGTTGAATCCGCCGCTGCCACCAAAAACCGCTATGCCGGCATGGCCGCTTTGGCCCCGGCCTCTGAAGTGGCCGTGCTCTCCGACATCGAAGCGCAAGACGTGGCACGCACGCCCACCGGCCAAGACGAGCTGGACCGCGTGTTGGGTGGCGGCATGGTGGAGGGCGGCGTGGTGCTGATCGGTGGTGACCCCGGCATTGGCAAATCCACGCTGTTGTTGCAAGCGATGGACGGCTTGCAGCGCAGCGGCATGAGCACTTTGTATGTGACGGGCGAAGAGTCGGGCGCCCAAGTGGCCTTGCGCTCGCGCCGTTTGGGGCTCGATCACTCGCAAGTGCAGGTGTTGGCCGAAACCCAGCTTGAAAAAGTGTTGGCCACGGTCGACAAGCTGCAGCCCGCCGTGGTGGTGATGGACTCCATCCAAACCGTGTATTCCGATCAACTCACCAGCGCACCGGGCTCGGTGGCGCAGGTGCGCGAATGTGCGGCGCATCTCACACGCATGGCCAAGTCCACGGGCACCGCAGTGGTGTTGGTGGGCCATGTGACCAAGGAGGGCGCACTCGCTGGCCCGCGTGTGTTGGAGCACATGGTGGACACGGTGCTTTACTTTGAGGGCGACACCCATTCGAGCTATCGATTGGTGCGCGCCATCAAAAACCGCTTTGGTGCAGTCAATGAAATTGGCGTTTTCGCCATGACCGAAAAAGGCCTGAAAGGCGTGAGCAACCCGAGCGCTATTTTCTTGAGCCAACACACCGAGCCGGTGCCCGGCAGTTGTGTGCTGGTCACGCTCGAAGGCACGCGACCCATGTTGGTCGAAGTGCAAGCTTTGGTCGATACCGGCGGCCCATCGCCCCGCCGCTTGAGCGTGGGTTTGGACCGCGACCGTTTGGCCATGTTGCTGGCGGTGTTGCACCGCCATGCGGGCGTGGCGTGCATGGACCAAGATGTGTTTGTCAACGCCGTTGGCGGCGTGCGCATCAGCGAGCCGGCGGCGGACTTGTCGGTGTTGTTGTCCATTCAAAGCAGCTTGCGAGGCAAGCCATTGCCCCAAGGCTTCATCGCGTTTGGTGAAGTCGGCTTGGCGGGCGAGGTGCGCCCCGCGCCACGTGGGCAAGAGCGTTTGAAAGAAGCGGCCAAGCTGGGTTTCAGCGTGGCCATCATCCCCAAAGCGAATGCGCCTAAGAAACCGATTGAGGGTTTGAAAGTGCATGCGGTGGAGCGGGTGGATGAGGCGATGGCGTTGGTGCGCGAGCTGGGGTAACGCTCTTTGCGCTAGGTAATAGCCACGTCTAGGGTGTTGCAGAGCCTGAGACAATTCAAGGCATGAACTTTCAACGATATTTGGTGCCGATTGGCACGGTGGGCCTGACGGCTTGGGCTTGGCAAACCTTGGGCTGGATGGGCATTGCCTTGGTGGTCACGGGTGGTGTGATGTGGCTGCTCTTGTATTTCACGCGTTTGGTGCAAATCATGAAGCGAGCCAGCAACCGCCCGATTGGCTTTGTGGACAGCGCCGTCATGCTCAATGCCAAGCTCAAGGCCGGCGCGAGCCTGATGCACGTCATCGCCATGACCCGTGCTTTGGGGCAGCTTGAAACCGAGAAATGGACCCAACCCGAAGTGTTCAGCTGGCGCGATGGCAGCCAATCGGTGGTGCGTTGCGTGTTTGCGCAGGGCAAGCTGCAAAGCTGGACTTTGGATCGTCCCTTCCAAGCCACCGACGTCGAGCCCGTAAGCCACGCTGCCAACGACTAAAATGAACCATTACGCCAAACTAGGCAACAACAACCTCTGTGCAAAGGAAATCTCATGAGCGTGCTCCCTCCCTCCATGTCTGACCGTGACGGCAAAATCTGGATGGACGGCCAGATGGTCGATTGGCGCGACGCCAAGATCCACGTGTTGAGCCACACCTTGCACTATGGCTGCGGCGCCTTCGAAGGCGTGCGCGCTTACAAAACCGAGCAAGGCACAGCGATCTTCCGCTTGCAAGAGCACACCGACCGCCTGTTCAACAGCGCCAAGATCTTGCGCATGAACATGCCCTTTACCAAAGAGCAACTCAACGATGCACAACGTGCGGTTGTGCGTGAAAACAACTTAGAAAGCGGGTACCTGCGCCCCTTGGTGTGGATCGGCGACAAGAAGCTGGGCGTCAGCCCCAAAGGCAACGACATCCATGTGATGGTCGCTGCATGGACCTGGGGCGCGTACCTTGGCGAAGACGGCATGAAGCGCGGCATCCGTGTCAAAACCAGCAGCTACACCCGCCACCACGTCAACATCACCATGACGCAAGCCAAGGCGGTGAGCAACTACACCAACTCCATCTTGGCCAACATGGAAGTGACCGATGAAGGTTACGACGAAGCCCTGTTGCTCGACACCTCCGGCTTTGTGTCTGAAGGCGCTGGCGAAAACATCTTCGTCGTCAAAGACGGCGTGATCTACACCCCCGACTTGTCGGCTGGCGCCTTGAACGGCATCACCCGCAACACCGTGTTCCACATCGCCAAAGATTTGGGCTTGGAGATTGTGCAAAAGCGCATCACGCGCGACGAGGTGTACATCGCTGACGAAGCGTTCTTCACCGGCACTGCCGCTGAAGTCACACCGATTCGTGAACTCGACCGCATCCAATTGGGCGCAGGCAGCCGCGGCCCGATCACCGAGAAAATTCAAACTGCGTTCTTTGACATCGTCAACGGCCGCAATCCCAAGTACGCACACTGGCTGACAAAGGTTTAAAAAATGAGCAACACCGTTGAACTCTTGGCCAAAGATTTGAATGGCAATGGTGGCGTGTATTGCCCCAGTGCTAAGGCTGATATGAAACTCTGGAACAGCCACCCCAAGGTGTACTTGGACGTGGCCAGCACGGGCGAAGCCAAGTGCCCTTACTGCGGCACCGTGTACAAACTCAAAGCCGGCGAACACGTTGGCGGCCATCACTAAAAACGCGCTCATCATTGCGCCCCAATGGATTGGGGATGCGGTGATGACCGAACCCTTGCTGCGCCGCTTGGCTGCGCGCGGCGAGCGCCTCACCGTCGCTGCCTTGCCTTGGATTGCACCGGTTTACCGCGTGATGCCAGGCGTGGCCGAGGTGATTGACATGCCGTTCAAACACGGCGGCTTGCAACTCATGGGGCGCATCAAACTCGCCAACCAACTGCGTGGCAAGTTTGACGTGGCTTATGTTTGCCCCAACTCGCTCAAAAGTGCCTTACTCCCTTGGATGGCCGGTATTGCCAAGCGTGTGGGCTACACCGGCGAAATGCGGTTTGGTCTCCTGACCGACCGCTTAGACAACCCCGACACCGAAGAGCGCCCACCCATGGTGGAGTGGTATGCGGCGTTGAGCTTGGTAGGCCAAAGTCGCAGCGGTCCTATGAAACTGGTCGGTGATTTGCGCCCCGTGCTCAAAGCACCTGTCGGCGTGCTGGATGAGGCGCTAGAGCAACTCGCCACGGACATGCCCACGTTGCCCACTTTGGCCAAGCATAGTTTTGTGGTGTTTGCTCCCGGCGCCGAGTACGGCCCTGCCAAGCGTTGGCCAGCCAAGCACTTTGCCGAGCTGGCTGGCAAGATTGATCGCCCTGTCTTTTTGCTCGGTTCCAACAAAGAATTCGACATCTGCCAAGAAATAGCCACGGCGGCCAATGCAAGCAAGCCTGGGCATTGCTTTAACTTGGCGGGGCAAACCAACTTGATGCAAGCCTTTGCGCTGATTGCTTATGCGTTTCGCGTGGTCAGCAATGACTCGGGTTTGATGCATGTCGCTGCGGCTTTTGGTGTGCCACAGGTGGCCGTGTTTGGCTCGTCTAGTCCCGAGCACACGCCACCCCTGAACGAGCGTGCGCGTGTGGTCTGGCTGCGTGTGGATAAGAACTACCAACCCCCGTTGGCTTGTGCGCCTTGTTATGAACGCACTTGCCCCCTCGGCCACATGCGTTGCTTAGAAGATGTGTCGGCCGAGCGTGTGTACCGATTGCTTTGAAAGTCTGATGACCATGTCTGTAACTCAACCAAAGATCAGCATCATCACCGCGGTGTACAACCAGCTGGCGATGAATCAAATTTATTGGGAACACTTGGTCAAGAACACCCAACATCCGTTTGAGCTCATCGTCATTGACAACGCATCCACGGACGCGAGTGCTGATTTTTTTGAGTCGGTCGGGGCTCGCGTCATCCGTAACGCAGGCAACTACTCCTACCCGGTGTCTCAAAACCAAGGCATTGCCGTGGCCAAGGGCGAGTGGTTGGCGTTCTTGAACAACGACATCATCGTGAGTGAAGGTTGGGACGAGGCACTCATGGCCAATGCGGTGCACAACCAACTCGACGTCATCACGTCGTGCGGCATCGAGCGCATCGAAAGCAAAGCTGCTACTAAAAAATTACGTCGTCGCTGGAACCGCATCCGTGGTTTGGTGGGCTTGTTTGGCACAGGTCGCCGCAGCTTGTTGTTGATGCACAAGTGGATGTACGGCAATTGGTCTGCGTTTTGTCAGAATCGTCGCGAACGTTTCAAGCACCAAGCGGTAGAGGGCTTTGTGGGCAACACCGTGATGTTCTCGCGCCGTGCGCTAGACATCTTAGGCCCTTGGGACGAAACACAACAAGCGGCAGATTTTGATTTGTTTTTGCGCACGGCCCTGCGTGCGCGTGAGGTGGGGGATATTCGCCCCATGCACATCGCGTTGGATTGCTTCAACCACCACTACATTCGCCTGACCATGAAGGGCGGCTACCCGCCCTTTGTGGATCGCGACAAGCTCATTCCTCTCGACCAAAAGTGGACGGCCGAGCAACGCGCGTTGCTGATTGAAAACTAAGCCTTAGTTCAAAAATATCCGCTCGCGTGAGTGGGGGTGGCTCAGCAGATGGCCCAAGGCTTTCATTGCCTCTGATACCGGTATGTCACTCACGGCTTGGCCCGTTGGGGCAATGAGCTGGGCATACGAGTCAGACAAGGGCTCCCACGATTCGACCGACAACACGCTGGGCTCGTACAGTGCGAGCACGGGCTTGTTCCAAGCGCTGGCAGCGTGCACGGCATACGTGTCAGGCGTGACCACCAAGTCGGCCCCTTGAATGGCTGCCAGTGATGGCGTGACCGTTGGCGCAAACGGTGTGACAAACACACGCTCCGCTTGATCCGCAAACATCACTTGCATCGCCGCTTCTAGCGCAGGGCTGGCGCTGAGCAGTTGCATCCGAAGGTGGGGGTGCTGTGCATAAACGGCATGCACAAATGATTGCAACCAAGGCAGCGAGAAAGATTTATTGGCGGCACTGCTTTGGCTGTTGATGACCATCAGTGACCCATCGGCGCGTGGTGTTTGGTTTGCCACATCCGTATCGAGATGAATGTCATAACGGTAGGACTCAACCTGAGCGCCAAGCGTTTGCAAAAACCGCATATGGCGCGCAGAGTAATGCCGTGTTTCATGGTCTGGGCTGTAGCCCCAATCGCCAAGCATCACCACATCGTTGGGGAGAGGTTGGGTAGGGTGGGGCAAAAACAAAAAGCGCTGCTTGGCCTTGACCGTGTTCAACACAATTTGAACCGACGGGTTGGCAAGGTCTAAGCCGAAGTGCACCACCATGTCGTAGCGCTTGAACCGTGCTTGCAAGCTGGCCCAAATGCGTGCAAACACATTGCGACTTTTGGCAACGTGCAACCACTTCACATCAGGATGGTGGCGATACAAAGCCGCATTGCTGCCGCCGCATAAAACACCGATTTCACAATCAGGCCACAGCGTGTGAAGCGGCTTGAACAAACCCGTCACCACAATGGCGTCACCAATTTTGTTGTCGTGCGACAAGATGAGGATGCGTTTGGTCATGGGGCTTTGTGCTTTGAATGCCTCGCATCATAGACGGCAGCAGTGCATGGCCGCCTGATGCACAGGCGTTAGGATCAGGCCGAGATTGCTTGAAGGTTTGCCATGTCACTTAACACCATTCTTGGAACACGCGTCCCCCTCATTCAAGCGCCCATGGCGGGCGTGCAAGACAGCAGCTTGGCGATGGCCGTGAGCGTGGCTGGCGGCTTGGGCTCCTTGCCTGCCGCAATGCTGGATGCACAAAACCTGCGGCGTGAATTGCAAGTGCTGCACACCAGTGGTTTGTCCTACAACGTGAATTTCTTTTGTCACACAACGCCTGCGCACACACCCGCCGCTGAGTTGAAATGGCAGGCCGCCTTGCAGCCTTATTACCAACAGTTCGGCATTGATCCATCCGCCATTCCCGCTTCAGCCGGGCGCCGTCCGTTTGATGAGGAGATGGCGGAAGTTTTAGAAGAGTTCTCGCCCAAGGTGGTGAGCTTTCATTTTGGGTTGCCAAGTCAGCCGTTGTTGTCGCGAGTCAAAGCGCGTGGTGCGTTTGTGCTGTCGTCTGCAACGACACTGAATGAGGCGCAGTGGCTGGTCGCGCACGGAGCTGATGGCGTGATTGCACAGGGGCTTGAAGCCGGTGGACACCGCGGCCATTTTTTAGACCGTGATGTGAGCGTGCAGTCGAATGTGTTGACGCTGCTCCAACAACTTACGCCGCATATTCACGTGCCGATCATTGCAGCAGGCGGCATCGCCAATGCAGACGATGTACATGCCGCCATGTCTGCAGGCGCTGCAGCCGTGCAAGTGGGCACGTCATTCTTGTTGTGCCACGAGGCCAAGACCAGTCCGCTGCATCGCGCGCGTTTGCGGGATGTCGACGCGCCGACGGCGCTGACCAATTTGTTCACAGGTGGTTTGGCGCGTGGCATGTTCAACCGCGTGATGCTTGAAATCGGCCCTGAAAACGCAGCAGCGCCAGCGTTCCCGATGGCCACGCAAAGCATGGCGCCGTTGCGTGCCAAAGCCGAAGCGAATCAATGTGATGACTTCACGCCGCTGTGGTCGGGCATGAACCGTTCAGGCTGTGCCGCATGTTCTGCAGCTGAGATGGTGCATCGATTGGCGGCAGGGTTTGAGCGCTGATTCAGGCAGGGAGCATCACTACAAATCGCGCGCCGCCACCTTCGCGGTCTTCACAATGCACGCTACCGCCATGGCGCTGCACGATGGACTTCACTAACGACAGACCTAAGCCCACGCCACCTTCGCGCTCGCTCGCGCCAGGCAAGCGATAAAACGGTTCAAAGATGCGCTCGCGCAAATCTGGCGGCACACCTGGGCCACGGTCGCACACGCACAAACGTACCCAGTTTTGTGGGTCGTCATTGAGGGTGGAGAGTTGCACCTCAATGTCAGACGTGCTGTAACGGCGTGCGTTCTCTAGCAGGTTGCGCAACACGCGTCGTAATAACTTGGCCACACCGGGCACGATGATGCTGCGCGGGTCAAAGCCCAATTCCAAATGCGCATCCACACGTGCACACTCTTCGCTGGCCAGTCCCGTCAAGTCCACGGATTCGATGGTGCCGAGGTCAGCCTCTTTGGCGTCGAGTCGACTGGCCAACAAAATCTCATCAATCAGCTGATCCAGTTCGCTGACACTGCGCGAAATTTCAGCCTTCATCGCTGGCGAAGGCGAGTCACCCATCAGCTCCAAGCCCATCCGAATACGCGTGAGGGGCGAGCGCAGCTCATGCGAGGCATTGGCCAGCAATGATTTGTGTGACGTGACCAGTTGCTCTACTTGTTCGGCGGCGTGGTTGAAGCGTTGTGCCAGGTAAGCCACTTCGTCATGGCCTTGTTCCGCCACGCGTGCCGACAAGTTGCCGGTGCCCCATTGCTCCACGCCTTTTTGCAAGTTCTCCAAGCGGCGTGTGAGGCGGCGCACGATGGGGTAGGTGCCCAGTGCCACAGCCAGCGCCACCAAGCCCAAGGTCCAGGCAAAGCCAAAGGGCGGGCGTGACCAAAAGCTGCGAGGGGGGCGAGGCAAATGCACATGCATCAGTTCGCCGTTGTGCATGCGCACCATGAATTCAGGGCCAGAACCAAAGTGCCCGGGCGGGTGTGGCATGTCTGGATCTTGTGCAGGAGGGGCCTCGACGGGCAGACTGTCTATTGGGCGCAAACGCGCTTTGCCCTCGCCCACCAATTCACCAGATGCGTTGCGCACCATCACTTCGCGCAGCGGTGGCTCTGCCGACATGCGCATGACCCACCCAGTGAGCAAGGTCAGCACAGCCACAGCGAACACCACGGCCAACCAAATGCGCACGTACAACGGCAAGTGCAACGAACGGGAGGGGGTCGATGTGGCGGGCATGGTCAGTCTTGTTGTTTGGCAAACACATAGCCGACACCGCGCACGGTGAGGATGCGTTTCGGGGCTTTGGCGTCGTCTTCAATGGCTGCGCGAATACGGCCCATGTGGACGTCAATGGAACGGTCGAAGGCTTCTAGCTCGCGGCCACGCACCGCTTCCATGATTTGGTCGCGCGACAGCACACGGCCTGCGCGCTCGGCCAAGACCCACAGCAAATCAAACTGGTAAGAGGTGAGGTCGCACACCTGCCCACGCACGCTGACGGTGCGGGCATCGCGGTCGAGTTCAAGAGAGCCAAATTTCAAAGTTTGGTGTGAAGCCTCGGCGGCTTCTTGTGGCGCATGACGACGCAGCACGGCGCGAATGCGTGCCAACAATTCGCGAGGTTCAAACGGTTTGGGGAGGTAGTCATCGGCACCGAGTTCCAGGCCGACGATGCGATCCATCGGGTCGCCTTTGGCGGTGAGCATCAGCACAGGGGTTTGTGCTAACGCGCCGGGCAAAGCGCGGATGCGTTTACAGACCTCCAAGCCGTCAATGTCGGGCAGCATCAAATCGAGCAAGACCATGGACGGGTGTATGTCTTGCAGGGTTTTGAGTCCGCTCAAGCCATTTGGCGCATGTTGCACAGAAAAGCCGGATTGCTCCAAGTACTCGCTCACCATATTGGCAAGGCGGTGGTCATCTTCAATCAAAAGCAAGGTATTCATGGTGGCTTCATCATGCCTTGCCAAGTGTGTGCTTGTCTAAACAGAAGGTAAAGACGAGGTAAATCAGCGAAGCGAGACACGCGAGGCCAGCCACACCAAAAGCAGCACGGGTGCACCCAGCAACGCCGTGCTGGTGAAGAACGCTTCGTAACCATGGGCATCGACATACACGCCAGAAAAACCGGCCAACCATTTAGGCGCGAGCAACATCATTGAGCTGAACAGCGCGTATTGCGTGGCCGAGTAGTTCACATTCGTCAGGCTCGACAAATAGGCAATGAACGCCGCAGACGCGATGCCACTGGCCAAGTTGTCGGCTGAAATGACCCACACCAACGCGGTGAGGTCGTGGCCACGCGTGGCGAGCCAAGCAAACAGCAAGTTGGTGATGGCGCTCAACACCGCACCCAGCATGAGGATGCGCATCACACCCAAACGCATCGACAGCACACCACCGATGAAGGCGCCCAGCAAGGTCATGATGACGCCAAACACTTTGGTGACAGCAGCCACTTCATCTTTGGTGTATCCCATGTCGACATAAAACGGGTTGGCCATGATGCCCATCACCACATCGCTGATGCGGTAGACGGCAATGAGCCCAAGAATGAGCGCCGCTTGCCAGCGGTAGCGGCGAATGAAATCGGCAAAAGGTTCAATCAGTGCGCCGCGTAACCATTCGGTGGCATTGCGCGCAGGCGGCAATTCACGCAAAGCCGGTTCGGGTGACACCCACACCGTGAGCAGGCCTACGCCCATTGAGGCGGCCATGACCAAATACGCGGTTTGCCATGCAGCATGTTGGTAGGTCGTTTCGTCAGCACTTGATGCACGGGCAGCTACCCACAACACACCCGCACCTGCCCAAATCATGGCTAAGCGGTAACCGGTTTGATAGGTGGCGGCCAAGGCGGCTTGGTGCTGGGTGTCAGCGGATTCAATGCGAAACGCATCCAGCGCAATGTCTTGCGTGGCCGAACCAAATGCCACAACAAGCGCGCACCACACCACAGGTTCTAACGCCACTTGTGGGTCTAACAAGGCCATGCCTACCAAGCCCGCTATGACCATGCTTTGCGCCAACAGCAGCCAACTGCGGCGGCGTCCCAGCCAATGGGTGAGCAGGGGCAAAGGCAAACGGTCGACCAAGGGCGACCACACCCACTTGAAGCCATAAGCCAAACCGACCCAACTTAAAAATCCAATCGTGCTGCGGTCAATGCCTGCTTCGCGTAGGCGAAAACTCAAGGTACCCAAAACCAGCAACAGTGGCAAACCTGCCGAAAATCCGAGACACAACATGCGCCAAGACGCAGGTTCGAGGTACACGTGCAAGGCAGTCAGCCAACTTGGTTTTGTTGTATCGTTCATGCCTCTATTTTCAGGCTTTCACAAAGAGACTTTGCCATGGTCACCAAACGTGCTTTTCTTTACGGTTGCGTGGGTTGCGCATGCGGCTTGGGCAGCGGTGCGCTGCTCGCACGCGATGGCGTGGAAGTCAACAAAGAGTCTTCAGTCTTTGCTGGACTGGTGCCAGCGGCCGAGGTGGAGCAATCGGCGCGCAAGCAATACAGCGACATGATGAAAGAAGCCGCCAGCAAAAACGCGCTGGGGCCAGACAACCACCCGCAAGTCATTCGCTTGCGTCGCATTGCCAAAGAGCTGATTCCGCACAGCTTTGAATGGAATCCGCGCGCGAAAGAGTGGACGTGGGAAGTGAACTTGGTGGGCTCCAACCAAATTAACGCGTTTTGCATGCCCGGCGGCAAGATTGCCTTCTACAGCGGCATTCTCACGCAGTTGCAACTTACCGATGACGAAGTGGCCATGGTCATGGGCCACGAAATTGCCCACGCCTTGCGTGAACATGCCCGTGAACGCATGGGCAAAGCGGCGGCCACCAACGGCGTGGCCACCATTGGTAGCACCGTGGCTTCGGTGTTCTTTGGTGTGAACCCGCAGCTCACGGACTTGGTCGCCAAGCAAGGCGCTAACTTGCTCAACCTCAAATTCAGCCGCGATGACGAAACTGAGGCGGATTTGGTGGGCATGGAAATCGCTGCGCGCGCCGGTTACGACCCGCGTGCAGGGGTGACGCTCTGGCAAAAAATGAGCGCGGCCAATAAGGGTGCACCACCGCAATGGCTGAGCACTCACCCTTCGGGTAACACGCGGATTGAAGAAATTCAGGCCAACTTGCCCAAGGTCATGCCGCTGTACGAGCGGACCAAATAACGTCCTTGGAGGTCAGGTCCCACCCACATAAGGGTTGGTCTTGCGCTCGCGCCCAAATGTGCTCTCTGGTCCGTGGCCAGGAATGAACACGGTGTCATCTCCCATCGGCCACAAGCGCTGCGTGATGCTGTTGATCAAGTCGTCGTGGTTGCCGCGTGGAAAGTCGGTGCGTCCGATGCTGCCGGCGAACAACACATCGCCTACAAACGCACGTTTGATCTCGGGTGAGTAAAACACCACATGTCCGGGTGTATGCCCGGGGCAGTGGCGCACTTGAAGTGTGTGTTGCCCGAGTGTGACTGTGTCGTTGTCGTGCAACCAACGCGTCGGTGTGAAGGGGCGCGCCGTGGGGAAGCGATAGCTTGCAGCTGCCTGTGGTAAACCGTCAATCCAAAACTGATCACCTTCATGCGGGCCCATGATGGGCAGGCTTAATTGCTCGGCCAAATCAGCGGTGGCACCTGCGTGGTCAATGTGGGCGTGGGTGATCCAAATTTGCTCTAGGGTTACGCCAAGTTGGGCGCAAGCGGCTTGAATCACGGGCAAGTCACCGCCTGGGTCAATGACGGCGGCTTTCATGGTTTGGTCGCACCAAACGATGGAGCAGTTTTGTTGAAAGGGGGTGACGGGAACGGTTTCGTACTGCAGCATGTTGTAAATGTTAGCTTGAAATCCGTGAGCGATAGGGCTTGCGTGTTCGGTTCTCTTAGGCTCAGACGCGGTAGAGAGCCAGCTCTAAAGAGGGGCTTTCGACTTGTCTTTCAAAATAGACGCCGATACCATCTGTTCATCAAATCAATTGACACAAGGAATCACCATGCAAAACCAAGTCAAACCCCAAGTGGACGCTTCTGTGAAAGCGGCCTTTGAATTGGCCAATCTGTCTTTCACACAACTCGAGCGTGTGACCGAGTTGGCACTTGAGCAAGCGCGTGTGAATGCAGAGTTGGCACAAGAGCAACTGGTGTCTGCGCTGGAAGTGAAAGACCCAGCGGCTGCCCTCGAATTGTTGAAGACGCAGTTGGAAAACTCGGCCAAGAGCTTGGCTGGCTTTGCCGCCACCGCTTACGAATTGAGCCAAGAGTTTCAAGCAGAGAGCACAGCGCTCGCTGAAGGCCACTTTGACCACGCCCACGCTGCAGCGAACAAAGCCTTGGGTGAGAATTTGAAAAAAGCCCCTCAAGGTTCAGAAGCTGCCGTGTCGGCCGTGAAGGCTGCTGTTGACGCAAGCAACAAGGCCTTTGCTGAAGTTCGTAAAAACGCAAAGAAAACCGCTGAAATGGCCCACGAAGGCATGGCCAAGTTGCAGGCCCACGCACCCAAAGCCGCAGCGAAGACAGCCACACGCCGCAAAGCACGTTAATTCGCGCCAACCTGGTACATCAAGCCCCCATGTTTTAGGACATGGGGGCTTTTTTATGGCGTATATTGCTCTGCCGTTTAGGAGATTGGGCTGTGAACACCGTCAGCATCACATCAGTCAACGTTCCCACCAGTGCCAGTATGTCGGCTCAGATTTCTGCGCGCCCGAATAAGGCAGCGGGTGAAGGTGCCCCCCAAGTCGCTGGGCAAGCCAAAAATGCGCTGCAAATCAAGCAAGATGAAAAGCCAGACATGCTGGCAGCGCTCAAGGCGATCGAAGTTCAGATAGCGGAGCGTGCCAAGCAGGCCGCCAATGTGAATATGCTCGACATTGCGTACAACAAAAAAGAAGCCTTGTTGTCGGTGAAGGTGGAGCAACAACAAACGGGTGACTTGATCCGCGAGCTGAAATTCAAGGACTACAAAGCCATGGTGTACGGACCACACGGCTATAAAGGCGCTTACGTCGACATCACAACTTAGGGTTAAGCGCGTTGGCTAGAAAGTCGATCAGCACCGACACCCGATGTGGGATGTACCGATTGCTGGGCAAGACCGCATAAATACCCAAAGGCTCGGCTTCAAATTTAGACAGCACGGGAACCACACTGCCATTGTCTAAATAGGGTTGCGCCATAAAGTCTGGCGGGCGTGTCACGCCCATCCCCTGTGCTGCGGCTTGCAGCAAAGCTTCACCATTGTTGGCCGCAAGGCGTGGCCGAATCGTCACTTGGGTCTCGCCCTCTTTTTCTCGATAACGCCAAGCGGTCGATTGAAAATCTTGCGAGTACACCAAGCAAGCGTGATGCGACAAATCGCGTGGATGTTTGGGCGTGCTGTGCTCGGCCAAGTATTGCGGCGAGGCGACGGTGAGCAAACGCGATTCGCCCAATTTGCGCACGATATCCCCCGGCTCTAAATGGCTGGTGATGCGAATGGACACATCAATGCCCTCTTCAATCAGTTTGCTGCGCCGGTCTGAAAAATCCATCACGAGTTCGATATGCGCATGGGTTTGCGCAAACTCCAGCAACGCAGGCATCAAGCGTTGTAGTCCAAAACTCAAGGGCAAGCCCAGCCGAATCCGACCTCGTGGTTCGGTTTTCTCTTCGTGCAAGCTCGACTCTGCAGCGTCCACCATGTTCAAGATGACGCGGCATTTTTCTAAATAGGCAGCGCCCGCTGTGGTGAGCGTCAAGCTTCGGGTGCTGCGCGTCATCAGTTTGGTGCCCAGCTGTGTTTCAAGCGCTGAGATTTGCCGCGTCACCACCGAGCGTGCCACATCGAGCTGATCGGCCACCGCGGTGAAGCTGCCGGTTTCAGCCACCCGCACAAATAGTTGCATTGCGTTGAGTTTGTCCATTGTTGCTAATTTTGCAACAAATAATTGAATATTTGGTGCTTTTTCTGTTCTTTGTTCTTTTCTACATTACGGACTCAACACACAAGAACTGATATGCAGACCTTTCGTAATGTCCTCTTCGTGCCGCATGGCGCACCCACTTTTGCCCTGAATCCAGGGGCTGCGGGTGCGGCCATGTCTGATGTGGTGCAAAAGCTGGCATCTCCGCGTGCCATCGTGGTGGTCAGTCCACATTGGGAAACACGCATCCCGACCGTGAGCGTAGCGACCCAGTTAGAAACCATCCATGACTTTTATGGTTTTCCTGCGCCGTTGTATGACATCCAATACCCGGCCACCGGATGCCCCGAGGTGGCCAAGGAGGTCGCCAACGCTTTGCGTGCCGCTGGCATAGAGGTCGATGACAGCAGCCAACACGGTTTAGACCATGGTGCATGGCAGCCCTTGCGACAAATGTTTCCGGATGCCGATGTGCCGATCGTTCCGTTGTCGATGCAAACGCATGCAGGCCCTGCGCATGCTTACCGTGTGGGCCAAGCGTTGGCGGCTTTGGCTGAGAAAAATATTTGGATCGTTGCCTCCGGCAACATCACCCACAGCTTGCGCGATTGGCACGTGGCCGCATCGACGAACGGACAAACGCCAGCCTATGTGCATCGTTTTTCGGATTGGGTGCAAGCGCAGCTCGACGCAAATCAAATTACGGATCTGCTGAACTACCGTCAGCACTCGGCCGATGGTCGTCAAGCCCATCCGAGTGAAGATCATTTGCTCCCACTCTTCGTGGCCTTGGGCGCTGCGGGTGCAGATGCCAAAGCTCAAGCGTTTTACCGTGGTGTGAGTGACTATGTCATCTCCATGGATGGCTATGCCTTTGTGAACTAAGGAGTTACAGATGAACACAACCTACACCGCTGTGGCCAAGCTCTTGCACTGGGGCATGGCTGTCATCATTCTCGGTTTGCTGGCCTTGGGTTTTGTCATGACAGACATGCCCTTGTCGCCCGAAAAATTGCAGTACTACTCGTGGCACAAGTGGGCCGGTGTCACGGTGTTTGTGTTGGTCTGGCTGCGTTTGGTCTGGCGCGTGATGAACCCGCCGCCGGCATACCCCACCACCATGCCTCGTACGGTGCAAATCGTGGCGCACTTAGGTCACGCAGCGTTGTACGGATTGATGCTTGTGATTCCGCTCAGCGGCTGGTTGCTCAGCTCTGCCAAAGGCGTACAAACTGTTTGGTTTGGCGTGTTGCCATTGCCTGACCTACTTGAAAAAGACAAAGAACTCGGCCACTTGTTGCACGAGGTGCATGAGGCGCTGAATTTTGTGTTGCTGTTCTTGCTGGCAGGCCATGTGGCTGCCGCACTCAAGCACCACATCATGGACAAAGACGATATTTTGAAACGCATGCTCCCTCCATGCCACACACCCAAGGACAACGCATGAAACACATCATTACCCTCGCGCTTGGCGCCGTGCTGGCTTTGAACGCCAGCGCTGTGGAATACAAAACCATCGCAGCGGACAAAAGTAAAGTCACATTTCAGTACAAACAAATGGGCGTGGCCATGGACGGTCACTTCAAGAAGTTCAACGCCCAGCTGAACTTTGATCCCGCCAAACCCGCTGCTGCACAAGCGCAAATCGACATCGATTTGGCCAGCGTCGACGCAGGCTCATCGGACGCCGATGACGAGGTGGTGGGCAAGGCTTGGTTCAACGCCAAAGCGTTTCCCAAAGCCACGTTTGTTGCCAAGCAAATCAAACCCGCAGGTGCCAACCAGTTTGAAGTGACGGGCACGCTCACCATCAAAGGCAAAACCCAAGACATCAAATTTCCGCTCAAGTTGGCAACCCAAGGCAACGCCGCTGTGTTTACCGGTGGCTTTGTCATGCGTCGCGGCGACTTTGCCATTGGCGAAGGCATCTGGGCCAAGTTTGACGTCGTGGCCAACGACATCCAAGTTAATTTCCAACTCACCGCCAATCCTGGCAAATGATTTTTTAAAAGGAGCTTTCACATGACATCAATCAAACGTATCGCCGCCGCTTTGGCACTCACTGGCGCAGTGGCAACCTCTGCCTTGGCCGCACCCGTGACTTACGGCGTGGATGGCACACACACCTTCCCACGTTTCTCGTACTCACACTTTGGCTACAGCACACAGTTGAGCAGCTTTAGCAAAACCACAGGCAAAGTGGTGTTTGATGCTGAAGCTAAAAAAGGTTCAGTGGACATCGTGATCGACACCAAATCGGTCAGCACAGGTTTTGCCGACTTCAACGAACACATCCAAGGCGAAGACTTCTTGGACACCACCAAGTTCCCTCAAGCCACTTTCAAGTCCACCAACGTCGTGTTTGATGGTGACAAACCTCAACGCATCGAAGGCAACCTCACCATCAAAGGCGTGACCAAGCCCGTGACTTTGACCGTGACCAGCTTCCAAGCCATGCCTCACCCCATGCTGAAAAAACCAGCCATTGGTGCCAATGCGTTCACTGTGATCAAACGCAGCGAGTTCAACGCTGGCAAATATGCACCTTATGTGGGTGATGAAGTTCGCATCGATATTGCGATCGAAGCCATTGCTCAGTAAGTTGCGCGACGCATTAAAAAGGCCTGCTCAATGAGCAGGCCTTTTTTGTTTAATGCGGGCCAATCGTTTTTTCTATGGCCGCGGTCACGTCTTGAAAACTGACGGGCTTATGCAGCACTTGGATGTTCAATTGGGCGAACAAATTGATGTGGCTGGGCGATGTGTCAGCGGTCACGATGATCGCTGGAATTTCTTCGTTGTAGCTGTCTCTTAATTTTTGAATCATGATGTTACCCGTGGTTTGACCCAAGCGGAAGTCACTCAAGATGCAGTCGATGTGATCGATGGATTCAAGTTGTGCATTCAGCTCGTGTTCGTCCTCCGACAGCACCTGCACATACGCGCCCCTGTTTGAGAGGGTTTGTCGATAGGCCTCTACCAGGATGGGGTTGTCTTCAATCACGGCAATGCACTTGCCCTGAAGGTTTCGATGCGAATCATTTGCCTTTTGAACGATGGGGGCATCGTAGACATCTTCCTCTGTGGATGAGGTTGGGAACGGCGTAGTCACAATGAACGTGGCGCCTTGGCCTTCTTCAGAAATCAACCGCACATCCGCACCAATCAGGTTACACAAACGTCGAACAATGGACAGCCCAAGGCCTAAACCGTCATGCAAGGTTCGTGTTTTGTCGGCTCGGTAGAACTGTTGAAAAATATTCAACTGTTCAGCGCTTGCAATGCCGCAACCTGTATCGCTGACTTCAATCACCAACACGCCGTTTTCAGATCGAAACCGAACATCCACTTGGCCGTGTTCTGTGTATTGAATGGCGTTTGAAACCAAGTTGTTCAAAATTTGTTGCAGCAAGAGCTTGTCACCACGAAGGGTCAAATCAGGGTAGGTGATGTTAAATATCAACCCTTTGTCGTTGGCCTTGACTTCGGCGAGATCGTGAATCGCGCTTGCAAGCGCTTCTAAGCGAAAGATGCGATGGTTCACCTGCATCACATCGGCGTCGAGTTTGCTGATGTTCAACAGCGCGTCAAACATGGCATTCAAGGTGGTGATGCTGCGTTTGATTTTGGAAAACGATTTTTTGTCTGCAGCTCCCAAGTTGTCATGATCGATCAACTCTAGGTACACGTTCATGGCATGCATGGGTTGGCGTAAATCGTGACTGGCGACGGCAATGAACTTGGACTTGGCAACGTTCGCCGCAACCGATTGGTCTCGCTCAGCTGCGAGATCTTGGTAAAGACGTTCGTTGCGAAATCTAAGACGCAGAGAGTTGTCAAAAATTTTCGCGAAGTTTTTGGCAATACTCAACACCACGATGTACAGCGAGGCCAAGCCCACAGAAAAAGGCCACGGAAAAATACTGATCGACCACAACACCGTGCTGAGTGACGGAATCATGATGGGCAAGGTAAAGGCAAGAAAGGTAGGTCTGTGGACGCTGTACGCAAACATGCTGGAGATCATGGCTGCTGTGGTCATGTAGACGTAAATCATCCGATTCACCATGAGCAAATCGGGTGCCATCAAAATCCATCCCAAGCCCCAACCAAAACCCACCATGCCAATGGCGTAAGTGATGATTTTCAAATCTCGTTTGGGATTTTGAATTTTCTCAGCTTCGTATGGGAGCTCGAAAATTAGCCATGTTCGGATCGCGATTGCCACGAACATATAGCTCAGCCAGATAACTAAATCGGATGAGGGAACCTCATCTTTGAACATCGGAATGCACAGCAAAGGGGCCAGTATGTTGGCAATCGTGGCTGAGCGTGCGGCCTTGGTGATATGGGCTGATTTCTCACGCAGCAGAAGAATGTCATGGGGTTCTTCTTTGGGTTCCACAGCCTGAGTCTTTCGCTTCGTTACAAGGTCAGCAATTGGTGCTTTTGTGCTTTCAATACGGCTTGTGTTCGGTTAAATACACGCAGCTCTCTGAAAATTTGACTGATGTGGATTTTGACCGTTTGTTCGCTGATCTCCAAATAATCGGCGATGACTTTATTGGGGTGACCTTGAGAAATCAAGTCCAGCACTTGGAGCTGTCGTTGGGTGAGTCGAAACTCTTTCGTTTCCACGTTTTCAACAGGGGGGGCAACATCTGGCTGCATTGCAAACAAGGGTTTGAGCTTGCGCGCAATCAGTTCCGCTGTGTTGTTCTTTGACAAAAACATGGATGCGCCCGCTGAAACTGTTTTGGGTTCCCACGCATGTTCGTCTAAACCTGAAATGGCAACCACCTGTTGGACCTTGTTCAGCTCTTTGAACACTTTAATTCCGGCCAGGCCACTGAGCCCCGGCATCAAAACGTCTAGCAAGATCACCCAGTGCTTGTTGGTGGTCTCTATGAGCTCTAGCCCCTCATTGGCGCTACTTGCCACGGCGACCTCGATCCCTTTGTCCGCAAATTCGCGAGACAACTTTTCGCTCAACGCATCGCGATAAACCGGATGGTCGTCAATGATGAGCAGGGATTTTTTGAGAATTGCGTTCATGTTGAGGCGATGCTACTGACGCTTTGTGCATGCATCAACTGAACTTTAGTTACAGATCCGTCATCCATGCGGATTTGTATGCAAAAGTAATACGGTTACTTCGCGCCATCTGGCACGCCGGCCTCAGAGCCCTCGCCCCATTTGATTTCAATCGCGCTCGGCAATTCGAGTCGCTTCAAAGAAGACTTGGTGGGCTTGTCCCAAAAAATCATGGCCGCGGAGCTGATGCTGGCAACCGTCAGCAGGAGCGCGAGGGTGAATCTGGGTCCCATTTAGCTACCTTGTCCCCACAAGATCTCGACCTTGCTGTCTGGTGATGACTCAATGTTTGAGCCGGCCGAATAAACCCAAGACAGCACAGCAATAGCAATCGCGCTCACGATGGCGATGAGTGCTGCTGATATGGACGATGTAACGATTGCAAATCTCATGGGAATAGGTGAGTTATGAAACGACGAAATCGTAATGAGCATCCATCGTTATTTCAATATTGAATATGTTCTAGAACCAATGACCAGCCGAGGGCGCGAAGCAAAAATTAGCTACCCTGCCCCCAAGAAATTTCGGTTTGGATTTCGGGGCTTGGCTGGTGGCGCTGCACGGCTGGATAAATCCAAGAAAGGATCGTGATCGAGAGGGCGCTGACGACAGCGATAAGAACCATTGAAATAGAGGATGTAACGATTGCGAATCTCATTGCGGAAGGAAAATTTGAAAGCCGCAAAATTGTATTTTTTATAAGATAACTCTCTCATAGGAAATTGGTTCTAGGTCTTATTTTCTGTTGGCCCCTACGCGTACAGCACCTAGCATTTGGTGACGAACAATGCCAGGAGATTGCAGATATGCAAGTAGTGAAGGTAGCTATTGCTGTGGGCTTGTCATGCCATTTTGCGTTGGCTGCTTCAAATAAAAATGAACAACGTCAATTGGGCAATGATGAAGAGAGCGTTGCTTTTGCAGGGGCCTGTTTTAATGGGGCTCCATACCGTTTACATCTGTTCCAGCAGCGCGTGAATGGTGAGTTGCAGTCGTTTTATGAGTACGCCGGACCCGCGGGAAAAGGGGTTGTCCAGTCTGAAACGGCGCCTAAAGTCATGGCTGAAAGAGTCTGCCGGCAACAGGCAGAAATCATCAATGTGCGATATTGGGAATGACTAGCTCAAAGCAAACGCCAACATCGCTGCATCATCAATCACATTGAACGTGACATAGGTGGCAACTTGATACACCCAAAACAAAACCCGCTCACGGGGAGCGGGTTGATCGTGATGCCAAGTTAAATCAGCACTCATCCGTGCCGTGCCCAGGCGCAGCTTGTGTGGGCACATGGTGGCGCAAGCCCACTTGTTGGTTGTGCTCATCCACAAACACCAGTTGTGGCTCATGCTTGGCCACTTGGTCTTCGTGCACTTGTGCGAACGATGCGATGATCAACAAGTCGCCCACGCTTGCACGACGTGCGGCTGAACCGTTGACCGAAATCATGCCCGAGCCACGCTCGCCTTTGATGGCGTAGGTGATGAAGCGTTCGCCGTTGTTGATGTTCCAGATGTGGACTTGTTCGTTCTCACAAATGTTGGCGGCGTCGAGCAGGTTTTCATCGATGGCGCAGGAGCCTTCATAGTGCAATTCGCACTGGGTTGTAGCCACGCGGTGGATTTTGGATTTGAGCAGGGTGCGAAACATGTCGCCATCATACCGAGCTTGCCCTATCAAGGCGCGTGGTTGATACGCAGGATCGGGTAGTGGTTGTAGCTTGGGTCGTGATAGGGAATTTCGCGAATCCAAAAATCCATGCGTTGTTCAGGATCTTCTCTGAAACGGTCGTCGCGATCCATGCGTGTTTGATACTCCTTGCGAAGCTCAGGCAACTTTTTGTGAAGTGTTTCACCGTAGCGATCCCGAATGCGGCGATCTTCCTTGTACATCCATTGCGCAATTTGCAGCTGTCGGTGGTTAGAGATGTGGTCTGTGATTTCATACGCCGTGTTGAACAAACCCCAACGCGACAACGAGTCGGGTGACACAGGCTCTAACAAATGAGCAACAAGCAAAGCGCGGGCTTGTCGAATCGGCACGTAGATGGAGCCTTGGAGCAGGTCCTCGCGCGAGTTCATCCACTCACCTTGCACGTTGGTGCGCAAGCGCCCCTGAAACGTGCGAGATTCAAAGGTGATGTCTTCGGGCTTGATGTGCAAGGCTTGAACGCCAACGTTTTTCAGATTGCGCGGTAGAACTTGGTAGGTGATGCCATGTTTTTGCAGATAAGGCAAAACGACGGATGTCCAGCCGGCGGGAATCAGATATCCACCTTGCGGCAATGTCACGATCGCGTCGTTGACGGGCTGAATGTCGCTATACACAGGCGTATGCCACACCTCTGGACGGTTGAGGTGATAGGTGATGTGGCGACCGCCAACGACTGGGGCTTGCGCGTGCGTGGTGTACTCGTAGCCCAGCAAATCAGCATGGCCGGTCGGAATGTCAATGTCCATTTCGAGCATGTTGTGCCAGTCCAGTGCCACGGTTTCGCTGAGCATGCGCTCTGAGTGCTCGTCGGCTTGTGTGGCCACCTTCAAAAGTTGACGCCCGTCTTTGGCAATCAACTCCAGCGCAGCCATCAACACATCTTTGCTGGTTTGAACGCGTTGCGCATAAGGTGACCAAGCATGGTCTTCGACCAACAAACCTAAGCGATTTCTCAGTACCGCATACACATGCGAGAAGCGAGGTGCATCCGCATCACGCATGATGCCTGCGCGGGGATTTTCAAAGTCCAACAACACAGGCGTGAAATCGAGCGGGTGATGACCTTTGTCGTCGAGACGGGTCATCATGTTGCCCAAGAATTGTTCAGACACCTCATGCAACACATCGTCAGCGCTGAACATGGAGGACATCGACAAGGACACGTCATGGCGAAAACGCACACCATCTGTGACGTGCAAATCCAAGGTCAGCAAAGGGTCCCATTGCGACACCAGTTGCAGCATCGCATTCATCTCCGACGACTGACCCAGCATCCAGTCGCGGTTCAGGTTAATGCGCTGCGCGGTGACGCGCTCGCCTTGCAAGCTGGGGCCGTTTTGATTCGGACGGTTGTACGGGCTAGGGCGTTCATGCCCATCGACGTTAAAAACCGGAACAAACAAAAAGACTTGTTGTCGAAGAGGGTCGTTCGCTGGTGGTTTCTTTAACCAATCGCGAATCAGCATCAGCCCTGCGTCTTTGCCGTCGATTTCACCGGCGTGTGTTCCTGCGATGGCAAGAACCACCGGAATGCCGAGTCGTTTGGCTTGCGTGGGTGATAACGCACCACTGCGACTGACCGCCATAGCCCAAATAGGACGCCCTTCGGCGGAGCGACCGATGCTGAAGCAGCGCACCGAGTCGGGATGATTTTTGGCCAAAGATTGGCACATGGCATCCACTTCGGCATAGCTTCCGGTGCGTTGGTATTTGCTGGTTTCTGCTTCGAGACGTTTGATTGGTTCGGCAGGCGTTTGCGCCCAAACGCTGAGCGCGGTGGAGCACCAAACGCCACAAGCTAAGAGAAATTGACAGGCAGAAGATCTGATGCGTTGATGTGCATCAGCACTCATCTGTGCTGTGTCCAGGTGCAGCTTGTGTGGGTACATGGTGGCGCAAGCCCACTTGTTGGTTGTGCTCATCCACAAACACCAGTTGCGGCTCATGCTTGGCCACCTGGTCTTCATGCACTTGCGCGAATGACGCGATGATCAACAAGTCACCCACGCTGGCGCGGCGTGCGGCTGAACCGTTGACTGAAATCATGCCCGAGCCACGTTCGCCTTTGATGGCGTAGGTGATGAAGCGTTCACCGTTGTTGATGTTCCAGATGTGGACTTGTTCGTTCTCACAAATGTTGGCGGCGTCGAGCAGGTTTTCATCAATCGCGCACGAGCCTTCGTAATGAAGCTCGCACTGGGTTGTGGCAACGCGGTGGATTTTCGATTTCAGGAGCGTGCGGAACATGGCTAAAACTATTTCAAACTGAGCAAGTCGTCATCATAGTGGCCCATTCTGTGCGCTAAAAACTGCGCCACGCCTAGCCCTGCGACTCGACCACTCGCGAGGCAGGCGCTGAGCAAGTAGCCTCCGGTCGGCGCTTCCCAATCCAGCATCTCGCCCGCAATAAATAAGCCGGGCTGTTGCGTCGACATGAGGTGTGCGTTCAGTGTTTCAAGACGCACGCCGCCAGCGCTGCTGATGGCTTCGTTCAGTGGGCGCGCGGTAGTCAATGTGATGGGCAAGTGTTTGATGGCCGCTGCCAATTGCGCGGGCGTGTTCATGGCCTCTTTGCTCAGCACTTCGTGCAAGAGCGCCAAATGCAAGGCGGTGAGGTTGAGGCGGCTTTTCAAATGGCTGCTGAGTGAGCGTGTGCCGCGCGGATGGGAGACCTCGGCCAATACACGCTCTGCCGTGAAGTCGGGTTTGAGGTCGAGGTGCAAGGTGGCGCTGCCGTTGCGTGCGATTTCGTCGCGCAACAAGGCCGATGCGGCGTAGACCAAACTGCCTTCGACGCCTGATGCCGTCACTACAAATTCGCCGCGACGGTTGAAGTTGTGGCCTACGCTGTCGGTGAACGACAAGGCCACGGACTTGAGAGGTGTACCTGCAAATTGGCTCGACAGATGTGCGCTCCAGCCTGTGCCGCCCTCGCGCCCGCGTACGTCAAAGCCGCAGTTGGCAGGGCGCAGTGGCGACACGTCAACGCCCAGTGCACTCACCCATGGTTGCCACGCGCCGTCAGAACCTAACTTGGCCCAGCTACCGCCGCCCAGTGCCAACAACACAGCACTTGCTTGCGCGGTGTGCGCGCCTTGCGGTGTGTCAAAGTTCAACGTGAAAGTGTGATCGCTGTGTTGCAGCGCACCGTTCCAACGGTGGCGCATGTGAAACGTCACAGGTACGCCTTGGGCGGGATGGCGCAAGCGGTGCAACCATGCGCGCAGCAATGGCGCGGCTTTCATGTCGGTGGGGAACACGCGTTGCGAGGTGCCCACAAAGGTGTCCAGCCCCAAGCCCTTCACCCACGCGCGAATGGCGTCGGCATCAAAGTCTTTCAGCCATGCGGCGCAAGCGTCTTGGCGCTCGGCGTAGCGGGTGACGAAATGTGCAAATGGTTCGGCATGCGTGAGGTTGAGCCCGCCCAAGCCCGCGAGCAAAAACTTGCGGCCAACGGAGGGCATGGCGTCGTACACGTGCACGGCCACGCCTGCGGCGCTGAGCACTTCGGCGGCCATCAGGCCAGCAGGGCCTGCGCCAATGATGGCGATTTGTGGGTTGGTATTTGTAGTCACCGCCTAAGTGTAGGCGGGCAAAGTGATGAAGATCCCGCTCTCGTCAGTAACGAAGTCGAGCACTCATTCTCAAAGTACGCGGCTCAGCAGGGTGCACATGCACATCTTGCTGTGAGGTGGCCGAGGGCGAAACCCGAGAAGCGTAGTAGTAGCTGATGTCGTTGTTCACACGATTCGCAAGGTTGATCACATCCAGCGATACATCCAAATTGGCATCCATGCGGCGGTTGATGCGTAACTGAGTGGTGATTGAGCTGTTGGATTGGACGCTGTTGTCCTCGATCAGTGGAGCTGCCCCGATGTAACGCACCCCAACTGAGGCAGACCATGGTCCCATGTCGCGCATGGCGACATTCAAGTGGGCCACACGGGTTACGGCGTTCACGATGTAGGGGCCGTCCGCCCCGCCATCGTTGTAGCGGGGGCGTGTCCATGCCAAGTTCAGGCCCACGAGCCAGTGACGATGTGGCGTCCAGTGGTTGCTCCACTCTACGCCCGTGCGGTGGCTGCGGCGTCCAACTTCGGTGTTGCCCGCATCGCCCACGTACACCAGTTCGGAGTCCATATCCAGTTGCCAAACGGCAAATGTGGTTTGCAAGTTGGCAATGGCTTGCGACTTCAGGCCTATTTCTCGGCCACGTGTCGCAACCAAGCCTTGCACCGGTGCGTTCGGATCGGTCATGCCGCGAGCATCGTTGCTGTGAAAACCTTTGCCTATGTTTACAAAAAATTCGGTTTGTTGCCAAGGACCAAAGATGAGCGACAGTTTGGGTGATGCACGCGCCGCAGAGGACTCGCCTGAGTAAGCACTGTTTGTTTGACTGTTCACCTGTGCGTTGAGTTGGTCTATGCGCAAGCCTGCCACACTGCGCAGCCAGGGTTGCCAGTTCAGCTCGTTGTTGGCGTACGCGCCTACCAAGGTTTGTCGCACGGTGTCATCGCGCACGGTGCGCGTTGAATTTCGAGCGGCTGTGTCGTAGAGGCCAACGCGAATGTAGTCTTGCCGTGTTTGCACTCCAAGCGTGTTAACCATTTCGCGAGCGCCCCAGTTGCCTTGCCAAGATTGCGCCACGGAACCGCCCAAGGCCGTGCGCTGGTCCTTTTGTCCGAACTGATCACCGCTGGCACGGTCTTGGAAATAAGTGAAGTTAGAAAACAAGGCCAAGTCGTAGTGCAGCGCATACCAATTGATGTGTGTGCGCATGTCGTTGGAGGCTTGATGCCAAGTGCCCGACACGCTGGTGCGTTGGGTGTGCGCCCCATCGCTGGGGTCGAGTGAGTCGTAGCGGCCCATCGTCCCGTTGTTGATCAAACTCAGTGGCACTTGGTCTGTAGCGGTCCAGCTGGCACGGTAGGCAGATAGGCTGGTGGTCCAGCCCTCGCGCGGGCTGCCACTGCTGAGAATGAACTGGGTGTTGAGTTTGCGCAAATGTTCTGGCACGGTCCAAGGCCCGTTGTTTTGTACATGCTCAACGGCTGATAGCAAAGTGACGCCATCGCTTACGGTACGCGAACCAGCGGCTAATCCGCGCAGATAGCCACGTTGTCCCACCGTCGTATCAAATATGTCGCGCGGAAGTTGCGTGCGATACACAAAATCAGCGGACCCCGCCGATGAGAAATCGCCCTCCGACGCAAAGTAAGGCCCCTTTTTGTAATGCACGTTTTGCACAAGCTCAGGAATCAGCACATTCAAGTCGCTGTAGCTATGCCCGTGCGCATGCGTGGGCAAGTTGATGGGGACGCCGTTGACGTGGGTGGCAAAGTCGGTCCCGTGGTCCAAGTTCATGCCGCGCAAAAAATACTGGTTGGCTTTGCCATCACCAGAGTGCTGGGTGACCACCATGCCAGGGATGAACTCCAAAGCCTCAGCTGGGCGTAGCAAGGCACGGGTATTGAGGAGCGGCGCTTGAATCACGCCTTGGCTGGCGGCATCGCTGCTGCTAATAGCGTTGTCATAGTGGGCGACAATTTCCACGACGGGTGCACTCTCGTGTGCATACGCAGAGGTGATGCACAGCAGCAATCCGAACAGGACTGTTGAACGGTATGACACACGATGAACCATACCTTGCTTTTTGCAACATCCATGCCCAATTGCGGTTGGATGGCATGAAGTCTGCAAGCCCCATGCGCAGCGAGTACCAAATTTTGTGCAGCCCGTTTTGGTGTTGCACGGGTAAGGTGCGCGCTGCACTTTGATCGAAACGTTGATACTGAATAGGCACCAAAACAAGGCAAATATGAGCGGTTGGCAAGCACATCTCAAAATCGACTACGCCCGTGCCGATCAGCGCACGGTGGCTAAGTTCGAGCATGCAGGCCCGCTGCGTGTGTTGCAAAGCCTCTACCCTGAAGGCGATGCCGTGTGCCACAACGTGCTGGTGCACCCGCCCAGTGGTTTGGTGGGGGGCGACTTGCTGGACATCACGCTGAACGTAGGTGCGCACACACATGCATTGCTCACCACCCCAGGCGCCACACGTTTTTACAGAAGCGAACAAGGCCTAGCCACACAACAAGTCAAAGCACACGTTGGCGATGGCGCACGCCTAGAGTGGTTGCCGTTGGAAACCATTGCCTACAACGGCTGCCACGGCTTGAACCACACGGTGTTTGACCTAGCCCCCACCGCCGAGATGATGGCGTGGGACATCACCGCGCTTGGATTGCCTAATGCCAACTTGCCATTTGAGCAGGGGCAGTTGCAGCAACACATGGAAGTCTCGGGCGTGTGGCTGGAGCGAGGGTTACTGGATGCACAAGACACCCGCTTGATGGATGGCCCCTTGGGCTTGGCCAAGCACCGCTGCATGGCCACCTTGGTGTTGGCGTGTGGGGCTGATTTGTCGCGTGAGCGGCGCGATATGGCGTTGGCCTTGGCGCGCGAGTTGACCGAGGTTGCGCCCGCAGGTTTAGTGGCGGGCGTGACATCGCCGCATCCGCGCATCGTGGTGTTGCGCACTTTGTCGCCGTTGGTGGAGCCTGCGCAGACTTTGTTGCGTGGGGTGTGGGCTGCTTGGCGACGTGGTTTGTGGTCTATGTCAGATACGCCGCCTCGGATTTGGTCGATGTAGTTTTTTGCTGGGCTCGCTGGGGGTAGCAATTCTTCACGCGCGAAACAACTTAAATCGCCACCAACTGGCGAACGTTGTCGCGCTGCATGTCTGCACCCATGCCGCGTGCAATGACTTCACCGCGTTCCATCACCAAATAGTCGTCTGCCAACTCTTCAGCAAAGTCGTAATACTGCTCGCACAGCAAAATCGCCATGTCGCCACGACTGGCCAACATGCGAATCACGCGACCAATGTCTTTGATGATGCTGGGTTGAATGCCTTCGGTGGGCTCATCCAACACCAACAACTTTGGGCCAGACGCCAACGCTCGTGCAATCGCGAGCTGTTGCTGTTGACCACCCGACAAATCGCCGCCACGGCGATGCAGCATTTGTTTGAGCACGGGGAAGAGTTCAAACAATTCCGCCGGAATGTCTGTACCCGCAGGCTGCGTTGCCAGGCCCATGCGTAAGTTGTCTTCCACGGTCAGTCGCGCAAAGATTTCACGGCCCTGTGGCACGTAGCCAATGCCGGCGCGCGCACGTTCGTAGGGTGCGGCACGTTCAATCGATGCGCCGTTGAAGGTGATGCTGCCATCGCGAATGGGCACAGCCCCCATGAGCGACTTGAGCAGCGTGGTCTTGCCCACGCCGTTGCGCCCCAGCAGCACCGTAATGCGACCCAAGTTTGCTTCAAAGCTCACGTCACGCAGGATGTGCGAGCCGCCGTAAAACTGGTTGATGTTTGAAACCTGAAGTAAAGGCATGTCGTGTGTTTGCATAGTGAACGTCAGAGTTAGCGGCCTAGGTATACCTCAATCACACGCTCGTCGGCTTGCACCTGTGCCAGCGTGCCTTGCGCCAACACCGAGCCATCGCACAGCACGGTGACGATGTCGGAGATGGTGTTGATGAAGCTCATGTCGTGCTCGACCACCATCAGCGAGTGTTTGCCTTTGAGGCTCAAAAAAAGCTCAGCGGTGCGCTCTGTTTCAAAGTCGGTCATGCCGGCCACGGGTTCGTCCAGCAGCAAGAGCTTGGGGTCTTGCATGAGCAGCATGCCAATTTCTAGCCACTGCTTTTGGCCGTGGCTCAGGTTGCCTGCTTGGCGGGTCACGCTGTCTTGCAAGTGAATGGTGTGCAGCACCTCGTTCAGGCGGTCGCGTTGCGCACCATTGAGTTTGAAGAACATCGACGCGGCCACACCCTTATGGGTTTTCAAGGCAAGCTCAAGGTTTTCAAACACGCTCAACTGTTCAAACACCGTGGGTTTTTGAAACTTGCGGCCAATGCCCAGCTGTGCGATTTCGGGTTCGTTGTGACGCAGCAAGTCGATGGTGCTGCCAAAAAATACTTGGCCTGAGTCGGGTTTGGTTTTGCCGGTGATGATGTCCATCATCGTGGTCTTGCCCGCGCCGTTGGGGCCAATGATGCAGCGCAGCTCTCCAGGTGCGATGTCGAGCGACAAACCGTTGATGGCTTTGAAGCCGTCAAAGCTCACATGCACGTCTTCCAAGTACAAGATGCGACCGTGCGTCAGGTCCAAGCTGCCGGGCTCATGCACGCGTCCAAAGCCTGCGCTACGGTCGCCGGAGGTCACTTCAACCGTTTGACGCGCTTGGTGTGTGGCCAAACGTTCTGAGCCTTGTTCAAACAGATCGGGGGTCATACACGCTCCTCTGTATTTTTAGAAGTGCTGAGTTTTTGAATCAGGCCCACCACACCGTGCGGCATGTAAAGCGTCACGCCGATGAACAACGCGCCAAGGAAGTACAACCAAAATTCGGGGGCGGTCACGGTCAACCAGCTCTTCATGCCATTGACCAAGAACGCGCCCACGATGGGACCAATCAACGAGGCACGTCCACCCACCGCAGCCCACACCGCCATCTCAATTGAGTTGGCAGGGCTCATCTCGCTGGGGTTGATGATGCCCACTTGCGGCACATACAAGGCACCCGCAATGCCACACATCACGGCTGAGATGACCCATATGGTGAGCTTGTAGGGCAGAGGCGAGTAGCCCGAAAACATCACACGGCTTTCGGCATCGCGGATGGCTTGCAGCACGCGGCCAAACTTGCTTTGTACCAACCAACGTGCAAATAGGAAGCTCATTAATAAGGCCCAGCCCGTGAGCACAAACAAGGTCATGCGCATGGCGGGCGTGGCAATGGGCAGGTCCAAGATGCGTTTGAAATCGGTGAAGCCGTTGTTGCCACCAAAGCCTGTTTCATTGCGAAAGAACAGCAACATGGCCGCAAACGTCATGGCTTGCGTGATGATGGAGAAGTACACGCCCTTGATGCGCGAGCGAAAGGCGAAGTAACCAAACACAAAGGCCAACAAGCCGGGCACCAGCACCACCAGCAACAGCGTGGCGGCAAAGCTGTCGCTGAAGGTCCATGTCCACGGCAAGGTTTTCCAGTCAAGGAACACCATGAAGTCGGGCAGGTTGCTTTTGTAGTTGCCGTCGGTGCCAATTTGGCGCATGAGGTACATGCCCATCATGTAACCACCCAGCGCAAAGAACAGCCCATGCCCGAGCGACAAGATGCCGGTGTAGCCCCAAATCAAACCCATCGCCAGCGCGCAAATGGCGTAGCACATGATCTTGCCCATCAGGGCTACGGCATAGTCGCTGATGTGAAACAGGCTGTCTGCAGGCACCCACAGGTTGAGCACCGGCACCACCGCACACACGGTGATGAAGGCGGCTAAGAAAAATGCCCAGCCCTTGGTGCCCAACAATGCGGGCGGTTCGGGTAGTTGTGTCATGTTATGCCTCCGCACTGCGGCCTTTCATGGCAAAGATGCCTTGTGGGCGTTTTTGAATAAAGACGATGATGAACACCAACACCGCAATCTTGGCCAACACTGCACCGGCTACACCTTCGAGCAATTTGTTCATCAACCCAAGGCCCAGCGCGGCGTACACCGTGCCCGCCAGTTGGCCCACGCCACCGAGCACCACCACCATGAACGCGTCGACGATGTAGCTCTGTCCGAGGTCTGGGCCCACATTGCCAATTTGGCTGAGGGCACAACCGGCCAAGCCCGCAATGCCGCAACCGAGTGAGAACGCGTAGGTGTCAATGCGCGCGGTGTTCACACCCAAGGCCGAAGCCATGGGACGGTTTTGGGTGACGCCACGCACAAACAAACCCAAGCGTGTTTGGCTGATCAACAGCGTCATGCCGACCAACACAAAGAGGGCAAAACCAAGAATGATCAAACGGTTGTAGGGCAACGAGAGGTTGGCCAGCAGCTGTACGCCACCGCTCATCCAATAGGGGTTTTCAACGCCTACGTTTTGTGCACCAAAAATGCTGCGCACGCCTTGCATCAGTACCAAACTGATGCCCCAAGTGGCCAACAGCGTTTCAAGTGGGCGGCCATACAGGTGGCGCAACACCAAGCGTTCAAGCACCGCACCCACCAGGGCTGCTGCTAAGAATGAGGCAGGCACAGCCACCAACAAATACGCGTCAAAGAAGCCGGGTAGATATTGGCGAAACACGCCTTGCACCACGTAGGTGGCATAGGCGCCAATCATCATCAGCTCGCCGTGGGCCATGTTGATGACGCCCATCAAACCGTAGGTGATGGCTAAGCCCAACGCCACGAGCAACAAGATGGAGCCCAAGCTGATGCCAGTGAATAAGGCGCCGAGTTTGTCGCCCCAGCTCAACGCGGCTTGGATGGTGAGCAAAGAGGTTTGCAATTGGGATCGAACTTTTTTGTCTTCCTCTTGGCTCAGGCGTTGGTTGAGCAAGAGTTGGGTATCAGGGGTTTGGCTGTCGGCCAAGGTTTTGGCCGAGGCAAAGCGCTCGTTTGCACGGTCGCTGTTGAGCAAAATCGCTGCGCGTGCCAACAGCATGTGTTTTTTCACGCCCGCATCGGTTTCGCTCGCCAAGGCTTTTTCGAGCATGGCCAGCTTGGTCGGATCGGGTTCTTTGAGTACCGATTGCGCGGCTTGCATGCGCAGAGCGGCATCGGTGCTGAGCAGTTGCAGGGCCGAGAGGGCAGCGTCAATTTCACCGCGCATGCGGTTGTTGTTGATCACGTCTTCTGCGGTGTCGGGCACAGGGGTTGCTGTACCTGTGACGGGGTCGGTGGCTTGGCCATCGCGCATCACCAACACTTGTGTGCCATTGACTTTCACCGCGTCATCTGCCAAGGCTTTCAAAAAAGTGGCAGTGGGCGCATCGGGTGCTTCCAAGGCTTTTTGCAGCGCGCTCACGCGTGCATCGGTGTCGCCCAAGGTGAGTGCACGGGCTTGTTCAGCGGTCAATGCCAAGGCTGAAGGCTGCCCCGCAGTCGCCAACGCCAAAACACAGGCCACGTGCGCAGCAACGCCGCGCCAATGGGTGAAAACAGAAAAACAACGCATTCAAATTCCCATCAAAAAAGGGGAGGGCGTGGCCCTCCCCAAGTCCATCCCTCGGAGAAAGGTTTACTTCTTCACAGGCTCATCAGGCTTGCCTTCGTTGCCGGCGATGTAGGGGCTCCATGGCTTGGCTTTCACAGGGCCTGGTGTTTTCCAAACCACGTTGAACTGGCCGTCAGCCTTGATCTCGCCAATGAACACCGACTTGTGCAAGTGGTGGTTCTTTTCATCCATCTTGCTCACGATGCCACTGGGTGCTTTGAAGGTTTGACCTGCCATGGCTGCGATGACTTTGTCGGTCTCTGTGGACTTGGCTTTTTCAACCGCTTGTTTCCACATGTTGATGCCGATGTAGGTGGCTTCCATCGGGTCGTTGGTCAAAGGCTTGTCTTTGTGACCGGCGATGTTCTTGGCTTTGGCATAAGCAGACCATTTCTTGATGAACTCGTCGTTGGCAGGGTTCTTGATGGACATGAAGTAGTTCCATGCGGCTAAGTGACCAACCAATGGCTTGGTGTCCACGCCGCGCAATTCTTCTTCACCGACAGAGAAGGCGACAACGGGAACGTCTTTGGCTTTCAAGCCTGCATTGCCGAGTTCTTTGTAGAACGGCACGTTGGAGTCACCGTTGATGGTGGACACTACGGCAGTTTTGCCGCCAGCAGAAAACTTCTTGATGTCCGCCACGATGGTTTGGTAATCGCTATGACCAAACGGTGTGTATTTTTCGTCGATGTCTTTGTCGGGCACGCCTTTGCTCTTGAGGTAAGCGCGCAAAATTTTGTTGGTGGTGCGTGGGTACACATAGTCGGTGCCCAGCAAGACCCAGCGCTTGGCAGCGCCACCGTCTTTGCTCATCAAGTAGTCCACAGCGGGGATGGCTTGTTGGTTGGGCGCGGCGCCGGTGTAGAACACGTTTTTGCTCAGCTCTTCACCTTCGTACTGCACGGGGTAGAACAGCAGACCGTTCATTTCTTCAACCACGGGCAGCACTGATTTACGCGACACAGAAGTCCAGCAACCAAAGATCACAGACACCTTGTCTTGACCGATGAGTTGTTTGGTTTTCTCAGCGAACAGGGGCCAGTTGGAAGCGGGGTCGACCACCACGGGCTCGAGCTTTTTACCCAACACGCCACCTTTGGCGTTGATTTCGTCGATGGCCATGAGCACTGTGTCTTTCAACACGGTTTCAGAAATCGCCATGGTGCCGGACAAGCTATGCAACACGCCCACCTTGATGGTATCTGCGGCCAACACTTGTGGCGCCAAGACCAATGAGCCGACAGACAGCGCAGCTGCAGCGGCCAATGCTTTCAAATTTCCTCGACGATTCATCATGGGGTTCACTCCAAAAATTAAGGGTTGTTTGGCGCTCGCTGTAGCGGTGCGCTTCGAAAGACCTATCGCAAAGCCTGTGCCAACGTGTGGTTTCCTTGAAGCACAAACATCTCGCTATAAGAAGCGTTTGAAATACAGGCGGCTTGCACCACAAGGGGTCGCTTTAGGTGTGATGCACCAAGCTGAGGCGAGTCGTGGTGCAAACGGGATGCACCAAGCACGGCTTGTGCGCACCAAAGCATGCACTTGGCGCGTTGCAAAAGAGGGCACACAAGTTGCATGGAAAATCGAACTATGGAACTCACACCTCGCGAAAAAGACAAGCTCTTGATCTTCACCGCCGCTTTATTGGCTGAACGTCGACAAGCCCGTGGCCTGAAGCTGAACTACCCCGAAGCCGTCGCACTCATCAGCGCCGCTGTGATGGAAGGTGCGCGTGATGGCAAAACCGTGGCCCAGCTCATGAGCGATGGCCGCAACGTGCTCACCCGTGCTGACGTGATGGACGGCGTGGCCGAGATGATTCCCGACATCCAAGTCGAAGCCACTTTCCCAGACGGCACCAAGCTCGTGACCGTGCATCAACCCATTGTTTGATTTCACTTCTCGGACGCACACCATGCAACGTTTGATTTCTCTTGTTTTGCTCATGCCCGCTTGGGCCATTGCCCACGAAGGCCACGGCATCGAAGGCGCATCGCACTACCACGCCACCGATGTGTGGGGCTTTGTGATTGCCCTGGCGGTGGGTGCCGTCATGTGGTGGATGGGCCGCAACAAATAAAGCGAGGCACACATGACCCCCGGTGAACTGTTGATTGACGAGGGCGAACACACCCTCAACCCTGGCCGACGCACGCACACACTGGTGGTGCAAAACGCCAGCGACCGCCCCATTCAAGTGGGCTCGCATTACCACTTTGCCGAAACCAATGCTGGTTTGCGCTTTGACCGAGTGGCTACTCACGGCATGCGCTTGAACATCGCCTCTGGCACGGCGGTGCGCTTTGAGCCAGGCCAACAACGCACCGTGGAGTTGGTTGACCTGAGTGGCGAACGCCAAGTGTTTGGCTTTCGCGGATTGGTGAATGGCGCGATTGATCAAGGCGTAGCCGATAAAGGACACAAGTAATGGCAACCATCGGCAAACGCGCTTACGCAGAAATGTTTGGCCCCACCGTGGGCGACCGCCTGCGCTTGGCAGACACCAACTTGGTGGTGGAAGTCGAACAAGACTTCACGCTCAAAGCCGGTGGCTATGGCGAAGAGGTGAAATTTGGTGGCGGCAAAACCATCCGCGATGGCATGGCGCAATCGCAACGCACACGCGACGGCGCAGGCACAGGCCCGCAAGCGGGTGGTGCGGTGGACACGGTGATGACCAATGCCCTCATCGTTGACCACTGGGGCATCGTCAAAGCCGACATTGGTTTGAAGGGCGGCCGCATTGTGGCGATTGGCAAAGCTGGCAACCCCGACACACAACCGGGCGTAGACATCGTTATTGGCCCTGGTACCGAAGTGATCAGCTGCGAAGGCCATATCGTGACGGCGGGCGGCGTGGACACACACATCCACTTCATCGCACCGCAGCAAATTGAAGAAGCGTTGACCAGTGGCGTGACCACCATGCTCGGCGGCGGCACGGGCCCCGCCACGGGCACGTTTGCCACCACATGTACGCCAGGCGCTTGGAACATCGAGCGCATGCTGCAAGCGGCCGATGCGTTCCCCATGAACTTGGGTTTCTTGGGTAAAGGCAATGCGGCTTTGCCCGATTCGCTGCACGAGCAAATCAACGCGGGTGCGATTGGCTTGAAGCTGCACGAAGACTGGGGCACCACACCCGCCGCGATTGACAACTGCTTGAGCGTGGCCGAGGCCACCGACACACAAGTGGCCATCCACACCGACACGCTCAATGAGTCGGGTTTTGTGGAAGACACGGTGGCGGCCTTCAAAGGCCGCACCATCCACACCTTTCATACCGAAGGCGCGGGCGGTGGCCACGCGCCTGATATTTTGAAAGTGGTCGGCGAGGCCAATGTGTTGCCCAGCTCGACCAACCCGACGCGTCCGTACACCGTGAACACGCTCGACGAGCACGTGGACATGCTCATGGTGTGTCACCACCTCGACCCTGCGATTGCCGAAGACTTGGCCTTTGCCGAAAGCCGTATTCGCCGCGAAACGATTGCCGCCGAAGATATCTTGCACGACCTAGGCGCCATCAGCATGATGAGCAGCGACAGCCAAGCCATGGGCCGTGTGGGTGAGGTGATCATTCGCACGTGGCAGACCGCGCACAAGATGAAAGCGCAGCGGGGCGCCTTGCGACCTTTCGGAGCCGACGCCAGCGTCGAGGACACGGATCGCCACGACAATTTCCGCGTGAAGCGCTACATCGCCAAGTACACCATCAACCCCGCCATCGCCCACGGCATCAGCCACGAAGTGGGCAGTGTGGAAGTGGGCAAGTGGGCTGACTTGGTGGTGTGGAAGCCTGCGTTCTTTGGCATCAAGCCCAGCATCATTTTGAAAGGTGGCTTCATTGCCATGGCGGCGATGGGCGACCCCAATGCATCCATCCCCACGCCGCAGCCCGTGCATTACCGCCCGATGTTTGGTGCGTATGGCGGCGCGTTGCACCGTGGCTCACTCACCTTTGTGTCGCAGGCGGGCATGGCGGCGGGTATTGGGCAGAAGTTTGGTTTGCACAAAACTTTGAGCACAGTGAAGAACATCCGAAGCGTGGGCAAACGTGACATGATTCACAACGACTACGCGCCGCACATGGAAGTGGACGCCCAAACCTATGCGGTGCGCGCCGATGGTCATTTACTCACCTGCGAACCTGCGGTGAGCTTGCCCATGACCCAACGCTACTTCTTGTTCTAAATTTTTCTGATGCTCATCTGTTCTAAATTGATTTTGGGCGGCCAAGGCTTGGCCGCTGCTTTGCTCAAACGTGCTCCCACCGTGGAGTTGGATTGGGACGTGCGTCAAAAGAGCCGCTTTGATGCAACCGACAGCACATGCCGCAGCTTGGGCGTGTTTTTGACGCGCGGCACCTTGGTGCGCGGCGGCGATGTGCTGGTGGCTGAGGACGGTTCGCTCATTCGCGTGGTGGCGGCACCCCAAGAGGTGTTGCGCATCACTGCCTGTGCGCAACATGGTTCAACGTTTGACCTGACGCGTGCGGCCTACCACTTGGGTAATCGCCATGTGCCCATTGAGTTGCAACCCGACCATTTGAAAATTGAGCCAGACCATGTGTTGGCCGACATGCTGCGCGCCATGCACATGACCGTGGTGACGGTGCATGAAGCCTTTGAGCCTGAAGGTGGTGCGTACAGCAGCCACGGGCACTCACATGGGCATAGTCACGGCGAACACAGCCATAGCCATGATCACGCAGATCACTCTCACGGCCACGTGCATGGACCCAACTGCAACCATGACCACTGATGCTGCCACTGCAGCGCCGTCTTCCACACCAGCGCTGATCCAACTCATCTGGCTCGCATCGCCTGCGTTGCCCATTGGGAGTTTCTCGTATTCCGAAGGGTTAGAAGCGGCCATTGACCATGGCTGGGTACATGACGAACACAGCGCGGCTGCGTGGTTGATCGACCAGCTCCATCTCACGCAATCGCGTGGTGACATGGCCGTGCTGGGGCAGATGATCGCGGCCTGGCAAGCGCAGAATCACACACGCTTAGAAGCTCTGAGCCAATGGGTGCACGCCACCCGCGAGAGCGCAGAGTTGCGTTTGCAAAGCGAGCAAATGGGGCGTTCTATGTTGGAGTGGTTGCGCAACCAAGAAGCCATGGATGCCGACACCCTAGCTATCTGCAACCGTTGGGTGCCCACGTATCCGCTGATGTTTGCTTTGGCTTTGTCGCGCACCGGCGCACCGATTGAACACTGCTTGCAGGCCTATGCCTTTGGCTGGGCCGAGAACATGGTGCAAGCCGCCATCAAGTCTGTGCCGCTCGGGCAAAACTCAGGCCAACGCATCTTGACCCAATTGGCCCAACACATCGCGTCAGCCGTCAGCCACGCGTTGCAAGTCACAGACGACACGCGACAAGCCTTTTCTCCCATGCTTGCCATTCTCTCGGCCCAACACGAAACCCAATACTCACGACTGTTCAGATCATGAAGCACTTACACAACATCGCACACCGCACCAAAAAACTACCACCCCTGCGCGTGGGCATTGGCGGGCCTGTGGGCTCCGGCAAAACCACGTTGCTCGAAATGTTGTGCAAGGCCATGCGCGACACCTATGACCTCGTGGCCATCACCAACGACATCTACACCAAAGAAGACCAACGCTTGCTCACCATCAGCGGTGCGTTGCCCGCCGAGCGCATCATGGGCGTGGAAACGGGCGGTTGCCCGCACACCGCGATTCGCGAAGACGCCTCCATCAACCTCGAAGCCATTGACCGCATGTTGGTGGACTTTCCTGATGCCGATGTGGTGTTTATTGAGAGTGGCGGCGACAACTTGGCAGCCACCTTCAGCCCCGAGTTGAGCGACTTGACGATTTATGTGATTGACGTTGCTGCGGGCGAAAAAATTCCACGCAAAGGTGGCCCCGGCATCACCAAGAGTGATTTGTTTGTGATCAACAAAACCGATTTGGCCCCGCACGTGGGTGCCAACTTGGATGTGATGGAAGCCGACACCATTCGCATGCGCACCACGGCCAATGGGCTCAAGCCTTTTGTGATGACCAACTTGCGCACCCTCGATGGTTTGCAAGACGTGGTCAAGTTCATTGAGACCAAAGGGATGTTGGTGGCTTAGGCATATCATCACGACCTATTTCAAAGGAGATGCGATGCTAGTCATGACCGCTGTTTTCGCCAGTATCTTGGCGTTGATGTTCATCAAACTCTCGTTCAATGTCATTCGGTTTCGTCGCAAGAACAAGGTCTCTTTGGGCGCATGGCAACTTTGCAGAGTATGTGCCCTTGGGTCTGTTTCTGATGGGCGCTTTGGAGCTCAATGGTGCACCGCTGGCGCTGGGGGCTCTTTTGGGTGGTTTGCTGGTGATTGGGCGTTATTTCCATGCCAAAGGCATCAATGAACCACCCCCTGAATTCACCAACCGCGTGAGAGGCATGAAGCTGACATTCGCTGCACTGGGTTTGTCAGCTGTACCCAATCTCGCTTGGGTTGGCTATTTGGTCGTGACATCCATTTAGCGTCATGCTGCGTCGAGCAGACCGTCGTACGCAATGGTGATGGGCGCGTGGTCTGAAAACTTTTCGCCCTTGTAAATTGACTCGGTATGCGCCTTGGCGGCCACAGCGGGCGTGGCCAAGTGGTAGTCCAAACGCCAGCCCACGTTGTTGGCATACGCTTGGCCGCGGTTGCTCCACCAGGTGTAGCAAGCGTCGGTGGTGTCGGGTTCGAGCTGGCGATACACATCCACCACGCCGCCTTCGGTGGTGAGTTGGGTCATCCACGCGCGCTCTTCGGGCAAGAAGCCGCTGTTCTTTTGGTTGCCTTTCCAGTTCTTCAAGTCGGCCTCTTTGTGGGCGATGTTGATGTCGCCGCACAGCACAAACTCGCGCTCTGCTTTGAGGGCTTGCAGGTGTGGGTAGATGGCATCCAAAAAACGGTACTTCGCTTCTTGGCGCTCAGGGCCTGATGAGCCGCTGGGGAAGTAGCTGCTGATGATCGAAAGTTTGCGCGTGGGTGTGTCAAAACGCAGCTCCACGTAGCGGCCTTCGGCATCGAACTCGCCGCCATCAAAACCCACGATCACATCGCTGGGTTCGTGGCGCGTGTAGATGCCCACGCCCGAGTAGCCCTTTTTCTCGGCGTATTGAAAATGGCCTTTCATGCCAGCCAAGGTGTCGAACGTGCCCTCGATGTCGGCGGCCTGCGCTTTGATTTCTTGGACGCAAATACAATCAGGGTTCGATTTTTCGATCCACGCCTCCACGCCCTTGCGGGCCGCAGAACGAATGCCATTGAGGTTGAGGCTGGTGAGTTTGAACAAGGATTTTCCCCATGAGTAACAGTGCCGTGACCAACGACGTGTTGGCCCAAGAATTTGTGCAATTTTCGCTGGATTGCGGCGTGTTGAAATTTGGCGAGTTCAAAACCAAGGCAGGCCGCATGTCGCCTTACTTTTTCAACGCTGGTTTGTTTGACGACGGTGCCAAGTTGGGCAAGTTGGCTAGCTTTTACGCGCAGTGCATTGTCAACAGCGGTATCGAATTCGACATGATTTTTGGCCCCGCTTACAAAGGCATTCCTTTGGGCGCGGCGGTGTCGATTGAGCTGGCGCGTTTAGGCCGCAATGTGCCTTTCGCCTACAACCGCAAAGAAGCCAAAGACCACGGCGAAGGCGGCAGCTTGGTGGGCGCGCCTCTCAAAGGCCGCGTGCTGATTGTGGACGACGTGATGAGCGCGGGCACTGCCGCCCGCGAATCCATCTCGCTCATCAAAGCGGCGGGCGCTACGCCCCACGCAGTGGCAATCGCGTTGGACCGCCAAGAAATGGCGACTGAAAAACAAGCGGACGGCACAACCCAAGACGTGCCCTACAGCGCCGTGCAATACGTGCGTGAGCAGTTGGGGATGAGCGTGTGCACCATCGCCAAGTTGGAAGATTTGTTGGCCTACTTGGGTAAGCAGCCTGGCAACGCGATGGGCGAGCACTTGGCGCGCACGCAAGCGTATCGCGAGCGTTACGGCGTTTAAAGGCGGTCAGTCACGCGCCGTAGTAACGGTCGGCGCGGTGATTGACGGCGATCACCAAATTCAAAGCAAACGCACCGAGCAAAGACAGCAGTGCTTTGTGTGCGTCGGTCAGTGCAAAGGCCGTGAGCAAGATGCACGCGTCAATCGCCATTTGCACATGGCCGGCGCGCCAACCGCGGGTCTTTTGCAAATACACCGCCATGATGGTGACGCCGCCCAAGCTGGCGCCGTGGCGAATCAAAATCAAAATGCCAGTGCCAATCAACAGGCCCGCCATGAGTGCCGCAAACACAGGGTCGAGGTATGAGAAGGCAATCCAGCGCGGCAGCAGCTCGACGTAGAGCGACAGCAAACCGACGGCCACAAATGTTTTGAATGTGAAAGCATGGCCCAGTCGTTGCCAACCAAACACATAAAACGGCAGGTTGATCACAAAGAGCACCGCGCCCAAGGGCAGGCCCGCCAAGTAATGCACCAAGAAAGCCACGCCCGTGGTGCCGCCTGTGAATAAGGCCGCTTCACGAAACATGCACACGCCCAGCGCGACAAACAAGCAGCCCGTGAGGAGGCCTTGCATGTCTTCCAGCGCGCTGTGCGGTGCTGGAGGCGGTGCAGTTTCAGTGGCGATGATTTACCCCAGCTTCTTCATCAACAAGGCGTTGACTTGGGCGGGGTTCGCCTTGCCCTTGCTGGCTTTCATGATGGGGCCGACCAAACCGTTCAAAGCTTTGGTGTTGCCCGCTTTGAACTCTTCAACGTTTTTAGGGTTGGCGGCCAACACCTCGTCGATGATTTTTTCCAACTCGCCGGTGTCGCTCATCTGCTTGAGGCCTTTGGCTTCGATGATGGCGTCGACGTCACCTTCGCCATTCCACAGCGCTTCAAACACTTGCTTGGCCGAGTTGTTGTTGATCGTGCCGTCTTGAATGCGCGCAATCATCGCGCCCAGTTGCGCGGCGCTGACGGGGATGTTGTCAAACGTCACCTCGCCGCTGTTCAAGCGGCGTGACACTTCGCCCATGATCCAGTTGCTGGCCAGCTTGGGTTGGCCGCACACTTTGGCAGCCGCTTCAAAGTAAGCCGCGGTCGCCTTGCTTTGCGTGAGCAAAGTGGCGTCGTACTCGGGCAGTGCGTAGTCTTTGACAAAACGCTCGGCCATCACGCGTGGCAGCTCAGCCATTTCGCTTTTCACGCGCTCCACCCAATCGCGACCAATCACCAAAGGTGGCAGGTCTGGGTCGGGGAAGTAGCGGTAGTCGGCGGCGTCTTCTTTGGTGCGCATCGCGCGGGTTTCGCCGGTGTCTGGGTCAAACAGCACCGTGGCTTGTTCGATGGCGTGGCCGTCTTCGATTTGGTCGATTTGCCAACGCACTTCGTAGTCGATGGCTTGCTGCATGAACTTGAAGCTGTTCAAGTTCTTGATTTCACGGCGTGTGCCCAAAGGCTGACCCGGTTTGCGCACCGACACGTTGGCGTCGCAACGGAACGAACCTTCTTGCATGTTGCCGTCGCAAATGCCAATCCACGTCACGATTTTGTGCAGCTCTTTGGCGTAGGCCACGGCTTCTTCACTGCTGCGCATGTCGGGCTGCGTGACGATTTCTAGCAGCGGTGTGCCAGCACGGTTCAAGTCGATGCCGGATTGACCAATGAAATCCTCGTGCAGCGATTTGCCCGCATCTTCTTCGAGGTGGGCGCGCTCCAAGCGCACCGTTTTGTGCACGGTTTCTTTGCCAACTTCCAAGAAGAACGACACCTCGCCGCCTTGCACCACTGGAATTTCAAACTGGCTGATTTGGTAGCCCTTGGGTAGGTCGGGGTAGAAGTAGTTTTTGCGCGCAAAGATGCTGCGCTCGGCAATGTGCGCATTGACGCCCAAGCCAAACTCGATCGCGCGCTCGACTGCGCCGATGTTCATCACGGGTAGCGTGCCGGGCAGGGCCATGTCCACTGCGCAGGCTTGGGTGTTGGCTTCAGCGCCAAACGCTGTTGGCGCGCGGCTGAAAATCTTGCTGTGCGTCGAGAGTTGGGCGTGGGTTTCAAAGCCAATGACGACTTCGTAGCCTTGGACTAATTTGGGTGCAGTCATTTAAACGCCCTCCGGCTTGGCGTTATGGAAATCGGTGTTCAGTTGGAACTTGTGAGCCACGTTCAGCAAACGTGCTTCTTGCAAGTAGTTGCCAATGAGTTGCATGCCGACAGGCATGTGGCCTTCGCCAAAACCCACAGGCAAGCTCATGCCGGGTAGGCCAGCGAGCGACGCGGGCAGCGTGAAGATGTCGGCCAAATAGTCGGCCAGCGGATCGGCGGCGTTGTTGCCCAGCTTCCACGCGACGGTGGGGGCAACGGGGCCTGCGATGACATCGCACTCGGTAAAGGCGCGTTGGAAGTCGTCCGCAATCATGCGGCGAATTTTTTGTGCTTGCAGGTAGTACGCGTCGTAGTAACCGTGCGAGAGCACGTACGCGCCCGTCATGATGCGGCGCTTGACTTCTTCGCCAAAGCCTTCGGCGCGGGTTTTTTTGTACATGTCCACCAAGTCGGTGTAGTCCTTGGCTCGGTGGCCAAACTTCACGCCATCAAAGCGGCTCAGGTTCGAGCTGGCTTCGGCGGGCGCGATGATGTAGTACACGGGAATGGCCAACTCAGTGCGCGGCAGCGTGATCGGCACGAGTTTGGCGCCTTGGGCTTCGAGCGTTTTGAGCGCTGCGTCAATCGCGGTGCGCACATCGGCCGCGAGGCCTTCGCCAAAAAACTCTTTGGGAATGCCAACGCGTAGGCCGCTCAAGCTGTCGTTCAACTTGGCTGAGAAATTTTCAGCGGGAACGTCGAGCGAGGTGGAGTCGCGGTCCAAATCGGGGCCGCACATGGCCGAGAGCAACAAGGCGCAGTCTTCGGCGCTGCGGGCCATGGGGCCGGCTTGGTCGAGGCTCGAAGCGTAGGCAATCATGCCGTAGCGCGAGGCGCGGCCATAGGTGGGTTTGATGCCGGTGATGCCGCAAAAGCTCGCGGGTTGGCGAATGGAGCCGCCCGTGTCGGTGCCCGTGGATGCAGGGGCCAAGCGTGCGGCCACGGCCGCAGCGCTGCCGCCGGATGAGCCGCCGGGGATGCGGCTGGCATCCCACGGGTTTTTCACCGCACCGTAGGCCGAGTTTTCGTTGCTCGAACCCATGGCGAATTCGTCGCAGTTGACCTTGCCCAAGGTCACCATGCCTTGTTCGGCCAGCTTGGCCACCACGGTGGCGTCAAATGGCGAGCGGTACCCGCTCAAAATTTTGGAGCCTGCCGTGGTGGGGAAATCGCGGGTGACGAACACATCTTTGTGCGCCAGTGGCACGCCTTCGAGTGCGCCTGCGGTCCCCGCGGCGATGCGGGCATCGGCGGCTTTGGCTTGGGCCAAGGTCGCGTCTTCATTCAGGGCCAAGAAAGAGCCTGTGCTGTCGGCTTTGGCGCGTGCCAAAAAATGCTGCGCCAGTTCAACCGCGCTGACTTGTTTTTGCGTCAGTGCGCCAACGAGTTCGATGACGCTTTTGTCATGCAATCCTTTTGTCATGTCGTGCGCCTCACTCAATCACTTTGGGAACCAAGAACAAACCGCGCTCCACGGCGGGGGCGCTTTGTTGGTTGGCTTCGCGGTTGTTGGGCTCGCTGGCCACGTCGGGACGCAGTCGCAGGGAAATATTGGCATTGGCCATGGCATCCACGGGGTGGGCCATGGGTACCACGCCAGTGGTGTCTACGGCGCGGATTTGCTCGACGATGCCGAAAAAATCGTTGATTTTGTTGAGCATACGGGCCTGTTCGTCGGGCTGAAGCTCTAGCCGTGCCAAGTTGGCAATGCGGCGAATGTCTTGGTCGTTTAGGGACATACGTTTACAAGGGATAAACCCGTGGTTTACGGGCGATGCGGTATTATCTCGCCTTTGTGTCCGCGCCCGCGGGCAAGCTTTGAGGACAGACATGTTTGGATCTTTTCGTCGGTATTTCTCCACCGATTTGGCGATTGACCTGGGTACTGCCAACACCCTGATTTATGTGCGCGACAAAGGCATCGTGTTGGACGAGCCTTCGGTTGTGTCGATTCGCCACGAAGGCGGCCCTCAAGGCAAGAAAACCATTCAAGCCGTTGGCCACGAAGCCAAGGCCATGTTGGGCAAAGTGCCCGGCAACATCGAAGCCATTCGCCCCATGAAAGACGGCGTGATCGCCGACTTCACCGTGACTGAGCAAATGCTCAAGCAGTTCATCAAGATGGTGCACCCGCGCTCGGTGTTGAAGCCCAGCCCACGCATCATCATTTGCGTGCCTTGCGGCTCCACCCAAGTGGAGCGTCGCGCGATTCGCGAATCCGCTTTGGGCGCTGGCGCCTCTGAGGTGTACTTGATTGAAGAACCTATGGCTGCCGCCATCGGCGCAGGGTTGCCTGTGTCTGAGGCTTCTGGCTCGATGGTGGTCGACATCGGTGGCGGTACCACCGAGGTGGGCGTGATCTCTTTGGGCGGCATGGTCTACAAAGGCAGCGTGCGCGTGGGCGGCGACAAGTTTGACGAAGCCATCATCAACTACATCCGTCGCAACTACGGCATGTTGATTGGCGAGCCAACCGCTGAAGCCATCAAGAAAGAAATCGGTTCTGCATTTCCTGGCTCTGAAGTCAAGGAAATGGAAGTCAAGGGCCGCAACCTGTCTGAAGGTGTGCCACGTTCGTTCACCATCTCTTCCAACGAAATCTTGGAAGCGTTGACCGACCCCCTGAACAACATTGTTTCTGCCGTGAAAAACGCGTTGGAACAAACACCTCCCGAATTGGGTGCAGACATTGCCGAGCGCGGCATGATGCTCACCGGCGGTGGCGCGTTGTTGCGTGACCTCGACCGCTTGTTGGCCGAAGAAACTGGCTTGCCAGTCTTGGTGGCCGAAGACCCACTCACCTGCGTGGTGCGTGGTTGCGGCTTGGCCCTTGAGCGTATGGAGCGTTTGGGCTCCATCTTCACGAGCGAATAATTAAGTGCCACTGGGCACCCTCGACCGCTCCCCCCCGGCCTTCTTCAAGCAAGGCCCCTCGGCTGTCTCCAAATTACTTTTCTTCAGCGCCTTGTCGGTGCTGTTGATGGTGGCCGACGTGCGTTTCGGGGTGACGCAGCCTTTGCGTGCGGCTCTGTCTGTGGCGCTTTATCCCGTGCAGTGGTTGGCCATGCGTCCGCAAGTGCTCATGGAGTACACGGGTGAATACATGCAAGACCGCGATGTGGCGCAAGCCTCAGAGCGTGATGCGCGTCAAGAGTTACTGGTGCAAGCGCGTCGGTCGGGCCAAGTCGAGCAACTGGCGCTTGAAAACCAACAGCTGCGCGAGTTGTTGAGCCTGAGCAAACGTTTGGACACCAAAGGCATTGCGGCGGAGGTGTTGTACGACGCAGCCGATCCCTACACCCGCAAGCTCATCATCGACAAAGGCATGACGCATGGCGTCAAAGCCAGTTCACCCGTGATGGACGAGCACGGCATCTTGGGGCAAGTCACGCATGTGTTGCCCTTGGTCAGCGAGGTGACGCTGGTGACTGATCGCGAACACTCCATCCCTGTGCTGAACACCCGTACTGGGGCGCGAGGCGTGGCGTATGGTGAGTCGGGTGGTGCGCCCCTCCTTGAGTTGCGCTTCATGGCAACCAACGCTGACATTGAGGTGGGAGATTTGTTGTCCACTAGCGGCGTCGACGGGATTTATCCTGCGGGTGTCATGGTCGGCAAGGTCACCAAGGTGGAGCGCCGTGCGGAAACAGCGTTTGCGCGCATTCTGTGCGAACCCTTGGGGCATGTTCAAGGTGCCCGCCATGTGATGGTGTTGGAGCCGTTGAGTGACCAACTGCCACCCCGCCCACAAATTGAAAAGCCTGTGCCTGTGGCCTCTCAAAAAGGAGGTCGCAAATGATCATGCCTCGCGGCCAACAGTTGCTGTTGCCAGCCAATCCTTTGTTTATTTTGTTCACCTTGTTGTTGGCCTTGTTTGCCAATATGGTGGTCAATATCAGCTTGGTGGGCAATGCGGCGTGGATGCCTGACTTTTTGGCCTTGGTGTTGGTGTTTTGGTGCGTGCACCAGCCCCGCTTGGTGGGGATCGGTATTTCGTTCTTTTTTGGCGTGGCCACGGATGTGCACCAATCAGCTTTGTTAGGACAACATGCCTTGAGCTACACCGCTTTGGGCTTCATGGCTGTGATGGTGCATCGTCGCTTGCTGTGGTTCACAGTGCCCTCGCAGGCCATGCAGGTGCTGCCTTTGTTTGCGGTCGCCCATGCGCTAGAGCTGATGGTGCGCATGATGTCAGGTGCTTTGTTTCCAGGCTGGACCATCTTTTTGTCCCCCTTGCTCGAGGCCTTGTTGTGGCCTGTGGTGAGTGTGTTCTTGTTGGCGCCGCAGCGCCGCGCACCCAACCCTGACGCGAACCGACCACTATGAGGGTGATTCGCGACATCGAGTCCGATCTGCGACGCTTCAGGTCGCGCATGGTGGTGGTGACGGGCGCGATTTTGGTGTTGTTTGGTCTCCTCGCGCTGCGCTTGTTTTACTTGCAAGTGGTGCGCTATGACGAGCTCAATGCCCAAGCTGAAAACAACCGCACGGCGATTGTGCCCATCGTGCCTAACCGCGGTGTCATCATGGACCGCAATGGCATTGTGTTGGCCACCAACTATTCGGCTTACACCTTAGAAATTACCTCCTCCAAAGTCATTGCACCGCTCGAAGAAGTGATTGAGCAACTGTCGGGCGTCATCGACATTCAACCGCGTGACAAGCGCCGCTTCAAGAAGCAGATCAGTGAATCCAAGAGCTTTGAATCGGTACCCATTCGCAACCGTTTGACGGATGAAGAGGTGGCGCGTTTCGCCGCGCAACGCTACCGTTTTCCTGGTGTGGAAATTCGAGCCCGTTTGTTTCGCAACTACCCGTACAACCAGCTGGCCAGCCATGTGATTGGTTATATCGGTCGTATCAACCAAGCCGAAAAAGGCAAGATTGAAGAGTCAGACGATGCGGGCAACTACCGCGGCACCGATTACATCGGCAAGTTAGGCGTCGAGCAAAGCTACGAAAAACAGTTGCATGGCACCACCGGTGTGCAAGAGATGGAAACCTCCGCAGGCGGCCGCGCGGTGCGTCGCCTCAACAGCAGCCAAGCGATCCCTGGCAACAGCGTGGTGCTGTCGATCGACATCAAGCTGCAAAAGTTGGTGGAAGATTTGTATGGCAAGCGCCGCGGCGCGTTGGTGGCGCTTGATCCTAAAACAGGTGAGGTGCTCGCCTTTGTGAGTAAGCCCACCTTCGACCCCAACTTGTTTGTGGACGGCATTGACTCTGAAAACTGGCAAGCGCTGAATGAGTCAATTGACAAGCCCTTGCTCAATCGCGCCTTGCGCGGTACTTATCCGCCTGGCTCAACCTACAAGCCTTTCATGGCGTTGGCGGCTTTGCAAACGGGCAAACGTGCAGAGAAAACCATCATTTCTGACCCCGGCTTTTTCATGTTCGGTAACCACCGGTTCCGTGATGACAAAGAAGGCGGGCATGGCTCGGTCGACATGTACAAATCCATCGTGGAGTCGTGCGACACCTACTACTACACGCTGGCGCGTGACATGGGCGTGGACCTGATGCACGACCAGATGAAACCCTTGGGTTTTGGACAAATTACAGGCATTGATATCTTGGGCGAGTCACGCGGCGTGTTGCCTTCTACCGAGTGGAAGCGCACGACCTATAAAAAGCCAGAGCAGCAACGTTGGTACTCGGGCGAAACGATTTCGCTCGGGATTGGTCAGGGCTACAACAGCTTCACCATGTTGCAAATTGCCCATGCCATGGGCACGGTGGCCAACAACGGTTTGAAGATGAAGCCGCATTTGGTGCGTGAGGTTTTGGACGTTGAAACCAAAGCCTCGACGCCCGTGGCCAAAGAGCCCATTGGTCAATTGCCCTTGCTGCCCGAAAACTTAGAGGTCATCAAAAAGGGCATGATCGGCGTGAACATCGAAGGCACATCCGCGACGAGTTTTGTGGGTGCGCAGTATGTGAGCGCAGGCAAAACCGGAACCGCACAGGTGTTCACGGTCAAGCAAAACGAAAAATACAACGCTTCCAACATTGACGAACGCATGCGTGACCACGCGTTGTTTGTGGCATTCGCGCCTGCGGATGACCCCAAAGTGGCCTTGGCCATGGTGGTCGAAAACGCAGGCTTTGGTGCGCAAAACGCCGCGCCCATTGCCCGACGTGTGTTTGACTTTGTCATCACGGGGCAATACCCCTCGCAAGAAGACATTGAGGCCGTGCAAAAGGGCCAAGCCACACGCCCGATCGGTAAACCACGCGCCGTGGCCAACGTGCCTTGGCCGCCTAAGGCCGCGGAGTTGGCGGTCGAAGAGCCGGTCGTGGCGGCCTCTGCGGCTGAGCGAGCCGCATCTGCTGCAGAGAAAGCGGCCTCAGCGCCTGCTAAGCCAGCCTCTGTGGCGGTGGGGCAAAAGCCTAGCGCCAGCGGCGCGCGTTAACGTAAAAACGCGTCGTAGCTGGTTTTGCAAATCAGCGCACTCACCACCACGATGAACATGCCGCGCACAAAACCTGCGCCGTGCTGCAACGCCATGCGCGTGCCAAGCAGACTGCCGGCCACATTGGCAATGGCCAAGGGCAAAGCCATGTGCCACCACACATGGCCTTTGAGGGTGAACAAAGTCAATGCAGCGATGTTGCTAGAGAGGTTGAGCAATTTGGCTGCAACCGATGCGTTTAAAAAGTCGTAGCCTAGCCAGCGTACCAACAAGAAAACAAAAAAACTGCCGGTGCCTGGCCCAAAAAAGCCGTCATAAAAACCAATCGTCAGTCCGATGGTCGAGGTGGCCCACAGCTCAGCACGACCATGAAAACGCGGCACATGGTGACGCCCCATGTCTTTGCGCATCAGCGTGTAGAGCAGCACAACCAACAGAACAACCGGCAACAAGCGACGCAAAAATTCGGGCGACACGAGGGTGACCAGCCATGCGCCAGCAAACGACGCCACCATGGTGGTGAGCGCAGCGGGGAGCAATGCCGACCATCTGATTTGGACGCGTTGGCTGTACTGCCAAGTGGCAAATGCGGTGCCCCACACAGAGGCACTTTTGTTGGTGCCAAACAAAGTCGCTGGTGCGGTGGTGGGGTAGGTTGCCAACAAAGCGGGCAGCAGAATCAAGCCGCCGCCGCCCACAATCGAATCCACAAAACCCGCCAAGGCCGAGGCGAAGGTGGTGAAGAAAATTTCCATGCGGGCGATTGTGGCCTGTAAATGCATGTGCCCACAAAGCAAAAGGCACCGGGGTGACCGGTGCCTTTGCGGGGGTGACGTTCCTGTGGAAGCGTCTGTTGTGTATGTCTCCTCAGACCCTCGTGATCACAGCGCTTACGCTGTTTCGAGTGGTAGGACTGTAAGCGCCGCTAACGCTTGTGTTGCCTAGGATATTCCCTTGAGGAGTAACCCTAGCGGTAAAGCTTTAGCGTTGTTCGGCCTCATGTGCCAGCCACTGCGCGGCCTTTTCGGCCATCATCAAGGTGGGGCTGTTGGTGTTGCCGCTGGTGATGGTGGGCATCACGCTGGCGTCGACCACGCGCAGGCCGCGCACCACACCACCGCGCCCATCGCGCACACGCAACTCGGGGTCGACCACGGCCATTGGGTCGTCGATGCGACCCATGCGTGCTGTGCCCACGGGGTGGAAGATGGTGGTGGCAATGTCGCCAGCCAAACGCGCCAAGTCTTCGTCGGTTTGGTATTGCACGCCGGGCTTGTATTCCTCGGGCTTGTACTTGGCGAGGGCGGGCTGTGCGGCAATGCGGCGCGTCACACGCAGCGAATCAGCGGCCACTTGGCGGTCGGCTTCGGTGCTCAAGTAGTTGGGTGCAATCTTGGGCGCATCCGCAAACTTGGCGCTGGTGATGTTGACCGTGCCACGGCTGGTGGGGTTCAAGTTGCACACGCTGGCGGTGAAGGCGGGGAAGCTGTGCAGGGGCTCGCCGAATGCGTCGAGGCTCAAGGGCTGCACGTGGTATTCGATGTTCGGGTAAGGCTGGTCTGGGCTGCTGCGGGTGAAGGCGCCGAGTTGTGATGGGGCCATGCTCATGGGGCCGCTGCGCTTGAACGCGTATTCCAAACCAATCTTGGCTTTGCCCCACCAGCTGTTGGCGAGGGTGTTGAGCGTCTCGACGTTTTGCACTTTGAAGACCGAGCGAATTTGCAAATGGTCTTGCAAATTGGCACCCACGCCGGGCAAGTCGATCACGGGGGCAATGCCGTGCTGTTGGAGTAAGTCGGCTGGGCCAAGGCCCGAGAGCTGCAAGATTTGCGGTGTGCCAATCGCACCTGCACTCAGCACTACCGATTGTTTGGCGGTGACGGTCACGTAGCCGTGACCGGTCCACACCTCCACGCCGGTGCATCGTTGCGTGCCGTCGGCATCGGTTGCCATGACAAGCTTGGCCACTTGCGCGGACGACCACAACTCAAAGTTGGGCCGTGCGTAACACGTGGGGCGCACAAAGGCTTTGGCTGTGTTCCAGCGCCAACCGCTTTTTTGGTTGACCTCAAAGTAGCCCACACCTTCGTTGCTGCCACGGTTGAAGTCGTCCGTGGCGGGAATGCCTGCCTGCACGGCGGCTTGTGCAAAGGCGTCCAACACATCCCAGCGCAAGCGTTGCTTCTCAATGCGCCATTCGCCGCCTGCGTTGTGGTGGCGCAAGGTTTCGCCGTACACGGTGGTGTCGGCCAGCAGCACGTCGCTGCGTTCACCTTTGGCGCCGTGCAAGGCGTTGGCGCCTGCGTGGTGGTCTTCGTGCAGTTTGAAGTAGGGCAGGGTGTTGTCCCAGCGCCAGCGGGCGTCGCCGGTGATGTCGGCCCATTGGTCGTAGTCACGCGCTTGGCCGCGCATGTAAATCATGCCGTTGATGCTGGAGCATCCGCCCAACACCTTGCCGCGTGGGTAACGCAAGCTGCGGCCGTTCAAACCCGCATCGGGCGCGGTGTTGTAGAGCCAATCGGTGCGTGGGTTGCCGATGCAGTAAAGGTAGCCCACAGGAATGTGGACCCAGTGGTAATCGTCCTTGCGGCCTGCCTCGATGAGTAACACGCGTTTGCTGGCGTTGGCGCTCAGGCGGTTGGCCAACAAGCAACCCGCAGTGCCTGCGCCGACGATGATGTAGTCAAACTGGGTGTCGCTCATACAGATGTCTCATGTCTTTGTGGTTGTGCGAATGGATGGTAGCTTGCTGGCGTTTGTTGTTGTTGCAGTTGTCAGAGAAGGGGCGGGCTGGGCGGTGTGTTTTGCTCCTCGTCTGCTGCGCATCCGAATGTCGCTGCAACACACCACCCAGCCCACCCCTTCTCTGACAACATGGGCCTCGCTGCTTGCGCAGCATTGGTCCATGCATATCGTGTGAGCCTGTGTCCGTGCCGATGCACGCGCAACAGCGCCACCCCCCCAAAAAGAAAAAGTTATTTAGACGTAGGCATCACAAACTCAGCACCTTTGCCAATGCTCTCAGGCCAGCGTTGCATGATGGACTTTTGCTTCGTGTAGAAGCGCACACCCTCTTCGCCGTAGGCGTGCATGTCGCCAAAGAGCGAACGCTTCCAGCCGCCAAAGCCGTGCCATGCCATGGGCACAGGAATCGGCACGTTGATGCCCACCATGCCGGCTTGAATGCGGCGGCTGAATTCGCGAGCCACGTTGCCGTCACGGGTGAAGCAGCTCACGCCGTTGCCAAACTCGTGGTCGTTGATGATTTGCACCGCCTTGGCAAAGTCGGGCACGCGCACGCAGGACAGCACGGGGCCAAAGATTTCTTCTTTGTAAATCTTCATGTCGGTGGTCACGTGGTCAAACAAGGTGCCGCCGAGCCAGAAGCCGTGGTCGCAACCTTTGCCCGCTTGTGCGCCATCGAAGTGGCGGCCATCGACCAACAGTTGCGCGCCTTCGGCCACGCCTGCATCGATGTAGCCGGTGATGCGTTGGCGCGCCGCGTCGGTCACGATAGGGCCCATTTCGGCGGCGAGGTTTTCGCCGTCCAGCACTTTGAGGGCCTTGGTGCGCTCGATGAGTTTGGGCATCAAGCGCTCGGCTACATCGCCCACCAATACCGCCACGCTGATGGCCATGCAACGCTCACCTGCCGAGCCGTAGGCCGCGCCAATCAAGGCGTCTACCGCTTGGTCAATGTCGGCGTCGGGCATGACGACCATGTGGTTCTTTGCGCCGCCCAAGGCTTGCACGCGCTTGCCATGGTGGGCACCGGTTTCGTAGATGTAGTTGGCAATCGGGGTGGAGCCCACGAAGCTGATGGCTTTGACATCGGGGTGAACCAACAAGGCATCCACCGCTTCTTTGTCGCCTTGCACCACGTTGAAGACGCCGTCAGGCAAGCCCGCTTGTTTCAGCAACTCGGCAATGAACAGCGAGGGTGATGGGTCCAAGGGGCTTGGCTTCAACACAAAGGTGTTGCCGGTGGCGATGGCCACGGGGAACATCCACATGGGCACCATGACGGGGAAGTTGAACGGCGTGATGCCTGCGACCACGCCCAAGGGCTGGCGCATGGTCCAGTTGTCGATGCCGGTGGAGACTTGCTCGGTGTAGTCGCCTTTGAGCAGTTGCGGAACGCCGGTGGCAAATTCCACAATCTCAATGCCACGGGTCACTTCGCCTTGGGCGTCGGTGAACACCTTGCCGTGTTCGGCGGTGATCATGTGGGCCAATTTGTCTTTGTTGGCGTTGAGCAGTTCCAAGAACTTGAACATGATGCGTGCGCGGCGCAGCGGCGAGGTGTCGGCCCAAGCGGGGAAAGCAGCATGGGCCGAGGCAACGGCTGTGTTGACATCGGCCACGTTGGCCAAGCTCACTTGTGCGCTGACGGCGCCCGTGGCAGGGTTGGTCACGGGTTGGTGGCGTGTGCTGCTGCCGGCAAAGGCAGCGCCTTGAACGTAGTGGGCAATCGCGTGTGTCATGGAATGGCCTTGTGAATAAAAGATGCAACGCAGTTTAGGCAGGGCACGGCTTGCCAACAAGCCATAAAGCTTGAATTGATTGTTCAAAATAGTGAACAATCAAGCCATGAATGAACAAAAAATCAGCGAGCTCTGGCATCACCTGCATTGGTTGAGTGTGTTGGCCCAACAAGGCAGCTACACCGCTGCTGCCGCTCGCTTAGGCGTGAGCAAAGCAGCGATGAGCCAACGCATCGCCGAGCTCGAACGCGCCGCACGCGTGCCCTTGGTACAGCGCACCACCCGTAGCGTGCGCTTGACCGAAGCGGGTCAGCGCTTGGTGGACGACACCCGTGCGTCGTTTGAGCAAATCGAACACAGCTTCGCGCAGGTGCGAGACCTGGCCGGTGTGCCCAGCGGCTTGCTGCGGGTGACGGCCCCCGTGGCCTTTGCCCGTCAACAACTCGCCCCGCGCGTGGCCGACTTTTTGCGCGAGTACCCAGATGTGCGTTTAGAGCTGGACATGTCGGACCGCCTCAGCAGCTTGGCCACCGAAGGGTTTGACTTGGCCATTCGCCACACCGCTCGTCCGCCGGACACGCATGTGGCGTGGACCTTGTGCAGCACGCACTCGGTGTTGGTGGCCAGCAAAACGTATTTGCGCCGCGCGGGCACACCGCTTGCCCCCACTGATTTGCAAACGCACAACTGCTTGCATTACCTGCGCGCGCAAGACACGCCGACTTGGACCTTGGCCCGCGTGAAAAACAAAGGTAAAGAAGACCGCGTGACTGTGCCCGTCACAGGTCAGCTCGCTGCCAACAACAGCGAAGCCTTGCGCGAGGCCGCGTTGGCGGGCTTGGGCATTGCCTTGTTGCCCGACTTCAGCGCACAAGCCGCCTTGCAGCAAGGCAAGCTCGTTCAGGTGTTGCCCGATTGGCAGCCGGTGGGCGCGTTTGCCGAACAGCTCTACGCCATTCGCCCGTATTCGCCCCATGTGCCGCGCGCGGTGACCGCATTTGTCGACTATTTGCGCCAAGCGTTGGCCGCAGGCTTTGAGGCTTAACTAGCGCCCGCCTGAGACATCCATCAAACTCATGGTGGTGTAGCTGGCGGCATCGCTCAGCAGCCACACAATGGCTTGCGCTACTTCTTCGGGTGTGCCGCCGCGCTGCATGGGCACGCCATGTGCCAAGTCGCGTACACGATTGGGCAAGCCGCCGGAGGCGTGAATTTCGGTGTCAATCAGCCCAGGACGTACGGCGTTGACGCGAATGCCTTCAGGGGCCACTTCTTTGGCAAGGCCGAGGGTGAAGGTGTCTATCGCCCCTTTGGCGGCGGCGTAGTCCACATATTGGTTGGGCGAGCCGATGCGTGCCGCTGCGCTCGACACGTTGACGATGCTGCCGCCTTTCCCGCCGTGGGCTGTTCTCATGCGCTTGATGGCTTCGCGTGCACAGGCGAAGGAACCCAACACGTTGATGCGCATCATGCGCTCCCAACGCGCCCAGCTCTGGTCTTCGACCTTAGCCGTGACATCCACCACGCCAGCGCTGTTGACGAGGCCTGAAATGCGCCCCAGCTGGTTGTCGACCTCCGCGAACATGCGCAAGATTTGCGCTTCGTCGCCTACATCGGCTTGTACGGCGATGGCGGTCCCGCCAGCGTTCTGAATTTGTTCCACCACTTGGTGTGCGGCTGATGCATTGCTGGCGTAGTTGACGGCCACGGCCCAACCTTGTCGTCCGGCTAACACCGCAGTGGCGGCACCAATGCCACGGCTGGCGCCTGTGATTAAGAGGATGGGCTTCATGTGTGTCTCCTGTGTGCGTGCTTTGCGAGCGTAGGGATGCCACGTTACACCGAAGGGTTTGAAAACCGAGTAACCTGTTTAATATTGACTTTAGAAAACTTGAAGAGAGGCTTTTATGACCGTTCGACTCCACGCCGCCGATGGCTTTGAATTTCCCGCTTATGTGGCACACCCCAAAGGCGCACCCAAGGGAGCGATTGTGGTGGTGCAAGAGATTTTTGGTGTCAACGCGCACATCCGTGAAGTGGCCGATGGCTACGCAGCACAGGGCTATTTGGCGGTGGCACCTGCCACGTTTCACCGCGCCAAACATGGTGTGGAGTTGGGCTACACGCCAGACGATATGCAAGCGGGCATGGTGTTGAAAACAGCGATTGAAGCCTTGCCTGCGCCCGGCGTGATGGCCGATGTGCAAGCTGCTGTGGACTATGCCGCTAAAACCAGTGGTGGCAAGGTGGGCATCGTTGGGTATTGCTGGGGCGGCTTGCTCACGTGGCGTGCGGCTGCGTTGGTGAAGGGTTTGAGTGCGGCGGTGCCGTACTACGGCGGTGGGTCAACCACGGATGAAGAAATTGCGCGTCATGCCAACTGCCCCGTGCTGGCGCACTACGCCGAAGAGGACCACTGGATTCCGCTAGAGACTGTTGAAAAATTCAAACACGCACATCCCGAGGTGGAAGTGCATTTGTACCCAGCGCACCACGGCTTTAACTGTGATCACCGTGGGGCGTATCAAGAGGAGTCAGCCAAGCTGGCGCTGAAAAGAACCTTGGACTTTTTTGCCAAGCACGTGGGCTAAGGTTCAGTCGATCGGCGGCGTGTTGCGCATGCTGCGCAGCACGCTCATGGTGGCGTGAAACAACGCCACCACCACAAAACAACCCATGAAGTCGCCCAGCGCCATGGCGGCGCTCTTTTGCCAAAGCTCTTCCCTGGCGGTGACGCCTTGCGTCCAGTAAAGCCAGTTGTGCACCACGCCATTGAGCACGCTGGCGGCAAGTGAGAGCCACACGATGTGGTGGTAGCGCAAGTTGCTCAAGTCTTGGTGGATGTGCAGTAATCGCATCAAACCAAATGCGGCAATGGGGTAGGTCATCAGGCTCACCACCGCAAAGTAGACGACGGCAGTCATAGGCCTGTCGGGCCAAATGCCCGCGCCAAGGTACACACCAACGACCAACAAACCAAGGATGGCGGGTAAACGGCCCACCAGCACCGCGAGCAACTTCACTCCGGCTGGCAAGAACAACAGGCTGATGCCTGCGGCGTAAACAAACTGCTCATCAAAGTATTGGTTCAGTCGAAATGACAGGCTGAACAAAATGCCAGAAGCCACGGCCGTGGCGATGTGTGACCAGCGAACTTCGGGCAGATGCATCAAGACAATCCGTGCAGTTTTTTGGCTGCATCAATGGCGAAGTAGGTGAGCACGCCATCTGCGCCTGCGCGTTTGAAGGCCAGTAGGCTTTCCATCATCACGGCATCGTGGTCGAGCCAGCCGTTGAGTGCGGCGGCTTTGAGCATGGCGAATTCGCCGCTCACTTGATAGGCGAAGGTCGGTGCTTTGAATTCGTCTTTCACGCGGCGCACCACATCGAGGTAGGGCATGCCCGGTTTGACCATCACCATGTCTGCGCCTTCGGCGATGTCGAGCGCCACTTCGCGCAGCGCTTCGTCGGTGTTGCCGGGGTCCATTTGGTAGACCTTTTTGTCGGCTTTGCCCAAGTTAGAGGCCGAGCCCACGGCGTCACGGAAGGGGCCGTAAAAGGCGCTGGCGTATTTGGCGCTGTAAGCCATGATGCGGGTGTGAATGTGGCCTTTGGCTTCGAGCGCTTGGCGAATCGCCCCAATCCTACCGTCCATCATGTCGCTGGGTGCCACGATGTCTACACCTGCATCGGCTTGCGTCAACGCTTGTTGAACCAGCATGGTGGTGGTTTCATCATTCAAGATGTAGCCGGTGTCGTCGAGCAAACCGTCTTGGCCGTGGCTGGTGAAGGGGTCGAGCGCCACGTCGGTCATCACGCCCAATTCGGGAAAGTGTTTTTTCAACGTGCGCACCACGTGGGGCACCAAGCCGTTGGGATTGGTGGCTTCCACGCCATCGGGTGTTTTGAGGTGGGCGCTGATGACGGGGAACAAGGCCATCACAGGGATGCCCAGCTTCACGCATTGCTCGGCCACAGGCAACAACAAGTCCAAGCTCAAGCGCTCGACACCGGGCATGGAGCCCACGGCTTCGCGGCGCTTGTCGCCTTCGAGCACGAAGACGGGATAGATCAAGTCGTTCACGCTCAAGGCGTGTTCGCGCACCAAGCGGCGGGTGAAGTCGTCACGGCGCAGGCGGCGTGGGCGGTTGGCGGGGAAAGAGGCGAAGGGGTGTTGCATGGGTGAAATTGTGCCTGTTTGTGGGTGTCGCCTAAGTGCAAGGGGGAGTGTTAGCCCCAATGAGCAGATGAAAAGTGTTTGTTAGATTGCTTTCGGGCAGCTTGCTGCTCCCCGCTTTTCCTCCCTAGGCGGGCGCCTGATGTGTCAAAACAACCAGGCGACTTCGCCCGACCTTGTGTCGGGCTTTTTTTGAGCGCGGCTAAACTGGCCTCATGCTTTGGATCAAATCTTTTCACATCATCTTCGTGGCCAGCTGGTTTGCGGGCTTGTTCTATTTGCCACGCATTTTTGTGAATCTGGCCATGATCGCGCCAGATTCCGAGGCTGAAGAGGCGCGCTTGCTGTTGATGGCGCGCAAGTTGATGCGATTCACCACGTTGCTGATGGTGCCGGCTGTGGCTTTGGGCTTGGTGCTGTGGTTGTATTACGGCATCGGCTTGCTGGGCGTGGACAACGGCTGGATGCATGCCAAGCTCACCATCGTGTTGTTGGTGTTGGGCTATCACCATGCGTGCGGCCGCTTGCTGGGCAAGTTTGAAGCGCGTACCAACACCCGCGGCCATGTGTGGCTTCGTTGGTTCAATGAGGTTCCCGTGGTGTTGCTCACCTTGGCGGTGATTCTGGTCGTGGTGAAACCCTTCTAAACGAACGGCTGGACCATGCGCAAAACTTCCGCCTGGCCCCTGTCGCAAATTTG